>Ga0114931_10004476_pt1 | contig 17429 bp, 18 predicted proteins | sample 2SBtaG_FD_89579 | JGI IMG/M metagenome (GOLD analysis project Ga0114931, IMG submission 89579) | Deep subsurface microbial communities from Kolumbo volcano to uncover new lineages of life (NeLLi) - 2SBTROV14_V59a metaG | ecosystem: Environmental > Aquatic > Marine > Volcanic | place: Kolumbo...
GAATCTTATAAGGACAAATCTGTAAATAGTATTTTCTTAATTTCATTGCATATCTAACAAGATTCTTTCAGAATGACATGATTGGATAAGATAGTCATCAGTAGTTTATCTTGCGCTGTAGTGCTAGGGACAAGACAATTGATGGCAATACAATTTCGGGCAAAACGATTTTTTAAAAAAATGATCGGCCGAATTAGATATAGATTGCACCGGAAATCATTCCGGTGTGGGTGATTTTCAGACATCAAAAGTCTCGGAGACTTTTGATGTCTGTCGAAAAAAGTTTTTCGTATAAAATCAGGTTCGTTGCCTTTGCGAACCTTGAACACTATCTGATATGAATTAATAGATAATAAAAACACGCTTCTGGTTCAGATTTAATGCAAGAGGACACAAAAAGTTCCGTTGCGATTGTTTAATATTCAACCCTATTTCGCCAATATTAAATCCAACTCTTTGAGCAATTCCGTTTTTCCCCGTCCGTTCACAATGGAGAAAGGAATCATTTTGTCCGTGCCAAAAGATTTTAGCGTGGCCAAATCATCCTTCATTCTCACAGCCAGTTTATTTCCCGATAGTTTGTCCGACTTTGTGCCTACGACTAGAAACGGGATTGACCCGTAATTGAGCCACTCCAACAACTCCACATCAAGCGCTGTTAACGGATGCCGCATATCTGTGAGTACCACAACACCTTTCAGGCGAGTCGAAACCGTCAGATATTTTTCCACGAGCAGCTTCCATTCAGCATGCAAACTTTTCGAGACTTTAGCATAACCATACCCCGGGAGATCAACAAAATAAATTTTATCATTTATCCTATAAAAATTAAGCGTACGCGTTTTGCCCGGCGTTGAACTCACCTTGGCCATTTTTTTTCTGTTAAACAATGTGTTCAGCAAGCTCGATTTACCAACATTGGATCGACCTGCAAAAGCAATCTCCGGCAGCCCATCCTTTGGCAACTGGCTAATTTGACCAACACTTGTCATAAATTCTGCTGAAATTATTTTCATTGCTCTCTCGCATAAACAAAAAAATCTTTTATTCAAAAAAGAATAAAAGATTTTCTCAAAAATTTAAAACCAATTAGGCCGCATCATCCTGTATTTTCTGCGGTTCATAAAAACTCTTTTTTTTCTTTTTAAATACGGGATCTTTTTTCTTTAAAATAACATCTCGTGTAATCCTGCACGATGCAACATCCTTATGCGATGGCAAAGAATACATAAACTCCAGCATAACTCCTTCCATTACCGAACGAAGCCCGCGTGCGCCGGTTCCCCGTTTTTTCGCGATCTTGATCACTTCCCACAAAGCATCTTCGTCAAAAGTCAATTCGATCTGATCCAGTTCAAAGAGGCGCTTGTATTGTTTCGTCAATGCGTTTTTGGGTTCAGTCAATATTTTCATAAGGGCGTCGTCGTCCAGATCGTCCAGCGTTGAAAGAACGGGCAGTCGACCAATCATTTCAGGGATAAGGCCGTACTGCAACAAATCTTCGGGTTCCACATTCCTGAGGATGGATTCTTTTTTCAGCTTGTTGCGTTTTACATCCGCGCCAAAGCCATAAGATTTTTTGCCGATCCTGGAGGCAATAATTTCCTCCAAACCATCAAAGGCGCCGCCGCAAATAAAAAGAATGTTTTTGGTGTTCACATTTATGAAATCCATTTCCGGATGCTTCCGCCCACCCTTTGGCGGAACCGCCGCAACCGTTCCTTCGAGCATTTTAAGAAGAGCCTGCTGTACGCCTTCACCGGAAACATCACGCGTAATAGAGGGGTTGCCGTTTTTCCGCGCTATCTTGTCCAATTCATCAATATAAACAATGCCGCGTTCGGCACGCTGGATATTATAATCAGCAGCCTGCAAAAGACGGACAAGGATATTTTCGACATCTTCGCCGACATAGCCGGCTTCGGTCAGCGTCGTTGCATCGGCAATGGTGAATGGGACCTGAAGAAAATTAGCGAGCGTTTGTGCAATCAACGTTTTCCCCGTACCGGTAGGGCCAACAAGAAGCACGTTGCTTTTTTCAAGCAAAACATCATTTTCGTTCTCTGCCTGATGATCAATACGCTTGTAATGGTTGTAAACAGCAACCGCAATGGTTTTCCTGGCCTGTTCCTGGCCAATGACATACTGCGCCAACTCGTTGTTAATCTCTTCAGGGGTGGGAACGTTTCCTTTGAGGGTAAATGGTTTTTTCGAGCTTTCGCGGGCAATAATCTTGTTCGCTATTTTTACGCATTCGTTGCAAATACTTACGTCAGGCCCGGTCACAATGGTCTCGACCTGGTTTGAGTTCTTGCCACAAAACGAACAAATTGCAAGCCGACGACTGCCCTTCCCTTTTTTCTCCATCTCGTTCTTCCTTACATTTTCTGCTTACAATCCATCATTTCTTTTTGGATTTTTCTTTAATTTCACGAACATTCCGCACCATAATCTCATCAATGAGCCCGTACTCTTTTGCCTCTTCCGGACTCATAAAATAGTTTCGATCCGTATCTTTTTCAATTTTTTCAAGAGGCTGCCCGGTGTGATGCGCAAGGATATCATTTAATCTTGAACGCAAGATCAGGATTTCTTTCGCCTGAATTTCAATGTCACTTGCCTGGCCCTGAGCTCCTCCGAGAGGTTGGTGAATCATCACACGCGCGTTGGGCAGAGCCGAGCGCTTACCTTTTGCGCCGGCAGCGAAGAAGCGCACCCATACTTGCCGCCTGCCCCATACAAATCGTCGCCACATCGGGTTTGATATATTGTATTGTATCATAAATGGCCAAACCCGCCGAAACATATCCACCGGGCGTGTTTAAATAAATGAAAACATCCTTTTCCGGGTCTTCTGCTTCCAAAAACAGTAACTGTGCAATCGCCAGGCTTGCAACAACATCGTCAATCGCCTGACCGATAAAAATTATTCTCTCTTTTAAAAGTCGTGAAAAGATATCATACGCTCTTTCCCCACGCCCTGTCTGCTCTACAACCATTGGTACGAGTGCCATATTTCTCCTTTGTTTTAAAAAATAGAAATTTATTAAAAAGCGATGACTAGAACAATTCGTCGCTTGTATTAATTTCAAAATTCATTCACTCGGCTTCTGCCGGTACGCCGGAATCCTGTTCATCTCCCGCAGCGTCAACTTTAGCCGCTGCCTTTTCCGCTACTTCCTGCCCTTCACTCTCGTCTTCGTTCCAGTTTTTCTTCACGTCCTGAATTTGTGCCTTTGAAGCAAGAAAATCATAAACCTTATCTTCCAGCATCCTGTCTGCCAGACTTTTACGCTCTTCAGGATCTTCCCGTATTTTCTTTGCTTGCTCGGCACCGTTATTAGAGGATACTTCGATCTCTTTGATTTTTTCTTCAACTTCTTCGTCAGTTACTTTAATATCTTCAACCTCTATCAGCTTTCTTTGCAGCAAATACCATTTGATATTTCGAATTGCTGATGCTTTGTAATAGTCGCGTATCTCTTGTTCGTCAAAATTAGTTTTGCCTTTATTCTGCTCTTTAAAATCTTTAACCATTTCATTGAGGTAATGTTCGACCATTGACGGCGGGGCCTGAAAGTCATTGAGCTTGATGAACTCATCCGCCAAGGCGCGTCGAAACCTATCCTTGCCCTCACTTTCAGCGCGGCTTTTTAAATTACTCTCTATATCATTTTGCAGGTCCTGGAGCGTTTCAAAGGCACCCATATCTTTTGCAAATTCGTCATCAAGCTCAGGCAGCTTTCTCTCTTTTACACCCAGCACCTTAACGACATAGTTCACTTCGTGATCAGGCTCCCTATTCTGTTCTTCAATAATCTCGGATTTCGGTTCATTGTTAACAATTCGTACTCGGCGCTCCTCTCCAGCCTTTACACCCAAAAGTTGTTCTGTGGCAGGATTGTCATCCGTAAGCCAGATTTGGCTGTTCGCTTGCTTTTTCCCAATTATCGGAACACCGGTTCGATCAACCTCCTGCAAATCCACCTCAAGGATGTGTCCCTTCTGAGCTTCACCATCTACAGAATAAAGCATTGCACTGCGTTCCTGAAGTGATTTCAATGTCTGCTCAACTTGCTTATCCGTCACTTCAAAAGTTACTCGCTCAACGGCAAGTCCGTCATATTCCTTTAATTCGATTTCCGGATTCGTATCAAAAACAATATCAAAGGTCAGACCTTCTTTGGCATCAAAGTTTACATTTTCAACCTTTGGTGTACCAAGCATATCAAATTCATCTTTTTTAAAAACTTTTTCCCAAGCTTCATTCAAATAAGGTTCAAAAACTTCCCCATTGATCGCTTTACCATACATCTTTTTTATTAGCTGTTTCGGAACTTTTCCCTTGCGAAAGCCCTCCAGACGGACCCTCTGTTGATAAAGCTTGTACTTTTCATCCAGCTTGGGTTGAATTTCTTCCGATGATACAGAAAATCGGACGATAGTGTGACCATTATCTTGTTTTTCTACTGCGTACTCCAAACTTATGCACCTCTGTTTTGTAAAATTCTGGCTCGTGGACATAAAAAAATCGCCGAGCGGATAAAGATGTAAAAAAGTTGCTACTGCTCGCCGACTCTAAATGGCCATCCCTCTGTTTATTTGTGTGCGAGAGGGGGGAGTCGAACCCCCAAGTCCATTGGACACTAGATCCTAAATCTAGCGCGTCTGCCAGTTTCGCCACTCTCGCTTGTGAACGCTAAATATAGATAATTTTGTATGTAAAGTCAAATATTTTTTCCCGTAAGAAACCGCGCTTATTAATGAATAAAAGATCATTTATTTTGAATTTTTCAAAAATCCGCTGTTTAAAAGTGAAACAACGGAGCGTCTCACTCTAGTTCACCGGCAACAGGATATATTGATTTTATTCACACACATAAAGATTTAATTTTAATCGAACCGAATCATTAACATTCAGGCTCGCCTCATATTCATATTGCAGTTCCTTTTATTCTTTTAATGCTGTCGACAATTTTCCAAGAAAAATCATGGCAAAATAATTGCAAATAAGTCATTTAAATTCACAGCCTTTTAGCATGAATGCAGAAATATTTTCCTTACTCCTTTGAAAAGGAATATATACTACATTTGGATGTTTCTGCGACAATTTTTCCCAGCTATTGTGCGATTTTGACCGGCTTTTTTAACAAGCTAATTCCATAACTATTTCTAATTTACAAATAAATTCTTTTGTTGACATTTTACAAAATTTTACTAAATTTTTAATATTAGCTTCCTTTTTATGGTATGGGTGTAGGTTGGAGACACAGGTTGGCAGGGAAAGGGTCATTCACATCACGAATGCACATTGAAGATTCACTGGATCAGTATCTTCGAGAGATAAGTGAAGTTCCCCTTATATCGCCTGAGGATGAAATCGAACTTGCCAAGCGGATAAAAAGCGGCGACGATACTGCTCTGGAGAAACTAACAAAAGCAAATCTTCGATTTGTCGTTAGTGTGGCAAAACAGTATCAAAATCAAGGACTCTCATTAGGAGATTTGATTAACGCCGGTAATCTTGGGCTTATCAAAGCGGCGACCCGTTTTGATGAAACGCGGGGTTTCAAATTTATCTCATATGCTGTATGGTGGATTCGTCAATCTATTTTGCAGTCCCTGGCAGAACAATCACGCATCGTTCGTCTTCCACTCAATCGAATCGGTGCTTTGAACAAAATAGAAAAAATCCTTGCCACTTTTGAACAGGAATATGAACGCGAACCTTCGGCAGCAGAAATTGCTGAAGAGCTTCACATGACTCCTTCAGAAGTTTTCGCAACTCTGCGGACTTCAACAACACATCTATCACTTGATGCGCCATTCAATCAGGAAGAAGAAAATCGGCTGGTTGACATTCTGAAAAATGATGAACTTCCCGCGCCGGACGACAAACTTCTCGATGAATCTCTCAAGATTGAAATAAAGCGTACGCTTTCCAGACTTGATAAAAGGGAGGCACAAGTTTTAAGTCTTTACTTTGGCTTGGACGAAGAAAATACAATGACTTTGGAGGAGATAGGCGAAAGGTTTCATCTGACAAGAGAACGCGTTCGACAAATCAAAGAAAAAGCACTCAGACGGCTTCGGCATGCATCGAGAAGTAAAACACTGCGAAAATATCTAGGTTAAGAAACAAATTACGCAATTGAAATTATTTATCTGTTTGTTGAAATTTTTTACTTGACAGTCTATTAATAAGTTTTTATATTTCAGATGAAAATAATGCCTACCTTCGTGCAAGTCCTTCCAAATTGGTATTGAACTTGTGGAAATGCTTCAATATAATAGTATAGCAGCAAATTATTACAACTCAAAGGACAGAAAATGCAAGGCAAACAGTTTAAGCTAATTTACTTTTCCTATGGAAAATCAGAGGTTAAGCAGATTAGTTTGGGTTGGAAAACGATTATTGGGGCAACATTTTCAAGTTTTATCATTTTATTGGGGTTAACGTTTTTTACATTAAAAACTTTTACAAACTTTTTTCACGACAATAAAATCATCCACCTCACAAAAGCGAACTCGCAGTTAAAAGACCGTCTGACTACGATGGAAGACAAAGTCGATTATATCAACAAAAAGGTGAAATCCCTGGAAAATGAGGATAACGATTTACGGGTCTTTGTCGATATGCCGGCGGTAGAAGGAGACATTCGCAAATTCGGTGTTGGAGGTCTTTCCGAAGAGACATTCACATCCTCCGCCCTTGACGAGGATGTTCGTGAGAAGGCGAACCGGGTTCAACAATTAATCGACAACCTGGAACAACGAGTCCAGTTTACCAGTGAGAGTCGTGAAGAAATACTGAAAAAATACCGAAACGATCTGAATGCGTTAAAACGTACACCTTCGGTATGGCCGGTTATTGGCGGCAGAGTAACCGATGGATTCGGCTATCGTATGGATCCTTTTCTCGACAAGTTCAAGTTTCATTATGGGATTGACATTTCAGCTCCCAGGGGAACAGACGTATACGCCACGGCCGACGGCAGGGTTGTTAACGTCACCACAAGATACAAACCCAATCACGGGTATGGAAAACAAATTACTATCGATCATGGAAATGGTTACAGAACCCACTATGCACATTTGCAGAAAGTGCTGGTTAAAAAAGGGGAATGGATTCGACGCTATACGGTCATCGGCAAAGTTGGCGATACAGGGCGATCAACAGCACCACATTTGCACTATGAAGTCCTCGTACATGGGAAACCAACAGACCCCAGAAATTTCATTTTAGAATAAAAATAACGACCTTTTTTTATTTTCTCCAGCCTGTCATTTTTATGACAGGCTTTTTTTTTATAAAAGGCAAATATGAACAGAAATTCTCACCTGGCATTTTTAATTCTTTTCGTTACGATGTTTCAACTTTCGGGCAATAGCTTTGCACGACCGTCTCTTGCCGAAATACGTACGGGAATTGATCTCAGCATCAGTGAAAAATATGAGGAAGCGATAAAACATTTCACAACGTTAAAAACATCATACCCTTTATCACCGGCAGGCTCATTTTTTCTCGCCGCTTTGTGGCAGTCTATGATGATGGATTTTGAGACAAAGGAATGGGAAGCAAATTTTTATGATGAAATTAATAATGCCATTGAGAGCGCACGTCATGCATTAAAAAAAAACAAATCAGACGCGAATCTGCAATTTTTCTATGGCGGTGCGCTTGCCTATAAAAGCTTTCAACTTGCTCGTGACAAAAAATATCCGGCGGCCATCAGAACAGCTATTATTTCTATAAAAGAATTAAAAAAGGTGAACAAGATAGATTCGACATTCTGCGACTCTTATCTTGGCATCGGCAGCTATCAATATTGGCGCAGCCGGTTAACCAAAAAATTCTCCTGGCTCCCATTTTTCCCGGACAGAAGAAAAGAGGGACTGGATAAGATTGAACGAGTCAGCGAATGCGGCATTTATTCCAAATGGGCGGCTCTGTCAAACCTGGCCTGGATTTATATTGAGGAAAAAAATTATCGCAAAGCGATTGAATGCGCCCGTGCAGGATTGGACCGTTTCCCGGACAGCCGATTTTTTCTCTGGCCTCTTGGGGATGCTCAGTTCCGCAACGGAGATTATGAAAATGCATCCCAAACATATCATAAAATTCTCGATTCGGTTGTATCCCAGTCTTTCAACAATCATTACAACGAAATCCTGTTGCATTACAAACTGGGGCAATGCTATGCAAAAATGGAAAAATATCAGGCAGCCAAGATCGAGTGTGAAAAAGCCATTGCATTAAAAGCTGCCGAGGAAGTCGCAAAGCGGGCACACAAGAAGAAAAAAGCCGCTGTGAAATTACTTGCAAGGATAAACAAAAAAGTAACATCCAATTAAGCGGTTCAAAATGCATCAAATTTCATGAGCCACGTAAACCGGGGAGTTTCCCAAAACCACGTCGGTGTCGAAAATAGTTCATACCTTCGATAACGAAAATGATCCCCACCCAAAGAGGAACGAAATACAATGGCGTTTCCGGCCAGTATAATCCGATTTCAAAAGACTTCCACGAAAACGGAAAGAACCATAAATATCCGGTCAGTAAATGCCGCTGAAAAAAATCGAGGAAAAAGTGCAATGCTGCACCCAGCAGAAGAAAATTGCGAACATCCCTCCTGATTTCCCGGTTGAAAAATTCCGCAAAAAGAAAACAAAACAGAATAATAAAAACCGGTGTATGGATGGCGATGGTATAGCGGTAGAGTTCTGGTTTGAGAATGTAAAACGGCCTGGATAAAATATCCGGCAAAATTGTTCCCACATAAAAAACAACTCTGAAACGAGCGAATTTTCCCGGCCGCATGACAAAATAAGCGGCGGCAGTGTGGGTGATCAGGTCCGGCATGAGCGACGCTCAATAAATTCAAATCGTTTAAAACGAAACGTGTATTCGCGCAGAAAGAGAAAAAAAATGAACAGGGCAGGAATGACGGATACAGCAATCTTTAATCTTCGATATTTTGCGATATGGCTTTTCTTTAACTCCAGCCATGGCCCTTTATGAAAAACGACTTGGAGACTCACGAATTTATTGGGGGAAATATTTTCAGTCTTGCCCGCAACTTTAACAACCTTGCCCATTTGTTCAATCGTGAATCCGTCAGCCAATATTTCCTTCACCGTGGTCTCGGTGCCAATCTCGATGAGCGCCCCATCATATTTTTGTGGATTTTGTAAACACATTTGCAGGGTAATTGTCGGATCAAAAAATTTTCCATACAAGGAAAGAGCCAACAAAACCAAAGCCAAAACAAGCACTTTCAGTATACGGAAAAAAGTCCACCCTTTGTCGATGTTACTTTTCAATCTGGCCTGCAAAAGCTTTCTGAACAATTTTTATTATTTCATCCTGCAACTTTCCGTTGGAGGCGACAACATTGCCACTCCAAACAGCATTATCTCCCCCGGCAAAATCAGTAATCACTCCGCCGGCCTCTTTGATGATTAAATATCCGGCAGCAACATCCCAGGGAGACAAACCGATTTCCCAAAAACCGTCACATCGACCTGCCGCCAGGTAACAAAAATCCAGGGCAACGGAGCCGCACCGGCGAATGCCGCTCATTTTGGAAAACAAATCTTTAAATGATTGCTGATAATAATCAATATACTTTTTTGAGCGAAAAGGAAATCCCGTGGTCAGCAAACTGACTTTTGGCATTTCGATTGAAGAAACATGAATGGGTTTATCATTCAGTGTTGCTCCCTTGCCTTTTTCCGCAACAAAAAGTTCATCCCGCGTCGGATCAAAAACAACACCAAGAATGATTTCTCCTTCGTATTCCAAGCCTATGGAGACCGAAAAAACAGGATACCCGTGAATGTAATTTGTGGTGCCGTCCAGCGGATCTATAATCCAGCGGTATCCACCCTGCTCATCCTTTTGTGATTCTTCGGCGTAAAAATGATGATCGGGATAAACCGCTCTAATGATGTCGATTATCTTTTTCTCGGATTGCTTATCGACAACTGTAACAAAATCGAATTTCTGCTTGTTATCGATTTGTGTGGCGTGCAGTTTCCCCAGGTGAGCCATTAGAATCTTTCCCGCCTCATGCGCTGCCTCTATTGCAACTGTTTTCATCTGTTCCTCTCCGTTGATGTTTCCGTTCACTGCTCTTTTAACTCTACGACCGTTACACCGGAATCACCTTCATTCCAATTTCCCAGCCTGGTGCTTTGTACCCGAGGGTGGCGCCGCAAAAAATCGCCGATTTGTGATCGCAGTCGTCCTGTGCCTTTACCATGGATGACGCGAACCTGTTGAAATCCAGCAAGAATCGCCTCGTCTAAAAAGTGATCTACTTTTTCCTGAGCTTCTTCCGCGCGCAAACCGCGCAGGTCCAGTTCACTTGATTTGATCTGTTGATGATTCATTTGTACACGTACAACTCGCTTCGCTTTTGGGGGATTTGAAATTTTTGTCAATTCGCCGAGAGGAACGCGAACCTTGGCGCCATCAGCTTGCAAATACACCCTCCCATGTTTGTCCTTATCGGAAACCACCTGCCCTTTTGTCCCGGCCTTTTCCCAGCGCACATAATCACCTTTCACGATCGGCGTGGTGTTGATCACAACATCCATCGGTTCAACATCCTGCCTGATGATTTGAATTTTCTTTCTTTCCCTGTCAATATTCCGGCGTGCCTCTTTGATTTTTTCGCGGGCAGCATTGGATTCCCTGATTTCCCGGATAGTGCGCTCAACCGCAGCGTTCGCCTCGCTGATGATTCTCTCAGCTTCCCGTGCCGCCTCGCGTTTTATCTTTTTCTCTTTTCTTTCCAGATCATCCTTCATTTCCGTGTAAAGTTTGCTCAGGCCGCGCAATTCCGTTTCTTTGATATTGGCCTTTTGCTCCAATTCCCTGAAATGCTGGACGCGGTTTTCCAACTCGATGATCAGACCTTCCAGCTTGTCCTTTTGTGAACCGACCAATTCCCGGGCACGCTCGTTCATCTCTTTCGGCAGACCCATTCGCTGGGCAATTTCAAAAGCATAGCTCGATCCGGGAACACCGACGCGGAAATGGTAGGTCGGCTGCAGGGTTCTGACATCAAATTCCATAGAGGCATTTTCCACGCCATCCGTTTGATAAGCAAATGCCTTAAGTGCGCTCTGATGAGTCGTTACGACGGTCAAACATTTTTTATTGGTCAACCGCTCAAGGAGCGCCATGGCCAGCGCCGTCCCTTCTTCGGGGTCTGTACCGGAACCGATTTCATCAATCAGTACCAGGCTTTGGGATGTGGCGTTTTCCGCAATATCTTTTAGCCCCTCCAAATGGGAAGAAAAAGTAGAGAGGTCGTTCTCGATAGATTGCTGGTCACCGATGCTTGCAAAAATCTTGTCGATTTTACCGAATCGAGAATGCGGCAAAACAGGAACATGTAATCCGCTTTGCACCATCATCGTTAAAAGCCCAATGGTTTTCAAAGCCACCGTTTTGCCGCCGGCGTTGGGGCCGCTGATAATACATGTCCTAAAATCGCTGCCGAGTTCGAGATCAAGGGGGACAACATTTTTTTCGCCCATGCGAAGCAGTAATAGCGGATGCCGACCTTGCTGAATCGATATCAGGTTTTCGTCGGCAAGCTCCGGTTGATTGGCGTTCAGTGCCTTGGAAAATCCCGCTTTTGCGTACAATAAATCCAACCTGCCAAGCACATCCACATCCAGAAAGATTGTGTCCAAATGCTCCCGAACCAAATCGGTTAACGAAAGTAAAATGATCTCAATCTCTTTTTTTTCTTCGGCAAGCAACTCGCGGATTCGATTATTGTCCTCTAAAGTTTCGAGCGGTTCGATAAAAAGGCTGGAGCCACTGGAAGAACGATCATGCACCAGGCCCCTCACTTTGCGCTTGAATTCTTCCTTGACCATCAAAACCAACCGTCCGTCGCGCACCGAAATAACATTCTCCTGCAACATGCCGTGTTCAGCAAAATTTTTCAACAGCGATTCAATTTTACGCCGCGTGGTAACTTGTGCGCGGACAAGCTGCTTTCGAATGCGCGCCAACGCCGGACTGGCGTTATCTTTCACTTCACCAGTCCCCGCATCAATACAGCGGGTGATTTCGTTTTCAACTTCCTTCACAGAAACAAGTTGTGCAGTGAGTTTGCGGAGGGTGGGAATTTTTTCCTTACGGGAAGAAAAATATTTTTGCAGGCGCCGGACAACAGCGAGCGTTTCGGCAACCATCGATAATTCAAAAGCATTTAACATGCTGCCCGCTATTTTGGCTTTTTTTAAAGACGGCCGAATATCAGAAATTCCGTCCATAGGTACGGGTTGATCAAAATCCACAAGATTGCGAAGCTCTGTCGTTTGTGTAAGCGCCTCAACGAGGCGGGCAGTATCGTTTATGGGATGCAAAAGTCCTGCTAGTTCTTCTCCGAGAGGAGACGCCGCAAAAGCAGATAATTTTTCCCGAATGCGATCAAATTCAAGAGTTTGTAAAACAACTTCCAATTAGCTCATCTCCGAGGGCCGTGTTCGGCCTTTTTACGCTGGCTTTTATCGTTTAGCAGTATTTTCTGAATTTCTTCTTTTGTCAACTTGTCACTGGTATTCTTGATTGCATCGGTCACTTTATCCGCAGCCATTTTATCGAGGTCATCTTTTGAGGTGGGTATGTTCTGCTTTTCTTTTTCAAATTTTTGCAAAACCATATCAACGCCCTTTTGCGTCAAGGGGACATATTTCGCGACCGTCTCAACAATGTAAACAGAAAAATTTTTCAAATGCGGATAAAGCAAAGAACGAGTTTCATACTGTTTTAAATTTCCTTTGATCGGAAGAATTGCAATAGCTATCAGCAAAACGCTAATGACAAAAGCGCCTTCTAAAAACCCCAAAACAGCGCCGCTAAATCTATCAAGTTTTGATGGTACACTCGCAGTTTCAGCTTTTGCTTTTCTTTGAAAAACAAGAAGAAGAGATAATCTGACCAGAATGATGATGGCAAAAAAGGACAGTATCCAACTCACCTTTTGAATAGATGGCACTTTGCTACTCAAAAGTGATGATGCTTTGTCAGCCAGAGCCAGACCGATCAAAAGAGCAACAATCCAGCCGGTAAACCCGAGCATTTCGGCTTTGAAACCTTTTCTCAACCCCCAATACACAAAAAAGATCAGACCGATAATGATAACAAGATCAACTTTGGCCATGATAAAGATCCTTTTTCATAACATTTTCGTCTTTAAATGAAAAAAGTGAATAAAGTTTGGCGCAACCATTCTCTATCCACTTTCAGCAATTCTGATATTAAAAACGCAGCTAGCTGAGTTTCTGCCGTATCATTTCATTTATTTGCTTTCCGTCGGCACGGCCTTTGACCTTGGGCATAATAACGCCCATGAGACGCCCCATATCTTTCATGGATTGTGCTCCTGTTTCTTCAATGGCTTCATCGACAATCTTTTCAATTTCTTCGGGCGAGAGTTGCTGCGGCAAATAACTCTGAATGACTTCCAGTTCTCGCTGCTCTTTTCCAGCCAAATCGTTACGTCCTGCGGCGGAATAGATTTTAATCGATTCACGTCGCTTTTTCGCAGCATTGGAGAGAATGGCTATTTCCTCACCTTCATTGAGGTCATCCCTTTTATCAATCGCAGCATCTTTAATTTGCCCTCGCAACAAACGAATAGTGCTCAATCGTTCCTTTTCGCCTGCTTTCATGGCATCTTTCATGTCGCTGGTTAATTTTTCAAAAATGCTCATGATTTTCTCCGCAATTCCGCCGCTCTTAACAAATCTTTTTTGGAAAGCAATTTATCTCTGCATCATTTGCATCTTGCGCATTTTGCGCCGTGCTGCATTCAGCTTTCTTTTTTTTCGTTCGCTTGGTTTTTCGTATTGCTGATGTTTTTTAATATCCGACATCAAACCTGCTTTTTCACAAGCCTTGGTAAAGCGCTTCAGCGCTCGCTCAAAAGCTTCTCCTTCACGTACACGTACACCCGGCATTAAGTCTTCAACCTCCTTCCATATATTTTTTTAAAAATTAGATATAAAATATAGTTATTCAATTGGCTAAAATCAAGGCCTTTTTGTTTTAAAAGAAAGAACCGATTAGAGGAGAAAACTCTTTTGGGGGCTCTAACGATTTGTGTGGGTACACGAATATTAAAACCCGGCGCGGTTAAACCACAAATAACAGATGATTGAAATTTACCTTTTACAATTAACTCTTGCACTTTTTTTCAAGAATCGCTGAACAATAGCATAAAAAGCAAATTTCTACGTGCAAAACAGGGTTCATTCTCAGGCTTTTAGTGTGTCTTTTTTTTTACAAAACCATCATTCAGTTTCCGGTTCTTCCAGGAAACGAATACATTTTTAAAGTATCAGACTCCTTTTAACGCAGAGCCGCCGAGTTCGCAAAGGCTCGCAAAGAAATATTTTTGTGAATTATCGATTTGTCAACACTCTTTCTCTCTGCAACCTTTGTATTTTTAAAATTATGTTGTTTTTACTCCCTCGATTCGTTATAGACCTTTTTTTTATTTCATATATGATTACTTGCTTAGCTCAGCAAAAGCACAAATAACTTTTATTCATTCAGGAATATATACATCTGCCTATACAACTATTTAAGCAAGGCTCGTCATTCCGACTGGAGCAGATCGGAATGCGACCGAAGGAAGTGCCTGTGGTGCGACCGAAGGAAGTGCCCGTGGTACCAGAATCTCCACATTGAGCAAGGAGATTCCGGTATCCTCCTGGCGTCGGACCCGGAATGATAAAAGAACGCGTTGCTATAAAATGCACTGCTGAATAGTTAAAACAATTCTTTTTTCAATCATCCCGGCGGCCATGTCATCCATCTGCCGGCAAGAGCGTGCAGGTGCAAATGATACACTGTCTGGCCACCATCATTGTTGCAATTCATAACCAGACGATAGCCTTTCCAATCGTATCCCTGCTCTCCCATAATTTCCCTGGCCAGCAAAACCATTTTCCCAAGCAGCGCGGCATCTTCCGGTTTAGCATCGTTTATTGTGGGAATATGTTTTTTGGGAATCACCAAAATATGAACCGGAGCCTGGGCATTGATATCATGAAAAGCAACGAGGTCATCCGTTTCGCGGATGATTTTCGCGGGTGATTTTTTTTCAGCAACATCACAAAAAACGCAGGACATTCAAATCTCCTTGTGCAATGTTTTTTCAAAAGTTATTCCGGCGTTACAGTTTGCCAAGATCGCCGGAGGCACTTAGAATTTTGACAGCGGCAACAATCCCGGCAGTTTCGCTGCGCAGGCGTCTGCTGCCGAGCGAAATCGGGTGAACGCCATTTTCAACAGCAAGTTCAATCTCATTTTGATTAAAGCCGCCTTCTGGACCGATGAAAACAATCGCCCTGGCAGAGGATTTTAGCAAAGCGTAGAAATCCGCCTCGAAATTACCCTGAAAACTTTCATGAGCAATAAAAGCGGGAATGTTAAACGCCTCCTCCAGGATGCGAACGAATTCCACAGGCGGCAAAATCTCCGGACAGCGGGAACGGCCACATTGTTTCATTGCCGAAAGCGCTTTATGCCGCCAGCGTTCAATGCGCGAAGACGGATCAATAAGAGAATATTTCGTCAGAATCGGTTGAAAAGCAGAGACGCCAAGTTCCGTTCCTTTTTCGACAACCCAGTCAAAGTGACTTCCTTTGGGAACGGCCTGAGCCAACGTCAGGAACAATTCCGGTTCACCAGTATTTCTCGTTTTGGAATCTATACGAACTTTTAATTGCAGGCTTGAAATGTCCTCAATCCGTCCCTCGTAGCAATTTCCCAATCCATCCACAGCAGCCAAAGAATCGCCAACTTTTTTGCGCAACACTTTTACGGCGTGATGAAATTCCTCTCCGCTCAGAAAAAAGGCGCCTTTTCCCACATTTTCAGGATGCACATAAAATTGATAGTGATGCGACATTTAAAAATAAACCCCAATATCAAAAATGAACTGACCGTTTCTTTCTTCATCAAAAGCATATTCCAGACGAAGGACGTCGACGTAAGGCACATGCAAATGCAACCCGGCGCCAAACCCTTTCAAAAAATCGCTCTTGTGCAAGGTTTGGGATTGATTCCACACCGCACCGGCATCATAAAATAAACCGGCGCTGATGCCAAACGGCAGGTTATCGCCATACGGCCCCAGCAGATACGCTTTATCGCCAAGATCAAAGTAACGGATCGGCAATATCGGGAAGCGTAACTCTGCTTCCAGGATCGCGCGATTGTCACCTTCCCTTCGGGCGTTGAAATATCCACGTACCCGTTCGCTATAGCCGATAAAAGTTTTGCCATAGACCGGAATCTGACCCTTTGAAAGATCAAAAGCAGAGCGCAGCGCCAGCGATGCCCCGGCGAGCAGCGGCTGGTAAACTCGGGCATCAATCCCGTATCGTATAAAATCTATACTTTTGGAAAAGCCGGTTTGCGACACATAAGCGTCAAAACGCAGGCCGGATTTGGGGTATTGGTAAAGATCGCGGGTATCATAACGAAATGCGAATCCAAGCGATGGTAACCGATCTGTGCCACTCCCACTGATCGTCGCAGTTTTAAATTCATCCGGAACGCGAAGCTGCTGGTATCCGGTATTCAAAGCGAGGTAAGTGTGATATCCCCATCGCCGCCCAAAGATCACATCAATACCGCGATGGGTTTCATTAAAACGTTCATATTCCAGGCTTTTGCTTTTGACTTTGTTGGAAAATATTTTAATCTTTGTAAAAAAGTTTTTTGCACCGATCCAGGGGTTGGAATAATACATGCTCATGCCGGGGTTGTATCCCAGCCAAAAAGCACCATCCAACTGGACATTCATGCCGCGAAAATTTTGATGAACAAGTCCGGCGCCATAGGATACCTTTTTCCACTCGTGCTCGTTGAAAAAGAAAATCGGGTACGGAAAAACGAACCACCTTTCGGCAACGATAACAAGGAGAATGACGCCGTCATCAGCCTGCATGGGATTAAACTCAACGCGATTAAAAAGCTGCAAGTTTATAAGCCTTTTGCGATCCTCTTCGAGTTTCTGCGCATCGAGCCGATCACCGACTTGTGTCTTCATTTCCCGACGAAGAACAATTTCCTTCGTTTTCTCATTGCCGACAAAAATCATCTTTTTAATAATCATGGAATCGGATTTGACATCCTTCGTTTGAGCAAAAGCTGCAACAATTCCTAAAAAATATATAAATAAAATAATGAGTGTTTTTTTCAAAATATTTTTTCCGTTTGTTGGATAAAACTTTAATAAATATTGATAAAGAAGCAAAACTATCACTACAGCGCAAGATAAACTACTGATGACTATCTTATCCAATCATGTCATTCTGAAAGAATCTTGTTAGATATGCAATGAAATCAAGAAAATACTATTTACAGATTTGTCCTTACAAGATTC
>Ga0114931_10004477_pt1 | contig 17426 bp, 13 predicted proteins | sample 2SBtaG_FD_89579 | JGI IMG/M metagenome (GOLD analysis project Ga0114931, IMG submission 89579) | Deep subsurface microbial communities from Kolumbo volcano to uncover new lineages of life (NeLLi) - 2SBTROV14_V59a metaG | ecosystem: Environmental > Aquatic > Marine > Volcanic | place: Kolumbo...
ATTATAACTTGTCCCATCCACAGGTAGTTTATCTACCGGAGCTCCGGCTCGCATCACGATAAGGCGTCTGAGGCCATTGCCCGAATTAAAGGATACGCTAAGGTTGTGACAATTGATAATTCCCTGCCTTGCATTGCTCGAAGGAATGGTTGGCTCGGGAGCATACTGAAATATGAGGGGTTGCGCATCGACCACTATTGCCAGCAGCACTCCGAAAAAGAAAAGGGTAATATGTTTCATCCTCGCACTTTATTATGAAATGTTATCTGAAAGTACATTTAAATACTTGTCCATGGCGGATTTGAGAGCTTTTGGATATCCACAGCTGTACAGAATAGCATACAAAATGATCCACACAAAACAACTGAAAATCAATTATTAAGATATTTAATTAAATAAGTCTCAAATCCTGATGAGCACAAAAAGAAGAGCAAGTGAGCTACTGGAGACTAGGAGGAGATAAGCGGGCGCAATGGCACGAATAAAGGCTCGGTTGCCAGCCACAATACAAATCACATATTTGATCACGGTATTGGTCAGCGCAGCTATCAAAATGGCCGTAGCAGCCACGGCCAGCGCCATTTCCCGGCCAGCCAGCCTCGAAAGGGAAATGGTAATTGCATCGACATCGGTGAGGCCAGAAACGGCACTGGTCAAATAAACCCCTGCATTGCCTAGATGGGCCTGTGCAAAGGCCACAAGAATGAGAATGAAGGAGTAAAAGACGGCAAATTTCAGGGCATCTTTCAGATTTAGAGGGTTTTGAATGGGCAACTCCCCCTTTAGCCCCTTTGGGTCATATCTACGATTCATCCACCATGAGCAAAGCATCCCGCTGGTGCCAGCAAAGAGGAGAGGCAAAGCCAGCCATCCGATAAGTGCTGCATTGAAAATATAAATCAAAATAATCATACGAAAAAACATCAGCGAAGATGCTACAATAGCCGTAAGGGCCAGTGGTATGGCCTGTCCGTCACTTTTCATACTTTGCCTCGCCACATACCAGTTAAGAGCCGTACTGGAGACCATGCCGCCAATAAAGCCCGCCAGCAAAAGAGAATTGCCAGGCCGTATGAATTTTGCGATTAGATAGAGGCCAAAATTGATACTTACCAGAATGATAACCACTACCCATATCTTGTGTGGGTTCAGGGCATCATAAGGTCCATAGTATTTGTCCGGGAGAAACGGAAGAATGAGCACGGTGATAACGATAAACTGCAAAATTGCCATGATCTCTTCATGCGTCAGTTTGGCCACCATTTTGTGAAGGGAGGATTTCAGGGCCAAAAGAAAAGTAATAAGTACAGCTGTAGCCACCGCCAGTTCATAATAGTGCAGATAGACCACCCCACCCAGAGCAAAGGTCAAGACAGCGGTAAATTCCGTAGTGCTGCCCGAATCCCCCCGTTTTGTTTCATTTAGATAACCCACTACGATTATGGCCAGAACACCCAACATACCGATTCCATAAATCCACATGGAGACTTCCTGCCCCAAAAGCATGAGCAAATAACCCAGCGTGGAAATAATCGGAAAGGTGCGTATACCCGCAAAAAACTCGGAAGGCTTCATCTGGTCACGACCAGCATATTCGCGCTCAATGCCGATGAGAAAACCGATAGCCGCTGCTATCGCCAAGCCGGTAAATAAAGTAAGGACTTCGGAATTGTTTATGGATCCCATTACCCACTTTGTTGGATTAATCCCAATTTAAGGAAACAAGAGCAAATTTGCTCCTTATCTTTGTAATTGAAGAATATATTACAATAACCAAATCGGTAAAGGATGATTACAAACAAAGAATTGCGAGAATTGGCCGAGCATCAGGGAGCACATTGTATATCCATGCTATTCCCCACCCACAAGAGCGGCCAGGAAGTGTTAAATGAGAAAGATAAAAAAGTATTCAAGAACCTGCTGAAGGAGCTGGGCAATGCACTGGAAACGCGAGGCCTCAAAAACGGTGAAATAAAGGCCGAGCTAGCTCCCTTTGAGGCATTGCTTGAAGACCATCTCTTCTGGCATTATCTCGACCACGGCCTGGCTATATACAAGTCCGGTGACATCTTTGAAGTGCTTCAGCTTCCCGAAGCCCCAGCAAAGATGTTGACTATTTCGGACCGTTTCTACATTGTTCCGCTGGCACCTTTGGTTCAGCATAATAAAGTATTTTATATTCTCGAGTTGAATCTGGAGCAGATCAAGTTTTTCAAAGCCGATAAGTACCACATCGAACAGATAGAACTTGCCGGCATCACTCCTCAGGCCCTTGAAGAAGTGGTTGGTTACGATTATCGGGAGAAATCACCTCAGTTTCATACACTCAGTATGGGAAGAGGTACTCTGTTAAAAGGGCATGATAGTACCCCGGAGATGGACAAAAAAGAGATATGGCAATTTTTTGAAGCCGTAGATGACGCCCTGTATAAAGGCTTTCTTCATGATAAAAAGGAACCCCTTGTTATAGCTTGTGTGGAATATTTTTATCCCATTTACAAAGACGTAAGTTCCTATAAAAATATATATCCCGAATTCATCAAAGGCAGCAAAAAGAATGCTAAAGATTCCGAATTACACCGCGATGCCTTGCAATTGTTGAAGGATTATTTCGATGTCGAGGTCCCCGAAAGGCTGGAAAAATTTATGATGTTGGCAGGAACCGGTAAAACCGCTCAAAGCGTGGAGAATATTCTGCCTGCCGCAGAACGGGGACGTGTAGAGCACCTTATTCTTCAATATCCGGAAAGCATATTTGGCAAATATGATGAAGAAAAAAGGGAAATAATTCGGCAGGGCAAATATGAGAAAGGGAGCAAAGAATTGCTTAATGAGCTGGCAGCACTGACGGTATTAACGGATGGAAGTGTTGATGTCTTGCCCGATGAAAAATTCCCGATAGAAGATACTTATGCAATTGCCGTTTTTCGCTGGTAATTGAAAAAAACGGAAGGTCTAAAAAGACAGATGCCGGAATCCTAGACCCCGGTCATCTGCCGCCATTCACCCAAAATGTATCTTCTGTATTTTTTATAAGTCTTCTTTTCTTTCTTAGTATGAATCGAAAGGTAGGCCTAATTTCAGGCCCTGTAAACTTTGAAACGATGAATGAGAACTATTGAACGATGAACCGGATAAAAAAAGGCTCCATTCGGAGCCCCTTTTTACAATATTTCTATCTCGTTTCAGTCAATGTCATCTGGCGTGTATTTCCCGTTTACAGCCTCAACCAAAACCGATATTTCATTATTATTGGCTTCTACAAAACCACTGCGCACTTGAAAGTTCAGAATTTCTCCGTCTACTTTTTTCACAACCAGTTTCCCGGGGGTAAGTGAAGAAACAATCGGTGCATGCTTGCTGAGAATTTGAAAAGCACCTTTTTCATGACTTCCCGGCAGGGTTACCGAAATGATCTCCCCGTCAAAAACTTTTTGTTCCGGTGTCAAAATTGTCAAATGCATTTTCTATAAATTATTTTGATTCTTTGAGCATTTTTTCACCCGCCTCAATCACCTCTTCGATGTTTCCTTTCAGATTGAATGCAGCCTCCGGATATTGATCCATTTCACCATCCATGATCATATTGAAGCCTTTGATGGTATCTTCAATATCAACAAGAACACCCGGAATGTTTGTAAACTGTTCGGCCACATGGAATGGTTGTGAGAGGAATCGTTGTACTCTTCGAGCCCTATGTACGATCAACTTGTCATCTTCAGATAATTCATCCATACCCAAGATGGCGATAATGTCTTGCAATTCTTTATACCGTTGCAGTGTTTCCTTCACCCGTTGAGCACAGTCATAGTGAGCATCACCCAAGGTTTGGCGGTTGAGAATTCGGGAGGTGGAATCGAGTGGATCCACAGCCGGGTAAATACCCAACTCGGCAATCTTACGGCTCAAAACCGTTGTGGCATCGAGGTGGGCAAAGGTCGTAGCCGGTGCCGGATCCGTAAGGTCATCGGCAGGCACGTATACGGCCTGCACCGAAGTAATTGATCCGCGCTTGGTAGAGGTAATACGTTCCTGCATCACCCCCATCTCCGTGGCCAGCGTAGGCTGATAACCCACAGCTGAAGGCATACGTCCCAAAAGAGCCGACACCTCGGAACCCGCCTGGGTAAATCGGAATATATTGTCGATAAAGAAGAGAATATCTTTTCCTGTAGCATCGCCCGGGTCTCCGTCACGGAAATACTCGGCAATGGTCAATCCCGATAGTGCCACCCTTGCCCGGGCCCCGGGAGGTTCGTTCATCTGGCCGAAGACGAAAGTCGCTTTCGACTCACGCAAATCTTCTTTACTCACTTTTTCCAGCGGCCAGCCGCCCTTTTCCATACCTTCCACAAAGTCGCTGCCATATTCAACAATGCCGGCTTCGATCATCTCCCGCAAAAGGTCATTTCCTTCTCTCGTTCGCTCGCCCACACCCGCAAAAACAGAAAGTCCTGAGTAGGCCTTAGCTATATTATTGATTAACTCCTGAATAAGAACAGTTTTACCTACACCGGCTCCACCGAAGAGTCCAATTTTACCTCCTTTAGAGTAAGGTTCAATGAGGTCAATTACTTTAATGCCCGTATATAGGATTTCACTTTCAGTAGAAAGATCCTCAAAACGAGGAGGTTTTCTGTGAATAGGCTTACGGTCCTTGTAATTCACCTTGCCGAGGCCGTCAATCGGTTCACCAACCACATTAAACAAACGCCCCTTGATATCATCTCCAACGGGTACAGATATCGGACCACCCAGATCACGGACTTCCATGCCACGCATCAAGCCCTCGGTAGAGTCCATGGCAATTGTTCGAACACTATCTTCACCAAGGTGCTGTTCCACCTCCAGAATCAATTTCTCACCACTATCGCGGGTGATCTCTAGAGCTGAATATATTTCTGGCAGATGATCATCATCTGCAAAAACAACGTCAATCACATTTCCAATGATCTGGTTTATTTTTCCAACGTTGGCCATTCTCTTCTTTTTAATTTAAGGTGATTTCAATTTGGCTGCGAAGTTACGGCAAGCCGTATAAATCTCAAATATTTGAAGCCCTTTTTAAATGCATGATTTTAAATGCTCCTGCCGGTCCGGACTGCTGCCGCCATTGCCGACTTGAGCCCTAGGAAGGGGGTTTTCATTATTTTTACGCCAAAGACAAACGATGGAATTGATAGAGGTTAAAGAACGCAAACAGTTCAAAAAGTGGATTGACTTTCCAAGGATCATACATAAAAATGATGCAAACTGGATACCGGCCCTGCGTCAAGACGTGGAAAAGGTATTTGACCCAAAACGGAACAAAACATTTGAGCATGGAGAAACCATTCGTTGGCTATTAAAAGGAACTGACGGAAATATCATTGGCCGCATTGCCGCCTTTACTAATGAAAAATACCCCAACCCGCTGAATTATCCCGTGGGCGGCATGGGTTTTTTCGACTGCATCAATGATCAAAAAGCGGCAAATATATTGCTCGATGCAGCTAAAAAATGGCTCCTTGACCGGGGCATGGAGGGTATGGACGGCCCCATCAATTTTGGAGAAAAAAATATGTTCTGGGGTTTGCTGATCGAGAATTTTGAGGAAGCAAATACCTATGGGATGGATCTTCACCCGCCCTATTACCGTCAACTGCTCGAAAACTACGGATTCCGGATTTTCTATGAGCAATATATACTGAAAAGGCCGGTGAAAAATACTCCTGCCACCCCCGAGCAGATGCGCCTGGGCGAGTTGGTGATGAAGCGCTACGGTATTGAGGTGAAAGATGTACGAGGGCTCTCAATTCGCAAGATTGCTGAGCAGTTTATGTATGTATACAATAATGCCTGGAGCGGCATGCCCGGCTTCAAAAAGATGAAGCCTGAGGCCGGATATAAAATCATCAAATCCATGAAAGCCGTAATGGACCCCCGGGTAGTGATTTTTGCCTATCATGACAAAGAACCCATTGGATTTTTTGTCAGTATTCCGGAACTCAATCAGATATTCAAGCACGTAAACGGAAATCTCAATGCCTGGGGCAAAATAAAATTCCTCTACTATAAGAAATTTCATAAGCCCCGAATCCTCTATGGCCTCGTTTTCGGTGTTGTAAGAAAGTGGCAGCGCAAAGGGGTAGAGATGGCCATAGCCAAATTCGGTAGCGAGACCATAGTCGATGAAAGGCTCTATGATGAATTGGTGATGACCTGGATCGGGGACTTCAACCCAAAGATGCTGGCCATCGGGGGAAAGGTAGGAGCTAAAATCAGCCGTAAGTATGCCACGCTACGCCTCAACTTTGATCCACAGCGGCCGTTTGAACGCCATCCGGTGGTCAACCTCGATCCTATACAGAAATAATACCGGCCATTATATTTCGGGCTGCATTAATGGGCATAGAACTTATGGACTGAGGCTATCACGTAATCTTGCTCTTCCCGGCTCAACTCATTATAGAATGGAAGCCGCAGCAAACAGTCGGAATAGCGTGCCGCATGTGGCAAGGGTATTATTCTTCCAGCGTTAAATTTTGCTGCATAAGGGCTCTGATCTAACGACTGATAGTGAAACACCGCCTGTATGCCCTGATCGCGTAAAAAATGAATGAGCCTGCTTCGTTCCTGCAGACTTTGGCAAATGAGATAATAGGAATGGTAATTTATCTCCCGTCCCGGCAGTATGGTCGGCCTATGAACATACCCCTTATTGATAAGATCTTTGAAGCCCTCGTGATACCTTACCCAGATGGCTTTGCGCATTGCCTGTATTTCTTCCAGGGCCTCCAGTTGAGCTAATAGGTAAGCGGCCTGTAGCTCAGAAGGTAAGAATGAGGATCCCTTATCCACCCAAGTGTATTTGTCGCATTCTCCTCTGAAAAAAGCCGCCCTATTGCTCCCTTTTTCCCTGATAATTTCGGCCCTTTTAACCCAATGATCCGCATTGATGAGCAATACCCCGCCCTCTCCGCAAATTATATTTTTTGTCTCATGAAAAGAAAAAGCGGCCATTTGACCAAATGTTCCGGCCCTACGTCCATCCAATGACGACTCGATGGCCATGGCTGCATCTTCAAGCAGCACGATTCCCCGTTCGCGGCATAAACGCTCAAGAGCCGGCATGTCACAGACCTCACCCCCATAGTGCACGGCCACGATTGCCCGGGTATGCGGAGTGATGAGCTCCTCTACTTTTTTAACGTCCATATTGGGATGTCCCGGCAGGCTGTCGGCAAATACTATCTCAGCACCATGAAGGGAAAAGGAATTGGCCGTGGTTATGAAGGTAAAACCAGGAACAATGATTTCATCTCCCGGTTGAAGATCAAGAAGTATGGCCATCATCTCCAGGGCTGCCGTAGCAGAGTGTGTGAGCAGAGCCCTCCCAACACCATAACGCTGCTCAATAAAACGCTCACAGGCCTTTGAAAATCGCCCGTTACCAGAGAGCCAGCCATGCTCAACCGCCTGACGGATGTAGTTCAGTTCCTGGCCACTGACATAGGGTTTGTTAAAAGGGATCATGTTCTTTAGTCTTACGTAACTTACCATCCTTAAAATAATAAATCGCTCCAATCAGGCTAATTAAAACGAAAATAACTCTGCTAATAAGAGCCAAGCCCACAGCAACATTTAGGGGCACTCCGAATAGAGCCAGGCTCCATGTGAGCACATTTTCGCGCACTCCCAATGCCCCGACACTGATTGGAATCATCGAGATCACCGTTACCACACTGATCACAAAAAGCAGATCGGGCAGTGCAATGCAATAATCATAAAAGCGCAAATAAAAATATAGGCTGATGACTCGCAGGCCCTGAAAGGCGAGTGCAAAAATGATGGCGAGCAAGAGCGATCGCAGGTCATATTGTGAGGCAGCCCCGAGCATCTGACGGAGAAAAGCCTTGATCTTTTTACCAAAAAAAAGAACAAATAATAGAACAGAAAAAAATATAATCCAAATCAACTCAACGGACATCCCGTTTGATACCTCTTCAAAGAGGTGTATGTTGGGTCCCAATGGTTTGAAAAAAAGATAAACAAGCGCTGCCAGCATCAAAATGCCGAGGCCGATTAGACGATCGGCCAGAGAGGCCATAATCAGTGCCGCCCATGAAACATCGCTTTGCCTTTTCAAAACAAGCACCTTTACGGCATCTCCACCGACACTTGAAGGTAGGATATTGTTGAAGAAAAGGCCGATAATCGAAGCACGATAAACATCTCTAAACCTGAAGTCTCCCGCTCGCTTTAGGAGTGGATACAGTTTCAGAGGAGCCAGGAAAAGCAGGAGCACAGCGATGCTTAAGGCGGCAGGAAGCAGCCAGATGAATGCCCCATTTTTTATTTCGGACCACATCTCCGGAAGGTCAATACTGAAAAGCAAATAGCTGATCAGGCCAAGACCGATTAAGACCTTAAACAACTGCCAGAGTCTCTTTTTCATAAGGAATTTTAGAAAACGTTCCAAAGGTATGTAAGAGATATTTAGCTTTACATTTAAAAAGGATTTCTATAAATGGAAGACTTGATAATTAATTTTACTCCTACGGGAATGATCCCAACCAAGGCTAAAAATCCCTACGTACCGATCTCGGTCAACGAAATTGTAGAAGAGGTTCATGAAGCCTATGAGTTGGGCATTACGATGGTTCATCTCCATGCCCGCGATGAAGAAAGCGGAGCGCCTACCTATAGAAAAGAAATATACGGGCGGATTTTGGAGGGCCTGCGAAGGCACTGTCCGGAATTGGTCATGGGAGTTTCTCTCAGCGGACGCAGTGTTTCCTCTGTTGAAAAGCGTTCGGAGGTGCTGCAATTGCTTCCTGATATGGGTTCGCTAACCCTCTCTTCTCTTAATTTTCCGGGGCAGGCCAGCATTAACTCTCCCGAAACCATTGTTGAGCTAATTGCGAGAATGACCCGCTATGGGGTGAAGCCCGAGTTGGAAGTTTTCGACCTCGGAATGATTAATTATGCCCGGTACCTGATTCGCAAAGACCTTCTCAAAGCTCCCTTCTATTTCAACATTATATTGGGCAATATTGCCGGTCTACAACTCGACTTTCTGCATCTTGGTAACGCCATCCGCGATCTGCCGAAAGGAAGCCTCTGGGCTGCCGTGGGCATCGGCAAGGCCCAGTTGGGAGCAAACAACCTGGCTATAGCAATGGGAGGAGGTGTCCGGGTGGGGCTGGAAGACAACATCTACTTTGACAAAGCGAAAAAGAAAAGGGCCAGTAACAAAGACCTCCTACTGCGAATTTACGAATTGGCCGAAATGCATGAAAGAAAAATAATGAAAGCCTCAGAACTGGGCCGGGCAGGTTTCTACAACAGCCAATACAAGCGAAACTTTACTTAAAAAGTCTCTTCACGAACTACATAAGCGCTTCTACGCTCAAGGGTTTTGATGATACGTAGAAGATACTCACCAATGATGCCAAGAGAAAACAAGATGATACCCCCGATCAACAAGAGTAGAATGACTTGAGTAGCCCATCCCGCCACATGAATGCCTATAAAGATTTTTTTATAAAAAAAATACAGTGCCAGCAACATGCTAATAACGGAAAAGAAGATACCTGTGATCGAAACGGTTCTCAGCATTATGGAAGTATGATTAATGAGTAGGTTCGACATGAGTTTAATCATCTTATAAAATGTAAATTGAGAGTTACCGTACTTTCTTTTATCATGGGCTACACTTACATTAACCGCGTCACTGGTCAGTGAAAAAAGCATTGCGGGCAAATAAGGAAAAGGTGTCCGGATCTTGCACAGTTCTTTGGCGATATCCTTTTTTATCATCATAAAAGGCCCAAAACGAAGGCCCCGGGGCTTATGGGCAAAGTACTCATCCAGTTTCCCCTTCATGCGACTCAAGTAGTTCTTCACTCTTCCGTTTTTGTTCTCCGCAAAATGGGCAATTACAAGGTCATGTGCAGATTCGGCTATCAGTATAGGAAAATCTTCAGGCCTGTGCTGTAGGTCATCATCCATCAAGATCAAATAATCCCCTTTTGCATGGTCCATCCCGCAGATCAATGCCCCGTTTTTCCCTTCATTTCGCAAAAGACGATACCCCTTCAAAAAGGGATATTCAGCTGCCAAAGTTTTGATCATCTCCCAGCTGGAATGATCAGGCGAAGCATCATCCACCATAATAATTTCAAAGCTATATGGGTTCTTCTCTCCCAGTTGTGCATTGATGCGGGCAACCAGCTCGCGCAATGACTGGCTGCTGTTATATACCGGAATAATAACTGAATAATCCATATGCATCATTTATAGTCTTTTCATGTAATTGAGTGCATCAGGCCCGGTAGAAAAAAGTAGATCAAGTATCGTCACTTCATGTACAAAACTACCATGCGGTTGTACATACTGCGGATAATTGCTGAAGTCCAAATAATGAATGCTTATCCCCTGACGAGCAAACAAGGCTTCGTCAAGGTATGCCGCAGCTGATGGACCGCTGATATACATGGATGCCCCCACTTCCTTGCATATGTGTAAAAGTCGCTCACTCCGCTCGTTTGCCAATTCAAACTCATTGGATTGCCGGATCCTTGTTTCAATTTTCAAATAACGGTTAACAGCCTTTATTAGACCGAGATTCAACTCCGAAAGGAATTGGCAACCTGCTTCATAAACCGGAGCCATAAACTCCATCACTTCTTCATAGTAAGGCAAAAAACTGTAGCTGTGCCGCAGGCTTTCCAGATGCTTCTTTTTCCAGTGCTCACCAACTATCTCTACTTCACTTATTTTCTGACATGCATAGTTATTCCTCACCGGAACGCTCAGCCATTTTAGACCCGCTTGAGTTTTTATACGGTTTCGGTTGCGCCAATCTCTTCTTGTATACTGCACCTCATCATAAACCACGAAGAGATCAGCAGCCCGGATGGCATCAAAATATCCCTTCCAGGGAATGTAGTTGCTCTGAGTGATGAGTACTTTCATTTCTGACTGACTCTTCGGAAAAGAGTAATAAATCCGTTTGACCTTATCTTATATTTGCGGGCCTTCGGTCCGTAAAGGTAAAGGGTTCTATCTTGAAACATATCAGCTATCCCAATCAGCTTATATCTATTGTTTTTTAATAAGAGATTAAACCATTTCAGAAGTTTTTTATCGCTATCCGGTCGACTCATCCATGAACTTGAAACATTGACATATACCACCACTTCAGGCATATCTTCTTCCGCCTGCCTGATCAGTTCTTTCTGTTTCTGGCGAGCAAGCTCCGAGCCATCCATCAGAAAGTACATATAATAATTAGAAATAGCCGGCCTGCGCTCTGCATAGAAATACAGTTCCGGCTCTGATCCCAAAACCATGATGGAAGAAGTGTCACTCGTTATTTGCTTGATATGTTGACCGATGATCTTTGCCTCAGGAAAGGGATTGTACTCATAGGTAATCCTTGAAGCTTGTGTAGTATCGGCTTTGAAGAAATAGAAGGAATTTACAAGAAGAGGTTGTAGTATAAATAGTATTGGCACCATGGAAATCACACCAGGTAGGTGCGTTTTTCTTTTCAAAAAATTTATCAACTCCGGGGTTCCTATGGCTGCCAGCAACCCAATTGATGGGATTATCAAAATAAAGTAATGAGGGTAAAAATGCCAACCCGGGACAATCGACATAAAGGAAAAGAGCGCGAAAGAGAGAAGATAAAGGTTTATTCTGATTGCCCCTTTCTCATTCCTCCATCTAAAAATAGGCTGGAAGGCGAGAAGGAAAAGAAAAGTATAACTGTAAAATAATGGAGATAAATGATTAAAGAAATTGCGCACACCATCCCAAAAACTGAGTTCTGTAAGATAACGGCTATTTGAGTAGAATGTCTTGATAACAAACGCATCAAAAACACCGGCATAGGTGTAGAGCATCAGGATAATAAAAAAAGGAAGCAATGCAGCAAGGGAATAAACGCTCACAGCAGCCCACACGGACTGCCACTTCTTCCGTTGAAAATAATATCCCTCTGCCAGTATCCACAGTCCCCCCCAAGCCATAAAAAAAAGTGCATTCTGCTTCACGGCAAAAGACAAGCCCATCATCAGTCCTGCCAGTGCATAATTCAGAAAAGCTTTCCGTTCCCTTCCCTTTAACAGAAACCAGGCTCCGTAAATCAAGAAGAGCACTTCGAAATGTTCGCGATTGGCGGCCAATCCGTTGACATCGGGAGAAAGAGACATCAAAAGAAAAAATGCGGAAGCCAATATTCCGCTGCTCCGCTTGTACAGTCGACTTCCGACAAGATATATTCCATATGCACTTATCAGATTAGTCAGCATAAGTCCAAAATGAATGCCCCTATCGCTGTGTCCGAAAAGTGTGATAAAAAGCATGTAGATGTAATAAATAAACGGGAAGCGTTTCATTATAAGGGGGCTGGAAAGGTAATTCCCGTTTAATAACAAAGACGCATTGATTGCATAATCCCCTTCATCCCGCTCAAGCGGTAAATCCAGCAACCTCAGTCGAATAATAACAAAAGCAAGCAATACAACTGCAAGGAAAAACCAAAGCAGTATCTCCTTCTTTCTGTTCTCCTCCACCGGAGTACGGCTCTTTTTCCCGTTTGATTTTTTATTTTTTTTCACCCCGATTTTTTATTCAAAAATAAAGCTATTCATCCCACTTCTTACTTTTGGGGCATATAATCAGCCACCATGAAAAAAATTGCATTGCTGGGACACGACAATACCTCACTAGCAGTCATCCTCGATATCCTCTTTAAAAAGGAGGGACCTGACAACCGGATTCGGATCATTTCCAACCTCGCCCCGGAAAATAATGCTCAGTATCCCCTGGACTTCAGACATCCAAAATTATCAGCCCCAGTCATTCCAGCCAAATCATGGCAACGGGACGAGGAAGAGATCCTCTTTTCCGCTTCGATGAGTAGCAAAGCCCGTTATAAAATCTATCGTTACTTTAAGGATGCCTTTGACTTGAGCGACTCGGAATTCGGCACCCTGCTGCATCCATTTACGGACATAGCCCAGGGAGTAAAAATAGAACCCGGAGTGATCATTAATCCGGGAGTCGTAATAGCTCCGTATACCACACTAGCGCCTTTTGTTTATCTCAATCGTCATTGCAGCATAGGTCACCACAGCCAACTGGGAGCCTTTGTCAGTGTAAACCCCGGTGCCATCATCAATGGAAAATGCCGGATAGGTGCCCACACGGTCATTGGAGCTGGAGCCGTAATCAATGACGGTATTTCCATCGGTTCACATAGTATCATCGGCTCCGGAGCGGTGGTAGTCAAAAATCTCCCCGATTATGTAGTGGCCGTAGGGAACCCTGCACGCATTCTAAGACATCTCGAAGTGGACTAAGCGACCTGCTTACTTCGTCACAGCAAACTTATAGAGCAGCATACCTTGTCCCGATGAAATTTTCAGAAGATAAACCCCCGAAGCCACGGAAGAAATATTAATATCCGTATCCAGTCTTCGACCCTGCATCTGCACATTCCGGCCCAGCACCTTGCGCCCGGACAGGTCAAATATTTCGAGGGACAAAGACGCATAGGCCTTGCCTTGCAATCGCAATACAAAATGCCCGTCATTCGGTACGGGATAGAGCTCCACCGAAAGATCGGATATCTTTTTTTCAATCCCCACTGAAAAACTGTAAATGTCCGAAAGGGCATCACAAGCGGCTCCATTAAATACTCTGACCTGGTAATTACCGCTCTCGGGAGCTACATAGTAATAATTGGTGGCTCCCGGCAGAGCTATTCCGTTGAAGAGCCACTGATAGGCTGCAAAAGTGTCGGAAGTATAGAGTGTGTCCCCTTTTTGACCAATCACCGGCTTTGTGGGTGAAGGCCGGACCTCGGTCAGGAAGGAGTCCCGGATGAGGCAGCCGTTTCCGGTCATGTACTCATAAAATATCCAATGCGTACCAATGCCTGCTGTGGCAGGATAAAAACCGTTTCCTCGAACACCGGGCCCGCTGAACTGCCCACCTACCGGGAAGGCAACCAAGGTGTCATATCCGTCATTGCTGCAATAGCTAGAATCAATGGTTCTGAAATCAATAGGCTGGTAATTCTTAATATGAATCAAGACCTCATCGCTAGCTTCACACCCTGCCGGATCACGCACAGTGAGTGTATAACTTGTGGTTTTGGCAGGGCACACCTCCGGGCTTTCCATATATGAGAAGATACCTGTATCCACGCCCCACTCGTAATTCCACCCGCTGCCTGATCCTCCGCTGGCTACCGGACTGCCTCCCAGGCGTTTGCATTCTCCATAGCAAAGGGTATCCTGCGGGCCCGCATTCACGGTCAAGGCGGGCAATATTGTCACGCGCAGCATATCCGATGCACTGCATCCATTGGCATCGCTTACCGTTAGTGTGTATTCGCTTGTTTCTTGCGGACTTGCCTGTGGATTGGGGGCATTGCTTTGATCAAGACTGGAATCGGGGCTCCATGAATAAGTCAGGGGGGCAGTTCCTCCGCTTCCGGCCGGATGGCCTCCCAAAATCAGTGTGCCCGGCCCACAAAATACCGTATCGTGGCCCGCATCGGCCATTGGTGTGGGCCATATTGTTACATATACGCTGTCCTCGGCCCGGCATCCGTTGGCATCCACCACAATCACCTTAAAAAGGGTACTTTGATCGGGTGTAGCAAGCGGATTGGCAATATTTATGGTATCCAAATAGGCCGTTGGCAGCCAGGTATATAACAATGAGCCCGTGCCACCGCTCCCTGTGGGTTGGCCGCCAAGTCGCAGCGCTTGCCCTTCACATACCGGTCCCAAATCCGGGCCGGCATCGGCCATAGGCGAGGGTACCACTTCGACCCGAATGGTATCGGAACGGCTACAACCCAGCGCATCGAATACTGTAAGTGTATAGGTCGTTGTATTGTCAGGATCTGCAATGGGGTTGGCTGCCCCACTGTTGTTCAAGCCGGCAAAAGGTTGCCAAAGGTAAGTAAAGCCACCCGAGCCACCCGAAGTGGAAGGATGTCCACCGATTTCAACTCCTGTACCGGAACAGGCCATTTGATCTTCCCCGGCATCTACCACCGGACTGCGGTGGATTGTCAGAAAGAAAGAAGCCTGAGCCTGACAGCCGTTTGGTGTCTGTGCCGAGAGGGTGAGCATAACGGATCCTCCGGCTGCAATCATATAGGTTGTATCGTTTGTGGGGTCGGCAATCCCATTGGAAGGACTCCATCGGAAAATGCTTCCTGAAGGGTTGCTTGCCTGATTGATAAGCCAAACGGTATCTCCTTCGCATACCGTACGATCACCTCCAATGTTTAGTTCAGGTGCGGGAAGAACGGTAAGCACCATAGAATCACGTGCTTTACAACCGTTGTCATCACTCACTTCTACGGTGTATTCCGTAGTGCTATTAGGCCTTGCTTCAGGGTTGGGAAGTGTTGCATTGTTCAGACTCTCTGCAGGCAACCACTGATAGCGCAAAAATCCGGTTCCGCCACTTCCTGTGGGAGCTCCTCCCAGGATAGCACCACCATCCGGGCAAATGGAAAGATCGGGACCGGCATCGGCTGTCGGTGAGGCGTAGGCCTGAATGGCATTGATGCGCGTAAGCGTATCCGATCCGTTGACATTGCTTACAATCAGTCTAACGGAATAGATACCCGGAGTGCTGTATGTATACACCGGATTCTCGGTGGTATCGTCAATGACACCATCATTGTCGAAATCCCAGGCCCATGAAGTGGGCAGGGAAGTGGACGCATCGGTAAATTGAACATCAAATGGTATGCAACCCCGATCAGGAGAGAGCGTAAAATTGGCCACCGGCTTGGTAAACTGGCAATTGCCGGCTGTAAGGGCCGTCATTTTGCTATAACCGCAAATCGGGTCTTTGACACTGCGTGTCATTACTGACTGGCCCGCCTGAATATCGTTTGCACCCAAGATTTTCCTGGCTGTACCGGCAGGTAGAGAATAATGCATCACGGCATTGGCATCGATCACGTGGCCCAGCTGATGGGCATGCCCCAACTCATGGAGTGCCACCGATTCAAAATCATAATCCGTGCCGGTAGGGGCTGATGCTCCGAAGTGCCAACCGTTGGCCGGCATTTCATCAAAGAGAATATCGACCTCCACCAATTCCGGGTCTTCGTCCTGGCAAATGGTGTAATAGCTATAGGCCCGCCCCAGCACACCCGGATCAAGTGGGCAATTGCTATCAAAAGCCACCACACTGATGTTGTTTCGGGAATTACAACTGCTATCGGTCGTATTGCTGATTGATGCGAAATTAACCATTGTGTTGCAGCGCCAGTTTTCGAGTGCCCTGTTGAATGCATTTCTCGCATCCATATTGTTGTAAAAATTTGTGTTGAAAACAAAACTCATCCCCCCGAGACCGTTGATGTCCACCAGTCTTGAATATTGTATGCCGTTGCTTGTCTGAAGGTTGATTATGTCGTAGCGAATCACCAGGCCGGTATTTGATAAAGCACTTGTTCCGTTCTGGTCTACTACCATAAAAGTACCACTGCCAGCCCTGAAAGGCACCTCTACCTGTATCAATGTATCGGTCCACAGCATGATTTGACTTTCTGGCGTAGAAACGAAAGAAATCCCTCCGTCATCGGCATTGCGAAAGCGCACATCTGCTTGCCCGGCATAGCTGCCGAAACCCACTCCTCGGATGCTCAAGGTTTGAAATTCTCCGGCTGCTAAGCTATCAGGAGTAAATGAAATGACAGAGGGGACAAGGGCTGAGATCGATGGTAGCGGATCGGCCGGTCTTTGCAGTACTTCTATTTTCAGATGCTGCTCATCTCTTAAGCGGGGAACAAAGGCATCTTCAAAAGACCCGTAATCCTGCAAGCCGTCAAACGCTTTTCCGTTCCATAACTGGGCTACAAAACCCTGCCGGTCGGCATAAACCTTATAAACTCTGCTCTGAAATCGAGGTGCCACATTTCCGGGGGCAAGGAAAAACATCCCTTTCATCCCGGGCTCAAGTTGAAGGGCCGGAAAGACCTTCATTAGCGTTCCTCCGGCCTGGCCACCCAAGGTAACAACTTCAAGCTGCTCACGAGAATCCCCTTTGAAAATCCGGCTTACGCGCAGCAGATGATGGGTAAAAACCTGCCCGTTGGAATGAAGAACCGGCTCCGAACGGATCACCTCGGCCTCTACTATGACTCCGGCCTCCTGCACCCTCTCATCCAGTGATAAGGCCCGGTAAAGTCCTTGAGCAGAAAGGGATAACGTTAAAAATATAGAGGTGATGACAAAGAGGAATCTACGCATGACGAAATGATTTTTTTAGACTCTAAAAATAGCATTTCATACAGCCATGCCAAAATTTAGATGCTGCCGATGATCGGTTTATCTTAGCAGGGATGAAGGATATGCAGGAAAGATATGTGGATGTGGTACTACCGCTTGCGTTGG
>Ga0114931_10004478_pt1 | contig 17425 bp, 13 predicted proteins | sample 2SBtaG_FD_89579 | JGI IMG/M metagenome (GOLD analysis project Ga0114931, IMG submission 89579) | Deep subsurface microbial communities from Kolumbo volcano to uncover new lineages of life (NeLLi) - 2SBTROV14_V59a metaG | ecosystem: Environmental > Aquatic > Marine > Volcanic | place: Kolumbo...
CCCGTAAAACCGCATTCATTATCCATCTGGATATTGAAAACGGATTACGGTATATTTACTCCATTCTAACGTGGTCTCCACCTAAAACCGAACGGACTGTTTTGAGGCATATCCCAATCATCCCTTCGTGTTCAGAGGAGTCAATTACACCTCCGATGAATCGTCACCGTTTCTCCGGCATCCCACGGCTGCGGGGCAGCTTGCCGGTTTTGCTTTTCCTCCTTTCAAGTTTCCTGCTTTCCCCTCTGCATGCAAATTCCCGGGAAAATCCGGCCGCGCCGGACAACTTGGGAAAAATCAGGAACCATCTTGCCGCCATCCTGAAGCAATCCGAGGTGTTGCAAAAGGAAATCCGCTTGCTGGAGAACAAAAAGGCGACCCCGAAAATCACCGAAAAAATTCTGGAACGGCAAACCCGGATGGACGCGCTGGACGCAGATTTCAACTCCCTGGCCACGCGCCTTTCCCGGGAAAAAATTTTTCAGCAACAAAAACCGGAGTTGAATTGGTCCAAGGAATTAAAGGACCTGATGCGGCCGTTTATCGACGCGCTCAGCAAGCTTACGGAAAAACCCCGTAAAATCGATTCCCTGAAAAAAAAGATCGCCGCCCTCAAGCAAAAAAAGACCCTCTATGAAAAAGCCACCCGGCAGATCGACCGGTTGATCGCCCACGAAACCGCAACTGCCGCCCCAAAAGGCGCGGCGGAAAACAAGTTGCTGTCCAAATTGCTGTTCCTGAAAGATAAATTCGATCCCGAACTGGTCGATCTCTACTTGAACGAGGCAAAAATCAATCTGCAGAACGAACTTTCCACCGAGGATGCCTCCCTGCTGGATTCCACCCGGGATTTCATCATGGATTTTTTCAAAAACCGCGGGCGAAACCTGCTGGTGACGGCGCTCACCTTTGCCGGCCTGTGGTGGCTGCTCATGAGCGCGCGCAAGCTCATCGTCGGCAAACGCGGACTGACCCAGCGAACGCCTTTTGTCAGAAAAATACTGCGCGCCGCCTACAACAGCTTCGTCATGGTGGTTTGCCTGGCCGCCAGCTTGATCTGCCTCTATCTGTTCAACGACTGGCTATTGATCAGCCTGGTGATCATGGGAATCCTCGTAGCCGCCTGGACGTCCAGAAACTGGCTGCCGCGGTTTCTCCAGGAAATGCGTTTTATTCTGAACTTGGGCACCGTCCGCGAAAAAGAACGGTTGATCTGGAAAGGCGTGCCCTGGCGGGTCGAGGATATCGGCCTGTACGCCACCCTGAAAAACGAGCGGTTGGGCGGCGGACTTCTCATGCTCCCGGTTAAGGAACTGGCCGGCCTGCATTCCCGGCCGGTCGTCGAGGGAGAACCCTGGTTTCCCACGAACCCCGGAGATTGGGTCCTGCTTGCCGACGGCACTTACGGCAAAGTGGAATACCAAACGGTCGAACAAGTCGTCCTCCGCCTGGAAGGCGATACCCGGCGATATTATTCCACTGCCGGCTTCCTCGGCAATACGCCCAAAAACATTTCACAAGGGTTTCGATATTTCATCGAGTTTGGACTGGATTATAACATTCAGCGCCGCGTTTGTGATGACATCCCGGTCATGTTCGATGCCGGCATCCGCAGGCATCTGAGCGGCCATTTTCGGGAGGAGTCCCCGGATTTCATTTCCCTGCGCGTGACGTTCGACAACGCCGGGGCCAGTTCTCTGAATCTGATGATATTGGTGGACGTGGATGGCCGGTGCGCCGGCAAATATCACGACTACAGGCGGGAAGTGCAAGCCGCGTTGGTAAGGGTCTGCAATGAAAACGGGTTGGCGATTCCCTTCACCCAGGTCACGGTAAGCCTGGCCGAGGACCTGAAAAAAGCGGCAACCGCCGCCTTGCCCCCACCTGCCCGGGAAAGCGGCAAAGCCTGACGGTCAACAGCATTTATTTTCTGACCAGGCCTTCGCGGTATTGATGATTGAAATCACGCAGGCTGATGTAGGGGTCGACGGCGCTTTCCTTCAGATCGTCATACGCATTCAAATTGAAAGACGTCTCGTTGGTGATATTGGTGAAGGTGATCCCCGTACCCACCGCAAAGGAAGGCGATACAAAAGTCGTGGGGTTCAAGAGCGTATCGAACGCCGTGCCCACGGCATTTCTCCCGGAGGAGGGACCCAAAAGCGGCAACACGATATAGGGGCCGGTGGACACGCCATAATGGCCCAGAGCCTGGTCAAAATCCTCGTCCACGGGTTCGATGTCAAACTTGCTTGCCACGTCAAACAATCCGCCCAGCCCAATGGTCGTGTTGATCAGCAAACGACTCAGCACGCGCCCGGTTTTATCCATATCGCCCTGTATGACGCTGCTGACGAAGTTGACCGGACTGCGGACATTCAGAAATAAATTTTTCACCGCTACACGAACCGGTTCGGGAACCACTTTGGAATAACCCGTGGCAACCGGTTTGAGCACATACGTGTAGGCCTTGTCATTTACGTTGAACATAAAGCGGTTATAATTCTCATAGGGATCGTTGATCGGCGGATACTCCGGAGTTTCCGACGCAAAAGGGTCTTCCAAATCCTCAAAATCGTCGCTTAAACCCTCTTCACCGAGTTCGTCGTCGGCAGTGACCTCCCCGTCTTCCTCCGTTTTATCGCCGGAGGTCTTTTTTTCCATCGAGATATTGACTTCCCGGCTTTGCGTGACTTTCTCTAAACCGCCGTCCCCTTGAAACGCATTTATGCCTTGAAAAGCGACAACGGAATCCTCGGGATCGGAGAAAAGATGCGTGGCGTGGGAAACGCCCGGAGCAACAACAAGCGGCAAACAAAGGCTGAAAAAAAACGCAACGGATAAAATTCGCAAATAGTTTCGGTTCACTTCAAATGCCCCCCGAACAGGAGAATTAAGGTTGGAAGTTTATGATCGGCAACAAATCTCACACTATCAAAAACAAGACACCTTGACCGATAATATAGCAAATATCACGTAAGAATACAATCGGTTGGACTCCGCAGGCGACGCGCGTCCGCAAACAGCGCCGGCGCACCTTTTGCCACACAGGCAATTAGTCGAAAGCCTTGCGTTTTCCTTACTTTCATCGAAAAAAATCGGCGGCTTCTCACGGTGCCGGTTCGGGCATGGCCCGGCGAAGCCTCTCCAGGGAATCCTTGGCCAGGGGGACATTGCGCTTGCGGGCGTTAAAAACGGCTTCCCAGGCCTTGGAAAATTGTCCGGTGTGGTAATAGGCATCGACCAGCACACCATACGCGGTTTCATTGAAAGGATTAATATCCAGGGCTTTCCGCAAGCGGTCAATGGCTTTCCGGTACTCGCGCAAACCCGCCAGGGCGCCGCCCCAGTAAGCATAAGCATTGCTGTTTTCGGAGTCCAGCTCAATCACCGCCCGGTATTTTTCGATGGCTTCCTTATACTTCTTCTGCATACTCAGCGTAAGCCCCCAATAAAGCAGCGGCCGCGGCCGGCGGGGAGCCAATTGCAAAGCTTGCCGGAACTTTTCGATGGCCTCGCCCAAACGGTTCGTTTTGACCAGGGAAATTCCCCACCAGGTATAAGCTTGAGCGTTATCCGGATTTTTTTGCAACACCTTCCGCGCCAACTCGGCCGCGGCCGCGGGCTTGCCCATTGCAATCAACTCCCGGATATCCTTGACTCCGCGGCCGGCGGCAAACATTTTTTTCTGCCGGCGTTCGGCGGACGCGGCGGACTGTTTCATGCGGGCGGCGCGCTCCTGCGCCCGCTTGACCCCGGCCTCTTCGATCTGCGTCTTCATGGAGACATAAATGAATCCGAAAAAGACGAACACACAACACAAGCCCCACAACCATTTTATTTTCGTGGGCATTAACACCTCTTCTTGCAAGCAAGGACAAACCGCGGCAATACCGGCCGCAGTCTGCCGGATTTTTCGTAGTGTACGAAATTAATCGTCCATTGACCGCAATATTTTTTCGGCGTTGGCGATCAGTTGCTCGTCGCCCGGCACGGAATCCGCCAGCCGAAGAAAGCGTTGCAAGTGCTTTTCAGCCCGGCCCGGTTTTTGCCGGCGGTAATGAATGCCCAGGTAATAATGCGCCAGGGCAAAATCGGGGTCCAGGGCGGCGGCCGTCTCAAATGCCGCCAGGGCCTGCTCCGCCCGCTTTTGAAACACCTGCGCCAGCCCCAGATAAACCCAGACTTCGGGGTCGCCGGGGTGCCAGTCATTCACCTGCCGCAAAACCGCCGCCGCCTCCGCCGGACGTCCGGCGCGCAAATACAGTTTCGCCAGGGCGACGCTGCCAAAAATATAATAGGGATTGAGTTCCAGGGTTTTCTTGTAAGCCGCCTCGGCCTCGGCCAGGCGTCCCAGGTCCAGATAAACATTGCCCATGTTGAGCCAGGTCATCACATGTTCCGGGTCCAGCGCCAGAATTTCGGAGTAAATACCGAGCGCCCGCTGCCGCTGCCCCCCATTAAAAGCCTTGAGCGCCTGCTCCAGCAGCACCTCGATGCGCGCCCGGCGTTTGATGCCGCCCACCTGGCTTGCGGAACGCTTCACGGTCAGCATCCCGCCCACCAGCCGCCCGCGGGTGGCGGCATCGACTCCGGAAAAATCCAGAAGCTCCGGGTCAACCCTGAAAAACGGCGTCATCTGCCGCACAAGAACCGCGCGTTCATCCTTGTAGATGTAGCGCGGCGCCTGAAACTCCAGCAACAGATTATCGTCGGTATGCAACGGCGCGCCGCGGCTGAACGCTTTCAACCCCGCGGTGGAAACGGCCATGAGGCTCATCAGGTCGCGGACGTTGCGCACCCCGATCCCGCCCAGGTCCTTGTGGATCGCCGGGTTGTCGTGCAAAAGCGCCTGCACTTTTCCGTACGGCAATCGATACGGCTCCTCCGAACCGATGAGCAGGTAATCGTCGCCGACAATCGCTTCCCACATGCTGACATAAGGAAACACCGCGGCAAATGTTCCGGTCACCGACTTGAAATTCTCCGGCGACATATTGGTATGCACCCAAATACAGATGATTCCTCCCGGATTCAACCTTTTTTTTGATAAATCGAAAAACTCGCGTGTGAACAGGGCGCCGACGCCGGAAATCCAGGGATTGGAGGGTTCCGAAATAATCACATCGTATTTTTTATCCGTCAACGCAATATGATTGCGTCCGTCCTCCAGGATCAGGCGCACCCGCCGGTCGTCCAGGGCGTGATGGTTGAACGGCGCAAAAAAACGCGACCCGTCGATCACCGCCGCGGAGATTTCCACCAGGTCGATGGATTCGACGGGAAACTGCTCCACCGCGCCCAGGGTGATGCCGCTGCCCTGTCCGATCAGCAAAACGGAATCCGGCCGCTTGTGAAAAAACAGCGGCAGGTAGCCGGACAAAAGCTGAGTACGCATGTCCAGGGCCAGCGAGGCGTCGGTCTTGCCGTTCACCCGTAAAAAGATGTTGCCCGAAACCGCAAGCTCCGTGGTCACCGTAACATGGAGTCCCTCGCGGTAAAAAAGAATCTTGTTGGTCTTGCGCAGGGCGTCGTCCAGGTCGCCGATGCGGTACGGCATGAAGGAGCCGCTGGAGATCACGGCCTTGTCCCAGGCGGGCATGGCGCGCGCTCCCAGGAGGCAAACAAGCAGCGCCGGCGGAAGAACGTACCGCTTGAACGCCGGCCCGGCAGTTAACGATAACAACACAACCCCCAGACCCAGGTTGAGCCAGGCCGCGCCGAGAATCGAATTTTGAATGCCCAGCCGCGGGAGAAGGATGAAGCCGCCGGCAAACGATCCGAAAATGGCGCCGACCGTGTTCGCGGCGTAGGCGGCGGCGACACCGCGGCCCACACGGGCCAGGCTCCCCGTCACGATCTTCATGACAACGGGAAACTGTCCCCCCATCAGAAACGTCGGCACGAAAAGGAAGGCGAAGATGATCAGGAAATTGCTCCACTGCACCGTGGCAAACTCCACCCCGAAATTCCGATAGACCCAGCGGTTGAGCAGAGGCACGGAACCCAGCAGGGGAAGCGTCACGAAAGCCGACACGCCAATGCCCACCTGCAAAACGCCCAGCGTCTTCACCAGGTTGCCGAACAAGCCGCACAACCGGGAAAACACCACCGCACCCAGCGCCAACCCCAGAATGAAGGTGGTGACGATCAAGCTGAACGCATAAACCGAGGAACCCAGCACCAGGGAGAAAATCCGGTTCCACGCCACTTGATAAACCATCGCCGCAACGCCGGAAAAACCGAAGACCCAGAGAATGAGCAGTCGTTGCCGGTCGATGCCGGACTTTTCCGCCGGGTTTGCCTCCGCAAGCTCCGGAGGATTTTCGGCCGCCGGCTCCCGGCCGCCGCCACGGGAACGCGAAACAAATAAAACAACCGCCAGCGCAATGGCCATATTGACCGCCGCCGCAAAGCCAATGGTCGTCCGCAGGCCCAGCCAGGGCATCAGAACAAACGCGCTGGACAAAGCGCCCAGAACCGCGCCGAACGTGTTGACCGCATACAGCCCGCCGACATCCCGGCCGATGAACGCCGTATCCCTGGCGACAAACTTGCTCAAGGCGGGTAAAGTGGCGCCCATGAACGCCGTCGGCGCCAGCAAAATGACCCCACAAACCAGAAACCGCAGCGCCGCGGTCTGCGGATAGGTGTCCTGGTAATGCGCGTAAATCCACTTGAACAGCGGCAGCGCCAGGTCGGTCAGCGCCGGGACAAAAAAACAATACACGCCGATGCAGAACTCGAGGAAAGCGTAAACCTTGAGCGGATCGAAGCCGCGGTCGATGAGCCGGCCGCCGAGAAAACTCCCCAGCGCCAGCCCGCCCATGAACGCCGTCAACACCGTCGCCACGGAATAATGCGTGTTGCCCATGACCAGCGTCAGCAGGCGCGTCCAGACCACCTCGTAAATGAGGCCGGTAACGCCGGAGAGGAAAAAAAACAGGAAAATCCAGAATCGCGGTCGAAGGTTCTTCAAGGCGGACAAAGCTTGGTTAGTAAACGGTCAGTCACAGATTAACATAGATGCGGAAGGTCGAGAGAAACGCCGACGGCTAAGATTATCATGTTTTGCCGGGAAGGCGAACCGGCCTTTTCACGGCAACCCGCGGGAAAAGCCATGCGGCAATCGCCGAAGATAGTGATAAAATAGAAAACCACGTTCGCCCGTTTGGGTTTTAATCGGCCGGCAATTGCCGCGCCGGTCACGCAAGGGAGAAACCGCCGATGAACATTCTGTTACGCTTGTTAATGGTTTTCGTCATATTGCATGCCGCGCCGCTGCAGGGCCAGGAGCTGCACGGCCTGTCCATGTATGGCTCCGAGGGGTTGAAATACAAGCCGGGCCAACCCTACGATTACGCCAACCCCGCCGCGCCCAAGGGCGGCCACCTGGTGCTCAGCGCGTTCGGCGCTTTCACCAAGCTGAATCCGGTATCGCTGAAAGGCATCGGCGCGCCGGGCGTTATCGGACTGGTGCTGCAAACCGCCATGGACAGTTCGGTGGACGACGACGAACCCTTCTCGCAATACGGCGACCTGGTGGAAACCGTGGAGCTGGCGGATGACCGCATGACCATGATCTACAACATTCACAAAAACGCCCGCTTCTCCGACGGCCACCCGGTCACCGCCGACGATTTCGTGTACTCCTGGAAACTGCTCAAGGACCCGGAATACCACCCCATCTTCAAGGAGTATTTCAAGGACATCAAAAACGTCGAGAAACTGGACACCCACCGGGTGAAGTACCATTTCCGGATATACAATCAGGAACTGCCGCTGATCACCGGGCAAATGCGAATTTTCCCCAAACATGTTTACGGCCGGCCGGGAAAATCCTTTGGCTCGGATTTCGACGAGATCGCCGTGGGCAGCGGGCCTTACATGGTGGACAAGTTCGAGTTCGGCAAATTCATCACCCTCAAGCGCAATCCCGACTGGTGGGGCAAAAACGTGTCCGTTAACCGCGGCCGCTACAATTACGACTTCATCACCTGGCGCATTTACCTCGACCCCGTCACCATGCGCGAGGCGTTCAAGGGCGGCGAATACGATGTCCAGCCGGTGGGCAGTTCCCGCGACTGGGCGTTGGACTACCAGGGAGATTTCGTCAAGAAAGGATACTACGTCCGCGCCGAGATTCCGCACAAGCGGGTCGCCGGAATGCAGGGCTATGCCATGAACACGCGCAACGAAATTTTTGCGTCCCGCAAAGTGCGGGCGGCGGTGGCCATGGTCTTCGACTTTGAGTGGAGCAATAAAAACCTGTTCTACGGCCAATACACCCGCAACGAGGACTATTTCGACAACAACCCGGAAATGAAACCCGTCGGCCCGCCACAAGGTGAAGTGAAGGCGCTCCTGGAAACCCTGCGGAAAAAATATGGCGCCGCTGTCCCGAAAACGGCCCTGACCAAGCCCGTCGGCGCACCCGGCGAGGGCATTCCCTTCGAGCAAAACGTCCGCATGGCCAACCGCCTGCTGGACTCCGCCGGCTGGAAGGTCGGCAAGGACGGCATCCGCGTCAAAAACGGCCGGCGGTTGCAGTTTCAACTGCTCTTGGGCGCGCCAACCTGGCAGCGCATCTCGGAGCCTTACAAAAACAACCTGCGCAAGATCGGCGTGGAAATGGACATCAAGGTCGTGCAGGCGGCGGAATACGAAGAGCGCCTGCGAAACTTCAAGTTCGACATGATCGTCGCCAGCTACGGGCAAAGCCGCTCGCCGGGCAACGAACAGCGCTCCATGTGGGGCAGCCAGGCGGCCGGAACACCCGGCTCGCGCAATTACGTCGGCATCAAAAACCCGGCCATCGACGACCTCATCGACCGCATCGTCGGCGCCAAAAAACGCAAGGACCTGATCACCGCCCTGCAGGCCATGGACCGGATTCTGACGCACGAATTCTACATCGTGCCGCACTGGTACATTTCCTATGACCGGGTGGTTTACTGGAATAAATTTTCGTGGCCGAAAATCAATCCGTCGCAGGCGGGGATTCTAAACAACATCATCGAATGGTGGTGGTGGGACAAGGACAAAGCTCAAAAGCTCAAGGCCGCCCGCGCCGCCGGCAAACCGTTGCTTTAACTATCGATTGACAGACTCTTTGTTAATCATCAAGAAAGAATTCCGCAAATGGTCAGCTACATCATCCGCCGCTTGTTATTGATGTTTCCCACCCTCATCGGGATCATCACGATCACCTTCATCGTCATCCAGTTTGTTCCGGGAGGGCCGATCGACCAGATGAAGGCACTGCTCATGGGGCACCGCGACCTGATGGTCGAGGCGGGCGGCGGCGCCCTGGCGGAAGGCGCCAAACGCGCCGGCGAACTCGACGCCAAATACATGGATCAATTGAAAAAAATCTACAACCTCGACCGGCCGCTGTGGGAACGCTATTTACGCACCTTCCTCTGGTATACGCCGCACAACCCGGACGCCCCCTTCACGGAGCGCTTCTTCAACTACGACAACTGGGAAGGCTTTCTGGTGTTCAAGTTCGGCGATTCCTTTTACCGCAACAAATCCGTCCTGGAACTCATCAAGGAGAAAATCCCGGTGTCCGCCTCGCTGGGAGTGAGCAGTTTTTTCATGTCCTATTTCGTCTGCATTCTTCTCGGCATCGCCAAGGCGGTGCGGCACGGCACCGGCTTCGACACCGCCAGCAGCGTCATCGTCCTTTTGGGTTACAGTACGCCGGGATTTGTGCTCGCCATCTTTCTCATTGTCTTTCTGGGGCCGGGCGATGGGGCCGTCGTCCATCTCATTCCGCTGTCGGGCCTGACGTCCGCCGGCACGCCGGGCTACGAGGACTGGTCGTTGTGGCATAAATTCACCGACTACCTGCACCACCTGGCGGCCCCCCTGTTCTGCTACGTGCTGGGCAGCTTCGCCACGTTAACCATGTTGACGAAGAACGCCATTCTCGAGGAAATGCGTAAACAGTACGTGGTGACCGCCCGGGCCAAGGGGCTGTCGGAAAAAACCGTACTCTTCAAGCACGTTCTGAAAAATTCCCTCATCCCCCTCATCACCGGATTTCCCATCGGCTTCCTGGCCATGTTTTTCAGCGGCTCCCTGTTGCTGGAGCAAATTTTCACTCTGGACGGCCTGGGCCTGCTTTCCTATGAGGCGGTCATTCAGCGGGATTACCCCATCGTCATGGGCGCCCTGTTTATCTTCACCTCGATCGGTCTGGTCGGACAATTGTTGACCGATTTATCGTACATCCTCGTCGACCGGCGCATATCGTTCCAGGAATCCCAAGGGTAATTGAATATGAAACTGAACAAGGACCTCGAAGTCAAACTGCAAAAATTCAAGCAGGACAAAAGAGCCTACATCAGTTTTCTATTACTGCTGTTCGCCTTTGTCACCACGTTGCCCACGGAGTTGATTTGCAACATCCGGCCGCTACTGCTGGTCGTGGACGGGAAACCTTACTTCCCCATTTTCTTCCGCTACAGCGAAAAAGATTTTGGTGGCGTTTTGCCCAGCGAACCCGATTACAAATCGGCGGCGTTTATCCGGCTGTTGGCGGGGCGGCGGGGGAACACGGGCGACAATGAAAAAAAATTACCAATTAAAAACAACAAGTTAAATAATAGAAACGAAAGTTTTACATTAAGCCTTGACGACTTCGAAGACGACACAGCCGCGCCCGCGCAAGAGCCGCCACCGGCTTTTGACTTGGGACTGGACGACTTTGAGGAGGAGGGAGATGCGCCCGCCGTGTCCGAGCCGGCGCCGGCATCCGAGGGCCGGATAAACGCCGCCGACACCGCGCCACCCGGCGCTCCCCGGGATTACTGGATCGTCTGGCCGCCGGTGCGTTATGACTACAAGTACATCCCCACGCAAAGCAAAACCGGAACGGTGGTGCTGGCGGCGCCTTATCCCATCTCGAAAGGCGGTCAGACGCTTGTCTCCTCCTGGGAGGACGGGCACTATCTGGGCACCGACGACCGGGGCCGGGACGTTCTCGCCCGCCTGATCTACGGGTTCCGCATTTCCCTGGTTTTCGGCCTCTCGCTGGCCATAACCGGCACCCTGCTGGGCTGTATGATCGGCGGCGTCCAGGGCTACTTCGGCGGCTGGGTGGACTTGCTCGGCCAGCGCCTGACCGAAATCTGGGGGTCCATCCCGCGGCTTTATATCCTGATCATTCTCAGCTCCTTCCTGGTGCCGTCGGCATTGCTGCTGTTTCTTATCTTGAACCTGACCGCCTGGATGGGCATTGCCGCCTACATTCGCGCCGAGTTTTTAAAGACCCGCAATATGGAATACGTCAAGGCGGCCCGGGCCATGGGCGTATCGGATTTTGAAATCATGCGCCGCCACATTCTGCCCAACTCACTGACGCCGGTGGTCACCTTTTTTCCCTTTGAAGTCACCGCGGGCATTCTGGCGCTCGTCGCCCTGGACTACCTGAACCTTGGCGTTCCCAGCCCCGCCCCCAGCATGGGCGAGTTGCTGGCGCAGGGCAAGGCCAACCTGCAAGCCACCTGGATCATCCTGCCGACGTTCCTGGTGCTGACGACCACTTTGACGCTCCTGACTTTTTTCGGCGAGGGAATCCGCAATGCATTCGACCCCAAGAAAATCTAAATGCTGCTGACCGTTAAAAACCTGCGCACCTATTTCCGGGTGGGGTTCGACCGCACCGCCAAGGCGGTGGACGGAGTTTCATTTGCGCTGGAGCAGGGCAAGACCCTTGCCCTGGTGGGCGAATCGGGTTGCGGCAAAACCCAGACGGCCTTTTCCCTGATCCGCCTGATTGCCGAAAACGGCTGGCATCCATCCGGGGAAATTCATTTCAACGGCCGCAACCTGGCGGCGTTCTCCGAGGAGGAGATGCGCAACATCCGCGGCAACGACATCGGCATGATCTTCCAGGAACCCATGTCGTCGCTCAACCCGCTGTACCGCATCGGCAACCAGTTGGAAGAACCGCTGCGCCTGCACCGCCGGATGGAAAAGGGAGAGGCGCGGCGGCGCGCCAGCGAGCTTCTGCAACGGGTCGGCATCCCCGACCCGGACAAGCGCATCGACAACTTTCCGCACGAGTTGTCCGGCGGCATGAAACAACGGGTGATGATCGCCATGGCCCTGGCCTGCGAACCGCAACTCTTGATCGCCGACGAGCCGACCACGGCCCTCGACGTCACCATCCAGGCCCAGGTACTGAAACTGATGGCCGACCTGCAAAAACAAACCGGCATGGCCATTCTCCTGATCACCCATGACATGGGAATCGTCAACCAGATGGCGGACGACATTTGCATCATGTACGCCGGCAAGATTGTCGAGCAGGGCAGCCGCGAAAAAGTTTTTAACCACATGGCGCATCCCTACACCCGCAGGCTGTTCGACTCGATTCCCAAACCCGGCGACGCCAAATATTATTTGCGCACCATTCCGGGCATGGTGCCATCGGCCACGGAGTACACGGACAACTGCTGTTTGTTCCATGACCGCTGTCCCTTCACGATGGACGTCTGCCGAACGCGGGAAAGCGCCGCGCACCGGGTCTCGCCGGGGCACACCGCGGCCTGCCACCTGCTGGAAAACTCCGGGGCAAGCGTTTGGGAGGCGGACCGGGAACGCATTCCCGCGCCGCCGCGCGCCATCGGCTCCGATAACCTGATCGCGGTCAAAAATCTAAAAACCTGGTTTCCCGTCCGCAAGGGCATCCTGCGCCGGGTGGCCGCCTACGTCAAGGCCGTGGACGACGTCAGCCTGGACCTGAAGCGCGGCGCCACCCTCGCCCTGGTGGGTGAGTCGGGTTGCGGCAAAACCACTTTCGGAGAATCCATCCTGCGCTTGTCGCGAGAGGCGAGGGGCCAGGTACTCGTCAACGGCCGCGACCTGATGAGCCTGCCGACCGAGGAACTGAAAAAAATGCGCCGCCACTTGCAGGCCGTTTTTCAGGACCCGTTCGGCTCGCTGTCGCCGCGGATGATCGTTCAGGACATCGTCAGCGAGGGGCTTCACGTGCATTTTCCGGATATGGGAGAAACGGAAAAACGCCAAAAGGTGGAGAACGCCCTCGGCGAGGTCGGCCTGGGCGCCGCCGCCGCCGACCGCTATCCGCACGAGTTTTCCGGCGGACAACGCCAAAGAATCGCCATCGCCCGCGCCCTGATTCTCGAACCGGAGTTCATCCTGCTCGACGAGCCGACCAGCGCCCTGGACGTTTCCGTGCAGGCCCAGGTCCTCAACCTGTTGCGGGAGTTGCAGGGGAAAAGAAACTTGACCTACCTTTTTATCACCCACAACCTGAGCACCGTGCGCTACCTGGCGGACACCGTAGCCATCATGTATCTCGGACGCATTGTCGAATACGCCCCGGTGGAGGAATTGTTCACCAGCCCCAGGCATCCGTACACCCATTCCCTGTTAAAAGCCGTACCCAGCCTGGAGGGGAGAAAACCTTTCGCGGACCTGACGGGAGACGTCCCCTCCCCCCTGACGCCGCCGGCCGGATGCCACTTCCATCCCCGCTGCCCCATTTATCTGAACGAACCCGCAGGCTCGCCGCTCAAACAAAAATGCCGCGCCACCTATCCGCAACAAACAAACATGGGAGCGTCTTATGTCCGCTGCCACGCCGTGGCGGGATAACCAGGGGAAACCGGCCGTCTCAAGTCCGTTTTTGACAGGCGCGCCGGGCCAAACCCGGCCAGATCGAATTTTCCCGGAACATCCGAACAGAAAAAACATTCTTTTTCTTATAGAAATTTTTTAAGGAGTTCCGTATTATGCGACCATGGATGCTTTAAGACTTTTGGAAAGAGACTGTTATTCAAATGGATAAACCTCAGGCCATGGTACTGGAAGACAGCCGGGCTTTCACCAGGTTTCTCACCAATGTGCTGGAACAATTCGGATTCGAGGTGTATAACGCGAGATCCCACGCCGAATTCGTTCCCATGATGGAGCAGAGAAATTACGACCTGGCCGTGCTGGATTGGGCTATCGAGGGCGATAAAGACGGAATTTACTGCATATCGGAGATCAAACGCTGGGACAGTTATCCTTCCCGCACGCCAACACCGATCTTGCTTTTATCCGGGATAGACAGCCGGCATGGCGAAAAGCACGCCTTAAATCATGGAGCGGATGCTTATTTGACCAAAACGGAAATTGAAAAAGACGACCTGCGAACCACCATCCTGCAAATCATGGAAAAAGTCAATCCACACCGGATTCCGGAAGGAATCAAAAATTCTGAATAAGCAGGACCTTTTGTCCCCCCTCTCTCCCCCGCCATCGGCCAAAAAAATTTTGGCACTGCCCTGAAATTTGAGGTTTCAAGGATACGCCGCCCCCGTTGGCATATATCTTGCTGTATAAATTTAAGAGATTTTTTTGACGGCTGTTCCGGCCGCTTGTCCATCATCTTTAAGGAGTCTGTAGCCCCATGAACCCACTTGACGAATCCTCGGACTGGATTTATGAAAAACTGCACGCTGCCATCATGAAGGCCATCACTTCCTCCGGAGAAGTGCAGGAAATTTTGCGAGGTCTTCAATCCGGGGGACGCATTGACGGCATGGCGGTCATGAACATCATTCTGAGCCTGGAGGAGTTATCCGAATCGATACATTCCGCCTCAGTAAACGGCGAGTCGAAAACGTCCCGGCCCAGCACGCCGAAGCCGCATGAAGAAAATTTTGACGAGAACCTGTGGCTGAAAAAAGCCGGCATCAAGCTTTAGCCGAAAATGCGCGCAAAAAAAAACGGCGCCATGCCCCTTTCCCCTTTGTAGGGAGAAGGCCGGGACGGAAGGGAAATCGCCTTGTTGCCGCCTATCCGGCTCCTGCGGCTTTTTTAAATATTTTCGCGTCGCACGCGATGTACTTGATCTGCCGGATGGGAATGATATAAACCTCGGCGGCGGTGGTGATCTCGAGGACTTCCAGATCATCGCTGATAAAGTGTTTTTCGGTATCCTCCAACATCAATTCCTGATTGTCCACAAAGATCACTTTTAACCAATACCGCATGTGCGCTCCTTTATCGAACGATTAATTGGGCAACGGGACGGCTTCGAATTTTTTTGCCAGCGGATTTTCCAGATAACCTTCAACATAATTTTTGACATACCCTTTTTCATATAATTTCCGATTGGAAAACCGCGTGTTGACCTTGTGCAGAACCTTGAAGCGAACCCGCGGAAACCGGGCCTTAAACTCCTCGAAAGAAGTTCCGCTGATATCCGCCTCCACACGGGAGGTTTTTTCCATAATCACTTTCGGCAGAAACACGCGCGTTTCGGAAGTCAACCGCCTGGCGATATCGTCAAAGGTGAGCAGGGTAACGCAATCGGAGTCGCCGCCCAGCAAATGGTTGGGAACGTAAAGGAACCGCGCCCGGCCGCGCCGCAACAAAGTCAAAACCCGGTACAGGCTCTTGGACACCACCACCGTATCGCGTTTCTCCAGTTCACAGGCATCGAAAACTTTGATGATTTTTTTTCTGTTTAAAAAAGCGGTGATATAAGACTGGGTATGAATCAACTGGTTATTCGGCAGGTTGGCGTAATACATTTCCCGCGCCTCCTGCGGCAAAAACTTTTCTCCCTGGCGCATCAAGGCAGTGGTCGCCGGGTCGATGTATTTCAACGGGGTCAGGCAACCGACCCACAAACTGCAAGCAGGATTCACCGCGGAAATCGTTTTCGCATCCTTCGATAACGTGCCGGGACCCAGGGAATAAAAATTCGCCGACGTCACCGCCGGCCCGTCCAGAATCTTCAACACCTGATCCACGGAAGGCGCGTGCGGCATCAGCTTTTTACGATGCGCACTCAGCGTGATGACCGACAATTCAAAATCGATTCTTCCCGGATACTTCTCGACCAGCCGGTTGATACGCACGGGATCGACATAGCCCACCGTAAAAAAGATGATTTTTTTGTCCGTCGCGGCCAGGAATTCCTCCATCCAGTCAAACGCCCGCGGGTGCAGGAAAATGTCGGTCCATTCCATGTATTCATTGCCGCCCAGCACCCAGGCCTCGTCTTTCTGCGTGGGGATTTGCCTGATGGTATTCAGAATGAATTCCCATTGCTGTTGAGTGGTCAGGGGGATATCGTAGGTCAGGCGGTAGCTGTGATCCTTTTCATAGCAAAAGGCGCATTTCACCGGGCAGGTTTTACCCAGGCTCAGGGGAATTTTGCGGTCCTGAATTTCCCGCAGCAACACTTCATTCAAATCGTCCCGGGTCATGAAAGCCTCATTCCCAGTCGCGGAAAACTTGGCTCAGCGACGGGTCCAGGGGGACCTCCTCTTTCTGCCGGTCATCCAGCTCGCCGATCAGTTTGTTGAGGTGCACCGCCGCGCATCCCATATAGGCAACGCTCTCCTGCAACAATTTATAGGACCCCTGTTTCAACTTCCGGGTCAGGTCGTCCACATGCACGGGATCGTAAGGATTGATCAAAGCGCACTTTTTAAAAACCTCGATGGATTCCTTGAAGTTCTTGGCCTCATGGAAACTCAAGCCTTCTTTAAAATACTCCTGGCCCTCTCGGACTTGCTCTACGGTTGCGGGGATTCTTGTCATGGCGTTCCAATCAAAAAAAAATCGAATCGATATCCAGTAAGATGGGGTAGCCTTATTTTATTGGCATTTCGGCCGGCAGTCAATCGCAACCTGTTTTGCTGCTGCCAATAAAAGCGATTTGATTTATAATTGGAATCAAGAAGGGAATGCGAACAACCGGGGAGCGCAAACATGCGAAGATTCGTTTTACGAGCCGCCGCGGCCGTTCTGGCATCCGCAACCTTCTTGGCCGCTGCCGGCGCGGAAGACCCCGGTCAGCGAGTCGAAACGGTTCTCAAGGACGAAAAAGGCGCCGTTCTCGAATACCCTTCCTGTTTTCTGACCCCGGCGGACGGCCACCCCGTTTATCCCATCCGGGTGGAGGTGAACGGAAGAGTGATCATCCGAAAAGACACCAGCGGCCTGCTGCGTTGCCGGCATCATGGGGAAAACCTTGAAGCAACCCTGCGACGGCATCAGGCTAATCAGGTGACCCTGCACACCCTGCCGCCCATGGCAAACGGCGGCAGCAACAAAGCCATGAACAAGTGCCAGGTTGAGTGTTTTAAACTGATCGATGTCCCGCCGGACGCCTCGCGGTTCCCCGACCGGTTCTATGCCGAGGAAACCCCCGAGTTTTACCAATGTATGCAAACCTGTCCGTTTTAGGGTTCCTGCGGAGCCAAACCCCAAAAAAACCGGGGAACCTCTATAGAGAAAAGAAATTATAGACCTGCAAGGGGGGAGAGAAAAAAATGGCAATGGACGGCCCCGCCGCAAGCGGACGGGGTATCCGATAAGGATTTTCATTTAAGAGACGTGGCGAGCTACGGGGAATCAAACCCACTTGTGGGATTAAAATTCGCAA
>Ga0114931_10004479_pt1 | contig 17425 bp, 19 predicted proteins | sample 2SBtaG_FD_89579 | JGI IMG/M metagenome (GOLD analysis project Ga0114931, IMG submission 89579) | Deep subsurface microbial communities from Kolumbo volcano to uncover new lineages of life (NeLLi) - 2SBTROV14_V59a metaG | ecosystem: Environmental > Aquatic > Marine > Volcanic | place: Kolumbo...
ACGACCGGGTCGACAGCACCACCGCCTTCGCGGTCAGCTCCCGAGACAACAAGGGACTATTCGCCCAGTATCAGCACGCATTCGCCGCTCATAAACTGCAACTGTCCCTGCGCCGGGACGATAACGAGCAGTTCGGCAACCGCACTACCGGCGGCGCGGCCTGGGCTTATGCACTGGCTAAAGACCTGCGGCTCACCGCTTCCTACGGTACCGCCTTCAAGGAGCCAACCTTCAACGAACTTTACTTTCCAGGCTTCGGCAATCCCAATCTTCACCCTGAAGAGTCGCGCAGCTTCGAGCTTAGCCTTGGTGGTAAAGCCAGTTGGGGGCACTGGTCCCTCAACGCCTATGAAACCCACATCGATGACCTGATCGCCTTCGACGCAAGCATCTTCGCGCCTGCCAACATCGACCAGGTGCGCATCCGCGGCCTCGAAACCATACTGACCACGCAGATCAAAGGTTGGAATCTCAACACAAATCTAACGCTGCTCGACCCCGAGAATCGCTCAAGCGGCGCAAACAACGGCAATGTGCTGCCGCGCCGCGCTGAACAATCATTTCAGTTCGATGCGGATCGCCGGTTCGGTCAGTATGGGTTCGGCGCGACGCTGCACGCGGAAGACAAGCGCTACGATGACCTGGCCAACACTCGTAAGCTCGGCGGTTATAGCACGGTTGATTTGCGCGCCGAGTACACCCTGACCAGAGATTGGCAGCTGCAGGCGCGCGTCGTGAACCTGCTCGACAAGCACTACGAGACCGCCGCGTTCTTCAATCAGCCGGGGCGCAGCCTGTTCGTGACCCTACGTTATCAAGCCTGATCACACATGGAGAAATAAAACATGTTGACACTATCCACCCGAAACCAGATCGTCATCGGTCTCACTCTGGTGCTACTGATGATCGTCACCCGCGGTCACCATTTCGCCACGCTGGAACATCTGCCCGGTGCCTCCTGGGCAGTGTTCTTTCTTGCCGGTATGCACCTGCGCCCAGCCGGGGTATTACCGGGTCTGCTGGCACTGTCCTGGATGCTGGACTTCGCCGCGTTCACCTGGGGCAGCGTTAGCGGCTTCTGTCTGACACCTGCGTATGTTTTCCTACTGCCAGCCTACAGCGCATTGTGGCTTGCCGGTCGCTGGTACGCCAAGCAACATTGTTTTGAATGGCGCATGCTGCTGCCGCTCACTCTGAGCATCCTGGCCGGAACGCTGGTCTGTGAATTATTCTCCAGCGGCGGCTTCTATTTTTTTTCCGGCCGCTTCGCCGACCCGACCTTGGCCGAATTCGGCGCACGGTTGTTAAGGTACTTTCCGCCCTACCTCCAGTCACTGACGTTCTATGTCGGTATCGCCATTGTGGTGCACACAGTCTATGCACTGGCGCGTGGTACATCCAGCCACCCCCACAACGCTACAGACGAATAAAGGCATGAGCACAGCCGGGCGGGAACAGCGCCACCGGGGCCACATGCAGCGCAAGAAGGCGGTGATCGATGCCGCCATCGCCCGCGCGGACCGGGACCAAGGCCTGTTGCTGGTGCTCACCGGCAACGGCAAGGGCAAATCCAGCTCGGCCTTCGGCATGATAGCGCGCGCGCTCGGTCATGGTATGCGGATCGGCGTAGCACAATTTGTCAAAGGGCGTAACGATACCGGCGAAGAAGGGTTTTTCCGTCGCCAGCCCGGGGTGGTCTGGCATGTGCTCGGCGAGGGCTTCACCTGGGAGACGCAAAACCTCGCGCGCGACACCGAAACCGCACAACGCGGTTGGACCATGGTTCGGGAGATGCTGCGCGACCCTTCCCTGGGCATCGTCGTCCTCGATGAACTCACCTATCCGCTCAAGTACGGCTGGCTGAAACTGGAAACCGTGCTGGCCGACCTCAAAACCCGCCCACCGATGCAGCACATCGTGATCACCGGACGCGGCGCGCCCCAGGAACTCTGTGACGCGGCTGACACCGTATCCGAGCTGCGCTATATCAAACACGCCTTCCGCGCCGGTGTGCGGGCGCAAAAAGGGGTGGACCTGTGAGAAGCTGCCCCGCCCTGTTCATTTCAGCGCCCGCCTCAAACCAGGGCAAAACCACCATCACCGCAGCACTGGCCCGGTATCACTGCAACCACGGCCGGCGCGTGCGCGTGTTCAAAACCGGCCCCGACTTCCTCGACCCCATGGTCCTGGAGCGTGCCTCCGGCGCTCCGGTCTATCAGCTCGACTTGTGGATGGGCGGCAAAGCCCACTGCCACGAACTCTTGTACAAAGCAGCGAGTGAAGCCGACCTTATTCTGATTGAAGGGGTGATGGGGCTGTTCGACGGCGAGCCTTGCAGCGCAGATCTCGCCGTACTGTTCGGCATCCCGGTGCTCGCCGTGATCGACGCCGCAGCGATGGCCCAGACCTTCGGCGCCGTGGCACATGGACTCGCGAACTACCGCGCGGAACTCCCCTTCGCCGGCGTATTCGGCAACCGCGTTGCAGGTAAGGGTCATTACCAGATGCTGGCCGAGAGCCTGTCGCCGGGGCTGAATTCCTTCGGCTGGCTAGCGCGCGATGCGGATATCGCCCTGCCGGAGCGTCACCTTGGCCTGGTGCAGGCGGACGAAATCGGCGATCTCGATAGCCGTATCGCCCAAGCCGCCACTGCGCTCAATGGAGTAAACAGCGAGTTGCCGGCACCGGTGGAATTCAGCGCATCCCGGCAAGCATCCTGCCTACCGTATCTCAAAGGTTTACGCATCGCCATCGCACGTGACCGGGCGTTTACGTTCCTGTATCGCGCCAATCTCGACCTGTTGGGTACGCTGGGTGCGGAGCTCTCGTTCTACTCACCGCTCGATGACAGCGCGCTGCCGGAGACGGACACCGTTTACTTGCCGGGCGGCTATCCGGAGCTGCACCTCGACCGGCTTGCGGCCAATCAGTCAATGAAGGAAGCCATTCGCGCCCACCATGCTGCCGGCAAGCCCATCGTCGCCGAGTGTGGCGGAATGCTGTACCTGCTGGACTCGCTGTCCAACGCCGAAGGTCGAAGCGCATCCATGGCAGGGCTGCTTCCTGGCAAGGCCGTTATGCAACCGCGTCTTGCCAATCTGGGCCTGCATCACGCACCATTGCCAGAGGGTGAGATCAGGGGGCACACTTTTCACCATTCACGTATGGACTGCGGCCTTGAACCTGTTACTTGCTCTGTGTCCGCAAGGCATCACGACACACCTGAGCCGATCTATCGACAGGGACGGCTGACCGCTTCTTACTTGCATTTCTATTTTCCATCCAACCCCGAAGCAAGCGCGCGGTTATTTCTGCCATGAGCCGTTTCACTGAACCCGAAATCGCTGCGGTGTACCGTGCGATGCGCGAACGGCGGGATATGCGCCACTTCCTGCCCGACCCAGTGGACCTGAACGTGCTTGTACGCCTACTAGAAGCCGCCCATCTCGCGCCGAGTGTGGGCTTGATGCAGCCGTGGCGTTTCGTGCACATTACCGACCCTGCATTGCGGCGTGAAATCCATAAGCTGGTCGAAGCGGAACGTACGGCCACCGCCCAAGCCCTGGGCGAGCGCCAGGAGGAATTCCTGCGACTCAAGGTCGAAGGCATACTCCAGTGTGGCGAGTTGCTCGTCGCTGCGCTCATGGACGGGCGCGAAGGCCACGTCTTCGGCCGTCGCACGCTACCGGAGATGGACCTTGCCTCGGTGGCTTGCGCCATCCAGAACCTGTGGCTGGCCGCCCGCGCTGAAGGACTGGGCATGGGCTGGGTCTCGCTATTTGATCCGGTGGCGCTCGCGCAACTGCTTGATATGCCCACACGCGCCAAACCGGTAGCCGTTCTCTGCCTCGGACACGTCGAGAAATTCTATCCCGCGCCCTTGCTAGAACAAGAAGGCTGGACCCAACGACGTCCGTTACAGAAACTGGTGTTCCATGACAGATGGGGCAACACGAAGGCACCCGCATGAAGGTCGATACTGGCAAGGGCCCGCAACGCGTCGTCTGCCTGACCGAGGAGACTACCGAGACGCTGTACCTGCTCTGCGAGCAGCATCGCATCGTGGGCATTTCCGGCTTCACCGTGCGCCCGCCGCAGGCGCGCAAAGAAAAACCGAAAGTGTCCGCCTTCACCGGCGCGAAGATCGACAAGATCATTGCGCTGGAACCGGACCTAGTACTGGGCTTTTCCGACCTGCAGGCTGAGATCGCCGCGCAACTGATCCGCGCCGGCATTGCAGTGCATGTGTTCAACCAGCGCACGGTCAGCGGCATCTTTGACATGATGCGAATGCTTGGCACCATGGTCGATGCAACGGCGAAGTCGCAAACGTTGATCACCGAGCTGCGCGAAGGACTGGCGGACATCGAGCGTTCCGCCGCCGCACTGCCACGTCGGCCGAGCATCTATTTCGAGGAATGGAACGAGCCATTGATCTCCGGCATCGGCTGGGTGTCGGAACTGATCGCCATCGCCGGCGGCGAAGACTGTTTTGCCGAATTGGCACAGGCACAATCCGCCACGGGGCGTATCATCGCCGATGAGACGGAAGTCATACGGCGTGCCCCGGACATTATTATCGGTTCCTGGTGCGGCAAACGCTTCCGGCCCAAACAGGTATGCGAACGTCCGGGTTGGGGAACGATCCCGGCGGTGCGCAACGGCCATCTCTATGAAATCAAGTCCTGCGATATTCTCCAACCGGGGCCGGCGGCGTTGACCGACGGCGTGCGACAATTGCACGCCATCGGTCAACGTTGGACGGAGAGCCAATGATAACAACCGCACTGTTGGCACTGGCAGCCGTGCTGCTGGACTGGTTACTGGGTGAACCACGCAGACTACATCCCCTGATCGGCTTCGGCAGACTGACCGATCGTGTCGAGCACGGACTTTATGGCAGTGCTGGCGGAACGCCGCGAGCCCGCAAAATACGTGGCGCATTTGCCATGGTGCTGTTGCTGCTGCCCTTCACGGCAACTGCCGCGGCGCTGGCCGCACCACCTTATGCCGGCGTTGTATTCAGCCTGTTCATGCTCTATTTCGCCATCGGCCACAAAAGCCTGCATGACCATGCCCGGCCTGTCGCAATCGCGTTACTGAATAACAATGACGATGAGGCGCGTCGTCTGGTCGGCCGCATGGTAAGCCGGGACTCGGCGGCGCTTGACATCACGGGTGCGGCGACCGAATCGGTATTGGAGAACGGCAACGACGGCGTGTTCGGTGCGCTGTTCTGGTTTGTTATTGCAGGCGGCGCCGGCGCTGTGCTCTACCGGCTGGCCAATACGCTCGATGCCATGTGGGGCTACCGCAATGACCGCTATCGGGATTTCGGCTGGGCCGCCGCGCGCTTAGATGATGTGCTGAATTATCTACCGGCGCGCCTCACCGCGCTGACCTATGCCCTGCTCGGTAAAACCTGGCAGGCCCTGGTCTGCTGGCGGACACAGGCGCCGGCCTGGGACAGCCCCAACGCCGGGCCGGTCATGGCTGCCGGAGCGGGGGCGCTGGGCATCTCCATTGGCGGGCCAGCGCGTTACCTGGGTGAGTGGCATAAGCGGCCCATCCTGGGCGTAGGCGCGGCGTCAATGACCAACGACATCGAGCGTGCACTCAGACTGGTGAGGCATAGCGTGTGGTTGTGGCTTGGATTGCTTGTCGTCGCCGGAGGGCTCGCCCTTGCTTGAGCACGGTGGCAAACTGAAGCAGGCGGCTGCACGGTACGACATACCGATCGATGATTGGCTCGACCTCTCTACGGGGATTAATCCTAAGGGCTGGCCGGTGCCTGCATTGCCGGTCTCAACCTGGTCTCGCCTGCCGGAAGACGATGACGGACTGGAAAAGGCGGCGCGTGACTATTATCAAACAAACTATCTCTTGCCGGTCGCCGGCTCGCAGGCGGCGATCCAGGCACTGCCAATGCTGTGCCAACCCTGCCGCGTCGGCGTGCTTCACCCCGGTTATGCCGAGCATGCGCATACCTGGCGGCGCGCCGGACACCATGTTACGCCGGTCACCGCGGAATCCGTGGACCACTCCGTGCCGCAACTGGACGTGCTCGTGCTCATTCATCCGAACAATCCCACCGGCGCGCGTTTCCCGCTAGAACAATTGCTCGCCTGGCACAAGAAACTCGCTACGCGCGGCGGTTGGCTGGTGGTGGACGAGGCGTTCATGGACATCACGCCCGAGCACAGCCTTGCCCCGTACAGCGCGCGTCCCGGCCTCATTGTACTGCGCTCACTCGGCAAGTTCTTCGGCCTGGCCGGGACACGGGTGGGCTTTGTGTGTGCGCAAGCTAAATTACTGGCGCAGCTCAACGCCCTGCTCGGCCCTTGGGCCGTGAATGCCCCCGCGCGCTGGGTGGCAACTGCGGCGCTTGGAGATCGTGCGTGGCAACAAGCTGCACGCCAACGCCTGCGCGATGACAGCGCACGCCTGCGTACGTTACTTACGCAGCATGGACTCACGCCCGATGGCGGCTGCGCCCTGTTCCAGTGGGCCCGCACACAGCAGGCGGTGCATCTGTATGACTGGCTCGCGTGCCATGGCATTCTAAGCCGCCTGTTCTCCGAACCGTCCAGCCTGCGCTTCGGTCTACCAGGAAAACAAGCGGACTGGCAACGACTGGATGTCGTGCTGGCCCAGGTGGCTGTGCTGGATCTTGCCAAGGTCAACGCATGACCGCCCGCACGCTGATGATACAGGGCACTACCTCCGATGCCGGCAAAAGCCTACTGGTAACGGCCCTGTGCCGCTGGCTGGTCCGGCAAGGGGTACACGTCGCGCCCTTCAAGCCCCAAAACATGGCGCTCAACAGTGCGGTGACCGCGGACGGCGGCGAGATCGGGCGCGCGCAGGCAGTACAGGCACACGCCTGTAGACTGGAGATTCATACCGACATGAATCCGGTACTGCTCAAGCCCAATACCGATACCAGTTCGCAGGTCATCATTCAAGGGGGCGCGATTGGCAATATGAACGCACACAATTACCACGACTACAAACAGGTCGCACGCGCGGCCGTGCTCGAATCGTACCAACGCCTCGCTGCCCGCTTTGACGCCATCATCGTCGAAGGCGCGGGCTCTCCGGCTAAAATCAATCTTCGCACCAACGACATTGCCAACATGGGCTTTGCCGAAGCTGTGGACTGCCCGGTGATTATCGTCGCCGATATCGACCGCGGCGGCGTGTTTGCCCATATCGTCGGCACGCTCGCGCTGCTGAGCGACAGCGAGCGTGCGCGTGTCAAAGGCTTCATCATCAACCGCTTTCGCGGCGACATCGCGCTGCTGCGGTCGGGCCTGGACTGGCTGGAGCAACATGCCGGAAAACCCGTGTTTGGTGTGCTTCCCTATCTACATGGCTTGCACCTGGAAGCGGAAGATGCGCTGCCGCGTGACCACGACCCTGCCTGGCAAGCACAGGACGAATGCATTCGTATCATTGCTCCCGCCATCCATGGTTCCCGCGAAATTAGTGCATCCCTGCACGTCATCGTCCCGGTGCTGCCACGCATCAGCAATCACACGGATTTCGATCCGCTGCGCCTGCACCCGCAAGTGGATCTGCGTTTCATCGGCCCTGGTGAAAGTATCCCGTCCGCTGATCTGATTATTTTGCCGGGTTCCAAGAGCGTGCGCGCCGACCTCACCTGGCTGCGCGAGCAGGATTGGGAGGCGGCGATTCAGCGTCACCTGCGTTACGGCGGCAAGCTTATCGGCATCTGCGGCGGCTTTCAAATGCTGGGTAATCTTGTCCATGACCCGTACGGTCTCGAAGGCGATCCAGGTAGTGCCAAGGGATTGGGACTACTCGATCTGGAGACTACCCTGGAGCAGGGAAAACAGCTACGCAATGTACAGGGAAGACTTGCCATCGGCGATACCTTCGTCAGCGGTTACGAGATCCATGCCGGTGTCACGCAAGGCGCGGCACTCGCTCATCCCGCTATTCACCTCGACACTGGTAGTACCGACGGCGCATTGAGCGACGACAATCAAATACTGGGCACTTACCTGCATGGCTTGTTCGAACGCGATGATGCCTGTGGCGGATTAATCGGGTGGGCGGGGCTGCGCACACCCCAACCCGTGGATTATCACGGCTTGCGCGAAGCCGCCGTCGACCGGCTGGCCGATGCGGTGGCACAACACCTCGATACCACCCGGCTGCGATCGCTGCTTGACCTGAATGCTGTGCCGGCATGAAGACCCTGATCCTCGGCGGCGTACGCGCCGGCAAGAGTCGCCTAGCCGAACGCCTCGCGAGCGAAAGCGGTCTTCCGGTTACCTACGTTGCCACCGCCTTGGCGCAGGACGAAGAAATGTGCAAGCGCATTGCGGCGCATCGCGTTCGCCGACCCGACAGCTGGACAGTGATCGAGGAACCACTACGGTTGGCGACGATACTTTCCGACCCTACCGTTACCGGACACTGCGTGCTCGTCGACTGCCTGACGCTCTGGCTCACGAATCTGCTGACAGCAGAGGACGCGACCCGATTCGAACACGAGCGCGCGGCCCTGCTCTCGGTGTTGCCGACACTGGCGAGCCAGATCATCCTGGTCAGCAACGAAACCAACATGGGCGTGATGCCGCTGGGTGAGCTCAGCCGCCGCTACTGCGACGAGGCAGGTCGACTACATCAGCAACTCGCGCAGGTCTGTGACCGTGTAGTCCTGACGATCGCCGGTCTGCCCCATATATTGAAAGGAGATTCGCTTTGAACGAAACCACCGCATGGCTACAGCTACCGTCCGCCACGCCTGACGACGGTGCCCGGCGGGCTGCCGAGGCACATCAGGCAAATCTCACCAAACCGCCCGGTGCCCTGGGAAGGCTTGAGGAAACTGCAATCCGGCTGGCGGCGTTACAAGGCACCGAGCGACCGTGCGTGGATAGAGTAAGCATAAGCGTATTTGCCGCCGACCATGGCGTGGCGACCGAGAGCATCTCTGCCTTTCCCCAGGCAGTCACCGCCGAGATGGTGAAAAATTACGCCTTCGGTGGCGCCGCCATTAACGTACTGGCCCGCGAACTCGGCGCACAACTGGAAGTGATGAATCTGGGCACGGTCAATGAGCCCGGCCCACAGGAAGGCGTATTGAATCTTCATCTCGGTCCCGGCACCGCTAACCTCTGCCGGGAACCGGCAATGGGAAATGAACAACTTGCCCACGCCCTGCACGCGGGACGACAGGCGACTGAACGTGCCAGGCTTGGCGGCGCGCAATTGTTCATCGGCGGCGAGATGGGGATAGGCAACACCACCACAGCAGCAGCGTTGGCCTGCGCCCTGCTCAATGCTCCGCCTTCACTGCTCGCCGGTCCAGGCACCGGACTGGATGCGCAAGGGGTGGCGCGCAAGATCGAGATAATCCGCCAGGCACTGGACCGACACAGCGAACACCATGGCATGCCGTTGGAGGCATTGCGTCGCCTCGGCGGCTTCGAGATCGCGGCCTTGACCGGCAGCTATATAGCTTGCGCACACATGGGCCTGGCGGTGTTGGTGGATGGCTTCATCAGCTCGGTGGCGGCGCTCGCCGCCGCACGACTCTGTCCCGGCGCCGAAAGCTGGTTTCTGTTTTCGCACACCTCGGCCGAGCCGGGTCATCGAGCAGTGCTCGATGCACTGGACGCGCAGCCCCTTCTGGGTCTGGGCATGCGTCTGGGTGAAGGTAGCGGAGCTGCAGTCGCCGTGCCGCTATTACGCATGGCCTGTGCGCTGCACAATAACATGGCCACCTTCGCCGAGGCGGGTGTATCGGAGAAAGGCGAATGATCCTGGTGGGGCTCCTGCGCCATGGCGAGGTCGAAGGTGGCTCCTGTTTCCGTGGTAACATGGACGATCCGCTAACCGATATCGGTTTGTGTCAGATGAAGGCCGCCACGAATAGAGACCGTTGCTGGGATCGGGTGATCACCTCACCGCTCGAACGCTGCGCGGGTTTCGCCAGCGCGTTTGCCCGGCAGCATTCACTTCCGCTCACCTTCGACGAACGGATCAAAGAGATGCACTTTGGCACCTGGGAGGGCCGCACCTCCGCCGAACTCATGGCTGAAGACCCGGGCGCACTTACGCGCTTCTGGGCCGACCCAGACGGGTACCCACCGCCAGCCGGCGAACCACTCTCGCGTTTTCAGGCGCGCGTGCTTGCCGCCTGGAACAGTGTTATTCGCAGTGACACCGGGCAGAAGATATTGTTTGTCACCCATGGCGGGGTGATCCGCGTCCTACTCTGTCATGTACAGCAACGACCCGTTGGCAAACTGCTGGAGATCGAGGTCAAGCACGGGGCCTTGTACACCTTACGCGTCTCTGTTGATGCGAAGGAAACGCCCACCGCCGAGCTGATCGAGCAAGTGTAATATGTTCGTGCCCCGCCCCTTCCTCATCGCCTTGCAGTTTCTTACCGCGTTGCCCATCCGGATCAAAGAACCACCGGATAACACAACTATGGGCCATTCATTGCTCTACTATCCGCTGGTCGGTCTGCTCCTCGGCCTAATACTCGCCACGTTGGGATGGTTCGGAAGCGAGATGCCTGCCAGGCTTCATGCCGCCGTTGTGCTTGCCTTCTGGGTTGCACTGACCGGTGCACTCCACCTCGACGGATTAGCCGACAGCGCCGATGCCTGGCTCGGTGGCCTCGGTGATCGCCAAAAAACACTCGCGATCATGAAAGACCCCTACTGCGGTCCAGCGGCGGTCGTCACCCTGGTCCTGGTTCTCCTGATCAAGTTCACAGCGCTGGAACACCTCATCATGACCACAAATTGGGAAGCCCTGGCGCTGACCCCCGTTCTTGGCCGTACTGTGCTGGTGCTGCTTTTTCTCACCACGCCCTATGTCCGGCCAAACGGCCTCGGAAGCCTGCTTGCAAAGCATTTCCCTCGCCGCGCAGGCGTAGTCACTCTTCTTCTTACCTTGGTTGCTGTTCCCCTCTTCATTGGTATCGCTGCATTTTGGCTGCTCTTTACCGTAGCAGGCATATTCTTTGCGTTACGCGCGCTCATGCTGAGGCGTATCGGGGGCACCACCGGTGATACCGCCGGTGCGATGGTCGAGATCACCGAAACAATCATGCTACTTACCGCGGCCCTGATGGAATAACGACGCCGGCAGTATTTCCTCCCGACTCGCTCGTTTCAATATCCTTCCCATCATAGCCGATCAGAGCCCACCTGATCTCACTAGAGTCTGGATATAACCAGTTACAATGACCGCTGTATAGGTCAAACCTTTGGGAGTCCCCCCGGCAAATCCGGGGAATTAGCCCACTGATTTACGACTTCTAGCGGTACACCCACGCGCATCAGTTTTTCGATGACTTCCCTGTGCAACGCCTGATCCTGGTTGAAATAAAGTTGCATAATGTAGCATGGCACCCCTAACCGAAGTACGCTGAAGATTCGGTTTCTCTTTAGCGTCGATGAATCAAGGAAGGAGTCTAAGACCAATACCGGCTCCAGGCACTATCAGGCGCTCACCAGCAAGCGCAAGGCCACCACGATCAGCAACAGGGCAAAGGCCTTTTTTAGCCAATAGACCGATAATCGGTGGGTCAGGCTGGCGCCCAAGGGCGCCAGCAGCATGCTGCTGGCCGCGATACCCACCACTGCCGGCCAGTAGATGTAACCACTGCTGCCCGGCGGCAGACCCGGCGCATCCAGTCCCGTCAGCAAATAGGTGCCCGCCCCGGCGCAGGCGATGGGCAGACCGCAGGCGGCAGAAGTCGCAATCGCCTGGCGCAAGCTGATATTGCACCATAATAGATAAGGGGTGGTCAGACTGCCGCCGCCGATACCTACCAGGGTGGAGAGCGCCCCGATCCCTAAGCCTGTCAGCGTCAAACCACTGCGCGGGGGCAGGTGGCGACTCGCACGCGGCCGTAGATCTAACACCATGACCAGCGCGACCAGCAGGGCGAAGATGGCAAAGATCAGCGTCAGGACACGGCTGCTCAGCTGGCCGGCAAAGAGTGCGCCGCCGATGCCACTGATAAACAGCCCGGGCGTGAGCCCCAAGACCACCGGCCATAACACCGCCCCCTGGCGCTGATGTCCGCGCACAGACGCCATAGCGGTGAGTAAAATCACGGCCAGGGATGTGCCCACCGCCAAATGGATCTGTCGGGCATCCGTCACCGCCTGAGTGGAGAAAATCCACAATAAGCCGGGCACAATGATCAGACCGCCACCGATACCAAGCAGGCCCGCCAACAAGCCCACCACCGCGCCCAGGCTCAGATAATAGGGCAGCACCGCTAACGTGGAGACATCCACTACACGCAGCCGGCCACTGGCTTCAACCTAGCTTCACCCGATCCATACGGTCTTGACGTTGAGGAATTCATGCAGGCCCTGGCGGGCGAGTTCACGCCCATACCCGGAGGCCTTGATCCCGCCGAATGGCAGCCGCGGGTCGCTCTTGACCATGCCGTTGACAAAAACGGCGCCCGCCTGCAGCTGGCGGGCGATGCCCTCGCCCCGCGCCTGATCGGCCGTCCAGACGCTGGCGCCCAGACCAAAGCGCGAGCCGTTAGCCACGGCCACCGTCTCCTGCTCATCGGCCACCCGGATGACCGAAGCCACCGGGCCAAACAATTCCTCTTCCCAGGCCGGCATGCCGGCAGTCACCTGATCGAGGATAGAGGCAGCGTAATAGGCGCCTTCTCCGGGCAGGGGCACACAGCCCGTGACCACTACCGCCCCCGCGGCGATGCTGTCCTGCACTTGGCGATGGAGTTCAATGCGCAGATCCTGCCGCGCCATGGGCGCGAGCGTCGTGGTCTCATCCTGGGGATCACCGGCCTGCAGGGCCTCCACCGCCGTCTGGAAGCGGGCCAGGAAGGCCTCGGCAATCTCCGCCACCACGATGAAGCGCTTGGCGGCGATGCAGCTCTGTCCGGCATTGAGGAAACGGGTCTTGACCGCCTGGGGCACGGCTACATCCAAGTCCGCATCCTCCAGCACGATAAAAGGGTCCGAGCCCCCCAGCTCCAGCACCGTTTTTTTCAGACATTCGCCGGCACCGGCAGCCACCTGCCTACCTGCCTGCTCGCTGCCAGTGAGGGTCACGGCCTGGATGCACGGATCCTCGATCACCCGGCGAACCTGGGACGCCGTGATCATCAGCGTGCTGAATACCCCCACCGGCAAGCCCGCCTCATGGAAAACCGACTCAATGGCCCGACCACACTGGGGCACATTGGCGGCATGCTTCAGCACCGCCGTGTTGCCCGCCACCAGCGCCGGGGCTGCAAAACGAAAGACCTGCCAGAAAGGAAAATTCCAGGGCATTACCGCCAGCACCGTCCCCAGGGGCTGATAGGCGATATAACTGCGGGCAGCATCGGAAGGCACCATTTCATCCGAAAGCAGGTCTGACCCCTGTTCCGCATAATAGCGGCACACCAGGGCACACTTGGCGATTTCCGCGCGGGCCTCGATGATCAGCTTGCCCATTTCCAGGGTGGTCAGACGCGCCAGTTCGTCCTGCCGTGCCTCCAAAACCTCCGCCACCCGCTGCAGCAGCGCACAACGCGCTTCCAGCGGCAGTGCAGCCCATGCCGGCGTGGCCTGCGCCGTCTGCGCCAGACAGCTCGCCAGCGCTTGTTCATCCCAGACCGCAAGCTGCGCCAGCCTTTGGCCAGTGGCCGGATTGACCGATTCCAGAACCATCATGTCCTCCTTTCCGTTCCCGGTGCGGCCTGCCAAACCGCTGATGTGGAATAGCTGCTCTTAAGGCTATACTGTATACCGATTGCCATTGATTTCACAAAACCGTTTCCGGCGGCTAACAACAAGGGAGAACAGCGATGCAGGTGGAGTTTGCACGGTCAGAAAAACCCCTGGTGGGTGTTCTGGGAGGCACGGGATTTGTCGGCCATCATCTGCTCAGTCTGCTGGTAGAAGCAGGCTACCGGGTCCGGGTGGCCACCCGGCGGCGCGAGCGTCATCGTGACCTCATGGTCCTGCCCGATGTCGAACTGGTGGAAGCCGATATCCACCATCCACCGGCACTGCGCCAAGTACTCAGCGGCTGCCACGCCGTCATTAATCTCACCGGCATTCTCAATGAGCACCGGCCGGGGGATTTCCGCCAGGTGCATGTCGAACTGCCGCGCAAAATCCTCCAGGCCTGCGAGGACCTCCAGATCAGCCGCCTGCTCCATATGAGTGCACTCAATGCCGCCCCCCGCGGCCCCAGCGAATATCTGCGCAGCAAGGGGGAAGGAGAAAAACTGGTCCATGCCATCGAGGATATCGCAGTCACCAGTTTCCGACCCGCCGTGATCTTCGGACCTGGAGACCATTTTTTCCAGCGCTTCGCCACCTTGCTCAGGATGGCGCCGGTATTTTTTTTCCTGCCCTGTCCACGGGTACGGCTGGCGCCGGTATACGTGGGCGATGTGGCGGCCGCCATGGTGGCCACCCTGGACCAAAGAGAGTGCTACGGTCAAAGCTATGAGCTCTGCGGCCCTCATGTCTATACCCTGGAACAACTGGTCACGTACACGGCCAACACCCTGAAACTGCCGCGCGTCATCGTCGGTATGGGAGATGGCGTAGCCCGGCTGCAAGCCCGCATCCTGCAACATCTGCCGGGCAAAGCTTTTAGCTTAGACAATCTGCTCACCCTGCAGACCGATTGTACCTGCCATGGCGGCTTTCCGGCCCTCTTCGCGCACGAAGCGCTGGCAGTGGAGGCGGTGGTGCCCGCCTACCTTCTCAACCGCAGCCAGCGTGGCCGCCTGGATCTCTACCGCCACCACGCTCACCACGAATACTGACGACATCACTGATGAAGGTCTATCTGGTGGGCGGCGCCCTGCGCGACAAACTCCTGGGACTGCCGCTCAGTGACCGCGACTGGGTGGTTACCGGCGCCAGCCCGGAGGACATGCGGGCCCAGGGCTTCCGCCAGGTAGGCAAGGATTTCCCGGTATTCCTGCATCCTGAGACCGGCGAGGAATATGCCCTGGCGCGCACCGAGCGCAAAGTGGCCCCCGGTTACAAAGGCTTTCAAGTGCATGCCACTCCGGATGTCCGCCTGGAGGATGATCTACGGCGTCGCGACCTCACCATCAATGCCATGGCGGAGGACAGTAACGGGCACCTGATCGACCCCTTCGGTGGTCGTGAAGACCTGGCCCAAGGCCTGCTGCGCCATGTCTCCCCGGCCTTCAGTGAAGACCCGGTGCGCATTCTGCGGGTGGCGCGCTTCGCCGCGCGCTTCGCCGCCCTGGGCTTCCGGGTCGCGCCACAAACCTGCACATTGATGCAGGTCATGGTTGATGCCGGCGAGGTAGATGCGCTAGTACCCGAACGAGTCTGGGTGGAACTGGAACGGGCCCTGGCGGAACAGCAACCCAGCGTCTTCTTTCAGGTGCTGCGGCAGTGCCGCGCCCTGGCACCGTTATTTCCGGAAATCGACTGTCTCTATGGCATCCCTCAGCGCCCGGAATATCATCCGGAGATCGATACCGGTATTCATACCATGATGGTGCTGGAGCAAGCCAGCCTCCTCTCCCCGGATAGCCAGGTGCGCTTCGCCGCCCTGGTCCATGATGTGGGCAAGGGCGCCACCCCCCCCGAGGAATGGCCGCGGCACGTCCGCCACGAACAACGCGGCGTCAGGATCATCGAGGCCCTGTGCCGGCGACTGCGCATTCCCAATCAGTTCCGCGACCTGGCCAGGTTGGTGGCACGTTACCATTGCCTATGTCACCGCGCCGAAGAACTGCGGCCCGGCACCCTGTTAAAAATGCTCGAAGCCCTGGATGTCTTCCGACGGCCGCAGCGATTGACGCAGTTTCTGCTCGCCTGCGAGGCAGATGCCCGCGGCCGCCAGGGTTATGAACAGCAGCCCTATCTGCAGGCGGAACGGCTGCGCACCGCCGTGCAGAGTGCCCTGACAGTGGATCCTAGTCTGCTGGCAATCCAAGGCTATCGGGGAAAGGAAATGGCCGCGGCCCTGCGCCGGCACCGCATTGCCGCCATCGCCGCCGGAAACACGCCAAGGCAATCATCACCCCCATGACAGATCGCCACATCACTGGCCGACTTTGGCACGGCCCTCCGTTTACGCTATTCTGAAGATGCGTCAGACTACAAACGGCAGGGACATCGGCACACCGCCCGGACAGCAAGCCCTAAATAAAAATAAGATGAGAACAACACCATTACACCCACAGCTGGAAAATGATTGCATCGTCCTGGGTCGCTTTCCACTATCCAGCCTGCTGCTGATGAATGACAGCCACTACCCCTGGTTCATTCTGGTTCCCGACCGCCCGGAACTCAGCGAGATATTTCAGCTGCCACCCGAGGATCAAGATCAGCTACTGCGGGAATCCAGTCACCTCTCCCGCCAACTGGCAGATTGCTACCAGGCGGATAAAATGAACCTCGCAGCACTGGGCAATATCGTGCCGCAACTGCATCTGCACCATATCGTGCGGTTTATCAATGATCCGGCCTGGCCTGCACCGGTATGGGGGAAATTGCCCGCCCGTCCCTATACGCCGGCGGCAATTAATGAGTTGCGGGTGCGATTGCGCCCTTATCTAACCGACGTTGTGCCCTTTGTTTGGGCCTGAGGAGTCAACATGAATCTGGAAAAAGTCATTTTCGCATTTTTCATTTTGCTGGCCCTGACGCTGAATTTCGGTTTCTTCGTCGGCAAAATTGACGTGCCTACCCACCATAATTCCTATGAATTGTTCGCCGCCATCATCGTTAGTCTGATCGCCACGGTACTGAAGTTCGGGGATCAGACTCATCTGGGCGCCGTATTTCTCGCCACCAGCCTGGTAGTCGATTTGCAGCTGCTGGTCGCCGCCATTATCTGGGGGGTGGCCGTCCATATCAGCCTGGACGGCCTGACCCCCGGCGTCATGGCGGCCATTGTTTCCTTTTCCGGCGGCGCCCTGCTGGCCAATATCACCTCGGTGGTCCTGCTGGTGATCGAGACCATGAGCGTGCGCCGCTGAGCACAACCCGGCGAAATCATGGGGAATATTATTTTTGTCCTGCTGCGCCGCATCCACGCGCCGCTGATCGTCCTGATCTGTGTCTATGCCCTTGCCATTCTGGGTTTTGTGCTGATTCCAGGCCTGGATGACCAGGGCAAGCCTTGGCATATGGATTTTTTTCATGCCTTCTATTTCGTCAGCTTCATGGGCACCACCATCGGCTTTGGCGAAATCCCTTATCCCTTTACCGACGCCCAGCGGCTGTGGACCATCATCACCATCTATGCCTCGGTCATCGCCTGGCTCTATGCCATCGGCTCCCTGCTGGCAATCATCCAGGATCCCACCTTCCGGGAATTAAATAGGATCAATGCCTTTCGCCGTGCCGTGCGTCGTATCGCCGAACCGTTTTATCTCATCTGCGGCTATGGC
>Ga0114931_10004480_pt1 | contig 17422 bp, 18 predicted proteins | sample 2SBtaG_FD_89579 | JGI IMG/M metagenome (GOLD analysis project Ga0114931, IMG submission 89579) | Deep subsurface microbial communities from Kolumbo volcano to uncover new lineages of life (NeLLi) - 2SBTROV14_V59a metaG | ecosystem: Environmental > Aquatic > Marine > Volcanic | place: Kolumbo...
CGGGACGGCGGTGCTGGTGGTCGTGTGGTTGGCCCTAAGGTGGAGATTGCGATCGTCGCCCGCCAAGGAACCGGCGGCCGGCGGCGCGAGGGAGCCCGCGGCCTCGGATGCCGACTTCGATTGGCTGCGTCAGGAGGAACAGCGAGGAGCGAAGAAGGAGGATTCAGCGGACGATTGAGCGGTGGAATGTCCGGGACATTCGCCGTTGGCGCGCTTCTGAACGCGGCGCCGGCGACTTTTCATTTGGAAGCCGGCGTTCTATCCTGTATCCGCTGTTTTATTATGTGCATCATACGGCCGGCGCGAAGGCGTCCAACCGGAGCGAAACACATGCGTTCTGTCCTCAGCATCCTTTTGATCCTCGTCTTGGTGATGGCGGATGGGATTCCCGCGAAGGCCGCCGGCCATCCCGAAATCACCGTCATCCCCGTCGGCCAACTGGCTCTCAAGCGAGGCGAGCAGGAGGTCATCCACCGTCTGCCGCGAGGTGTCGCCGGTCCACTGCCCCAGCCGCTGGTGCTGATCGCCGCCCAGCCGCGCGTGTCCCCGGACAAGGATGAGGACAAGACGGGCGATAAGGCCTCAGCGCCCAAGGCAACGCCCGCCACGCTGCGAATCACCGTGGGCGACAAACAGTTGCCCGACTGGGTCCTCGATTCCGCTGCGACCGCCTATGTCATCAACCTGGATACGGTCCGCACAAATCCGCGCTACGCCGTTGGCGCGATCGCGATGAAGATCACGCTTCTCGGCGAGGCACCGTCGGCCAGCGTCAGCGTCCTGGGCATGCCCGATCCGATGTTGTTGGACAGCGGCAGCCGGACCGCGCTGAACGGCCCACTGTCGCATTTCGCGGAGCAGGCCAAGGACCCGAACGTCAAGGCCTATTTCACCGCGTTGATGAAGGACGTCGCCGGCCGGCGCCGAGAGGCGAAGGCTGCCTACGAGACCCTGGCCAAGAACGCCGGCGGCCGCGTGGCCCGCTTTGCCCGCCGCAGCCTGCGGATGTTGTCCTATCAGCTTCGCAAGCGGAAGCTCTCCGGTAATTTCATGGAGCACTATCGCTGGGGGCTCTATTTGCAGTTTTGCGGCCTGTTCGACGCGGCGTTCCGAGAGTTCGAGGAATGCCGTATCCTCGACTCGGCCGGCGGCGAGGGCGACTTCCGCGCCGGGCAATGCCTGGATCGAATCGGCGGGCGGCTCGACCAATACATCCATTACATGGCCCGTGCGGGGGAGTCGTCCGGCGAAAAACATCCGATCCCCTGGTACACGCTCGTGGTCATCGTCAAGGGCCGGGACAAGAGATTGCTCAGCCAGGCGGAGATCGACCGCATCAAAGACCGCTGGCTCTTTATGGACCGGATGCTTTTTGGTGCGACGCGCGGCGTCGTTCGACTGGTCACCTCGTTTTATGAGGTCGAGGCCGAACCATCACGGACGGCGACCCCCGGCCATAGTCACCTCGAGTGGCCCGACGACGACATGATCGAGACGCGCGGCTGGTACGACAGCGTGATCTGCGTGCGGCCTCGATTGAAGAATGAAGATCGCACGCTGGTGGAGATCGGTGGGGCGGACGTGGGGCCCAATGGCGCGGCCCTCGCCGCAGTGTTTCACGATGCCGGCTGGACGCAGTATCTCAAGGCGATTTACGGCCACCTGCGCTGGGCGGCGGAGGTCTCCGAGGCCGGGCCGGGGCTGCCGAGTGTCGATGACCTTCTCGACTGCGGGCTCCAGCCGGCCCCGAACGAGGGTTATGTTCTTCGCGCCGCCTTGCGCGATCATTTCGCCCGCCAGACGCTGCGGGGCTTGGAGGTGGCCAAGGTTCCGACCCCCGGCAGTTATCTCCAACTCTGGAAGATCGAGGGGCCCTATCCGGTCAAGGCGACCGGAAATCAGCGCCGCCCCGGCCGGCACGTTCTCGATCCGATTCCCGCCGGTCCACCGCCGCAGACGTTGCACGTCGTCAGCAACACCGATTTCATCGACCTTGCAAAGCTCATGCCCTTTGCCGGCTGGGTCAGAACCCGCGCGACAAGTTGGGTCTACGTCCCCCAGGACCAGACCGTGCGGATGTGGCTCGGCCAGAACGACGGCATCGCCGTGTGGCTGAACGGCCGCTGCGTGCACGCCGGCCGTCACTACGCCACCGGCAAGTTCGCCGACCGAAACCTGGTCGATACGATCTCTACGATTGTCAATTTCAAGGCCGGCTGGAACACCCTGCAAGTCGTGGCCGAATCCTGGCCCAAACCGCAGAATAAGCGCTACGGTTTTTCGGTGGGCCTCACCACCTTGGCCGGAAAGCCGATTCCCGCGCTGGCCTGCGTATACGAGCCCCCGACCGAGGGCCTTGCCGCTGTGGACGCCCCGCCCGAGCCGGGCCGCCACTACGACTGGTCCAAGGTCAAGCCTGACTTTTTGCACCGGCTTCCACGCCTGACCGCGACGGAGCTTCAAACGATCACCGGCGTCAAGGGGCTGGCGATCACCGCCGACCTCAAGCTCCCCAATGGCGCCTGGGCCGTCACTGCCCCGGACTTGCCGGTCTCTAACACCTACCGCCCGTGGTCCGGATCGTGGAACGCCGCCAAGGATCGCGACGTCGTGCTCAACAACCTGATGGATTGGGCCCGCGAGGCCTGTGCGGCCTTCGGCTATCAAGGCAGCGACGGCCGCCACGACCTGCTATTCCTCAAGCCCGAAGCGATCGAGGCGTTCCTCACTCTTCTGCACGAACCTAAAGAAGCACAGACCCTTTTCGAAGGGCGCCCGCCGAGCAACCGTGTTTTGGGCTATGTCGTCGTCCCGGCCGGCCGTTCGACGCGGACACTGTTGGTGCTCGATACCCTGCTCGGCGACGATGCACGCTGGCCCACCGACGAGGAAGACATCCTCGTTCCATTGGGCCCCTACGTGCCCAACCGATCCCCCAAACCCACCACAGCGCCCGCCGCTTCACCGAAAGCTCAGGCGCTTCGTTCTTCCTCTTCCAATTAGCCGATAACCTCAAAGAACGGACCGACGGATTCGCGGGTCATGGCAAGACCCGGCATGTTCGGTCCCCATCATGCCCGCCGCAGCTCTTGCTCGTCGGATGCCTTGAATCGCGGTTCCATCCAATGTCCATCGCAGTCCTGCCTCCGCCCCCCACGCTCCAACCAGCAGAACTGCCGCGCCTCCTCGCCCCCATCCCGCGAGCACAGGGCCGGCGCGTCACGCTGCTCGCCGTCCACCACGTGCGCGTCGATGGCCGGACCTTCACCGGCGGGGCGGAGAAATACATCCGCACGGTGATCCGGGCCCTCTTGGACGCCGGTGCCGAGGTGCATGTGGGCTACTCCGGCACCACGATCTACGAGGACCTCCTCGAGCAATACGACCCCCGCCGGCTGACGGTCGAGCGGACCGGCTGGCTCAATGATGCCTTGTCAGGTGATCGGTCGCTCAGCTTAAATCTAATCCGCCGGCGGCGGCGTTGGCTTCGAGCCACGGGCGCCGATACGGTCTTTGCCGTTCAGCAGGCCGGGGGTGTAGCGTTTGCTGCTTCGCTCCTGGCGGCCAAGTCACTGTCCCTCCGCGTGGCGGCCTCGCTGCGTCAGGAATCCCCCGTGCTTCCCATGCCGTCCAAACGACTGCTGCTGGGTTTCGTGCCCTGTCCGCGGCTTTGGTTGAAGCGCCTCATCTGGCGGCGGCGGTGGCCGGCGTTGTGTTGCGATCGCCTGATCTACAACAGCCACCGCGTGGCCACCGCCTACCAGCAGCGCTACGGCTATCCCAAAAGGCGGGCCCGAGTGATCTTCAATGGCGAGATGCCGCACCGGCGGGATGCAGCCAACCGGTCGAGATTCCCTCGCAGAATCGCCGCGGTCGGCCGGGTGACCGAGGCCAAAGGCGCTGATCTGTTGTTCGACGCCTTCACCGTCGTCGCCCGCAGGTATCCCGCCAGCAGCCTGACCTATTACGGCGACGGCCCGCTCGTGCCAGCGCTTGCAGATAGAGTCCGGACCCACGGTCTGGCGGATCGCGTCACCTTCGCGGGGTATCGGTCCGACCGCCGGAGCGTCTTTGGCAAGATGGATCTCTGCGTGCAGATGTCCCGGCGTGAGTCCATGTCCAACAGCGTGGTCGAGGCCATGGCCCGAGGCATTCCCTCCGTCGTCGCGGACGTGGGCGGGCTGCCCGAAACGGTTCTGGACGCTCAGTGCGGTTACGTCGTCCCCGCCGGCGACGCGACGGCCTGTGCCGATGCGATCTCCAAGCTGCTGGGCAACCCCCGGCGATACACGCGATTTGCCCATGCCGCGTGGGACCGCGCCCGCAGGCATTTCGACGTCCGGCTCCTGATGCGGCAGACCGTCGAAACCATCCTGGGTATCGACGACGGCGGATGAAGAATCCATCCAACCAGCCCGTAGCGCCAGCGAGGGAGTAGTATCACTTCATCCTCGGCGCTCGCCCATGCTGCCCCGTTCAAGCCGCACCCAGACGTAGCCCTCTTCCACGCGACATTCGTACGTCCGCACCTTGACCCGCGGCGACTCCGTACATTCTCCGGCGATCAGGTCGAAGCGCCATTGGTGCCACGGACAGGTGACGATTCGGCCGTCCACCTCCCCGGCCGACAGGTTCCCGCCGGCGTGTGGACAACTGTTGTGGCAGGCGACGAATCGGTCCGGATCGGACAGGTGAAACACGCCCAGCTCATGATCGTCGTGACTGGCAAATCTGGCGCTGCCGGGTGGGCATTCGTTTGTGGGAAAGAGTTTGGTCCAGGACTTCTGGGGCATGACCGGCCGGTCTGCTCGTGGCGATGGGCTGACGAACTTTCGAGCTTGGTTTGACGTTTGATGGCCGGCGCGACGCAGCGGGCGCTGGATGCTGGGATTCCGCCGGGTCCGGGCCGATTATCTGATGATCCAGTGCGACGTCCGCAGCGGCCGGTTGGTTTGGGTGAACAGGGCGATGTCGTCCACGAGCTCCCGCGCATCGAAATTTGCGACGCGGTTGAAGCTGCGACGGGTATCCGCCATGTTCGTGCCGACACCACAGCCCACCATCGGAGCCACGACGATCGCCGCGATGGCGACCAACAGCAAGACCTTGATAAGGCGCATCGAAATATCCTCAAAAAAACCGGGTCCACCGGGGCATCCATCGGCGTGTGCGGCAGCGCCGCGGCGGGGGTAGCCTCTGCTACCTGTTTCGCCGAACCCCCATGCTCACACCGATTGTACGACAGGCAGCGGGATCGGGTCAATCCCCATTGTTGGTTTCACGGCCTCAGAAGGGGGGCCGGGCGACGATTCGGTCACAGCAAGACCGGTTTCACGCAAGGCCCCCATCCACTCCGTGTAGCGATAATCCACCCCGTAGGCCGCCGAAATACCCTTGAGTGTCCTCAATTGGGCCTCATACTCTTCGTTTTGCCACGCCGCCGCCTGCGGATCACAGAAAAAAATCCGGCAGCCCATCGGCCGGTGCTCTCGGGCCGTGCAAAGCCCTCCGACCTGAAACGGACAGGCGTCCTCGGTGGTGGGGACCCGACAGCCGTGGTGATGGCCGCGAACGAAATAGGCCAACTCCACGGTGGTGACAAACAGCTTGTGGCCGTAGCGGCCGAAGTTGCAGCAGAGCCCGCGATTTTGACACGTCGGACCGTGCGCAGCGATGGTCCGATCGAGCCGTACATAGAACCCGACCATCTCCGCAGCCAAGTCGTCGCGCTGCGCATGTGGCAGGATCATGTCGCCGAGTGAGACCGACACGCAGAAAGGTCCTCCCATCGCCGCGCGGTGCGCCGGATTTCGATCTGCACAAAGTCGTGTCGCGGGCCTCGGTTGATCCCCGGGCACCCCTCCGCTGCCGCCTCCCACGATTCGATCGAGGCAAGGTTGTCGTCCCAGAACGGCCAAGTTCGACATTGCAAGGGCCGCACCGGATAGATGCCGCAGGTCCGCTTTCCGTCGGGGGCGTGTTCCAGAAAGCAGCAGTCGCCGGATACAGAGTCTTCCGTTAGGGAATGGCGGCGTCCGACCTTTCGCAGGTGCTCGGGCCCGAGGCGCCGGCCCCTGCCTTCGAGGAACGCAGCGATCCGCTCGGTTTCGGCCTTGGTAACGAAGACGTAGCCCGGCGGCCCGGTGCAGCAGTTCCCGCACTGGGTGCATTCAAAACACAGGCCGTCTTCGTACCAGGGGGCCTCTTTGGTCTTCACCTTCGCCGCCGTCACGCCTTGCTCCCACTGTGGATGACACCCATCGCGGGATTGTAACGCCCCCGAGGCACTACGAGAATCGGCCGGCTATTCATCCTCCGCTGCGAGGGTCTGTTCGTGCTTGTCGATCATTTTGCGATCGTTGTGACAGCCCGCGACGGCCAAGGCCAGCAGCAGTATAACGGCGATGCAGATGCGCTGGATCATGGATGTGCCTCTCTAAGGACGAGCGCATGAATAAACTGAACGATTGTCTCAGGGTTGCACCCCTTAGGGTGGTACGGGCGTCCCGCCCGTAGCCGTAAGGGCAAGATGCCCGTACCACCTATATGAAATGTGCAGCTTGTTTGTGCGCGGCTCCTAACGAATGAGCGGCTCCGATCTCCGCCGCCGTCATAGTTCATGTGCCCGCTTGTGCCAATTTCCGTGCGTACGCCCACAGCCTCTTCTCAAACGCATGGTCCAACGGGCCAAAAAACGCCTCAAACTCTCTTATCGCCGTGCCGTTCGGCTTGCCTTGCGTGTCATCAATCAAACGTGCCCGCAGATACGCGCCGAACTTTTCGGGTCGCTCGTGGATCAAATCATACACCAGCATCCAAGCCCGTGCGTAGCGCGCCGTCAAATCGCGCGCCCCGGGCCCGAGTTGTTTTGGGTCGCCGACAAGCCGGCGCAGGTGCAGCGACGCGTCCTTGCCGGCCGCGGCCAGGAAGTCGGTCAACCGGTGCTGATTCAGTCCGCCTCGCTCTTCAAACTGCATGGCCAGCCCCTCGCGAAGCCAGCGCGGTTCGGCCGCTCCACGCGGCTGAAGGCCGAAGTCCAGCAAGACCTGATGGGCGATCTCGTGCCGCACGACCGTCCGGCTGATCAGCCGTTGATGGGCCTCGATCTGTTTTTCGATCCGCCTAACGCGTCGCCGCATCTGCTCTGACAACTCCTCCGCAGACACGTCGCTGCCGGCGCGCCGGCCTTGCGTCTGCTCCCGCAGCGCGGCAAGCAGTTCCTCGCGCTTTTGGCGAATCACCTTCGCATTGGCATAGTTGAACATCAAGCAGCGGTTGGACCGATCATCAAAAAAACCGGGCACGGACTGGTCCACGGCGAAACCGGCTTGACCGGCGAATCGGTGGTATTCCTCCCATTGGTCAAAAAAGACCACGGTCATTTTATGGGTCGGGGGTCGCAGTGCGAGCCGCAAACTGTTGGCGAACGCGACCACGTTCTCCAGCGTGTCTTCCGCCGCGGCGCTCAGCCGGGCCACCTGTTGAGGATCGGCATCCGAAATGATCGTGAAGTGTGGAGTGTGATAGTCGCCAAATCCGTCGCCCAGTTGCTTGATGAGCCCGGTATCTCCCGCCTGATCCGCCGGCAGCGCGGTCGTCACCGCCTGTCGCGGTGTCGGCTCCTCCGCCACGCAGGCATCAGCGCAAAGCAAGACGCCCAACGAAATGAGGGCAACGCCCCACCCCGCCCAACTACCATCCGCCCTAAGACGCGGCGCTTTCATGAAGATCATACTTGGGTGAAAACTTGTCGGTCTTGTACGCCGTCATGGGGATCGGCTTTTCGTCGATCAGCGGTTGAAGATAGGCCGCCGCCGCCGGAAACGCCTTGTCCGCATCGGCCAGCGACGCATTCCACAGCTTCGGCCAGTCGAAACACAAATAGCCCCCGTAGCCGATCCCCTTGAGCAATTGAACCAACCGGGGGATTTCGACGTCGCCCTGACCCGGCAGCGCGTGCCCCTCGAACGAGCCGTCGGTTGTGAATTTGCCGTCGCTGAGGTGTACCAAACCGATCTTGACGCCCAATCGCGGGATCGACGTGGTCGGTCGCTCGTTTCGCGTCCGGGCCGCCAGCGGATTCCAACAGCACTTCACCGCCGGAGAGCTCACCGCATCGACCAAATACCACATCGCCGCGCTGTCGCAAAAGTCGCCGCTGTTCTCGATCAGAATTGTCACCCGATGCGCCGCCGCATGTGGGGCCAATGCGACCAGGGCCCGGGCGATGCGCGCCAGCACCGCCTCCCGCCGCTCGTAGCCGAGCAGCTTGAACCGCAGCGGCGGAATCTCGGCGCCGAACACGCGAACGAATGGGCACTGGAGCTTGCCGGCCAGTTCCACGTATTCTCGCACCTGGGCCTGATTCTCGGCGACCTCCTTGCGATCGCGCATGTGAAAACAGGCCGAAGTCGACAGACACACCAACTCGACGCCCGTCTCGCGCATCAGCCGAGCGATCTTGGCCGGATTCGAGGCAAGCTGCGGGGCCAGCGGCAGGTGCAACTGCCCGGCCAATCCGCGCAGCTCGATCCCCGCATAGCCGTACTCCTTGGCCTTTTCCACCATCGTGGCCAAGTCCCAGGCCGGACAACCGACACTGCTGAAAGCGAGTTTCATACCGAGAACCACTCCAAACGATCGAGATTCACGTTTTTTGCAACGGACCGCTGTTCAGAACAATCGTCCCTCTGATGCCCGTTTCGACGCGAGCCATCGGCGAGCGCTTCGATCACGTCCACGATACCGCTTCGCTCCGCAAAGTCAATTTGCCCTGCTGGTCTCCGCCCACCGGCCTGCATAGCATTGAAATGACATGCCGTTGCAATCAATAACCCAACGCAGGCTGTTGCTCGCGTTCATCGTCTCGATTTGTCTATGCGGCGCCATCGGAATCTACTGCTTAAGCGTTGGGACGATGGGTCTCCTCGAAGAACATATCCTGGGCACGACGGCCACTGTTGCCGCCATATTCATCCTCGCGCTGGCTGCCGCCGTGCCCTGGTATCGTCGCACCTGGCACCCCATCGGACCGATCAGTTTAGTCCCCCTGCTTCCCACCCTGGCCTTCACGATCCTGAAAATATGGTCCGGCATTTATCGGCCACCCTCAACAAACACTTACAGCTACTACTATTGGAGTACTCTCGACAAGCTTCTGGGGGTCTCCTGGACGATCGCGGTCGGGTTGCCAATCATTGGCCTGCTCTCCCTGGCGAGACTCAAACGACAGTGGAACTGGATCAGAAGAATCACTGTTTACGCCATTCTAGTTCTCGCGTCGGAGATCGTCCTCGCTGTACTCATGGACATCTACCCGGACAACTGGTGGCGGTTAATAGGTATCACTGCCATCCTCACCGCCTGTGGAACCATCACTGTGGCCATCCTCCATCGCGTTTCCAGCATCCCGCTCCACACGGAAATCCACACCGCGGAGTTGGCCCTCTCTATCTCCTGCCCCCGCTGCGGCAAGACCGAGAAGCTGCCGGTCGGCCGTTCGCGATGTCCCCACTGTGGCCTGCGCTTTATGATCCAGATCGAGGAAGAAACCTGTCGCACCTGCGGCTATCCCCTCTATAAGATCGAGTCCGCCGTTTGCCCCGAATGCGGCACGCCCATCGCCCGCCAAGCCGCCGCCGAAGCATGAGCACCATGGTGCCGTCGGTCTTGGGCCTCGCCCGCACAGGAATTGAACCGTGACCGACCTCGATTTGCACAAAATCAAGGCCCTGACCTTCGACTGTTACGGCACGCTGATCGATTGGGAGTCGGGCATCCTCACGGTCCTCCGCGCCTGGGCCTGCCGCCACGGTGCCGATTCCTCCGGCGCACAACTCCTCCGCGCATTTGCCGACGCCGAGCACCGCTGCCAGGCTCAGACGCCCACGGCACCCTATCCGGAAATCCTCCGAGCCGTCCATGCCCGAATCGCAGCGACCCTCGGCCTGCCCACCACGTCTGGCGAGGCCGACGCCCTGGCACGCTCCATCCCAGACTGGCCCTCGTTCGAAGACTCACCGACGGCGCTGGCCGAACTAAAGCAACGCTACAAACTGCTCATTCTCTCCAACATCGACCGGGCCTCCTTCGCCCACTCCAACCGCAAGCTGGGCGTTCGGTTCGATGCGATCATCACCGCAGAAGACGTCGGTAGCTACAAGCCGAGCCCTGGTCACTTTCTTCGGGCTTTCGAGGTCCTGGGCGCGATGGGGATCGGCCGCGAACAATGTCTCCACGTCGCCCAAAGCCTGTTCCACGATCATGTCCCCGCCCAGGCCCTCGGCATAAGGACCGTCTGGGTCGATCGCCGGCACGGTCGCACCGGCGATGGAGCCACGCCGCCGCCGCCGGACGAGGTCACGCCCGACCTCGTCGTCCCCGACCTCGCGGCCCTGGCCCAACTCGCGGCAGGGCCATGAGCATTGGTATCTACATATCTTCGATGATCGCGTAGGGCGGGTTCCACCCGCCGCAGATAGCGAATAGATCGTGTAGGGCCGGCTCTGCCCGCCGCGGTATGATCCACTTACTGATCAGAGGCGGGTAGAACCCGCCCTACCTGAATTGATGAACGAAACAGAGCCCTAAGCGCAAGCGCCGGGTTCTTCAAGCGCAAAAATTACCTTCCATACTGCAAGAACCCATCGCTGGCGCTCAGGGCTCTGATGATTGCTTCAGAGACGTTAAACACTTACACTCTCAACCACCGTGACCAGGACTTTGTGCGACGCGCATGGCGTCGTCTCCCAGTTGCAGCAGGCGCTGGCGAACCTGTGGCTGGGCGGCGTCGATCCGCATTGAGAGTGCAAAGTGCGCCAGGGCCCGGCGGCGGGCCGAGGCTGCGCCGGCTCCGCCTCGCTCGCTGATGCGCAGGTTGATCTCGCCGGCTCGGTTATGAGCGAGCAGGTTGTCGGGGTCGATGGCCAGCGCCGCGGCATACTGCGCAAGCGCCTGCTCGTCGTCACCAATCGTTTCATACGCCGCCGCCAGTTCATTGTGCACGGACGTCGAGCCGGGATTCAATCGTTCAGCCTCGCGCAGGATGGCAATCGCCTGCCGATCGTCTCCCATCTGCCGATAGCACGCGCCCAAGTGCATCAGCGCTGAACCGTCCGCCGGTTTGATGGAACGCGCATATTGAAACACCCGGACCGCGGCCGCATAAAGCTGCTGCCGATCCATCGAAGTTTCCGCCAAGCGGCAAAGGCAATCCCCCAACGCCAAGGCGTCGTCGAGATTGTCGGGATCGGCCCGCAGCGCCGCACGGTACTCCGCGCACGCCCGTCGATCGTCTCTGCCTCTGGCCAGCAGACGAGCCAAGCGGGCGTGTGCCTCGGCGTTTTTCGGATCGGCCGCAGCAGCGCGCTCGAAGGCGACCCGGGCCTGGTCCCACGCTTTTCGTTTCACCAGACGCTCGCCTTGTTCAACGCGCTGTTCGGCGACGGCGCGAAGCACAGGCTCGACGACTTTCTCCCTCACCGCCACGCAGCCCGATGGCAGCAGCGCGATACAAAGAACCGAGACGGCCCGGCAACCGACTCGCAGAGCAGCGCGCCCGTCGCCGATCTCCCCCCGCCCGGCAATGCGGGAAACGGATGCCCTCACTGAACAAATCGCCTCTTCGTCGCTCATGTTGATCCGCTTCGAGTGGTCTTGCCGATGCGCACGCTGCCTGCATTCCTCTGGTCGTCGTCCCTCAAGCCTCACAAACGTTGTTATCGGCAGATTGGCCGCCCCAAGGCCCCAGGATGCACCCCCAATCCACATCCTTTTGATTGACTTCGCGGATTTCGCTCTTATGATCCTGCAAATCGCCGGACGTGCCGACCGGCCCCAAGCCCCCGCAGCAGTCGCAGCATGGATCATTCGATCCATCTGTTGAACTCTGCGTGAGCCTCACTGTGACCACGCTGGAAAAAGAGTCGGCCAAGCCGCCACGGAAATGTGAGGGATTTTCCGCGTGAATGTTCTGATTGCCGTCCCCGTCTTCAACGAACAGCGCTATGTCGCGGACGTCCTCTCCCGAATCCGCCTCCTCGCCGATGACGTGCTGGTGGTGGACGACGGTTCGACCGACGGCACGGCACAGGTCCTCGCCGCCACGCCGGGCATCGCGGTGATTCGACATCCGGTCAATCGTGGCTATGGGCGCAGCCTCATCGACGCCTTCGGCTATGCCGACGCCCGAGGCTACGACTGGATCATCACCATCGACTGCGACGACCAGCACGAACCCGACCGAATCCCGGCCTTCATCGAGCGCGCCGGTCGCGATGACGTGGACATCATTTCAGGTTCCCGATACATGTGCGATCTTCCCGGCAACACGGCCGCCCCCGATGACCGTCGCCGGATCAACCGCGAGATCACCGACCTATTGAATCAAACGCTGGGCCTGGCCCTGACCGACGCATTCTGCGGCTTCAAGGCCTATCGCGTGGCGGCTTTGGCACGGATGTCCCTGTCGGTCCCCGGCTACGCCTTTCCGCTTCAGTTCTGGGTTCAGGCGGCCCGCCGAAAGCTGCGCATTTGCGAGTTGCCCGTCCGCCTGATCTACAACGACCCCACGCGCCACTTCGGCGGCGTGCTGGATGATCCCGATGCGCGGATGCAACACTATCTCAACGTCTTCCATATCGAGATGGTCCGAATGAAGTCGGCGACCTGTCGATTCGTTCCCTGCGGATCGGCGACCATCATGGATGACGGAAGTGGGGAGCACAAGAACGCGAGGACACATCCTACCTTGCTGAAACAGTGAAAAACCTAGCCCTCCACGGATTCAGCAACCACTCGTGAGCACCACGCGATACGACTCTCGGATTGACGCACTGGCCGCCCCATCGGCCGACGGAGAAACGCTGATCTGGCCAAAGACCGATCGCCTCGTCGGCCTGGCCGAGGAAAACCGCCGTCGCAGAGAAACCTACGACTTTCCCATCCTCGATCGCCCCGCAAAGAATTGGTCGTCGCCAACCGGGACCGCCCTGCTGTTTATGACCGGCCACCAACCAGCCTTCTTTCATCCCGGCGTGTGGGCCAAGACCGTCGCGGCCTCGGTTCTGGCCCGACGCTGCGCGGGCTCGGCCTGTTTCCTCGTCGTGGACAGCGACGTGCCCCATCGAATCGCCATTCAGTGGCCGGACGATCACGGCCCGCTCTGCCGGGTCCGAAGCACGTCGGTGCTGCCAGACACAAATTGGCGTTCCTATGAACACATCGACGGCCAGGCAGCCAAACGCTATGCCGCCCTGTTTGCAGAGATTCCCGAACCCTGGCGCTCCGCGACCACTGCGATGCCCACCTTCGAGCAAGGATTCCTTCACTCGCCGGCCACGGACAACGCAGGCTATGTCCAGCGTTGGATGCCCGGCATCAAAGCCGTCGAGCGAGAACTGGACGTCGCCTCGCCTGCGTTCGAGCGGATCAGCGAACTGTTCACCCCCCAGCCCAAGGCGTGTCTCCAACCGGCCCTCGCCTTCCTGGCACACCTCTGCTGAATGCCGAGCGATTCGCAACCGCCTACAACCAGGCGCTGGCCGAGTATCGAACCCGTCGCGGCATCCGCGGACGGCATCACCCGATTCCCGACCTCCTCACCGAAGACGGCCGCGTCGAACTGCCCTTCTGGATGATCCGCCCCGACAGACCCCGACACAGGCTCGCCGTGTCCCAGCCGGCACGAGGAGAGGTCCGGCTGTGGTCAGGCGATGCCCCGGCCGTCGCCCTGTCCTCGGCCGCCCTCCGCGACAACCCCGCCGCAGCACTCTCCGAAGCGCTGGGCGTTTGGCAGGTGCGGCCCAGGGCCCTGGCCCAGACCATGTTCGCCCGGCTGTTCGCCTGCGATCTGTTCATCCACGGGATCGGAGGCGCAAAGTACGATCAGATCACCGACGAGATCATCCGCGGCTTCTTCGGCATCGAGCCGCCCGGCTATGTTTGCGTATCGGCGACACTGAGGCTGCCCCTGATGCGATTCGACGTCCGTGAGTCTCAACTGACCGCCCAGCGCCGCAAGGCCCGTGACCTGCGCTACAACCCCCAGCGTTATCTGCCCGTCGAAAGGATCGACGCAACGCTGCGCGACCTGATTGCCGAACGGGCCGCTGCCATTGAGGCATCGGAGCAACTTCGCCGGCAACGCCCGAAAGACCGAACCGCGCGACGCAAGGCCTTCGAGCGAATCCATCGAGCCAATGCGGAGATTCTGCAAGCTGCGCCTGATCTGCGCGAACAGGCTCGCCGGCAAATCGACCAACTGACCGCCCGGCTGGCTCACAACCGCATCGCCGAGAGCCGAGAATGGTTCTTCGCTCTGTATCCCAAGGCCAACCTGGCGCACCTCCGCGACATGCTGCGGAGCGAACTCGGCCCGGCAACGTGAGATCAAATTTGCTGATTTGATGGATCCAAGCGAGCCGGGCCGTCCTCGGCCCCGGCCGGCATCGCGGAATCGTGCAGCAAAAACAAGTCTTTGTAGAATGGGCCATACGCCCCATCTGCTGATCGTTGGCGGCGGCGATGTGGTTTTGATTCTGCTTGAGATGACGCTTCTATTCGTCGTCCTGAAGGCTCAACAGATGGGCCGATGACCCTCCTACTGTCTGTGCCATCGGGGCTCTTGGTATCGGCTCTCCCCAATCCCTCAGGAGATTCCCGATTGAGTAAATCCAGCAAACCGCTTCCAAATCACGTCCCGGTTCTGTCCGCGGAAGTGCTTGAGGTCTTCTCCGACCACGCACCGCAGACGCTGGTCGATTGCACCATCGGCTTGGGCGGCCATGCGCAACTACTGCTCGAACGGCACGAGCAGATGCGGTTGATCGGGCTGGACGCCGACAGCCGAAACCTCGAGATCGCGGCGAAGCGACTGGCGAAGTATTCCGGCCGGATCCGCCTGGTTCACGCAGATTTTGCCGAACTGGAGCGAGTCCTCGCCGAGGCGGGATTGGCCAGTGTAGAGGGCGTTCTGGCGGACCTCGGTGTCAGCAGCAATCAGATCGCCGATCCGGCCCGAGGCCTGAGCTTCGATGCCGACGGCCCTTTGGACATGCGCTTCGACCTGCGGCGCAAGACCACCGCTGCCGATCTGGTCAACGGCCTGTCCGAGGGCGAGCTGTCGGACCTACTTTACTTGCAGAGCCAGGAGCGCTACAGCCGAAGAATTGCAAAGCGTATCTGTCAGGTTCGACGCCAGGGCCGCATCAACAGCACGGTGATGCTGGCCCGGCTGGTGGCCGCGGCGGTCGGCGAGAATCCCGATCGCCATTACGGCAGGATTCACCCCGCCACCCGCACCTTTATGGCGCTGCGGATGGCGGTGAATCAGGAGCCTGAATCTTTGCGCCGGCTGCTGGATTTGTTGCCCCGCGTGCTCGGTGAGCGGGGCCGCGTGGCGATCATCAGCTTCCACAGCGGCGAAGATCGGCTGGTCAAGGTGGATTTTCGCACGCGGGCCCGCGACGGCGTGTACCGCCTGCTGACCAAGCGGCCCATCGTCCCGCAGGAGGACGAGCGGCGAGCCAATCCCCGATCGCGCTCGGCGAAGCTGCGTGCCGCGGAGCGGTGTACGGCCTCTTGAATTGTGAATGGCTTTGTTGTAGAACTCATACCCGGCACAGGGAGGTGCTTCAGTGACCAAGGAAACGAAAATCGGTCTGCTCGTCGGTCTGGCCTTCATCATCCTCTTTGCGATCATCCTTTCGGAAAAAGGCTCCTCTGAAAGAATCCAGGCGCCATCGGCCCTGACCCTGGCAGATGCCGGAGGAACCACCAATGGCGCGGACCTCGGTGTCGCCGAACCGCTCTCCGACGCCGGCCGGCTGCCGGTGAAGTCCAACTCGACCGGCCGGTCTGAGCCAATCCCCAAGAAACCCGAGCGGGTTGCCGGAAACACCTCGATGTCCGGCCGGCCCATCCCCGCCGAGGGCGAGCCCATCGAGCCTCTCCCGCCCTCAGTGGTCGAGCGTCTGAATCTTCCCAAGGTCTCGGGCAAGGCTGAGGCCGGAGCCGGCCCGGCTCGGCGGGAGGTCGCGTCCGATGACGCGGCGCCGTTGAAGCCCGACTCGATGTCTCTTTCCGAGGCCCTGGCCGCCGCGTTGGACTCGCCCACCCCCGCTGCGTCCAGCCCGCCGATCGACGATGGTGTGGATCTCGCCGCCCGCTCCCGATCTAGCAAGGCCGCCGGCCCCGACCGACGCGCGACCAAGACCGCTGCACGGCCGAAGACCTCCATGAAGATCATCGCTGTACACACCGTTCGACGCGGCGAGAGCCTCGGCAAGGTCGCCGCTCGATACTATGGGCGCTCGACCCCGGCCAGGATCGACGCCATCTTCAACGCCAATCGCGACAAGCTAACCTCGATCCACTCGGTGCGGGCCGGCGACAAGCTCCGCGTTCCCCAACTCACCGCCACCCAGCAGATCGCCTTCGAGCCGGTCAACCACTTCGCCCCGCAGCAGATCATGGCCGGCCGAAACACCCCCCGCGACGCCACCGTTCGCATCCCCATCCCGCTGGACAATGCCGTCGTCTCGAGAGAAAGCCGCGCCAAAGCATGCGCATCACCGATCACCCGATCCGCGAGAGCCCACCGCAAAGCGGCCGAACCGACGGAGTTCCGTTGGTACAAGGTCCGCAAGCGGGACACGCTCAGCCGCATCGCCCGGCGCGAACTCGGCAGCGAGCGACGGTTCGTCGAGATTTACCGCCTGAACCGCGATCTCATCAGCAACCGGAACAAGATCAAGCCGGGCATGAAGATTCGCCTTCCACTGAAGAAAAAGGGAATCACGGTCTCAACGGCGGCGCTGGCGGCGCGACAGGACACGGAATGATCCTCCTCCCAAGGTGTCCGTGGGCAGGAGAGGGTGTTTCCGGCATCAGAGCAGAAGGCAAGAGAATGTCAGACGGCACCGGATGAAGAGGCGATCCCATGACCGTGCCTCGGGCACTGTTGGTCTTGTCGATGCTGGTCGCGGTTGGAATCGCGATCGTGGTGATCCGCCAGAAATCGGCCCAGGCGGCCAATCGAATCCAGGGGTACCACCAACAAAAGATCGCCCTCAAGCAGCGCCTCTGGTCCAAGCAACTGGAACTGGCCAAGCTGCGGGGCCCCCAGGCGATTCGTCGCCGCGCCGAGGAACTGGGTTTCGACGTCCTCCCGCCGGGCGGTGATCCCGACACAGGCCGCTAGCCGGCTCGACCAAGAGGGGAACATCGGCCTCTTGCAGATGCTCCTTAGGTCGACCTGGACGACTGACGAAGGAATGGATGCCTTGCGGTCGCGATTCTCAAATCTTGCCGCCCAATCGTTGATCGGCGCCGTCATCGTCGCCTTGCTCGCCCTGGTCGGGCGCCTGATCTACATCAACGCCAAAGACGGCCCGCAACTCCTGGCCCGCGCCGTCCGCCAGCA
>Ga0114931_10004481_pt1 | contig 17421 bp, 13 predicted proteins | sample 2SBtaG_FD_89579 | JGI IMG/M metagenome (GOLD analysis project Ga0114931, IMG submission 89579) | Deep subsurface microbial communities from Kolumbo volcano to uncover new lineages of life (NeLLi) - 2SBTROV14_V59a metaG | ecosystem: Environmental > Aquatic > Marine > Volcanic | place: Kolumbo...
CGAAACGGAGTGGTACGTCGGGCGAGCCTTTGCATAGATGAGTTTAGCCATTTCCAGCATCGCCGGATTTTCCGCCATTTTCTGATAGAGCGGTTTGAGAAACTTGCGCCGTCCCATCGAAGTCAGGAAATTTTCCATTGCAGGGTAGGCGGGCTGATATTGGCTGGCGATCACGTGCACAAACCATGCGCTGAGAATTTCGGAATTGCCGCTCTGGGTGAACTGGAATGCCTCATCAAGCTTCGCCATCTGGGCCCGGGACATTTTTTCCGGCAGGTGCATGAGGAAGTGCAGCCAGTGGTGTGTGGTCCAGCCGTCTGTCTTCAAGTGCGCCGCCGGCGTGCCGTCTTGCCAGGCCTTGATTTGGGTTTCAACTTTGGTGAATTCGCTCGATTTCACAGGTTCAACACCTGAGGGGAGGCCCGGGCCATAAACCCAGGCATCGATTTGAGCCCTCTCTTCAAGGTCCTTGGTGTTGATTAATTGCTCCCTCAGATATGCCACGAACTTATCACTGGTCATGGGGGTAAAAGCGAATTTGTCAAAATAACCCCGTAGGAACTTGTCCCACTTTTCACGCCCGACAAGCTTCTCCAGACTGCGCAGGAAAAAATGGCCCTTGTCGTACGCCACCGCTGTCATGCCATCGTCGGGATTGCGTCCGGCCAGGTCCAGGTGAAGATGCGTGTCTGCGGGCCGTTCCGGGCCGATCTCATCGAGATCCGACTGCAGATCCTGAAAGCTAAGAGAAGCGAGCATCTCTGCGTAGTCGGCACCGTAAAGGGATTCCATGATCCGGTGTTCGAAGTAAGTCGTGAACCCTTCGTTGAGCCAAAAGTCGTTCCATGTGGCGTTCGTAACCAGGTTTCCGGACCATGGGTGTGCGAGTTCGTGTGCCACCAGTGCCACGAGAGATTTGTCGCCGGCGAGGATGGTCGGCGTGGCAAAAGTGAGTCGGGGATTCTCCATTCCGCCAAATGGGAAGCTCGGCGGTAAGATAATAACATCGTAGCGTTGCCAGCGATAAGGACCGTAGAGTTGTTCGGCAGCCGTGATCATATCTTCGGTGTCTTCCAACTCGAAGGCTGCTCTGTCGATCACGGAGGGCTCAGCATAGACGCCACTGCGTGGACCTAATGCTCTAAAGCGCAGGTCCCCGACCGCCAGAGCAAGCAGGTACGATGGAATGGGTTGGGGCATTTCAAAATGGTAGACGCCATCGGCGGTCTTCTCGGTGCCGTTCTCAGCGCTCATCACCGCCATCAAGTCCGAGGTGGTTCTGATGGTGGCGCTGTAGGTAATTCTGATGCCCGGGCTGTCCTGACACGGAATCCACGTGCGTGCAAGAATCGCTTCGGACTGCGTGAAGAGGAAGGGATGTTCACCGCTGGAGGTCTGCTCAGGTGTCAGCCATTGCAGCGCCGCTGCCTCAGGCGAGGTATGATAGTAGATCTTAACGGATTTCGTGCCCGGCTTGACATCGATACTGAGGGGTTGTCCCAGCACCGGGTCTTTGCTTCCCAGTGCAAAATGGGTTTCCGATTCATTCTCATCCAGAGTCACCTTGGTTACGGAGAGGTCATGACTGTCCAAAAGCAATTTGTCGCTATCCGTTTGGTTCACGATCGTAAGGTTGGCCCAACCGCTCAGTTTCTTCGCTCCGAAATCAACGCTAAGGTCCAGGTCGATATGCTTAATAAAGACCGCGTTGGGTTTGGCGTATGAATGTGGATCGGTTGCAAATTGTTCACGAGAATTCATGTTGCACCCGTAAATGAGGAAGGTAAATCCGGCCAGCGCCAATTGGCTGGTACGCTTGATATTTTTCATAAACATCGGGTTTGTCCTGTTTGTTCGAACCGATTATTGTAACCTGGATTATTCCTGGCGCGGCAAGCTCCTTCTTGAATGATCAGATTAGAACAAAAGCTCGCCTGAATCATTCTTGGAAGCTGGTTGTTTCGCGGTGGCAATATAAAGGCGCGGCTGCGAAACAGCAAGAAAAATGTTAGAGAACCGCCATCACACTTGAATTTGTCCGCAAATATCCTAACTTCTGACTTTTTCGTATTTGTCAAACAAGGGAACTGTTCCTAACCGCAACCATGCCGGGCACAACATCAGAGATTGATTCCCTGACAGAAAGCAACGCGGCCGAAATTGTCGAGGTCAGGCGACACCTGCATCGGAACCCCGAACTGGGTTGGCAGGAAGATAAGACATCCGCCCATTTGCAACATCTCTTGCAGCGTGACGGCATCGAGGTGACGCCCGGACCCTGTGGGGCGAGCCTGATCGCGCACCTGGAGGGCATGAGTCCGGGACCAACGGTCGCTATCCGGGCTGACATGGACGCCCTGCCCGTTCTGGAAAGCAACGATGTTTCTTACGTGTCACAGGAAGAAGGGGTTATGCACGCCTGCGGCCACGATTGCCACATGGCGATGCTTTACGGTGTCGCGAAAGTGCTTAAACAATCCTCAGTAGAATTTCCGGGCCGCATTCGATTTATCTTTCAACCTTGCGAAGAGTCGACGCCAAGTGGTGCGAGCCAACTGGTCGAGGCAGGCGTCGTAGACGAGGTGGATGCCATCTTCGCCTACCACGTGGACCCTGAAATACCTGTGGGCAAGATCGGGCTGCGCACCGGTGTTTTGACCGCACGCTGCAATGAATTCGACCTTACGTTGTTGGGAAGGTCAGGCCATGCCGCCCGCCCGCACCAGACGGTCGACGCTACCTACGTGGGGACGAAGGTGCTGAACGCGCTTTATGATGTGGTGGGCAATCGAACAACGCCATTCGTGCCGGCCGTCATGACGGTCGGTCAGGTGGCGGGGGGCAGGAAGGCAAATGTCATCTCGGATGAGTTCCGGATCAAGGGCACGATTCGTACCCTGGACGAAGCCAGTTGGGTGCAAATCCAGAACAGGATGGAGCGGGTAGTTGCCTCTATCGCGGATTCTTTCGGAGCCCGTTACAAGCTGGAGTTCTTGCTGCCGATTCCTTCGGTCCGAAACGATGCCGGGTTGATAACCACGGCCAGGCGAGTTGCCGAAACGACGATTGGTAGCGACAACATCGTTGAGCTTGGCAAGGTGAGCATGGGGGGTGAGGATTTCTCCTGGTATCTGACCAGAGTGAAGGGCGCTTTGATTCGCCTTGGGGTCAGGCGGGGCACGGACCCGGTGACGCCGCTGCATGCCAGCAACTTCGACGTCGACGAGCGAGCTCTGCCACTTGGGACATCTTTGATGGCCAGGATCGTGTTGACTTTCTTGCAGGAGAGTGGGAAATCCTGAGTCTTTGTGCGCCGCGTTCCGGCATCCACGACCGCGGCTAAAAAAGGGCATCCCTGGTCCACAGTCAGCGGCCGTCCTGCGCGGCAACTGGAAACGAAAATGTTTGTGCATGGATCGCGAGGGATATCAGCGCCAGCCTGAAGCCGTGCACATCGTGTGCCGTATTCATTGCTTCTTAAAAGCAGGAGTTGTATTTTTGATGAAGGTTGAATCAAACCGATATCGGGGTGCTTGCGCGAGAAGATGGCTTCGCATGCCAGCGGCCGGATTTTTGAAGGAGATTTGAAAGCGAACAGTGACTGTTTCTTATTGTGCCTGTTTGCTTCGCTGATGTAAGGACGAGGGTGTCATTCACGCTGCGACACTTAAATTTCTCGATATCCTGCGGCACCAGACTAGCTTGCAGGAAGGCGATGCGCTTTTACTTGCGGTTTCAGGCGGGATGGACTCGGTGGCACTGCTGCATTTGTGCCTCGAGGCGGTACGACAAAACCCACTGCGTTTGTCCGTCGTACACGTCAATCACGGCTTGCGGGGGGAAGAGAGTGACGCGGATGAGCGCTTTGTTGCGGCGCTGGCTGCCCGCAACGAGCTGCCTTTTTATTCGGGCACGAAAGATGTACGAGCCACCGCGCGACAACACAAGCATTCTCTGGAGGAGGCCGCACGAATTGTGCGCTATGCCTATTTTGAGCAAATGTTGAATGACACAGACGCTGTGATGCTGGCAACCGCACACACGGCCGGCGATCAGGCGGAAACCGTGATCGATCGGTTCTTGCGTGGTTCGGGTCCTGCCGGGTTGGCCGCTATGAGGCCGGCGAGAGGCCGAATTTTGCATCCTTTGCTGACTTTTTCCCGTAGGGAACTCCACGAATATGTGACAGACCATGGTCTTGCCTATCGCGAGGATTCTTCCAACGCAGACATCTCCTTCCGTCGCAACCGCATCAGAAAGGAATTGCTGCCCTATCTGCAGGCGCATTTCAATTCAGGCGTGACGAAGACCCTTTGCCGCAGTGCCGTGGTTTTTCAGGAGATTGAAGATTACCTGTGCGAGCAGGGCAGGACAGCGCTTAAGTCCTTGGTTTCTTTGCGGGCCAAAAACGAGATTGTCCTTGATATTGATCGATTTATGAGCTATAATGACGTTGTTCAAAAATACGTTTTATACGAATGTTGTCATCGATTTTCGATCAGCAGGGACCGTCTCGATTTCGCTCGTTTGCAGAATATGCTTGCCCTCTTCAGGCAAAAGCGTATCGGGACACGCGCAGCCGTGACGGACGAGGTGGAAGTCTTAATCGACCATGACGGGGTTGTTTTCCTCAAAAGGGAACCTGAAGCGCCGGAGCAGGTTAGAATAGATTTGTTGCGGCATGGCCCCGTAGCCTTTCACAGGTATGAATTTGACTGGTCTGTTTCCCAGCGCAATCAGGCATCTGAATTTGCTAGCGACCCGAGAATCGAACTATTTGATTTGGACAAGATGGGCCAGCTTTTGACCCTGCGGAAATATGCGCCAGGAGACCAGTTTGTGCCATTAAATTTTTGTGGACACAAAAAGGTCTCAGATTATTTTAGCGATGCAAAAGTGCCGTTGCGTCAACGGGAGTTTGTCCCCGTCCTGGAATCTGAAAAGGGGATTCTGTGGGTCTGTGGACATCGCATGGATGACCGCTTTAAGATCACGGATTCGACAAAACAGATTTTGAGAATGGAGATGAAGGATCGCGCGCATGCCGACTGAGGAAACCCGGAAGTTTATCAAGACCGATGAATACGAAGTCTTACTCTCCAAAGACGTCATTGAAGCCAAGGTCCGTGAACTGGGGGCACAACTTTCCCATGATTATGCAGGGATGTGTCCCATCCTCATCGGTGTTTTGAATGGTAGTTTCATTTTTTGCGCCGATCTTTTCCGGCAAATCACGATCGATTGTGAAGTCGATTTTATCAAAATATCAAGTTACGGAGAAGCGATGGAGACGTCGGGTGAGGTGAAGTTGCGTAAAGATATCGACGCGCACCTGAGCGGACGGCATGTGATTGTCGTAGAAGATATTGTTGACTCGGGTTACTCTGTGAATTATTTGCGAGAAAAACTGCAGGCGTCCAGGCCGAAGTCACTGCGCTTTGTCTCCCTTTTGTTAAAAGAAGGCACAGCCAGAACCGACTTTGAGATCGACTACATCGGGTTTCGTATTCCTAACAAATTCGTCGTCGGTTACGGCCTCGATTATGCTCAGAAGTTTCGAAATCTGCCCGCTGTCTATACAATGAATTAAGAACAAAACTGCTGCCTAAAATACAAAAAAGGATGTAAGAAACATTGGATAAGAGAAGAACCAAGAAACGGTCTACACCGGGAAAAAAAACACCAAAGCGTGACGAGAATTTTCAGTGGCGAAAAGCGACGCGTACTTTGACGTTTTGGCTGATCATCATTATCATCTCGATCTGGATTTCGACAAATTTTGGTTATGAGGAAAAAGGGGCGCCCCAGATTTTGTATAGCCAATTCGACCAGCACTTGAAAAACAAAGAAATCACCGAGGCGATAGTCGAAGATAAGGAATTGCGAGGTAAACTCAACACCGAGGTCAGGGAGGTCGTCGACGGCAAGGAGATATCTTACAACAAGTTTAAGGTGACGTTACCCGAGGCTCCAGACGCGGAAACGGCGAGCAAATGGGCTAACGAATATGGCATTCAGCTCGAATTCAAAGAGCTGTCGCATGACTGGTGGACCTACGTTTTCAACATTCTGCCGTGGATCTTGTTTGGTGTGTTTTGGATTTTTATTCTGCGGCGTATGCAGGGAGGCGGCGCAAAGGGCATCTTTTCGTTTGGCAAGTCCCGGGCAAAACTGCTGACAGAGGACCAGGCCAAGGTTACATTTGACAATGTGGCCGGGGCAGACGAAGCGAAACAAGAATTGCGCGAAATCATAGACTTCTTGAAGGACCCCGATAAGTTTCAAAAACTTGGCGGCAAGATTCCCAAAGGCGCACTGCTTCTCGGACCTCCCGGGACCGGCAAGACGCTGCTCGCCAAAGCGGTTGCCGGTGAAGCAGGCGTGCCGTTTTTCAGTATGTCGGGCGCCGATTTCGTTGAGATGTTTGTTGGCGTCGGTGCGTCGCGTGTTCGGGACCTTTTCGAGCAAGGTAAAAAGAGCGCTCCCTGTATCATTTTCATCGATGAGGTAGACGCCGTCGGACGGCATCGCGGTGCGGGCCTGGGAGGGGGGCACGATGAACGCGAACAAACGCTCAATCAGTTGCTGGTTGAAATGGACGGCTTCGATTCCAATGAAGGGGTTATTCTGATCGCCGCCACCAATCGTCCGGATGTCCTGGATTCGGCCTTGCTGCGCCCGGGTCGATTCGATCGCCAAATCGTCGTTGACCGGCCCGATGTACGCGGCCGTGAAGGCATCTTAAAAGTCCACAGCCGTAACATCCCGGTCTCCAACGACGTGGACCTGGCGACCATCGCAAAAGGGACTCCCGGTTTTTCCGGCGCCGACCTTGCCAATTTGGTGAATGAAGCCGCCCTGCTGGCCGCGCGGCACGACAAGAAACTAGTGGCCATGACGGATTTTGAGTACGCCAAAGATAAAGTCATGATGGGTGCAGAGCGCAAGAGTATGCTCATAACAGATGAGGAGAAACGTCTGACGGCCTACCACGAAGCGGGTCATGTGTTGGTGGCCAAACACACGCCAGGCGCTGACCGAATCCACAAGGTGACCATCATTCCGCGGGGTCGCGCTCTGGGCGTGACAACCTCGTTGCCGATAGACGAAAAACACAACTACTCGAAATCCTATTGTGAAGGCATGCTGGTGCACCTTCTCGGCGGCCGCGCCGCGGAACAGTTGGTTATGAAAGAGTTGACCACGGGGGCCGGAAATGACATTGAGCGGGCGACCGGTTTGGCACGCAAAATGGTGTGCGAGTGGGGAATGTCGGACAAAGTCGGACCGCTGACCTTTGGGAAAAAAGATGAGGAAATTTTTTTGGGCCGGGAAATATCGCGGGCACAGGAGTATAGCGGCAAGACAGCCGAGCTCATCGACGCTGAAGTGCGACTCTTTGTTGAAAAGGCAGAGAAAAAGGCACTCGGTCTGGTGGAAAAAAATATTGACCAACTGCATGCCCTTGCTGAAGCACTGCTGGACCGCGAAATCCTGGACGGCCCGCAGGTTGACAAAATACTCAACGGTGAGTCCCTGTCCCCGCCTGAATCGAAGAAGAACTCGAAGAAAGCTCCGCGAAAAACGGCTAAGAAAGCCGTGGTAGACGACGTCGGCGAAGGGTAGAAAATACGAACGCTGCTGCATCCGTCGCCGGGCCAGCCACGGGCTCCCTTAGTTCATTCTCGTCGGACTTTTCCCGTCTCTCAACATGATTTTTCGATGTGCTGACAAAAGCATTGATCTGGCGTACAGAACCCACATTATGGGTGTCGTTAATTGTACGCCGGATTCCTTCTACGAGAAAAGCCGGGCACTACGACCCGATGAGGCCGTGGCCGCCGGCTTGAAAATGGTTGAAGAAGGGGCGGACTTTCTTGATGTCGGTGGCGAATCGTCACGGCCTGGTGCGGACCCCGTTTCCATAGAAGAAGAGTTGGACAGAGTCCTGCCCGTAATCGAGGCCTTAGCCGCCGCGACAACGATTCCTTTATCTGTCGACACCACCAAAGCCAAAGTCGCGGACGCGGCCCTGGCAGCGGGGGCAGCCATCGTCAACGATATCAGCGCTCTCAAATTTGACTCGGAGATGACGCGTGTGTTAGTGCAACGAAACGCAGCAGTGGTGCTGATGCACATCAAGGGAGAACCGAAAAACATGCAAGCGGACCCATCCTACATCGATGTTGTCGCAGAGGTGACTCAACATCTCATGGACCGCGCCGCATTCGCGACGCAGCACGGTCTTGCGCCAGATCGCATCATTCTCGATCCGGGCATCGGATTTGGCAAACGTAGGGACGACAATTACCGCCTCATTCATCGCTTGCAAGAGCTTGCAAAAACAGGGTTTCCTGTGCTTGTCGGTCTTTCCAGAAAATCATTTCTCAGTCGGGTCCTGTCTTTGCCGGCCGCGGAATGCCTGGAGGGAACCGTTGCCAGCAACACGATTGCTATTCTGAACGGCGCCAACATCCTTCGAGTGCATGACGTTCAAGCTGCCAAACGGGCGGCACAAATCACAGACCATTACCTGGCTTGTTCAAAAGAGGACTGATGGGCGAACGACTGGCACTTTTTCATATCGGCTTTATTCGCGTGAGCCTGTTTGATATTCTCGACATCGTGGTGATGTCGATGATCCTGTACAAACTCTATCTTTTTATTCGGGGATCCCGCGCTGCCCAGATGTTCGTAGGTCTTCTGCTGATTCTAATGTCGTCGATGTTTGCGCGTTTGTTCAACATGAGCGGCATGACCTGGATTTTTGACAATCTTCGTACCGTCTGGCTGATCGCCTTCGTCATCATTTTTCAGCCGGAATTGCGCCGTATGTTGATTTTCCTCGGCCAGAGCCGCCTGATTCGTTATTTTGTCAAGGTCTCGAGTGAAAAGACGTTTGACGAAGTCATAAAAGCGGCCTGTGAACTCTCAAACCGGCGTACCGGAGGACTCATTGTGCTGACCCGTGACATGGGTATCAAATCGATCACCGAAACCGGCAGGCATATTCAAGCCGAGATTTCGGCTGAACTGATCTGCTCAATTTTCAATCCCAAGTCGCCTTTGCATGACGGCGCCATGATTGTCGACAACGATATAATCGAGGCGGCCAAGTGCATCCTTCCTCTCACACAATCGGAGATCGACTCGCGTTTGGGCACCCGCCATCGCGCCGCTCTAGGCCTGGCCGAAGAATCAGACGCCGTGGTCATTGTCGTGTCCGAGGAAACCGGCAAAATTTCGGTCGCAAAGGACGGGCGCCTGATTCAGGATTTGGACCGGGATGGGCTGCGATCGGTCCTGTATGATGCCTTTGCGGTGGTAGAAAACGGGATTCTGGCTACCGCCTCTTAAGCTTGTCAGACTTAAGCCGGTTTGTCCGGTACACCCTGGGTATCTTGTGCGGGTTTGTGAGCTTCACATTGGTGATACAAAGGAGGTTACGGAACGTTAGGAGGCACGGGTCTCGCTCCTTCACTGCGCTAGTTGCCCTCGATGGTCCTTCGCTTGCGCGCCAGCCAATAAGCGAGAACGCTAACAAGAAGGGCCCACACAATATACCCCAGGCCCGTTTCTGATAACCAGTGCGGCTGCAGCGTTTTCATAAGGCCTGATTTTTCCACGAAATAGAAACCGATGGTTGCGATAAATCCGACGGTGGTGGCGGCTTTTATCTGCCCGGGCTGGCACGTCCTGCTCAACAGGGCCAGCATGGGGAGGAAGATGGTCGTCGTAAGAATGCCAGACGAAAGATAGAAGATATCCCACAGTGAGGTGGTGAACAAGGCATAAACATAGGCCATGAAAACGGCGCCGGCAGAGGTCCAGCGTGCCACCTTTTGGCGACTGAAGCCACGCTTCGTGCGCTTAAGATAAGGTTCCAACAGGTCGTACGACAGGGAGAGGGCGACCACGTTGCCGCACGTGTCGATGGTAGACATCGAAGCCGCGGCCAACCCGACAATGAGAAGGAGCGCCAGTGTCGGCGGGGCGTGCTGGTTGATAAAAACGGAAAAAATAGCGGCACCATCATTTAAGATGGCCGGGATTTCCGCGCCTGCCGGCGGATAGAGATACAGCGCCGACAACCCGATGACGAGTGGGAAGATGCCGATAAAAAGCAGAGAGTTCACCGATGCGATGAGAAGGCCACGCCGTGCGAAGCGGTCGGAGCGGGCGGCTTGCAGGCGTAACCAGATATCCGTTTCGATCACCCAACCCGGAAGGTAAGCCACCAGGGTAATGAGAACCAGCGCCGGGCCGGCCGCCCAGAGTTGCAGGGCCGGCTTTTGTGTCATCGGTGGCGACGAAAGTGAGCTGGCGACCTGCCAGAGAGTGGCATCCGTTGTGACGGCGTTGCCGGCAACATACGCGATGGACGTGATGAAGAATGCCACAAGCGCAAATTGAATCTTGTCCGTGCTCACGACAGCGCCAAATCCTCCCATGTAGGAGTAGACGGCCACGACCAGCGCAATGAAAGCCAGAATGACATGAAAAGGGAGCTTCAGAATCGGCGTCAGAATTTTCGCAGCGGCATATATTTCGGCCCCGCCCCAGACCAGAAAGACGAAAGCCAGTGGCACGGCGAGGTACTTGCGCACATCCTGGCCGAAGCGTTGCGCCACCATTTCAGGTTGAGAGAAAGCGGGTAGCCTGCGAAAGGTGGGGGTGAGGAACCAGAAGATAGCCATGACGAGGAGCCACGGGATGGCAAGGAGCCAGACGGAGCTGATGCCGTACCAGTAAACCAGTTGCACCGCGTAGACACAGGACCAACTGATCGACATGAAACTGGCAGAGATCGAGAGGCCGACAGACCATGCGTTCAGGCTCCGCCCCGCGGCCCAGAATTCGCTGGTGTTTTGGACCTCAGTGCGCTTGTAGCCGCGCCAGCCGACCCAAAGAACTGTAATTGAGTAAAGCGCGATGCCCGCCCAGTACAGCCAAATCGTCATTTTGCGCCAGCTCTTTCAGTCGTCTTTTTGCCAATAAACATCCGTGATGCCGCTGGCCTGGTTGTGGTAGCGGGCCATTACAAAAAGCAGGTCGGACAGGCGATTCAGATAGGGGAGGACGAAGGCGCCGACTTCTTCGTTTTGGCTCAGTTCGGCCAGCAGTGTTTCCGCGCGTCGGCAGACGCAACGTGCCTGGTGCAAAAAGGCAGCTACCCGGGAGCCGCCCGGCAAAATGAATTCCTTCAGGGGCGGCAATTGCCCGTTGAGTTTGTCGATCGTTTTTTCGAGAGAGGTAAGATGCGACGCCTCAATGCCCGCCATCTGCAATTCTTTCTTATCTTCCTGCAGCACGCAGAGATCGCCGCCAAGCGTAAAAAGGTCGTGTTGCACCTGCGTCAGCTTTTGTGCGATAGGTTGCACCGGCTCAAAAGCGAGGACGATCCCAATCGCCGAATTCAGCTCGTCAACTACGCCATACGTCCGAATCCGGAGCGATTCCTTCGGCACCACTTGTCCGCCACCCAGCCGGGTTTCGCCCTTGTCTCCTTGTCTTGTGTAGACTTTGGTTATCCTAAAAGACATTGTCATCCTCTTCATAAAAATAGGTCAAATGAAGGCGGAGGCCCTTCTGGGGACCGATTATTCTCGACTTCCTTGACGACCCGGGAAGGGACTTCGGGTTGCTGGCGGAGTGGCCGCCGGTCAGAATTTGATGCAAAATACTCTTAGCACCACATGAAAGCAAGGAAAAAGGGTCGGGCTTTTCACTTGACATTCAGGCGGCCACAGTCTATGTTTACAACGGCAAATCCAGGTCCCCGTTAGTTTCGCGGCAAGATGCCGCTCCTGCCGCGGGTGACATGAATCGGTAGACGGCGCCTGCTGCGCCGAATGACTGCGTGACAATCGAAGCTGTTCGCGGCAAGATGCCGCTCCTACCCGCAGGTGACAAGAATCGGCAAGAGGCGCCTGCTGCGCCGAATGGCTGGCTACCGTCATTGATTTTGTGACCATCTCATGAGAATCTTTTACAAGCAGCTTCTGTTGACCCTCTTCTTGTTTGGTGGGTTTGTTGCGGTTTCTGCCTATTTTATCTTGGGTGACGTGGACAGCTTGATCACACAAACAACTTCCGAATTGGCCCGGACCTTGTCCGAGGAATTGCGCAGCCAAATGCTGCAATGGGCAACCGCGACCAACGGTGCGACCGCTGTATCGGATGAACGTTTGGCGCGCTTCATCGAAATCTATGCAGGCGACCATCCGCAACTGCGCGAGTTTCAACTGTACGATGCTCACAACGCCCTCCTGTTTTCGCGGCAAAGAAACGAAATAATCGATAAAGAGTCGTTGCCGAATCCAGCGTCGGAGGGGATCCGTGTTTTGCCGCTTGCCGGCGACGCTTTGCAAGCGAGTTGGCGACTGGAAACCGGCCGGGAGAGGCAATTGGCTGTGGCCGTGTTTGGCTGGTCCAGTGAGTTGTCGGAAAGGCGGCGACGACTGATGATGCGCCTTTATTTGATTTGCGTCGCGGGAGTAGTTTGCGCGATCCTTTTATCGCTGCTCGGTAACTACTTTGTCAAGGGTCCGGTCAAGCGCATAGAGAAAGCCATGCTGAACATTGAAAACCGGCGCTACGGTTTCCGCTTGAAGGGGCGCCAGAATGATGAGTTCAAGACAACGTACAATCAGGTGAACCGCGCCATGGTGCGCCTGGAGCAACTGGATTCGGTGCAGAGGAGCGCGGTGCGGCGTAAGAACATGGTGCTTAATGAACTCAAGACCATTTCGCGTTTTCTGGACGTGATGGCGCATGAAATTAAGAATCCGTTGCATGCGCTGGTGATCAACATCGATGTCCTGAAAACCAAGCTAAAAAAGAGTCGAATCAAAGCCGAAACCAAAAAGCACGTCAGCATCATTGAGCTGGAGGTGGAGCATCTGCGGGAGGTGATAGACGGTTTTCTCAACTATGTGCGTCCGGGCGTGCCACAAAGGGAGCGCATCAAGCTCAATCAACTGATTCAAGACGTGTGCGAAATGGCTTCGGCCGAGGCCGGCAATTCGAATGTTGTGATCGAAACCAGATTAGGCAAGGGGCTGCCCGACATTTTCGTCGACAAACGCCAGGTGCAGCAGGCATTGCACAACGTCGTAAAAAACGGCTTGCAGTGCAGCAGTGCGGAAAGTAAGCTGCTCGTGCGATCCTGGGGCAAGGGGAAACACATTCTGGCTTCGGTGCGGGACACGGGGCCGGGCATTCCGAGGGCGGAGTTGAAGAAAATATTCGACCTGTATTTTACAACTAAGAAAGGCGGTTCGGGGTTGGGCCTGCCGATTACGAAACGCATTGTCGAGGCCAATGGCGGTGAAATGCAGCTGGAAAGCAAAGTCGGTAAGGGAACCACAGTGACCTTTAAGTGGCGCGCTGCCTGACCCGCAGCCTTGATGCAATGGCCATGAAACCAGTCAACATTCTTGTCGCAGACGACGAATCATCGATCACCGAGGGTCTGTCGGCGCTCCTCGAGCTTGCAGGCTACCATGCGGTGACGGTGAACGATGGCGCGAAGGTCATGGAGACCATGGAGCGAACCTCGTTTGCTGTCATCCTGGTCGACCTGATGATGCCGGGTCTCACCGGCTTGGAGATATTGCGCGAAGTAAAGCGACGCGGATGGCCGACTGAGGTGATCATCATCACCGGGCAGGGCTCCATCGACAGCGCTGTCGAGGCCATGAAGGAAGGCGCTTACGACTACCTGACCAAACCCGTCGAACCCAATCGTATTCGTTCTCTCATCTCCAAAGCGGTGGAACGTCACGATCTTGAAGTTGCGAATCGGCAGCTGGTGTCTAAGAACCAGGAGCTCGTGAAGACGGTCGAACGGTTGTCGGGATACGGCGAACTGGTGGGACGCGCCGAAAAAATGCGGCAAGTCTACGACTTGATCGACGCCGTTGCAGATACGACCGCCAACGTGCTCATCACCGGAGAGAGCGGAACCGGCAAAGAACTGGTCGCGCGGGCGATTCACAATCAGAGTAGCCGGAGGGGCGGGCCGTTCGTGGCGGTAAACTGCTCCGCTTTCCCGAGAGATATTCTGGAGAACGAGCTCTTCGGGCACGAAAAGGGGGCGTTCACCGGTGCGCTGAAAGAAAAGGCGGACTGTTTTGAGCTTGCGGACGGGGGCACACTTTTCCTGGATGAGATCGGCGAGATGCCGGCGGACACGCAATCGAAATTGTTGCGGGTTTTGGAGGAACGCAGCTTTCGCCGATTGGGCGGCACGCAGGAACTGCGCGTAGATGTGCGCATTGTAGCGGCGACGAACCAGAATATTCAGGCTGCGATGCAGGACGGCACGTTGCGGGAAGATCTCTACTTCCGCTTGAGTGTTATGGAAATTGAGCTTCCGGCGCTGAGACAACGCATGAGTGACTTGCCGCTGCTGCTGCAGACATTTGTAGATTACTTTAACAAGCACAACGACAAGAACGTGAAGGGGTTTGCGCCTGAAGCGTTGGCAGCGCTTCAGAGCTATGGCTGGCCGGGCAACGTCCGCGAGCTCAGGAATCTTGTTGAGCGGACTGTGATTCTTTGCCGCAGCGATGTCATCGATGTTTCGCTGCTCCCGAAACAAGTGTTGCTTCCGAGCGCTGGCCCACAGGCCAAAGTAGTGGAAACGGTTCGCCCGTTGCAGGAGATCGAGAAAGAGGTCATTTATCGGACCCTGGAAATCACAAACAACAACAAAACCAGGGCGGCGCAACTGTTGGGTATCAGCCTGAAAACTCTTCATAACAAGCTCAACAAATATCTGCTTGAATGAACCCTTGGGAGCCGGGTTCCCGCATGCCACCAAAGTCATTTGTAGGCCAAAGGCGCCTGAACTCCGTACCGGAAAGCATTGACCGTCTTAAATAAGAACCAAAATGAGATCGGAGACCGTGAAGGAAAAAGACCATCCTGACAAACCAGTAAACTGGCTTCAAAAGCTAACCGCCCGAAGCTGGGAAATGGAGTTGCTTATCGTCGGTTTTGCACTTCTTGTGCTTCTGAAGGTGCCCAGCTACTTAACAAAACAAATGGAACTCTGGAGCAGTCATTCGTCTAGTAAGCTGATGCTTGTCGTTCTCCCTTTAACCTTCATGCTGGTGATCGGCGCGCATATCATGAAATTTAATCTTGTCATCCACTTGCTTCTGCGCGGTTACTGGATCGGTGTTATCGGGCTAAACTCCGTATACTCAAAAGGTGTTAGTTTGGACCAGCTCTCTTTTGTCTCTTTCTTGTTGCTAATCCCACTACTTCTTCTTATTGTTTTCCATGCCGGTTCCTTTGGTTTGGATTATTCAATGGCACCTGGCGGAACCCCAACCAAATTTCAACAAGATATCGGTCAACGTGTCCGATCGAAGCAACAGATGCAGCGTTGAAGAACATGGCTCTGGCGGCCTCGCAAGCGACAGCAAAATTGGAGCTGAAGATTGCGCGTGAATTGACAGCGGGCGATTTTCCCCAGGCCTTTGCTTTGCTCGAATTCAAGAGCGCCAATGACCGCTGTCTGAGGTGTTTGACGGCACAAAAAAGGAAAGCCTGATGAAAGTTACGCAATCTATTAAGGACATAGTGATTCCGCTCATTTCTGTTCTGACGGCAGTGATGGTTGGTTTATTGAATCATCAAGTATCAACGAATGATCAGGAATTGCGGTCCAGAGATCAACAACTTCAGGAACGTATGGGCGATATCAATCTCCTGGTGAAGAAGTCCAAGGAAGAAAGAGATGAGCGCGAAAGTAATCAGGAGTTCAACCTCAAAATATATGAAATTGTAACCGAATCTCTTGAAGAAAACAGCGTCCAGAAGCAAGAAGCAGCCAAAGCCTTCGTGGTGGTGATGGTAGACGAGCCACTAAGATCATCTTTGTTGAATGTTCTCAAACAGGGTGGTGACGCCACCGTTAAGCAAAAAATTGGACAGATACTCGAGGCCGAAGAGAAGTTCAAGAGTGATGTTGCGGTCATCCCGGAAAAGAAAAGGGAGGAAACGGCATCTTACAACTGGGGAGACTGGAATATCGACATTTTCTGGTGCACCGGGTCAGGAGCCAAAGCCAAAAATCAAGCGGAACAGATTGGCGACCAGTTGGTGGCTGAGGGTGCCAAAGGACGGATACGCGTGCGAGAGTTGCCGGATTCTATTAACGCGAAGGCGGGCTATCAATTGGGAGGCTATGCGATCCGTCGGGGGAGGGATGAAAAAGAACCAGCAGCAGCCCTGAAGGTGCTGGCGGAAAAAATCATAGAAAGAAGTGGCGACAAAAGCAAAGTCAATTTGAGCTTGACACGTCAAAGCACGCCCAACTATATCAGTTTGTTTTCGTGTCCGAGTAGCTGACACGTTGCATTTGGCCAAGGCCTTCGGATAAGGTAAAATAGGAGTTATCGATGGATTGGAATGTGTATCTTTCAGGTGAAATTCACTCGGACTGGCGCCAGCGTTTAACCGATGGTGCACGGGCGTTGGGGTTACCGGTTGTATTTACCTCCGCCGTGACTGATCACAGCGCCAGCGATGCTGCAGGAGATTTACTTGGAGCGGAGAAAGACAGTTTTTGGCGGGACCACAAATCGTCGAAAGTAAATGCCATCCGTACCAGAACATTGCTAGCCAAATGCGACATCGCGGTGATTCGCTTCGGCGAAAAATATAGACAGTGGAACGCAGCGTTTGATGCGGGATACTGCGCGGCGCTCGGAAAACCGTACATTACGTTGCATGATGCGGATATCATTCATCCGCTCAAGGAGGTTGATGCATCAGCGCTGGCCTGGGCACAGAATCCTACCCAGGTCGTAGAGATCTTGAAATACGTAATCAGCGCTAAGTAATGTCACGTCCCTCGCACACGCCAAAACCTAATTCCTCAACAAGTTTCTAAAACATAGAGCATCTACCCTGGCGGCTTTGACCAGAACTGCAAGATCATTCGTTATGGAAGCTTACAACACCATGCCAAATGGGGTTGAAGGGTTGGCTGTGAGAGCGGAATTGGTACGTGTTGTCGAATGAAAAAGGCGCCACCGGCAGCCATGGGCTGGCGACCTGAAGACGGCGGTACGGCAACACGGCTAAGTCACAAGTGTGCCAGACGATAATGCACCCAGGCCTGAGCGGCCAGCATTTAGTCACTATTTTCGTATTTCTGACAAAGGTGCAATCATGCGTCATTCTATCCTCCCTTTCATTCTGCTGCTCGCGGCTTGCGACAGCCACCCCAAAAACATTGCGCTTGGAACTCTGGAACGAGACCGTATTGCCCATACGGCTACTGTCAACGAAGTGGTGGTAGCCCTTCCTGTTGCGCCAGGGAGCCGGGTAAAAAAAGGAACTCTGCTGGTGAGGCTGGATGACACCCTGCAAAAAGCACAGGTCAGCAGGGCCGAGGCGGAA
>Ga0114931_10004482_pt1 | contig 17419 bp, 12 predicted proteins | sample 2SBtaG_FD_89579 | JGI IMG/M metagenome (GOLD analysis project Ga0114931, IMG submission 89579) | Deep subsurface microbial communities from Kolumbo volcano to uncover new lineages of life (NeLLi) - 2SBTROV14_V59a metaG | ecosystem: Environmental > Aquatic > Marine > Volcanic | place: Kolumbo...
AGTTGTCGCACAGGTCGCCGTAGCCGTCGCGGTCGCTGTCGATCTGCTGCAGATCGGGGATGGTGGGGCAGTCGTCGCACAGGTCGCCGACGCCGTCGCCGTCGCCGTCGAACTGGAAGGAGTTGAACACCCTCGGGCAGTTGTCGCAGGCGTCGCCGAACCCGTCCTGGTCGGTGTCGAAGGTGGCCACCGGGAGGTCGGGGCAGACGTCGCACGCGTCGCCCTGGGCATCGCCGTCGGCGTTGGCCTGGTCGGGGTTCGCGAGGTCGGGGCAGTTGTCGCAGGCGTCTCCGACGCCGTCCTCGTCGGTGTCGACCTGACGCGAGTTGGGCGTGTCGACGCAGTTGTCGCAGGCATCCCCGAGCCCGTCGCCGTCGGTGTCGACCTGGTCGAGGTTCGGCACGAGGATGCAGTTGTCGCAGGCATCCCCGAGGGTGTCCATGTCCTGGTCGGACTGGTCGGGGTTGGGGATGGTCAGGCAGTTGTCGCACAGGTCGCCGACGTTGTCGCAGTCGACGTCCTCTTGCATCGGGTTGTAGTCGTTCGGGCAGTTGTCGCAGGCGAGGACGCCGATCAGGTCGGGCAGGGGCGGGTACGGCGGGTCGGGGATCACGACGATGGAGCCGGCACCGAGCCCGTCGCCGTCGGTGTCGTAGCTGGCGACCAGGAACTCGCACCCGAAGGAGTAGTAGTCGTAGTAGTAGTCGTTGTTCGGGTAGGGCTGGCCGGTGTTCGGGTCGATGTTCGCCGCGCACACCGGGTCGGTGACGTCGATGGCGGGCTCGTCCTGCACGAGGATCGTGTTGCAGTTGAGGTCCTGCCCGGGGGGCGAGGAGCAGTTCGTCTGCGCGAAGGCGGACGCCGGGGCGACGAGGAGCAGCGCGAGCAGGAGGCGCTTCATGGGTTCGGCTCCGGGTCGGGGGCGGGGGCCGGAGTCGTCGGGGCGGGCGCGGGCGGACTGACCGTGTCGTCGGGCTTGATGGGTCCGAGCGGCACCTTGTTCCCCGGCAGCGTCGGCACCTTCACCGTGTAGGGCTGCCCGTTCCACGGCAGCTTGATGTGTGGATCGAGCTTGGGCAGCGTCTCGCCGGGGCCGTAGGTCTTGATGATGTGGAACTGGACCCGCCGGTTCTTCGCCAGCGACGCCTCGTCGGTGCCCGGCACCTCGTTGTTCACCTCGCCCATGCCGCGGTAGGACAGCCGCGCCGGGTGCACCCCCGCGAGGACCAGCGCGCGGAAGATGGCCTCGGCCCGCTCGTCGGACAGCTTCATGTTGTACTCGAAGCTGCCCTCCTGGCTCGCGTGCCCCTCGATGACCACGTGGGCGATGCGCGGCTCGGAGTTGAGCAGGTTGGCCACATCCTGCAGCACCGGCGTCGAGTCGGCGAGGAGCTTGGCCGTGTTCACCGCGAAGTGGATCTCGTCCTGCAGCAGGATCTGGTCGCCCACGATGCGCACCCGGGCCGGCGGCGCGGCGGGCTTGGGCGCCGGCTTGGGCTCCGGCTTCTCGGGGAGGGCGATCACCGTGGGCTTCGGCGGTGGCTCGACCGGCGGCGGAGGCGGGGGCGGGATGTGGACCCACTGGAAGCCCGCGATCACGCGGAACCCGGTGGTGCCGTAGCCGGCGGTGATCCCGCGGCCGACGCCCAGGGTCAGGCGCACCGGCTTCGAGGGCTCGTAGCGCACGCCGCCGATGGCTTCGGACGACCACCGGCCGCCGGACTTGCCGAGGGTGATCCCGATGCGGTTCAGCCACTCGGCCTGCAGGTCGAGGCCGCGTACGAGGTGGTAGCGCAGGCCCACGTCGGGCTCGAGCTCGGAGCCGGCGGTGAAGTCGAAGGCGGTCTGGACGGGCGCGCGCAGGTCGAAGAACAGGTTGCCGTACAGGTCGAAGCGGCCGGCCTTCAGCGCGCCCAGGGCGCCGACCCGCCCGCGGACGCTCTTGTCACCCATGTACCTGAGCTGCGCGCCGGTGGGGAGGAGGAGCGTGCCCTGCAGGCCCAGGGTGAGGGGGCCCCACTCGCCCGTCTTCCACCGGAGCCACAGGTCCACGTCGCCGACGCCGAAGCCGTTGTTGTCGAGGTTGCCGAGGTCGCCGCCCGAGTGGACCGCGAGCGGGATGCTCGCGCCGATGGCCACCCGGTTCGTCGCGCTCCACATGCCGCCGAGGTGCAGCACGTTCCGGTTGCTGATGACCCGCCCGACGAGGTTGTCGTACACGAAGACCCGCAGCGGGCTGCGCTCGTACTGGTAGTAGGTGGACAGCGCGAAGGTGTTGCGCCGGCCGTCCCGCGGCGAGTCCATCGCGAACAGGCGGTCGGGCGAGGCGCCGGGCCGGGCGATCTCGATGTCGAAGGGGTAGGGCGTGTGGTCGGGGATCTGCACGTCCTGCGCCCACGCGGGGAGCGCGAGCGCGAGCAGGACCGAGGCCGTGAGCGAGCGAGAGAGAACCATGCGGGGACTGCCACCTTCCAGGCGGAGCCCGACACCCTAGCGCGAGCAGGTACCGACGTGCCACGTTGCAGGTGATCGGCGTTCCGTGAAGTGAAACGCCCGACGGGTCGTTGCGGCGCATGCTACCTTGCCGCACCGGGGTACGGTATAGGGAGCATCGTGCAGCGACGACGGATCAGCGCGCAGGTGGCGCTGCTCGCGGGCTTGGTGGGCCTCGCGGGCTGCCAGGAGTACACCTACAGCGACTTCGAGACCACCGACCAGTTTCGCCAGAACCCCTGGGAGAAGGTCGACGTGCTGCTCGTCGTCGACAACTCCTGCTCGATGGAGCCCTACCAGACCAAGCTGGCCCGGGACTTCGGCGGGTTCTTCGACTTCTTCGACGAGGGCAACGTCGACTGGCGCATCGCGGTGGTGCACACCGACGTGTTCGCGGCGGACTTCGGGCGCATCCGGGGCCCGATCATCACGCCGGACACCATCGATCCGCGCCAGCAGTTCGACGACGTCGTCCACGTCGGGGCCACCGGCGGCGGCATCGAGATGGGCATGGAGGCCGCCAAGCGGGCGCTGTCGGGCATGAACCACGGCTTCCCGCGAGACGACGCCTCGGTGTCGGTGATCTTCGTGAGCGACGAGCAGGACTCGTCCCCCGACTCGGTCCCCATGTACGCCGACGCCTACTACGACGTGAAGGGCCAGCGCGCGCGGGACGCCTTCAACGCCTCGGCGCTCACGGTGATGTCGCGGGGCACCTGCACTCCCGACCAGTTCTCGGAGAGCTCCCCGGGCACCCGGTACATCGACCTCGCGAACGTCACGGGCGGCGTGGTCGGCAACCTGTGCCAGGAGGACTTCACCGGCATCGTGCACGACCTGGCGCTCACCACGAGCGCGATGCGCGACACCTTCTTCCTGTCCCACAAGCCCAACCTCGACACCCTCGAGGTGTGGATCGGCGACGTGCAGGTGCCGTGCTCGGCGGGGGTGTGGCACTACGACCTCGTCGACGACGACGGCGTCGAGCGTCCTGCCATCGTGTTCCGCTCCAACCGCGTCCCCTCCGCGAACACGCCGATCACCGCAAAGTACAAGAACGGCAGCGGCGAGCCCGCCGGCTACTGCGTCGACGATCAGGGCCCCGGCCAGCAGGGGACCCAGTGACCGGACTCCTCGTGACCCTGGCGATCCTGGGGTGCCAGCCCATCGCCCAGTGCACGGACAACACCCAGTGCACCGGCGAGGAGGCGTGCATCCGCGGCAAGTGCAAGCCGGTGGACTGCCTGTCGAGCCGCGAGTGCGACATCGAGCAGTTCTGCGACCCGCAGGCCTATACCTGCGTCGACGGCTGCCAGTACAACAGCGACTGCCACCCGACCGATCGGTGCGACCCGACCACGCTGACCTGCGTGCCGCGCCAGTGCCGGGACACCGCCACCGACTGCCCCGGCGGCGCCTTCTGCGACACGGACAGCGGCGAGTGCTACCCCGACCCGGATCCCGACTGCGCGCGGTGCTCCTCCTCGGACCAGTGTGGCCCGACGGGCACCTGCTACGGCTGGGACAGCCACGGCGGCTACTGCTTCCTGACCTGCAACCCCGAGGACGCCCAGGCGTGCCCCGCCGGCTACTCGTGCTCGCTGGTCAACCAAGCCGCCTACGTCTGCGTCGGGTACTGTCCGCTGCTGTAGGAGGCCGACCTTGCGCAGCGCCACCCTCCCGCTCCTCGTGGGGCTCGCGGCCTGTTCGAAGCCGGCGCCCGCGCCGATCACCGTCACCCACCCCGCCGCCGGCGAGGCCCTGCTCGCCGACGCGAAGACCACCGTGGAGTGGTCCGACGACGGCGGGGTGGGGGAGGTCGACGTGTGGCTGAGCTTCGCGGACGGCACCGGGATCCCCATCGCCCAGGCGACCCCCGACGACGGCTCGGTCGACTGGACCGTGCCCTTCCAGGGCGGTGGCGCCCCGACCGAGGGGTTGCTCCAGGTGGTGCCGACCGGCACCGAGCCCGCGCTGCCCTCGACCCGGCGGGACGCGTCAGCCTCGGGCGGCTCGCTCGTCTCTCTCGGGGCCCTCGCCGGGGTGACCTGGAACGCCAGCGGAGGCGTCGAGCAGTACTTCTGGATCGACCCGGTCACGGGCTACACCGACGTCCGCGGCACCGTGGGCGACCTGAACACGCTGCCCGCGCGCGCGAGCCTCGTCGCGGGCGGTGGCCGGGTCTACGTGCGGGGCTTCGACGGCGTCGGCGCCACGCACCTGTACGTCCTCGACGCGGTCACGGGCGACCTGATCGGCGAGCCCGCGGCCCCCGCGATCGGCGACGTCGCGCTGCACGGAGTGCTCGCGAGCGGCGACCTGCTCGGGTTCCGGTACAACGGGACCACGGGCCTCGAGGAGGGCGTGACCGTCTCACCCGACGACGGGTCGGTCACCGTGGTGGGCACCCTCGGAGACCTCGAGACCTGGACGGAGGAGGCGACGCTGGACCCGTCCACCGGCCGTGCCTACGCCTTCGGCCTGCCGCACACCGGGCCGGCGAAGGTCTACACCCTGGACCTGCAGAGCGGCGAGCTGACCTGGTCGCCGTCGCTCCAGTGGAACGGCGGCGACGGCCCGATCCCCGACGGGACCTTCGTGAACAGCGAGGGCGACCTGTACGGCTTCCTTTGGGACCCGGGTAGCCAGAGCGAGAAGCTGGTGAAGATCGACCCGGCGACCGGCCAGTGCACGACCACCGCCGACGTGGGCGACCTCGCCACCTGGTGGGGCGCGAGCGCCCGGAACGCGACCAACGACGAGGTCTACGTCGCGGGCCTGTCGGGGGACAACGGCCTGAACCTGTATGTGCTCGACGGGCTCCAAGGCGCCTTCGACTACCAGATCCCGATCACGGACAGCCCCACCGAGGTCGTGTTCGCGCCCTGAACTCAGCCCTTCGGCACGTCGGAGGTCCACCGCTCGCTCTCGATCTTCGCGGTGCGCTCCCCGATCGCGTCGATGCCGTCCGTCGAGATCCACAGCCACCCCTCGTCGCGGAACTGGATCTGCTCTTCGTTGGGCAGGGTGAGCACGAAGAGCACCTCGTCGTAATCGACGTCGAAGTCGCGGTGGGTGAAGATCGGGCCCTGCTCGGCCTGGATGCAGGTGGTCCTGCTCTCGCCGGCGATCGCCTCCATGCGGATCTCGAACTTCCCGTCCTGGATCATGGCCTCGTCGATGGGGGCGTCGATGCTCACCACGCCCTTGCCGTAGTCGGGATCCGTGATGAGCAGGTGGGAATCGCCCTCGTACGCGACGCCGTCTTCCACGAAATCGAGGGCCTCTTCGGCGAAGTGCTTGCGGGCCTGGAGGACGAAGGCCTGCACCGCGGCGTTGCCGACGAGGTCGTTGCGCAGGAGCACCTGGTCCTGGTCCTGGTCGCTCATGCCCTTTTCGAAGGTCGACGAAGCACCCAAGAGGGGCGCGTCCGATCCAACGGCGCGCTGGCGTTGGTCGAGGATGTCGTGCGCATGATTGTCGCGCTGCTTCTTTCCGTTTCCCACGGGAGCCTCCGAGCCGGTAGCACGAGTATAGCGGGTGTTCGGCGCGGCAAATGTCGCAGACCTGCGCCAATGTGCGAGAATGAAGAAACGTCAGAGATCACCGCCGCCAGGACTCCAGACGCTCCCCGCCCGATGGCCATCGCTCTTCGCAACTGCCTGCTGGATCTCGACCGCCACGCCTATGTGCGTGACGGTGAGCAGGGCGTGCTGTCGGCCAACGAGGTGGCGCTGCTCCGGTGCCTCCTCGCGCACCCCGGTGAGACGGTCTCCCGCCAGGAGCTGCAGGTCGCGCTCGGGTGGAAGCCCGGGGTCCGCACGCGCGCAGTGGACAACGCGGTACGCCGGCTCCGGGCCAAGCTCGAGGACGATCCGCAGAACCCGGAGCACCTGGTGTCGGTCTACGGGGCCGGCTACCGCCTGGAGCTACCCGCGGTGTCCGCGGAGGCCCGCTCCGCCCCCGCGGCGGGTCCGCCCGCCCTGGGCGTGGGCGCCTTCGTCGGCCGCGAGCCCGTCCTGGCGGCGATCGGCGCGGCGCTGACCGACACGCCGGTGGTCGTGCTCGTCGGGGCGGGCGGGGTGGGCAAGACGCGCCTGGCCCTCGAGGTGGCCGGGCGGCGGCAAGGTAGCGTCGTGTGCGACCTCGTGTCGGTGCGCACCCGGAGCGACCTGCTCACCGCGGTCGCGGCGGCGCTGCAGATCCCGCCCTCGCCGCTCGGCGAGGGGGTCCGCATCGCGCAGCTCGGGCGCGTCCTGGCCGCACGCCCGCCGGGGCTGCTCGTGCTCGACAACTTCGAGCAGCTCCCCCTCGCCTGCGAAGACGTGGTCGCCACCTGGGCAAGCGAGGCCCCCGCGATGCGGTTCCTCCTGACCTCCCGGCGGCGAGCGGCGATCCGGGGGGCCTGGACCCTCGAGGTCCCGCCCCTGGACACCGACGAGGGGGTGACGGTCTTCGAGCAGCAGGCGCGACTGCGTGCGCCCGGTTTCGCCCTGGTGGGCGGCGATCGGGAGCGGGCGGCGCGACTGTGCGAGCGGCTCGACGGCCTGCCCCTGGCCATCGAGCTCGCTGCCTCGCGCACCGGGTTGATGTCCCTGAACGAGCTCGCCGCGCGGATCGAGCGCGGGCTCACCGTCCTGCGCGACCCCCACCGGGGCAACCCGCGGGCCGCGACCATGCAGGGTGCCATCCGGTGGTCCTGGGACCTGCTCTCGGCCGCCGAACAGGAGGCCCTCGCCCAGTGTGCGGTCTTCGAGAGCCCCTTCGACCTGCCGGACTTCGAGCAGGTCGTGCGCCTGGCGGCCGGGGATGCGCCCGAGGAAGTGCTCGAGGCCCTCGTCGCGCACAGCCTGATCCAGGTACGCCGTACGGGCGCTTCGGTGCGGTTCCGGGTGCTCGAGACGATCCGCGAGTTCGCCCTGGAGCGGCTCGGGGAGTCCGGCGGCGAGGAGGCGGTGCGCGACCGGCACGCAGCGTGGTTCTGCGAGGTCGCCGGCGTGAGCGAGGGCGTGGCGACGACCCTCGGAGACCACGAGCCGCTGCGCGCCCGGCGTGCCGACCTCATGGCCGCCTTCCGCCACGCGATCCAGCGCGATCCGTCCTTGGCCGCGCGCCTGGCGCTGGGCATGGACCCGCTGCTGTACGCCCTCGGGCCTCTGCAGACCCGTCGCGCGGTGCTCGCCGCGGTGCACGAGCGCGACGCGGATCTCCCCGAGGACCTCGGGGCCGAGGTGATGTTCCGCCTCGCCGACGCCATCCGCCTCGGAGGCGACTACCCGGCGGCGATCGCGCTCCTCGACCGCACCGCGGAGCGGGCACGCCGCGCGGGCGACATCGGGCGCGAGGGCTCGGCGATCGGCACCCGGGGGGCCTTCCACATCGCGCTGGGGCGCTTCGCCGAGGCCGAGGCGCAGATCTGGCAGGCCATCGAGATCCACCGGAAGACGGGTGACGACCGCCGCCTCGGCGTGCTGCTGTTCAACCTCGCGAACCTCGTCGACAAGCTGGGCCGCACCGACGAAGCGGAGGGCCTGTACCGGGAGGCCCTGGAGGCCTTGGAGCGGGTGGGGGACCGGGTCGTGCGACCGCAGGTCTACGGCGGGCTCGCGATGATGCACGCCCAGCGCGGGCGGCTGACCGAGGCCCGTGCGCTCATGGAGCAGGCCCTCGGGATCCACGCGAGCCGGGTGAGCGAGTTCGCCGCCTTCGCGCGGTACAACCTGGCCTACCTCGAGATGCAGGGCGGGCGGACGGACGCTGCGGAGCGGACCGCCCGTGGGGTGCTGGAGCAGGCGCGAAGCTGGGGCCACCTGCGGCTCGTTGCGCACGTGCTCGACGTGCTGGGGCAGGTCCACACGGATCAGGGCCGACTGGCCGAGGCCCTCGCCGTGCTCGACGAGGCGCGCTCCATCTACCGGGTCTTCGACTCCACGGCGTTCCTCGGGCAGACGCAGCTGCACACCGGCGTCGCGTTGCACCTGCGGGGGGCGCTGCACGAGGCGCGGGTGTGCATCGAGGAGGGCGCCCGGAGCATGGCGGAGGCGGGACCGGCCGCTGCGGCCGAGGCGAACGCCCACCTCGGCGCGATCCTCGCCGACCTCGGGGAACACGAGGCCGCGCGGGCCGCCCTCGACCTCGCGGAGCGCTCCCGCGACCCGGACAATCCGGGCACCGCCGCGCTGGTCGCCCTGTGTCGGGGGCATCTCGCGTGGCGGGAGACCGGCGACCCGGCGATGGTCCACGCCGCGCTCCACGCGGCGGAGTCGATCGCCACGCAGCACGGTGCGGTTCGCATCGCATCGAGAATTGTTCGGGATCGTCTCGAAGCGTCCGCCGGTCGCGATCCGGTGGACGAGGCGGGGAACCGCGAAGGCGAGGAGGAGATCGACCCCTCGTGAGGTCAGAGGGTCGGAGCGGAGGACGGGTAGCTCCCGGGTCCTCAGCCGGCCTTCGACACCCGGTAGCGGTTCGGGTCCTCGCGGAACTTCTCGAGGCACCCGCCACAGCAGAAGGTGTAGGTCTGCCCCTGCCAGGCCATGCGGTAGCGGGCGCCCCTCACCGCGACGGTCATCCCGCACACCGGATCGACCGCCTGCTCGGGCTCCTCGACCTCGGCCGCGGTGGCCGCGCCGATGCCGAGCGCCTTGAGCTGCACGATCTCGGCGAGGATGGCGACCGCGATCTCCTCCTGGGGGACCCGCCCGAGGTCTAGGCCCGCCGGGGCGTGCACCCGGTCGAGCTGATCGGGGGAGAGCCCCTGCCGGCCGAGCAGATCACGCACCGCCCCCGCCCGCTTGTGCGACGCGACGAGCCCGACGTAGGCGGCCTCGGTCGCCAGCGCGGCACGCAGGGCCTCGTCGTCGAAGCCCCCCATGGTGGCGACGACCACGAAGGTGCGCCCGTCCACGAAGTCGAGATCGAGGTCGAAGTAGGCGTCATCGGCCCACGGGGGCGGCTGCTCGCCCTCGACCACCGCGACGACGTGCATCCCGATGGCGCGACCGAGCTGGCCCAGGGTGGCGGCGACCGGCGTGTCGCCGACGACGACGAGCTGGGCCGGCGGGATCTGCGGGTCGATGAAGATCTCCAAGGCGCCCTCGCTGGTGCAGGTGATCGGCTGGTGCACGCGGCCCCGGCCGGGGGGCGGGAAGTGGGCATCCTCGCCGAGGCACAGCAGGCGCGGCGTGCCCTCCTCCAGGGCGCGGCGGCACTCTCGGAGCACCGCCGGCCGCGCGCACGCGCCGCCCACCCACCCGAGCAGCTCCCCGTCGGCGGTGACGAGCGCGCGGTTGCCGGGCTTGCCGGAGCTGGGCGCGTAGGACCACACGACCGTGACCAGCGCGAAGGGCGTCCGCTGGGCGATCAGCGCGTTGGCACGGCTCAGGATCTCGTCCATGCCCCCTCCGGGGTCAGGCGTGCTTCGCGGTCTGGATGGCCTCCCACACGCGCGCCGAGGTCACCGGCATCTCGAGGCTCTTCACGCCGAGGGGGCGCACCGCGTCGACCACCGCGTTGACGTAGGCCGCCGGGGAGCCCACGGTGGGGGACTCGCCCACGCCCTTGGCGCCGATCGGGTGGTGCGGCGAGGGGGTGATCGTCTCGTAGGTGTCGAAGTGCGGGGTCTCCCACGCCGTTGGGATCAGGTACTCCATGAAGTTGCCGTTCAGGCAGTTCCCGGCCTCGTCGAAGGCGATCTGCTGCATCGAGGCGATCGCGAACCCCTCGGTGAGCCCGCCGTGGATCTGGCCCTCGACGATCATCGGGTTGATCCGCACGCCGCAGTCGTCGACCGCGACCATCCGCTTCACCTTCCACTCGCCCGTGTCCGGGTCGACCTCGACCACCACGACGTAGCTGCCGAAGGGGAAGGTCATGTTCGGCGGGTTGTAGTAGTGCACGCCCTCGAGCCCGGCCTGCATCCCCTCGGGGGGGTCGGTGTAGGCGGCGAAGGCGATCTCCTGGATCGTCTTCTCGCGGTCGGTGCCCGCGACGCGGAACCGATCGCCGTCCCACTCGAGGTCGTCGGGGCTCGCTTCGAGCAGGTGTGCCGCGATCTTGCGGGCCTTCTCGCGGAGCTGCCGCGCGATGACCGCGGTGGCGGCGCCGCCGACCGGTGTGCTGCGCGAGGCGTAGGTGCCCAGGCCGTAGGGCGTGTTGTCGGTGTCGCCCTCGACGACGGCCACGTCTTCGTAGGGGATCCCCAGCTCCGCGGCAACGATCTGCGCGAAGGTCGTCTCGTGGCCCTGGCCCTGGGACTTCACCCCGAGCTTGATGATCGCCTTGCCCGTGGGGTGCTCCCGCAGCTCCGCGGAGTCGAACATCTTGAGGCCGGCGATGTCGTAGGTGTGCGCGGGACCGGCGCCGACGACCTCGGTGAAGCTCGCGATGCCGACACCGAGCAGCTTGCCGCGCTTCTTCGCCTCGGCCTTCTCCGCCTCGATGTTCGGGTAGCCCACCTTCTCGAGCGCCAGGTGCAGCGCCTTTTCGTAGTTGCCCGAGTCGTAGATGAACCCGGTGCACGAGGGGTAGGGGAACTGGTCGGGCTTGATGAAGTTCTTCAGGCGCAGCTCCGCCGGGTCCATGCCGAGCTCCCAGGCGGCGGTCTGCACGAGGCGCTCGATCAGGAAGCTCGCCTCGGTGACCCGGAAGGAGCACCGGTAGGCGACGCCGCCGGGCGCCTTGTTCGTGAACGCGCCGTCCGCGGTCACGTGGGCCGCCTGCAGGTCGTAGGAGCCGGTGACGATGTGGAACAGGCCGGCCCTGAACTTCGTGGGCTGGGCGTCGGCGTAGAAGGCACCCTGGTCGGACAGCAGGTGCGTCCGCAGGGCGAGCATCGTGCCGTCGCTCTTCAGCGCCAGCTCTCCGGTCATGTGGTAGTCCCGCGCGAAGCCCGTGCTCATCAGGTTCTCGCTGCGGGACTCGACCCACTTCACCGGCCGATCGAGCAGCAGGGAGGCCGCGGTGGCCACGACGTAGCCCGGGTAGATCGGCACCTTGTTCCCGAAGCCGCCGCCGATGTCCGGCGAGATGATCCGGATGTTCTCCTCGGGGAGGCCCGCGACGAGCGCGAACAGGGTGCGGTGCGCGTGCGGCGCCTGGCTGGTCATGTAGATCGTGGCCTTGCCAGTGGCCGCGTTCAGGTCGGCGATGCACCCGCAGCACTCGATAGGGGCGGGGTGGCAGCGCGGGTAGAAGGTCTCGAGGCGCACGATCTTGTCGGCTTGGGCGAAGAGCGCGTCCGTCTTCGCCTTGTCGCCCGCCTCCCAGTGGTAGACCTTGTTGTCGGTCTGGCCCTCCTTCTCGTCGCGGATCAACGGCGCGTCGGGCTCCAGCGCCTGCTGCGGGGTCGTGACCGCGTCGAGCACGTCGTAGTCGACGTCGACGAGTGCCGCGGCGTCGGCCGCGATGTACGGGCTCTCCGCGATGACCGCCGCGACCTCCTGGCCCTGGTAGCGCACCTTGTCGGTCGCGAGGACCGCCTGGGTGTCCCCCGAGAGCGTGGGCATCCATGCGAGGTTGTGCTGGGCCATCAGCTCCCCGGTGACCACCGCGACCACCCCGGGGACCTTCTCGGCCTCCGAGGTGTCGATGTGCTCGATGCGCGCGTGGGCCACGGGGCTGCGCACGATGACCATGTGCAGCATCCGGGGGAGCTGGAAGTCGTCGAGGAACTGGCCGCGTCCCTGGATGAGCCGCGAGTCCTCCTTGCGCTTGGCGCTGTGGCCGAGACCGTGTACGTGTGCCATGGAGCCCTCCTACTTGGCCGCGGCTTGCTGCATCCGCTCGCCGGCGTCGCGGATGGCCTTGACGATGTTCTGGTACCCGGTGCACCGGCACAGGTTGCCCGAGAGCGCCCAGCGGATCTCCTCTTCGGTCGGGTTCGGGTTCCGTGCGAGGAGCGCCGTGCCGACGAGCATCATCCCGGGGGTGCAGAACCCGCACTGCAGCCCGTGCTGCTCGTGGAAGGCCTGCTGGATCGGGTGGAGCTCCGCGCCCTGCTTGAGCCCCTCGACGGTGGTGACCTCGCGGCCGTGGGCCATGACCGCGAGGAAGGTGCACGACTTGATGGGGGTGCCGTCCAGCAGCACGGTGCATGCGCCGCAGTTGGTGGTGTCGCACCCGACGTGGGTGCCCGTGAGCCGCGCCACGTCGCGGATGAAGTGCACGAGGAGCAGCCGCGGCTCGACGTCGGCGGTGACCGCGTTGCCGTTCAGGGTGACGGTGATCTTCATGGCGACCTCGCTCAGGCGGTGGCGGCGGCGAGGGCCTGGTCGAGGCCCCGCCGGACGAAGGTGCGGACGACGGAGCGCTTGTACTGGGCGCTGCCGCGCTGGTCGGAGTCGGGCTGCGCCACCCGGGCGGCGAGATCCGCCGCGTGGTCGAACAGCGCGGGGCTGGGCGCCTGGCCGATCAGCGCCTGCTCGGCCTCGCTGGCCTGCAGGTTGCTCGGGCCCACCGCGGTGAGCCCGATCCCGGCGTTGCCGATGTGCCCGTCGGTGAGGTCGAGGTGTACCGCGGCCGCGGCGGTGGCGTAGTCGCCCACCTTCCGCTCGAGCTTCAGGTAGGCGCCGCCGGGCCGTCCCCTGGGCACGGGCACGCGGATCTCGGTGAGGAACTCCTCGGGACCGATCGCCGTCATGAAGTAGCCCTTGAAGAAGTCCGTGATCGGGACGGTGCGTTGCCCATCGCGGCTCCGGATCACCAGGGTGGCCTTCAGCGCGAGCATCACCGAGCCCCAGTCGCCGCGCGGGTCGGCGTGCACGAGCGAGCCGCCCACGGTGCCGAGGTTCCGCACGATCGGGTCGGCCACCCAGTGCCCGGCAACCGGAATCAGGGGGCAGCGGCGCTTCAGCAGGGTGTCGTGCTCGAGGTCCGTGTGGCGACACCGGGCGCCGATGCGCAGCATCCCCGCCTCCTCGCGCACGGAGTCGAGCCCATGGATCCGGTTGACGTCCACGAGCAGCGCCGGCTCGGCCAGCCTGAGCTTGAGGACGGGAATCAGCGACTGGCCACCGGCGAGGATCTTCGCGTCGTCGCCGTTCTCCGCGAGGAGGTCGACGACCTCGTCCACGGAGGATGCCGCCACGTAGTCGAACTTCGGAGGGTACACGCAGGCCTCCCCTTGCGACGTGATCGAAGTATTGGTCCGGTTCGCCGCCCGGATCCGCGGCCCTCTCGGCGAGGGACGAGCAGTGTACCACGCATGCCGTCCGAGCCCGGGCCCGGGGCGGGTCCAGCGGAGGAACGCGTGGCGCGTGCGCGTGTCGGCCACCCCCGTCGTGCGCTGATTGCGGGCTGCAGAGGCCCCTTGCCACGCCATGCCGCAGCGTGTCATTTCTCGTCCCGGGCCCCGATGGGTCGGAACGGGCTCGCGCGGCGCTACTTGCTCACCGAGAAGGAGCGCTCCCAGGCGTCCTCCCAGTCCTGCGAGGCGATGCCGTTCCGGGTGCTCCCCTCGTAGCCCGATTGGCCCGCCGCGAGGGTGACGGTGAAGGTGCCGCCCGAGGAGTCGATCACCCCGGCGTGCAGGGCCGCGCCGCAGAGGTTCGAGTCGTCGGTGTACACGTCCGTGCCGTACACGTCGCCGCCGGTGCACATGGCCGGGCAGTCGACCCGGTAGGTCATGCCCGGGTCGCCGAGCAGGGTCTGCGCGTTGTCGTCGCAGGTGACGAAGATCGCGCTGTGCTTGCTGCCTCCGCAGGCGAGCGCGAAGGCCAGTACCGTGGCGGCGGACACCCAGGCCACCCATACTCGTACGTCTCGCATTCCTGGACCCTCCCCAGTTTCCGGCCAGACGCTAGCACGGTCGGGTTTCGCCCGTCGCATGGCGCCCGAGGGTTCGTGCTACACCTCGCGCATGGCCTGGCTCCGCGTCGATGGAAGACAGCACGAGGTCGTGGTCGATGGCGACCGGTCGCTGCTCGAGGTGCTCCGGTCGGAGCTGGGGATCACGGCGCCCAAGTACGGGTGTGGCGAGGGCCAGTGTGGGGCGTGTGCGGTGCTCCTGGACGGCTCGCCGGTGCTCGCGTGTTCGGTGCCCCTGCACGAGGCGGTCGGACGGCGGGTGACCACGGCGGCCGGGCTCGCCGAGGAGGGTCTACACCCGGTCCAGCAGGCCTTCTGCGAGGTCGGCGCCCTGCAGTGCGGCTACTGCACGCCGGGGATGGTCGTCGAGGCGGCGGCGCTCCTCGCCCGCCACCCCGACCCGAGCGAGGCGGACATCGCCGCGGCGCTGGACGGCCACATCTGCCGGTGTGGCGGCTACCCGCGCATCCTGCGGGCGGTGCGCCGCGCCGCCGAGATCGCGCGTGGCGCGGCCCCCACCGAGCTCCCCGAGGACCCGCCCGCTCCGGCCCTCGAGGCCCGCCACGCCCCCTGGGACCGGCTGCCCCCCGAGCGGCGAGCTGGCTTCGAGGTGCTCGGGCCGGGGGCGATCGTGGTGGCTCCGCCGTCGCCCTCGCGGTGGGGAGCGCCCAAGGGCGGCGCGTGGATCCACGCGGCTCCAGACGGCACGATCACCGCCTTCACCGGCAAGGTCGAGGTGGGGCAGGGGACCCGCACCGGCCTCGTCGCGGTCGTCGCCGAGGAGCTGAAGGTGCCGATGGAGCGCGTACGCCTCGTGATGGGGGACACCGATGTGTGCCCCTTCGACATGGGGACCTTCGGGAGCCGCTCGACCCCGGACGTGGTGCCCGACATGCGGCGGGCCGCGGCGACGCTGCGCGCGCTCCTGGACCGCGAGCCCCTCGGCACCGAGAGCCGGGTGCTCGAGGTGGTCTCGGGCGAGGTCCCGCTGGCGCCGGCTGCTGCGTGGACCACGGCGGGCCGGGAGCTTCCGCGCCGGGGGCTACGCGCGGCGGTCACCGGGGCGCGGATCTTTCCCCACGACGTCGTGCGGCCCGGGATGCTCCACGGGCGCGTGCTGCGGCCGCCCGCCTTTGGCGCCACCCTCGTTCGGGTCGATCTCTCGGGCGCCGAGGCCCTGCCCGGGGTGACCGTCGTGCGCGAGGGAGACCTGGTCGCGGTGGCCGCCCCGACCCGGGCCGAGGCCGCCGCCTCCCTCGCGGCCATCGAGGCGACCTGGCGCACGACCCCGCAGCCCGGGGAGGGCGACCTCGAGGCCTACCTTCGCGCGAACCCGGTGGACTCCTTCGGGTGGGAGTCGGTCGTGCACGAGGAGGAGGGCGACGTGGACGCCGCCTTCGCCGCGTCGGACACGCGCCTGCAGGCCACCTACACGGCCGCCTACATCGCCCACGTCCCCATCGAGACCCGATGTGCGGTCGCCGAGTGGTCGGGTGAGCGGGTCACGGTGTGGATCGGCAGCCAGCGCCCCTTCGGGGTGCGTGCCGAGGTGGCGGGACGGCTCGGGATCGCGGAGGCGCGGGTGCGGGTGATCGTGCCCGACACCGGCGACGGCTTCGGCGGCAAGCACGTCGGCGACTTCGCCGCCCACGCCGCGCGCCTCGCGCGAGTGGCCGGCAAGCCGGTCCGGGTCGCCTGGAGTCGGGAGGAGGAGTTCACCTGGGGCTACCTCCGTCCGGCGGCGGTGATGGACCTGCGCGCCGGCCTGCGCGACGGGCGGCTCACCGCCTGGGAGCATCGTAACCTGAACGCCGGCACCGCGGGCCTGCGCACTCCCTATGCGGTGCACAGCGCGGGGCACCACTTCCAGCCCGCCGCTTCTCCGCTGCGCCAGGGCGCCTACCGCGCGCTCGCGGCGACGGTGAACCACTTCGCCCGTGAGTCGGCCATGGACGAGCTGGCCACCGCCATCGGCGAGGATCCGGTGGCGTTTCGCCTGCACCACCTGGCCGACGAGCGCCTGTCCGCCGTGCTGACCGCGGCGGCCGAGCGCATCGGGTGGGGCCGCGACCCGGGGCCGGGCCATGGCCTGGGCATCGCACTGGGCTTCGAGAAGGGCGGCCGCGTCGCCACCACGGCCGAGGTGGCGGTGGTCGCGGGCCGAGTGATCGTGCTGCGCCTGGTCACCGCCTCCGAGTGCGGCGCGATCATCAACCACGACGCCCTGCGCGCCCAGGTCGAGGGCTGCGCGGTCATGGGCCTGGGCGGCGCGCTGTTCGAGGCGGTGCACTTCGAGGGCGGCCGGATCCTGAACCCGCGCCTCTCCCAGTACCGGGTGCCGCGGTTCCACGACATGCCGGCGACCGAGGTCGTCCTCCTCGACCGTCCCGACCTGCCCTCCGCCGGCGCTGGCGAGTCCCCCATCGTGTGCATCGCCCCCGCCCTGGCCAACGCGATCCACGCCGCGACCGGTCGCCGCCTCCGCCGCCTGCCCCTGGCACCGAACGGAGTCCTGGAAGACTGACCGCACTCGTCTCGCGCGCCTTGTGGGGCGGGTGGCCGGTCACCTCGGCGGCAAAGTGCGTCTCGCGCGCCCTACGGGGGAGGTGGTCCGCCACCTCGGTGACAAAGCGCGCCTCCCGTGCCTTACCGGCTGGGTGGCCCGCCACCTTGGCCACAAGGCGCGTCTCGCGCGCCTTGCCGGGCGGGTGGCCGGTCACCTCGGCGACAAAGCGCGTCTCGCGCGCCCTACGGGGGAGGTGGTCCGCCACCTCGGTGACAAAGCGCGTCCCCCGTGCCTTACCGGCTGGGTGGCCCGCCACCTCGGCGACAAAGCGCGCCTCCTGCGCCTTGTGGGGCGGGTGGCCGGTCACCTCGGCGACAAGGTGCGTCTCGCGCGCCTTGCCGGCCGGGTGGCCCGCCACCTTGGCGACAAGGAGCATCTCGCGCGCCTTGCCGGCCGGGTGGCCGGTCACCCCGGTCACAAGGTGCGTCTCGCGCGCCTTACCGGGCAGATGGCCTGCCGCCTCGGCCACAAAGCGCGTCTTGCGCGCCTTACGGGGGAGGTGGTCCGCCACCTCGGTGACAAAGCGCGCCTCGCGTGCCTTACCGGCCGGGTGGC
>Ga0114931_10004483_pt1 | contig 17415 bp, 16 predicted proteins | sample 2SBtaG_FD_89579 | JGI IMG/M metagenome (GOLD analysis project Ga0114931, IMG submission 89579) | Deep subsurface microbial communities from Kolumbo volcano to uncover new lineages of life (NeLLi) - 2SBTROV14_V59a metaG | ecosystem: Environmental > Aquatic > Marine > Volcanic | place: Kolumbo...
CAAATCATGATTCCAAAGGGGATGGGAGGATGTCGGATTATGAAGTTTTTGCCTCTCTTTGCTGTACCCACACGGGATGATCTACCTGTACTTCTGCATCAAGGTACCTTACAAATTGTTTTTCTCAAAGCTGTTTTTCTGCCAGCTACCTACAACTGTCTATTACTCACAAATATTTTCACTTCACATTAATGTCGATTTATGGCTAATAGGCAGGCCTGCAGAGGTTATGCACTTACATTGCTTTTATTGATTAGCGGTAAATAACTATATTTTTATACATTTTTGTGTCTTAATAATAATCATAATACATTAATGTTATCTTACTTTCCGTGAATGCTATGGCAGTGTCGTAAAAATTAAGATGGTATAACAGTAAGTTAACGATTTTTTCTGATTATGGCATAAAATGTGTATAAACATTACTGGATGTCTACTTGGGGCAAAAATATTAAATATAAATTAATGAGGTAAATAAAGAATGAATACTGGCGATATAGCTTTTATGTTGATTGCGACCGCTATGGTTATGTTGATGACTCCGGGGCTTGCTCTCTTTTATGGAGGTTTGGTACGGTCAAAGAATGTTCTAGGCACGATCATGCACAGCATAATTTGTTTGGGAGTTGTTTCTGTTCTATGGGTGTTTTATGGATATTCCCTGGCTTTTGCCCCTGATATTGGCGGCTTTATTGGCAACCTGCAATTTGTTGGTCTACACGGTGTCGGTCTAGCGCCTGGGCCGTATGCTGGCAATATTCCAGATCTTTTGTTTTGTGCATTTCAACTTATGTTTGCCATTATAACCCCGGCCCTTATCTCGGGAGCTATTGCTGAGAGAATGAAGTTTAGCGCCTATTTGTTATTTATTTTACTTTGGTGCAGTATTGTCTATTTCCCGGTTTGCCATTGGGTATGGGGTGGTGGTTGGTTGGGCAGGATGGGCGCTCTTGATTTTGCGGGAGGCACAGTTATTCACATAAATTCTGGTGTAGCGGCACTGGTAGCGGCAATTATGCTTGGCCGTCGCCGAGGCTGGGGCAAAGAATCATTCCATCCTCATAATCTGCCCATGACTATTCTTGGGGCTGGTCTCCTCTGGTTCGGCTGGTTTGGATTTAATGCTGGTTCCGCACTTTCGGCTGGTAAGTTGGCTGCATTGGCATTTTTTACTACTCAGGTGGCAACAGGTGCCGCAGTTTTATCATGGCTGATTGCCGAATGGCTGGTTCAAGGGAAACCAACAACCCTTGGAGCTGTTTCTGGTGCCTTGGCCGGTTTGGTAGCGATAACTCCAGCGGCAGGTTTTGTGGGACCGCTGTCCGCTGTAATTATTGGTTTGGTGGCTGGAGCGCTTTGCTATTTTGCAGTGTTGGCTAAATCAAAACTTGGTTATGATGATGCCCTGGACGTAGTGGGTGTGCATGGCGTCGGTGTTGTCTGGGTCGCCTTGGCGACAGGTTTATTTGCCTCACTTGCCGTAAATGCAGATGGTGCCAATGGTCTGTTTTTTGGAAATCCGCACCAATTTGTTGTTCAGTTAGTTGGTGTTGCAGCCGTAATTGCGTATTCCGCAACCTGCACCTGGATTATCTTGAAAATTGTCGACTTGTTAGCGGGCGGCATACGTGTAAGTGAAGAGAATGAGATGCAGGGCCTGGATATTAGCCAGCATAGCGAGATTGGCTACACCTCTTGATGGTTCTTTGAAATTGTATATTATGCCGGGATACTTTATTCTCCCGGCATAATATACAATTTTGTGCGGAGGGTACTCTCCTCCGCAATCCCTCCCGTTTTAGTGCCTTATTGCTAAATTACCGTTACAAAAAGCAGGAAAGCGGAGCGAAGCGTAGACTCCGATACCCTCTTGTGGGGTGTTAGAAAACTCCCACCACCTTACGCCCCTCTTCATATACAACTTTTCAAAAAGAGGCGACAACTATCCTGACAAAGGGGGGGCATGCGTCACAATCCTTCCCAAACTTTTCCCACATTTGCCATTGTTTATGACATTGGAAATTTATCGAATCCTAATTAAATCGAAACCTTTTCTTAATATAATCTAGGTACGTTATAGCTAGAAATAAAAACTAGCTATTATGCTAAACGTAAGGGGATCGAAGATGGCTTGTATGCTCATCTTGACCAACGCCACCACTGGCGGTTATGGCCTCTTGCCACTTAAGCACTATTCCCCGTTAGCAGGACAAGTCAACGAGATAACGACAGAATAGCATTTTTACTCACACCTCAAAAGGAACGTACAATGCAACAAAATCTATCATATGTTCACAATGGCAGCATGATTGGCCATCACTCGCAAGATGGCGCTGCCCAGACAGCTCTTTCTTCGGGGATAGTCCTAATCGTCGAAGATGAAGAAGATATGGCCCGCCTCCTTGACTACCGTCTGCGCCGAGAAGGTTATGTTACATTCACCGCTAGAGATGGCAAACTTGCATGCGCACTGGCAGAGGAATTGAGGCCTGACTGTATAATCCTGGATATTATGCTACCGGAAATGAATGGTTGGGAGGTTTGTCGGCGTATACGACAGAGTCTGGATGAAAGTTTGGCTTCCACACCTATTATAATGCTTACTGCGCTCAGCGCCCAGCGGGATAAAATTAAGGGTCTTGAGCTTGGCGCTAATGTCTATATCCCCAAACCATATTCTGTCAAGGAAGTGTTGTTGAGTACCAAAATGCTAACCAACGAGCATAAATCCAGATCTGCCCTAACCCTGGAGGTTGATCGGCTTAGTTCCCGGAATGAAGACTATGCAGATATGCAAAGTCTTCTCTGTCATGAGCTACGCAACAAGCTTCTGGGCATTACGGCCTTTACCCGGTTGCTCAAAAAAAACCTTGCAGAAGGAGCCACAGAAGACAATAAAAAACAGTTGGCCTCTATACAACAAAGTGCCCTGCATATGACCTCCATCTCGGATGAACTGCTTTTTAGTAGAGAGGTAGGATCTGATTATTTTAATTTGAAGAAGAAGCAGGTCAATCTGGAAAAGGCGGTAAGTGATGTGGTCATTCTAAGCCGTCAGATGGCCGAAACAAAAAATATCACTATTTCATATGAGCCATCTGTAAATACACATAAAATACGAACTCATATCAGCGGTATTAAGGTTATCATTTCAAATCTTCTTGAAAACGCAATTAAATATAGTCCGCAAAATACAGAGGTAAGTGTTGGATGCTCCGTTATTGACGGCGTGGAACTGATCCTGACGGTGCAGGACCAGGGACAAGGAATAACGGAACATGAAAAAACGAGAATCTTTGAGCAGTACTATAGGGGAGAAGAGGCAATGAAAAATTCACAAGGCACGGGATTAGGCCTTTATTCTGTGAAGAGACTTCTGGACTCAATGGGAGGGGAGATAACAGTTGAAAGTCAACCCGGAGATGGCAGTCTTTTTATGATATTATTGGATGTCAGCTAATCCAGGGTCTCCAAACTTAATTTTTGATTAGCGGGATGAGTTATGATGGAAATAATTAATGGTGATCAAAGCAACGCTGGTAACCGTGATGGCCGGGCTCTTGAAAAAGCCGCAAAAATTATTTGCAATCTTAAAAGCGGTTTATGCCCAATGCGGGAGAAAGATTTTGTGGGATGCCCCTACGAGTGCACGGAAGATATCAGGCCTTGGAGATGCTGGATGGCCCATTTGCGAGTGGCTGTGCTGCAGAATTAGGTGTATAATTTACAGAATATTTATGATAAAGGGTTTTAATGGCCCGCTCCAAATAATATATCGAGCAAGGTTTTTCAATATATTCATCGGCACCTACTGAAAACCCCAATATTCTGTCATTGTGCTGATCCTTGCTGGTTATCATTATTATCCATGTTTGACTCGTATCCGGATTAGATTTTAATTTTTTGCATACATCCCGACCGTCCATTTTTGGCATGGAAATGTCCAAAAGCAGGATATCTGGCAGATGCTCCTGGGCCAACGAATAAGCCTCCGCCCCATCATAGGCGTTTAGCACTTCGAAGCCATTATTGGTTAAAAATTTTGTAAACTTGATGTGAGTTGTATGGTCATCATCGGCGATAAGAATTTTTTTAACTGTCCCATTTCCTTCTACCATTGTTCTCAGCTTGTTGTTCTCTTTCATCTTTTTCTCCTTTTTTGTTGTTAACAAATTAATGTGATTAATTACTGCTAGTGCCTCGAAGACCTTAAATTGCGCATCTTACTTGTCGTTTGATGCACTATGGCGTTACGACTTCTGTTACATTTGTATTGGTACGTAAGCGACAAACGAACCACATTTTGACTTTGTGACACCCGTAAACTGTAAGCGATTCAGGGACGTCGCAATGTGTACGTTGACCGGGCGCAATCATATCCCTGTATATTGCGGCCGATCAACTTGTGCAGGGTGCTGTTCATGGATCGCTTACATTGGCACGCGCCGCCAGTTGTGCCTTGTTGGCACGCCAAATCACTTCGTAAACTTGCGAAGCTTTAAAGTTTGTGAGGCACTAGGTCTGAGTACTGACAAAATTCTGCATATAGGCTTGAGCTTCATCAATACTTTTTTCAAAGCGAAGAAACAGGTTTTGGCTGATCTGTGTATCTTCTGCCTTGCTTGCTTCTTCAAGTTCTTTGGCTACTCTGGCTAAGTCACCGGCAAATACATTTAATGCCGCTCCCTTGATGGCGTGTACTTCTTTCTCTAACAGCGGATTGTTTTGGGTGTCAAAAGCTCGCCGGGTAGTTACTTTCTGTTGTTCTAGGCTATTGCTGAAACTATCGAACAAGTCGACGACGATCTCTGTGTCACCCTGCATTTCAGCCAGTAGATTGTATATGTCAACAGGTGATTCGCTCTGGTCGGAAGTCAACGGCATACTTTTAGATGATCCAATGTTATCTGTTGAGGTAGAGGGTAACCATTTTTGGGCCATGTCGATAAAATCATTTCTATTCAGCGGCTTGGTTATGTAATCATCCATCCCAATTTTGATACATTGCTTGCGGTAACCTGCCAGGGCGTGGGCTGTCATGGCAATAATTGGTATCCTGGTCTCTCTGCTGGTTTCCTGCTCCCATTCTCTTATTTTTGTAGTTGCCTCGTAACCATCCATTACCGGCATCTGGATATCCATAAACACCAGATCATATTTTTTGTTCTTGATAAGCCCCACTGCCATCTCCCCGTCTTCAGCTTCATCAATGGCATATCCTGCCGATGACAGATAGTGGGAAGCAACTTTACGATTCGTGGGGTAATTTCAGGTAGTTGATACTAAAAGGGTGAATGAACCGCAGCACAGCGTAACTAAGATAAATTTCAAAATTAATTAATTTTTAATTTTATCTTAATGTGAGCTTAAAAAACATTTTATAAATTAAAAAATAAGTCCAATTTATGAAGTCTGAGTTTCAACAACGCTAAGGGTGTCTTAAGAGGGTAATGCGCATGAGCCAGAAAAAAGTACTTGTGGTTGAAGACGAAGAAGATATCCAGCAGCTTGTTCTATATCATCTGAGTAGAGCCGGTTATTCCGTTCAATGCGTTGATTCCGGGGAAGAGGCTTTGCAGCAAATGGGTGCGAGGCGGCCAGATATTATCCTGCTTGACCTCATGCTTCCGGGTATGAACGGCCTTGAGGTTTGCCGGGCGATAAAGCGGATTAATTCAACAAAGGAAATTCCGGTAATCATGCTTACAGCTAAGGGCGAGGAGTCAGATATTGTTGTCGGTCTGGAGGTTGGAGCAGATGATTATATCACAAAGCCCTTCAGCCCTAAGGTGCTGGTCGCAAGAATTAACACAGTGCTAAGGAGAAAGGTCGACATCCTGTCTGAAAAATCCCTTCATGAAGATCCCCAAATAATAGTGGACTCTCTGGTCATTGATCTTGAAAAATACTCCGTGCAGATCAGCGGGGAGCCCATTGAATTGACACTTACCGAATTCAACATTCTTAAGTTGCTGACGAAAAGACTCGGCTGGGTATTTACCAGGCAGCAGATTATTGATGCCACAAAGGGGCAGGAATATTATGCGGTAACTCAGCGGGCAATCGATGTTCATATATTTGGCCTGCGAAAGAAGCTTGGTAAATTAGGGCCTAGAATCGAGGCCGTTCGCGGGATTGGTTATCGTTTTAAAAGCTAGGCGGGATCCTAACCCAGATAAACTGGAAAAGGTAAAAACTTTATAACAATCCCTGGATAAGTGCCTTGGTGGTTTGCTTAACTTTGCAATTTCAATGGCAATTCCCCGGTTTCTCGGAGTCTACGCTTCGCTCCGCTTACCTGTTTTTTATGACAGACTATAGGAAGTAAGGCACTAAAGAGTTCCGTTGTAAAAAATCACAAATCAAATTGTTGCTATTATATGGGTACTTTGGAAGAGTTACTGAGAATATTACTTGAGCAAATAATTTAAGACTTTAAAGATGTTGAAACTATTAATCTTTTATTAATCGTTTCTTAACATAATCAAAATATTAACCATTTATTATTCAATTTGTTTTGGTGCTGACTGTCCTTGCCCAAATTGTTTGGAACAGAAACGGTCGGCAATAGGTATGACTTTAAAACTTATCAAGAAGGAGAACATTGGCTATGGAACGTTTTAAAAAGGAAGTTAAAATGACCTTGTTAATAACCATCTCGCTGGTTATTGGATTTTCATGTCAGGCGATCGCAGCAGTCGCAATAAACGGGGCTGGAGCTACCTTCCCTTTTCCCGTATATTCAAAATGGGGCTACACGTACAGCCAGCAAACCGGTGTACGCTTGAACTATCAGTCTATCGGTTCTGGTGGCGGCATCAAACAGATTAAGGCCAGGACCGTTGATTTCGGGGCCTCTGATGCCCCTATGAAGCCCGCAGAACTGAGAAAAAATGGGCTTATGCAGTTTCCAATGATCATGGGCGGCGTTGTGCCGGTTGTGAATTTGGCGGGGGTTGGCTCTGGAAAGTTGAAGCTGAGTGCCGAGAATCTAGCCGATATATATATGGGTAAGATACGCAAATGGAATGATTCCCGGATTACTGCTGACAATCCTGGTATGTCGCTACCCGCTGTCGATATTACAGTTGTGCACCGTTCCGATGGTTCCGGCACTACCTGGATCTTTACCAATTATCTTTCCAAAGTAAGCCATGAATGGAAAAAAAATATAGGCAATAACAAGGCGGTACAATGGCCAGTTGGTATGGGTGGTAAAGGGAATGAAGGGGTAGCTGCTTTTGTTCGGATGGTTAATGGATCAATAGGTTACGTGGAATATGCTTACGCTCTGCAGAACAAAATGAAGGTTGCACTTCTGCGGAATCATGATGGTCATTATGTAGCACCTACCGCTGAGAATTTTCAAGCCGCCGCCGCAGGTGCTGATTGGGCCAATGCTGAAGGCTATTATATGGTATTAACTGATCAACCAGGTGCGACTTCATGGCCTATCACCGGGGCATCATTTATTTTGATGTATAAAAATCAGGCCAAACCAGCTCAAGCAAAAGAAGTTCTGAAATTCTTTGCATGGTGTTACAAAAACGGCAGCAAAGCAGCATTATCCCTGGATTATGTGCCAATGCCATCAAAGGTAGTCAATATGGTTGAGAAAACGTGGCACAATGAAATACACGGTTCCGCAGGTGAGGTTATCTTTTAATTTTACTGTTTCCTATATATCATATTGCTGTACATAATCGGTTATAAGAGGGTTGGTAGAGACGTTGCATGCAACGTCTCTACCAACTTTTTACGAGATCATTTTCAGGCTTCTTCAATATTACGACGACAGGTATTTATAAGGTCTTCTTTGATGCTATCCATCTTTAAGTGATAAATGTCAGGCGGAAATAAAAGTTCTGCGACGCCGCTGTCAAATAATCTTTTTATCTCGTATTCATCATGGGAGACCCCGCTCTGATAGATGTAATCAAGATAGGTGCGGTTAGTGTGGATGATAAACTCTACTCGCATGCCGCCCATTCTGGCGAAGAATTTAAACATGGGGGTATTGGCAGAGCTGCCGATATTGCTGCTTTCATAGCAGCCCCCCGTCAAGGTGTCGGAGATGTCCTCCAGTGTCATGAATGAATCGGCTTTTATGGCACTTTGGGTCAGGTGTGTCTGGAACAACCTGACGTCAGTGATGGAGTCTAAGACCGCCATCAGCCCCAACTCGTCATCCACGGCAGCCGCGGGGTTTTCCTCGCCCTTGCGTAGCAGCTTTAAAACTTTGGCCTCGGGTGGTTTTTTTCTGATTGAGACATATACGGGAATGTCCCGTCCCCCCACTTTGAAACGCCGCCGCTTGATCAGGGTTGTCTTTGTACCCTTTTTTCCCTTTAAATTTGTTTTATTGTCGGCTGAAACTACTTCTACTCCCTGACAGGCAAAATTGCTTGAGTCGTGTTGGCTGAGCAGACAAGAAATCTCCAGTTCACCAATCAACATGTCCGGGCTCCAGACATACTCGTTTAAAAAATCCAGGAATTCGATAAAGTTATTTTCAATATTAGTTTCTCGTTCACGTTGATCAATAGAGCCTGCCAGATACATGAGCAGGAGTTTTCTCCTAGCTTCAAATCTGGCTTTTTTGTGATAATGATTGTTGAAGGTTATCAATAAGAGATCAACGGGGCTGCTGGTGATATCAATCTCATTGGTCATCTCAATATATGGCGAGTATTGGGCCATAACCTTGCCTTGCAGGTAGCGGATTACCCTGTCTGCGGTGCGTGAGTAATCCATAATTTCGGCTATAATCTCTTCCTCGCTTCCCCGTAATCCAAACATATTACCTAAAAGACGGTAGCTTCGCTTATTGACTTCTTGTCGACTCTTCCGGTTAGAAAGCAAAGTGCCTATCTCAGCGAATGAAGTGATATTTAAAAAATCAAATATTTGGGTTCTGGTGACACGATACAGGGTGACCAACCCGGTGTTACGCAATTGTTTCGTAAAGTTTCTCGATGACTCAGAAAATAAAAAATATTTCATTGGGGCGTCCAAAGTGGCGAAAGGGCCGCTTTGCGATATAAGTGCGAATTTGTTTTGAGAATTGTAGGCGGTCATGAATCAATCCTTTTTATAATTTTCCATATCGCTTAGGGCCAGGTTCAGTGCTTCCACTGAGAGTAGTACCTCCCGAAATGAAAAAACAAGGGAAAGTAATAACAGTATTAAGGCAAATCCGAATATCCATTCTGCCAAAAATATGTAGCCAGTAAAAAGGACAAGCATGCAGGTGACACAGGAGATGAGACAGGCAACTCCCAGTGCCTGCATCTTTTTAATGAGATGTAAACGAACTCTTAATCTGGTGATCTGTTCTCTGAGGCTCTTGTCCTGGCTGCTTTGGTAGGTCTCGTATAGTTTTCTAATTCGCCCGGCAATGGTCAGAAAGCGGTTAGAGTAGGCCACCATGAGCAGGGATACGGTAGGGAAAAGCAGGGCTGGAGTAGTCAGTGTCAGCTGCATGGTATTTAATTATATTGATAAAATTACTGAAAATTGTGGCAAAATGACTTGTCGCAATGGTACCAAGTCTTGCCGATTCATCGATAATAGTGGCAATATCCACTATGTTTTCTGATGATAACCAGTTTTTATCTTTTGTCACAGACTTTATATCTTTGGGGGCGGCAGCGTTATTGGCAAACTGCAAACCCACAAGATGGGGGCGGCCTACGATTGATATGGCTTCAAACTGGCAGGATAGGGATGAGGCCAGGATGTCAATATTGGCAGGCATTGGCGGTATAATGGCCTGCTTATGCCATTTAAAGAGTAAAAATTTATTGGGCAAATTGTTGAAAATGGGATGTGCCCGGCCTTTGTGGGTAATAAATCCGGTGGTAAATCCAACGCCTGGGCTGTAATTATCACCAATTATTGCCCCGAAGTGAGCGGCCAGGAGATTATGTCCATAGCCGATACCAAGATATGGGCGATCATCATTTAGCGATTTTGTAATTACCTCTTTTATGCGATAGATGGAGCGAGGGGGCGTGTCGACTGGTGCCGCAGAATTAAGTGTGTCGAGAACGATCAGCCCATCATATTTACTCAAAGAGGACGGGATAGCCATATTCTTGCGCCATAATTTTATAATTCGGAGCTTAACGCCAAGATTGGCAGCTGTTTCTGTTATGTTACCTGGCATTTTGCAGGCCGCAGGTTGAATTATTAATAAGTTATAGCTCATTTTGTGTACCAAATGACAAGAAAATTAATAAAACGTTCGAATAAAGGTAAGCGTCCACTACTCCCTCAGGGGGCACACAGACTCATTCAGTTTCATACCCCATGAGAGGTACACCGACCGTTCAAAGTATGTGCTTGTTTCCTCGTTCCCACGCTCTGCGTGGGAATGTTCAAAACCTCGCCAGACATATTTACTCAAAGCGTCCATCGACAAGTCCGCAGTGGGTTTGTCATCTGCTAAGGCTGCTCCTGCACTGATTGTTAGTAAAGAAACTGCCGCCAATAGGGTGCCTGCTACTTTTCTGCTCGTTAATCTCATTTTTGAATCTCCTTTTAAAGTTTAAAAAAGGGGGAGGACCTCCTCCCCCGTAACTGTGTTATGATGTTTTAGCAGTGAGGAAGTCATAAGCGTGACCGCCGTGTTCGCAGATATCCAAGCCTTCCAGTTCCTCTTCTTCGCTAACCCTTAGGCCTATGGTCATGTCGATGATCTTAAAGAGGATAAAGGCGCAACCAAATGACCAAATGAAGGCCGCTCCTATACCGGTAAGCTGTGTAATAATGATCTTGCTAGTGGTTCCACCAATATTAAAGAGTCCGGCCGCCAAGGTTCCCCAGGCACCGCAAACACCATGCACGGATACAGCACCGACTGGATCGTCAATTTTAATCTTGTCAAAGAATAGGACGGAGAAGACGACCAATGCTCCGGCTATGCCGCCAATAATAATGGAACTTGCGGGGGTAACATTAGCGCAACCAGCGGTAATGCCAACCAGTCCTGCCAGCGCACCGTTTAAGGTCATGCCAATTTCCGGTTTTTTGAAAATAACCCAGGATGTAATCATAGCCACAATTGCACCGGCGGCGGCCGCTAAGTTGGTGTTTACAAAGATCATGGCAATATCGGTAGTACCAGCAGTGGTGGAGCCTGGGTTGAATCCGAACCAACCCAGCCAAAGGATGAATACTCCAAAGGCAGCCAATGGTATATTGTGACCATGGATGGCACGGGGTTTGCCATCTTTACCGTATTTGCCAATACGCGGTCCCAGAACAATTGCTCCGGCCAAGGCGGCCCAGCCACCGATTGAATGTACAACTGTGGACCCGGCGAAATCAATAAATCCCATACCTTCCAACCAACCGTTGCCATGAAAGAGACTCCCCCAAGCCCAACCACCGAATATGGGGTAAATTACGGCACAGATTACGACACAATATAAGAGGTAGCCTGTGAATTTGGTACGTTCGGCCATAGCACCTGACACAATGGTGGCAGCAGTAGCCGCAAATACACATTGGAACATCCAAAAAGCCAGAATCCACGGATCTCCGCCGACGTGAAAGTCGCTTAGGAAAAAACCGGTTGTGCCAAACCAGCCGGTGCTGCTGGCACCAAACATCAGGGCGAAGCCAACGGCCCAGAAGGCCAGGGAGCCTATGCAGAAGTCCATGGTGTTCTTCATTAAAATGTTAATGGCGTTTTTGGCTCTGGTGAAACCGGTTTCAACCATGGCGAAGCCGGCCTGCATGAAAAATACCAGGGCGGCGGCAACCAAGGTCCAAACGTAGTCTAGATGAGTCTGCACGCCCTTTATGGCAGCGGCATTTGAGTGAATAGTAGGGGCGGCTTCGGTACCGGCATGGGCAGTTGCTACAAGTGCTGCCAGGGCTAATATAGATAAGAATAATTTACGCATGTTTTTCTCCTTCGTGTATGACAATGAAAGGTGCTCTGCTGAGGGGGGCCTTTCATTAAAATTAATTTATTTAAATTGCATCATTGTCCCGCTCACCTGTACGAATCCGGCAGACGCTTTCTATTGGCATGACAAATATCTTGCCATCACCGATCTTGCCAGTCTTAACAGCGCTAACAATTGCTTCTATCACAGTGTCGCAGATGTCTTCAGGAATCACGATTTCCACTTTGATCTTCGGAATGAAGTCAACCACGTATTCCGCTCCTCGATAAATCTCCGTATGTCCTTTCTGGCGCCCAAAGCCTTTGACCTCAGAAACAGTCATGCCGGTAATTTGTAAATCTGCCAATGCCTCTTTCAAATCATCAATTTTGAATGGTTTGATAATGGCCTCAATCTTTTTCATAATGTTCTCCTCTTTGAATGGTTGATAAATTATATAAATGAATAAAAAGGGCTCATGTTTTATTTATTTGTTTATGCATTTGTAATGCCATATGTATTTTTATATCGGATATTTCATCTAACCAACTGATATAGCTAGTTAAATAAATGAATTTAGTGCGAGTCGTAATGAATTCACACGGAATGCCTTATTCTGTATGAGTTACAAAAATGTGTAGAAGTGTATTTTTGAATACGTAAATTGTGTAAAGCGCAAGAGGGGCGGCCTGGCTCTGGTAACTATAGGTGGAATATTTGGACGATTTGTTACTTTTGGAATAGTCCTGAAAGAAGTTACCGTGGTTTAGCTATGTGTATATATGACAAAAATGTAATATTAAGTAGCTTTTGAAATACTGAAGTAAGGTCGTTTAAAATTATTATTAATGAGCACTGGAGAGGCTTATGTAATGATAACCTGCCAATATTAAAGTCATATATATACGAATATATACTATGATTTTATCTTTTTTTATATAACTTAAAACCTGGTTCGTTTATTGCATATGATGATATATGGAGGAAAGTATATGAAAAAAATAACTCAGAGTAGCTTTGATTGTGAGCGAATTAGGCAAGTAGCGGCGATAAAGTCCCTGGAGGTTCAGGCTTTGTGTGAAATTGCCCAATTAGTTGGGGCAGCAGCCGAGCTTGATTCGGCCTTGTCTGAAATCTTACGAGTGCTTCATGATACCATGCATATGGAGAGGGCAACCCTATTTACCCTGGACGCTACTGGCAAACGCTTGGCGATCAAGGCGAATTACGGGATGACGGAACTGGAGAAGAAACGGGGCATATATAAACTTGATGAGGGGGTCTGTGGCAAGATATTTCGCAGCCGCTTTCCCTTTGTGGTGCCGGATGTAAAGAGCGAGCCGCTATTTCTTAATCGTACCCAATCCAGAGGCGGGATTATAAAGGATAAAATTTCATTTATTGGGGTTCCTGTTATTCTGCACAGTAACCCGGTTGGTGTACTCACTGTTGACCGTATTTTCGAATCTGACGTTTCTTTTGAAGAGGATGTTCAATTCATCACAGTGGTTGCCACGCTCATCGCTCAGTTTTTGGAACTGGACAATATATTAAGGCTGAAAGAGGAACTGTTGGTGGAAGAAAACCGCTCCCTTAAGGCCGAACTCAATAAACGTTATAGCCGTCATAATATCATTGGCCAGAGTAAGGTTATGAATGAGGTATTCAGGTTTATAGACCGGGTAGCGCCTACTATAGCAACGGTACTTCTCCTTGGAGAATCTGGTACAGGTAAAGAGTTGGTTGCCCGAGCAATTCATCAGGCCGGGTCTAGGGCAGACAAACCATTTGTGAAGGTTAATTGTGCCGCCCTGCCGGAAAATCTGCTTGAAAGTGAACTTCTTGGTCATGAAAAAGGTGCCTTTACTGGTGCTGCCTCTTTTAAACAGGGTAAGTTTGAACTTGCAGACAATGGCACATTTTTCCTGGATGAGGTTGGTGAACTGCCTTTAAATCTACAGGCCAAGTTGTTGCGGATTTTGCAGGAAAAACAATTTGAGAGACTGGGTGGTAACAAGACGATTACCGTTAATGTCAGGATTATTGCCGCTACAAATGTTGATTTGGCTGACGCTGTAAGTCGTGGTAATTTTAGGGCTGACCTATATTATCGTCTTAATGTGATTCCCGTTATACTGCCGTCTTTGCGGGAACGCCGTGAAGATATCCCCCTGCTTATTGATTTTTTTCTGCGGGAAAGTAACGAACGTAACAAGCGCCACTTGCGTCTGTCCATGGAAATTGTCTCTTTTTTAAGAGAATACTATTGGCCGGGTAATGTCAGGGAATTGCAGAATCTGGTGGAGCGCTTGGTGATTATGGCCAACGGTGATTGGGGTAAAATTAGTGATTTGCCCTCCTATATGTTAGCCGAGCCGGAATCAACAGTATCTGTTCCTGCTGCAAAGACCACATCGCCGCCAATCTCTGGGATGAGTGCTGGACGGCACGCGGAACCGATAAAGGGCGTTGCCTCGTTGCGAGATATGGAGCGCGAAGTCGTAGTAAATGCTCTGATTGGTAATGGTTGGGTGCAGGCAAGAGCGGCAAGAGAATTGGGACTTACCCAGAGACAGATTGGTTATCGGATGAAAAAATACGGTATTAAGGAGTGAGGCGCAGTAACAATGTTTTGTATTTGGTCTCTTTTCGCTTACAGGTGAGAGAAGAGATGAGAACGCTAAACATCCTGTCGGCAAAGCTCCATTAACTCAGTATCTTCTAATGGTCTGCCCAGCTCAGCAGCCTTTTTTCGCACTTGGCATAAAATGGCATTAATGTTTTCAAATCCTAAGGGGCGGGCCAGGGTTTGCAGACGGTGACGAATATTGTGGCGGCCTATTTTACGACCGTAAAGCAGGCGGCGCGTGGCCCCTACTTTTTGAGGAGGATAAGGCTCATAGGTCTTGGGTTCACGCTCTAACCCCTGTAGATGAAGCCCGGTTTCACATGTGAAAATGTCCTGTCCTACTATCGGCTGGCGGCTTGATATTTCTTGCTTGGCAATCCGGCTGACTAAGACACTCAACTCGCGGAGACACTCCGTTCGGTAAAGGCGGCCTTTCTGAAGGGCTAGATAGGCGGTGACTTCCTCTAATCTGGCATTACCGGCCCGCTCACCAAGTCCCAAAACGGTGACATCAGCCCAATCTGCGCCAGCCTCCAAAGCTGTAAGGCAGTTGGCGGTGGCCATGCCAAAATCATTATGGGTATGTACAGCAAACTCCAGGTCAAAATCTGATTTGGCGGTCTTGATTAATTTTTCGATTACCAGTGGTGAGGCGATTCCCACCGTATCGGCGAATCTTATCCGAGAAACTCCTTCCTCGGCGGCGATACCTATAATTTCACGAATAAATCCGTAGTCTGCCCTGGTGGCATCCTCAAGACCTAAAGAAACTCGCTTAACCCCGTAATCCTTTGTCCAGGCGAGTGCCTCTCGCAAAGTCCTCAATAGCCAAGCCCGTGATTTACGCAATTTCTTATAGATATGCAGATCAGATACCGGGATTGAAAGTGATAAAATATCAGGTTCCAGAGCAGCGGCATATTCAATGTCGATGCGGCGGCACAGGCACCAGAGCGAGAAAGAAGTCGCGCTGTCCTTAGCATGGCAATAGCTCATAAGACTTGCTAAATCATAGTCACGAGGCGTGGCTATACCAAGTTCTATCTCCTCAATTCCCGTCTTGAGCAGGGCTTTGACAATATCCTGTTTCTGGGTAAGTGAAAAGGACAGGCCCGTGCTTTGAGTGCCTTCCCGTAATGTTGTGTCGATTAACCCTTTCATTTTTTCTAACAGGCTCCGGTTTTAAATAATTGGTTAATTCTGGGAAAGATGCGGCAGGGGTTAATGCTTTCTTTTAGAGGTATGGTGTTTGTCGCTGTGAACTCCCGGTCGATATCGATAATACTGTCAGCAAGTAATTTGGCTTCGTCCGGATCATGGGTAACGTGCACGATTGGGATGGATAAGATACTTTTTAGCTTTAGTAGTTCTTCTTGAAGACGGCTCCTGGTAGTTGTATCCAGGGCTGAAAAAGGCTCGTCAAGCAGCAGTGCTTCCGGGTTGCGGGCCAGAGCCTGGGCAAAGGCGGCTCGTTGTCTTTCGCCGCCAGATACTTGGAATGGGCGGCTTGCGGCGATATGCCCAATTTTAAACAAATTCAGAAGCCGCTCTGTCTCGTCCCGATCTTTATTAATCAAATTAATATTGCCGGCAATGGTGAGATGCGGAAAAAGAGTGTGCTCCTGAAAGACATAGCCGATTTTTCTACTCTGAGGGGGGAGATTTATGCCGTTTTGGCTATCAAACCAGACCTTGCCGTTATGGGCGATATAGCCTTCGTCAGCCTTAGCCAGCCCTGCCAATATTCGGATAAGAGTTGTTTTCCCTGCTCCGGAAGGCCCGGTGAGAACGGTTATGCCGCCGTTGATGCAGCGAAAGGACACCTGTAGACTAAAGCCTGGCATCCGTTTTTTTATCTTCACTTCAAGCATAGTAATTTCGCTTATTTTTTTTAGCCACAGACACATTCAGTTCAATACCCCCTGAGGGGTGCACAGAAGTACGACCATGATCGTCTGCGAGAGTGTGGTTTATGTGGTGCTTACGGTTAAGTAATAGCCTGGGCCCTTGTTTGATGAGTATTCAGGTAATTCACCACCAGCAAAATGGCATAGCTCATAGCAACCATTATCAGTGACATGACCGCAGCTTCATGATATTGCAGATTCTCCACATATTCATATACCGCTACAGAGGCAACCTTGGTTTTATCAGGAATACTGCCGCCCACCATTAAAATTATCCCAAATTCACCCATGGTATGGGCAAAGGCCAGAATGGCCGCCGCAATCAGGCCATTAATGGTATTGGGAATAATAACCTTAAAAAAAGCCTGTAACGGTGTGAGGCCAAGGACATATGCCATTTCCAGGAGACGATGATCAAGTTTTTCAAAAGCGGCCTTTATGGGCTGAACTGCGAAAGGAAATCCCTGTACTAATGAGGCCCCTACCAAACCCGCAAAGGTAAAGGCCAAAGGCCAGCCGGTCAAGGCCGTCCAGCCCTGGCCGAGAAAGCCCTTGGGGCCCATAAGTACCAGGAGATAAAAACCAAGTACGGTTGGTGGCACGACCAGGGGCAGACCAACCAATGATTCCAGAAAGAATTTACCACTGAAATTCTTATAAACCAAAATATACGCCACCGGCAAGGCGATAATCAGTAATAGAACGGTGCTTACCAATGCCAGTTTAGCTGAGAGTATTAGAGGTGTAAAGTCCATTTTATTTAGTGCCTTATTGCTAAATTACTGTCACAAAAAACACGAAAAGCTGATGAGTACATTAGTCCGACAAGTTACCCTATACTGTTAAGGCACTTATCCTAAAAAGTTCTAAGTCCACTTCCGCTTTAGTGGGTTAGTTACTGATAGCCGAATTTTTTTAAGACGGCCCTGGTATCGTTAGAAAACAGGAATGAAAAAAATCTTGTCGCCGCCTGTCGGTGGGG
>Ga0114931_10004484_pt1 | contig 17414 bp, 14 predicted proteins | sample 2SBtaG_FD_89579 | JGI IMG/M metagenome (GOLD analysis project Ga0114931, IMG submission 89579) | Deep subsurface microbial communities from Kolumbo volcano to uncover new lineages of life (NeLLi) - 2SBTROV14_V59a metaG | ecosystem: Environmental > Aquatic > Marine > Volcanic | place: Kolumbo...
AGCGATCTTGCACGCAAGCCCCGCAGGGGTGAGTCCCAAGGATGGGACGAATACAAGATCGCCGGGAGCGATCTTGCACGCAAGCCCCGCAGGGGTGAGTCCCAAGGATGGGACGAATACAAGGTCGCCGGGAGCGATCTTGCACGCAAGCCCCGCAGGGGTGAGTCCCAGGGATGGGACGAATACAAGATCGCCGGGATCGATCTTGCACGCAAGCCCCACCGGGGTGAGTCCCAGGGATGGGACGAATAGAAAGCGGGGATGTTTGGACCCTTCTCCCACCCGCGCAGTAGATTGGCCCCAAGTCCGACAGGCTCCTAGCTCGCGCCTGGGCAGAGCCTCTGTATCGACCCTGCTGTATATCCCACTGCCGCCGGTGGTCCCAGTCGGTGAGATCCGGTCCGATGCGAGGGCCGTCCCGTGCCGTGGGCGGCCCTCTTCGGCATGAGTGCGGCATTCTCGATTGCGCTGGACGCGATGGGGGGAGACCATGGCGTCGAGGTGACGGTTCCGGCGGCGGTCGGGGTCATGCGCCACTTCGACGATGTGCGTCTCATCCTGGTGGGGGACGCCTCGATCCTGGAGGCGAAGCTCGAGGAGGTGGCCGGTGGCATACCGGACCGGATCGGGATCCGTCACGCCACCCAGGTGGTCGAGATGCACGATCCGCCGGCGCTGGCCCTGCGCATGAAACGCGACTCCTCCATGCGGGTAGCGATCAACCTGGTGAAGTCCGGGGAGGCCGACGCGATCGTCAGTGCCGGCAACACCGGCGCCCTGATGGCCATATCCCGTTTTGTGCTCAAGACCCTGGCGGGGATAGACCGGCCCGCGATCATCACCTCCATCCCCTCTGTATACGGTCATACGCATATGCTCGATCTGGGAGCCAATGTGGACTGCAAGGCCCGCCATCTCTTCCAGTTCGCTGCCATGGGCTCGGTGCTCGCCAGTGCCGTCGACGAGCTGCCCAGCCCGAAGGTGGGGCTCCTCAACGTAGGCCAGGAGGCGATCAAGGGCAATGAGCAGGTCAAGGAGGCGAATCAGCTTCTCAGGCCAGCGCCTTGAACTATATAGGGTACGTGGAGGGTGACGACATCTACTGCAGCGAGGTGGATGTAGTGGTCTGCGATGGTTTCGTGGGCAACGTGTCCCTGAAGACCAGCGAGGGTGTGGCCCGTATGATCACCCAGTTCATGCGCAAGGAGTTCAATCGCAACTGGCTCACCCGAATGGGTGGATTCATGGCCATTCCGGTATTGAGGTCCTTCAGTCAGCGTGTCGACCCGCGCCGCTACAACGGCGCCAGCCTGCTCGGACTGCAGGGCGTCGTGATCAAGAGTCACGGGGGTGCCGATACCTTCGCCCTGCAGAATGCGATCAAGATCGCCCGGGTGGAGGCCGAGAAGCGGATCCCGGAGCGCATCCATACCCAGCTCGACCAGCTGATCAACTGAGGCCGGACCGAAAACCCGAGTGCGACAGGTACATAACCCAATAAAAGGTCGATCCATTTGACATTTGCACGTATCGCAGGAACAGGCAGCTATCTGCCGGAGAAGGTGGTGAGCAACCACGATCTCGAGATGCTGGTGGAGACCTCGGATGAGTGGATCACCCAGCGTACCGGGATCAGACAGCGGCATATCGCCGGCCAGGGCGAGACCACCTGTGACCTGGCGACCATCGCCTCGCGGCGGGCCCTGGAGGCGGCCGGCTGCACTGCGGAGGACGTGGACCTGATCATCCTGGCGACCACGACTCCAGACAAGGTCTTCCCCAGTACCGCCTGCCTGCTTCAGCAGCGTCTGGACATCCATGGCTGTGCCGCCTTCGACGTACAGGCGGTGTGCACGGGCTTCATCTACGCCCTCGCCGTGGCCGACAACTTCATTCGCGCCGGGCAGGCCCGATGTGCGCTGGTGGTGGGGGCGTAGACCCTGTCGAGGATCATCGACTGGACGGACCGCAGCACCTGTGTGCTGTTCGGAGACGGGGCCGGCGCGGTGGTCCTTCAGGCCAGCGACAGCCCCGGGATCCACTCGACGCATCTGCATGCCGATGGCAGCTACGAGCACCTGCTCAATGTCCCCCACGGCATCTCTCAGGGCTATGACAAGACCCTGGCAGGTGAGGCCTATCTGCAGATGAAGGGTAACGAGATCTTCAAGATCGCGGTAAAGACCCTCGGGCGGATCGTCGACGAGACCCTGGCGGCCAACGATATGGGACAGTCGGATATCGACTGGCTGGTGCCTCATCAGGCCAACAACCGTATCATCGAGGCGACCGCTAGAAAGCTGCGGATGCCCATGGAACGGGTGGTGGTCACGGTCGCGGAGCACGCCAACACCTCGGCGGCCTCGGTGCCCCTGGCCCTGGATACGGCGGTGCGTGACGGGCGCATTCAGCGCGGCGAGACCATGATCATGGAGGCCTTCGGTGGAGGGCTGACATGGGGGTCTGCCCTGGTCACCTATTAGAGGAGGCGGCGATGGGAACCGAGATAGAACGCAAGTTTCTGGTGGTGGGTGATGGCTGGCGAGAGGGCGTGACACGCCAGTCCCATTTCCGGCAAGGGTACCTGGCCAACAATGACCGGTGCTCGGTTCGGGTGCGCCTGGCGGACGACAGGGGCTATCTGAACATCAAGAGCTTCGAGCTGCAGATGCAACGTACCGAGTTCGAGTATTCGATTCCGGATACCGACGCCAGGGAGATGCTGGACCATCTGTGTGCCAAGCCGCTGATCGAGAAGACCCGCTACTATGTGGACTACCACGGCCACCTGTGGGAGGTCGATGTCTTCGAGGGAGACAACGCCGGGCTGGTCATCGCCGAGATCGAACTCCAGGATGTCGACGAGGTGTTCGATAAACCCGATTGGGTCGGTGCAGAAGTGACCGCAGATCCCCGTTATTACAATGTGAACCTTATCGATCATCCGTTTAAGGATTGGCGATAGTCTTACATGAGTGTGTGCCGGGTTCTCGGCGATCACACCACCGGGGTGGCGGGGCGCTTGGATGAGGAAGATCAAGGTATTGTTGGTGGACGACCATCACCTGGTCCGGACAGGGATCAGGCGCCTGCTGGAGGATCAGGCCGGCGAGACGAGCATCGAGGTGGTGGGCGAGGCCTCCAGCGGTGAGGAGGCGATCACCCTGGCCCGCAGCCATCGGCCCGAGGTGGTGATGATGGATGTCAGTATGCCGGGGATCGGCGGCATGGAGGCGACCCGCCGCCTGCTGGGTCACGACCCGAATCTCAAGATCATCGCCCTGACCGTCCATGCCGAGGGCCCGTTCCCCAGGCGCCTGCTGAAGATCGGCGCCATGGGTTATCTGACCAAGGGCTGTGGCGTCGAGGAGATGATCCTGGCGATTCGCAAGGCGGTCTCGGGTGAGCACTACATCAGCTCGGATATTGCCCAACAGCTTGCCCTGGCCAGCGTGCCGGGCAATCAGGACTCGCCCTTCGATGCCCTGTCACAGAGGGAGATGCAGGTCCTGCTGATGATCACCGAGGGCTACCGCGCCCAGGCGATCTCCAAGCAGCTGTCCCTGAGCCCGAAGACCATCAGCACCTACAAGAGCCGGTTGCAGGAAAAGCTCAAGGTCAAGACCGACGTGGAACTCGTCCGCCTGGCCCTGCGCCACGGGGTCGTGGGGCAGGGCAACGTCCATTGATGCCAGCCCGGGTTGTCGCCCGGTCTGTATGGTGACGGTCCAGTATCCGGCCTTCGCTGTGGCGGGCTGCCGAAGCTCGGGTCGACGGCATCCGTGTGGTCTTGGTCGCCAAGGCCAGCCATAGCGCAGCCCCGGGGCCGAGATCCGTAACGCACAGCGGGGCGATTGCGCCTCACCGGCAGCCGATCCAGGCATGGGTCAGGACGACCCTGGCCCGCCTCACGCCGAACCCTGCACAGCGGGCCGTAGACCTGCCGAGTGCCACCGCGCACGCTGCGATCACCTGACTCTGACGGGCTCGTGTTTGAGCCCTGGACCTTCATGCCCCCGAACGCCATGGCGGACATTCGCACTCCCTTTGATCCCATATGCCGGCGTTGCCCGCGCCTGAGCGGATTTCTGGACCAGGTCAAGGCGGACCACCCGGACTATCACTGCGCGCCGGTGGCCCCCTTCGGCGACCCGCAGGCCAGACTCCTGATCGTCGGTCTGGCCCCGGGCATGCACGGGGCCAACGCCACCGGTCGACCCTTCACCGGCGACTTCGCGGGGATCCTGCTCTATCAGACACTCTTCGACCTGGGCCTCGCCACCGCGCCGGAGTCCAGCGCCCGGGACGATGGCCTGGGGCTGGCCGGGTGCCGGATCACCAACGCGGTCAAGTGCCTGCCGCCTGCCAACAGACCCACGACACAGGAGACCCGCAGCTGCAACCCCTATCTGCAGGCGGAGCTTGCCGGCCTGGAGCCCGGCTCGGTAGTGCTGGCCCTGGGGGGGCTTGCCCACGGTGCGGTGCTGCGTGCCCTCGGACGCGTCCTGAGTCACTACCGCTTTGCCCATGGCGCCGTCCATGCGCTGCCCAACCGTCTCACCCTGGTGGACTCCTATCACTGCAGCCGCTACAACACCCAGACCCGTCGCCTGAGCCCAGAGCAGTTCCTGGCCGTAGTCGCACAGGCCATGGCCCTGGCCGGGCTCTGCGGGGGGCAGCGGGCTTAGAGGCCTCGTCAGGGGCGTTGTGGCCCAGACCAGGGGGCAGAGCGGGTAGTCCGGCGCCGGGGCCGACGCGGTCACGGCCGGCGTGGTGCCGGATGTCGCGAGGCCCGCTACGCTACCGGTGGTCCTCGCCCAGCGATTCCCTTCCGGCATCGCTGTGGTGCGGCGCGCGCCGGGTCACTGGCACTTCTACCGTCCCGCATAGGCTCCCCTTGCCCCGGCGGACCGCTTACAATGGCACCATGACTGAACCAACAGCGCCCTTCGACAGTGCGGCCTTCCTCAGCTCCCTGCCCCACCGACCCGGGACCTACCGTATGCTCGACGCCGAGGGTGAGCTGCTCTATGTGGGCAAGGCAAAGGACCTCAAGAAGCGGGTATCCACCTATTTCAGGCGCTCCGGGCTCACGGTACGCAACGCCTCCATGATGGGCAGGACCCATCATGTGGAGGTCACCGTGACCCATACCGAGGCCGAGGCCCTGCTCCTGGAGAGCAACCTGATCAAGCGGCACCGGCCCCGCTACAATATCCTGCTGCGTGACGACAAGAGTTACCCCTATATCCATGTCTCTACGCAGCAGGGGTTTCCCAGGCTCGCCTTCCATCGGGGTGCACGCCGCGGCAAGGGGCGCTATTTCGGTACCTATGCCAATGCCGGGGCGGTGCGCGAGACCCTGAACCTGCTGCAGAAGCTGTTCCGGGTGCGTCAGTGCGAGGACAGCTTCTTCGCCAACCGCAGCCGGCCCTGTCTGCAACACCAGATAGACCGCTGCACGGCGCCCTGTGTGGGCAGGATCTCGGCAGACGAATATGCACAGGATGTGGCCCACGCCGTCCAGTTCCTCGAGGGCAGGAGCGAGGCGGTCGTCGCGGCCCTGGTCAAGGGCATGGAGGCAGCGGCCGAGCGCCTCGATTTCGAACGGGCCGCCCTGTTTCGGGATCAGATCGAGACCCTGCGCCGGGTCTCTGAGCGCCAGTACGTCAGTGGGGAGCGGGGTGATCTCGACATCATCGCCTGCGCCCTGGCCGGTGAGACGGCCTGTGTCCAGGTGTTCACGATCCGCGCCGGGCTCAACCTCGGCAACACCAGTTTCTTTCCGGGCCTGCCCGAGGGAGCCACAGAGGCCGAGATCCTGGCGGCCTTCCTGGGACAATACTATCTTGGTCATGAGATCCCGGAGCACATCCTGCTCAGCCACCCGCTCGACGAGCAGGCGACCCTGGAGGAGATGCTCAGCGGGTTGCGGGGGCGTCGGACCGGTGTGACGGCCACGGTCCGTGGGGAGCGTGCCCGCTGGCTGGAGCTCGCCCGGCGCAACGCCGAGCACGGGCTCAATGCCCGGCTTGCCACCCGGGCGGACCACCTGCGTCGCCTGGAGGCGCTGCAGAGTGTCCTGGAACTGGATCAGTCCCCGGGCCGTATGGAGTGTTTCGATATCAGCCATACCCTGGGCGAGGCGACCGTGGCCTCCTGTGTGGTCTTCGAGCAGGGCCAGCCCCTGAAGTCGGACTACCGCCGATTCAATATCGAGGGCTGTGAACCCGGGGACGACTATGCGGCCATGCACCAGGCCCTCTCGCGCCGTTACCGGCGGCTGAAGGTGGGGGAGGGCAGGCTGCCGGACATCCTGTTCATCGACGGCGGGAAGGGGCAGGTCGCACAGGCCGATGCGGTGCTGGAGGAGCTCCAGATCGAGGGGGTCCTCGTCGTCGGAGTGGCCAAGGGCCCGGACCGCAGGGCGGGGCTGGAGACCCTGGTGGTGGCCGGCCGGCCGAGGACCCTGCCGCCCCACTCACCCGCACTCCATCTCATCCAGCAGATCCGGGACGAGGCCCACCGCTTCGCGATCACCGGCCATCGCCAGCGCCGGGGCAGGGCACGCCGGAGCTCCACCCTGGAGCAGATCTCCGGGCTGGGGCCGAAGCGGCGCCAGACCCTGCTCAAACACTTCGGGGGACTGCGGGGCGTCAGCCGGGCCGGCGTGGAAGAGCTGGCCAAGGTCCCGGGGATCAGCCCGCGTCTGGCGCGGGACATCTATGACAGACTGCATTCGAACCCATGAGTCTCAACCTGCCCATATTGCTGACCTACCTGAGGATCCTCCTGATCCCGGTCTTCGTGGTGGTCTTCTATCTCCCCTATGGGTGGTCCTTTCCGGCCAGCGCCTGGATCTTCGCCCTGGCCGGGATCACCGACTGGCTGGATGGCTATCTGGCTCGCCGCTTGAACCAGACCTCGTCGTTCGGGGCCTTTCTCGATCCGGTGGCGGACAAGCTGATGGTGGCCACCGCCCTGGTGATGCTGGTTGACGTCCACGGCCCGGCGAACCTTTGGTTGTCCATCCCGGCCATGGTCATCATCGGACGGGAGATTACCATCTCGGCACTGCGGGAATGGATGGCCGAGCTGGGGCAGAGACGCTCAGTGGCCGTCTCCTATCTGGGCAAGCTGAAGACCACAGCCCAGATCGTGGCCCTGCTGTTTCTCCTCTATCACGAGCCCCTGGGGCCTTTGCCCACCCACAGGATCGGGTTGCTTCTGCTCAACCTCGCTGCGATACTCACCCTGTGGTCCATGCTCGACTATCTGAAGGCGGCCTATACGACGGTGAATTCTGAATCGGATGCCAGCCCTTGACACCGCCGGCGTGTCGACTAGAATATGCCGGCTCAAGCGCGGGAATAGCTCAGTTGGTAGAGCACAACCTTGCCAAGGTTGGGGTCGCGAGTTCGAATCTCGTTTCCCGCTCCAATAGGCAGTACCCTGGCCGAGGGTCGGCCAGACCCCGAGAGACACGATCGGGGTTTTTTGTTTTATCAGGTGGATGAGAGACCCCCCAGGGCTGGGTGGCAGAGTGGTTATGCAGCGGCCTGCAAAGCCGTGGACGCCGGTTCGATTCCGACCCCAGCCTCCAATTCTTCCGCGATCTCCGGCTGCCCCTCGCCGGGAAGAGAGCGGCCCGCGGCGACGCTCCCAGTGCAGATGCGCTCGACGGCCCGACGGCCCGGAGCGGGGTCCCAGGGGCCCGCTCCAGGTGGCTTCGCCACCCTCAGGGCGGTCCCAACCCACTGCAAACGTGCTAGCATCCCGTCTTTGGCCCGGGTGGCGAAATGGGTAGACGCAAGGGACTTAAAATCCCTCGGGAGCGATCCCGTGCCGGTTCGACCCCGGCCCCGGGCACCAGCCCACGTCCATCACGCACCCGACAGGGTGCCGAACAGTCATGCCTCCCCTTCAGTGGCGCCTGAAACGGCGGCTTGCGGGTCCGCCCCGTAGCCAAACAGGGTGGCGGTCTCGCGGGTGATCGTGTCCAGGGTCTCCAGCTCCCGGGGCCCGAACCCGGGGTCGTAATAGGTCGGCGGGCTGATCTTGTCCCGATAGTACGCCACGATCTCCGGAGCGGCCTCGCGCAGGCCGGTGTGCCCCATTAGGGCGGTGAGGGCCCGGGCCGGGTCCTGGCACAGGTCCTCGTAGCGCAGGATCAGGGTCTGTTCTCGCAGGGCGGGGTCCTCGGCCAGCTGCCTGTGGACGAAACCGTAGACGCTGCTCCACAGCCGGGCGTAGCCCTCCACATCCCGCCCCTCGTCCCAGGCCGAACGGATCCACCGGGCGAGTTCCGGGTCCCCGACGTTGATGACCCGCCGGTCCAGACCGAATTCATAGTGCCCCAGGCGTTGCATGTGGGCCAGGGCCTTTGGATTGTCGCGCTCCCCCTTCACGAACAGACGGTGCTGCTTGACCAGCGAGGCCACGTGGGCGCGTGGCTCCCGTATGGGCACCACGAAGCGCGCATCGGGGAAGGTGCGGCGCAGGTAGGCCAGGCGGGTGAGATTGTAGTTTCCCTTGGAGGCATAGCGTCGTCCATGGCGGACCGCGAGGAGCTTTTTGATATGGGCCCGGTAGAAGTCCTCGAATGCGGGACAGCGGGTGCTGCCATCGAGGACCTGATCGGACCGGTCGTCGTGGATGTGTGCGAAAAAGCTCATCCACAGGATCTCCTCCATGGCCTCCGGACTCTGGGGTGTGATGAAGATCCGGTCCTTGTGGGCACGCTCCTGCGGGGTCTCGTCGGCCTTGCCGGGCACCATGCGCAGATAGCTGTGCCACCAGAAGGGGGTGTAGATGAAAGGGTAGTCCTGATACTGATGGGTGGCCACCTGCGGGACCCGGTTCAGGATCTCCAGCAGGAGGGTGCTCCCGGAGCGGGCAACGCCGGCCACATAGATCGGACTGCGGATGGAGATGTCCTCTAGGGTGTCGCTGAGGAAACGGGTCTCCAGATCTCCGAGTGAGACCATGAGGCGGCGGTGATTGGCAAAGAAGCGACCCAGGTGGTCGATCCAGCCGGAGGTGGACAGTTCAGTGGACATGGCGGGCTCAGCGGGGCAGGGGGACGGGTCGGACCCGGTGGGTCCACGCCTCAATGGATCTTGAAGACGAACTTGATGGCCAGAGAGGCGATCACCATGGTGGTGAAATAGAGGAACATCCAGCCGTGCATCCAGTCGGGCCCTGCCGCGATAAGCTGCTGTTCGGGGAGCTCGAACTCGATCGCGGAGACCCTGGAGTCCTTCGGCAGGTAGCCATTTGGGTTGCCGAACAGCACGTTCCAGGCCTCGCGTTTGTGGACCACGGGGACCGGTCTGCGAAACTCGACCCGGGTGATCACCTGTCCGGCCCGGGATACCGTCACCGACCTGTTGGCGGGCCAGGTCACGGTCTCGCGCCCTTGGAGGGCGGGGTCCGCTGACTCGAGGGTGACGCCGATCTCCTGGCCTGACGGGGGGTAGTCGTAGCTGTAGTCGTTGCTCAGCCAGGCGAGCACGAACAGCAGGGGCAGGGAGGCGATCAGGGCCGGGTAGGCCGTCAGGCCGATGTGTTTGAAGGACAGTTTCAGGTTTCTGCCCACCAGGGCCATCAGGCCCGCTGCGTCCCCGTAATAGCCCATGAGTTCCTGGCGGACCGGGTTCAGGTCCGCCTTCACCTTGGCGATACAGGCCTGGCAGGAGGTCAGGCGGTACAGGCCCATGGTGGCGGCGCCGGATGCCAGACCCCACACGACCACATGGAGCCAGGGCAGTCCCGGGCCTGCGAGCTCATCGAGCCAGGAGAACAGCGGCGCGGTCAGGTCGAACAGGCCCACGGTACCCGGATCTATTCGCTGTTACCGGACTCGGCCGCCGGCTCGGTCCCCGGCTCTGCCTTCTTTCTCTTCTTCATCATCCGGCGGATGGGCCACAGCAGGATCGAGCCGATCGCCAGCGCGATGACCCCCACCAGCCCCACCAGGGAACCCACCAGGGAGATCCCGGCCCCCGGCCCCACATAGGCCTGAGCCACCGGGGCCACGAGCAGGGTGGTCAGCAGCGCTGTTCTGAGCAGCATAGGATTCATTACGGTGTCCTCTTCGGTTGTGAACTCACGGATTCAGGAACGGCAGATCTTCGGCAGCAAACCGATACCCCCCCGAGACGATGGGAATGTAACTCTTTCCGTCGTAGGTTTCGCGGATGGGGTTCACGAATTCCCACACCATCTCGCCGGCCGGCGAGACCTCCACCAGATGACCCTGCCCGGAGTCCGTGATCAGGGTGTTGCCGTTGGGCAGGCGCTCCTGGCGCCCCCGCCCCTCGCTGTACATGGGATGCTCGCGATCTCCGGTGTACTGCCAGACGATCTCGTCGGTCACCGGATCGAACTCCAGCACCCGGCTGCGCCCGCCCTCGCCGAGCCAGCCCTGGTTGTCGAACAGGAGCATATGGCCGTCGGGCAGGAAATCGGGATCGTGCTGCCGGACCCAGGGGCCCCGGCGGGCCCAGCTCATCTTGCGGGTCTCGAGGTCCAGGGTCGCGATGACGTGCCGGCCCCTGAAACTGACCACCACCTGGCCGGCCCGGGCGAAGGGGAACCGGTCGGCGATCGCCTGGGGCAGGACCTCGATGGTATTGGTATGCAGTATGTCGCCCTTGGCGAAGCGGCGCTTCTCGTTGATCTCCTCGATGAACCCCTGCAGATCCGAATCCGCCAGGGCCTGCAGGATCGGCAGCTCGTCGAGCTTCTTGCCGTCCGCACTGAGGACCACGACCGCATCGTTGATGACGGGGGTGACCACCTGGTCGAAGGCCTTGGGCAGCTGGTTCGTGATCCGGTGGGTCAAGGCATAGATCCGCCCGTCCTCGCCGACGCTGATGTCGTGATGGCAGGGCTCGAGAAACTTCCAGATCAGGTTCGAATCGCGGTCGATCTTGACCATGCCCATCCCCCAGGGGGTGATGCCGTAGGCGACATAGATGGCCAGGAGGTCCCCGTTGGGATAGAGATAGACGTCGCGAAAATAGGTGTTCTCCGGTTTGGCATCGCTGTGGATACCCTCCAGGTCCACCTTCGAGAAGGGCAGCGACCACTCGTGGACGGTGTTGCCATCCATGTCGATCAGGAAGGCCTTCTGGGCATGCCCCGAGGTATACAGGGTGTACCCCTGATAGACCTTGTCCGGGTCATGGACGGTGACGCCCCGCTGCTCCGTCCAGGCCGGGCCCCACAGGTCGGTGAGTACACGGCTGGAGAGATGCAGGGAGCTGTCCGTGAGGGCCTGCAGGGCCGTCTCGGAGTCCTTGACCCACTGATAGGGAAAATGCCTGTGCATGCCCAGGTACACACCCAGGAGGATGGCGATGGCGCCCGCGCCGGCGATGGATATCAACAGCGGCAGGTCGATCTTGCCGCGAGCGTGGTAGAAGCTTTGTCTGGTGGTCATCGGTTCCGGCAGTGTCTCATCTGTAAAGTGGCCCCTGTATCCCATAACGAAGATCCGGAAATCAAGGGGGGGCTCCGCCCATCGTGGCCTGGTCGCTACCGAATGGTCGGGGTCATGGGTGCCGAGCCTCGCGGTCACGGTATACGTCGCCCTCCTGCCAGCGCGCCTCGGTGTCTGGCTGTGTGGCCGGTTCAGGCCGCAATCGGTGCGCCCGTGAGAAAAGGCGACACCCAACGGGGGGGCATCTGTGTCTTGTCCTGCGCCTGGTTCGCCGCACCCGGGAGGCCGAAGGCCCAGGTTGTGATGGCCATGGGCGGTGTGCGCCTTGCACTGAACGACTGCGTCTCACCATCCGCCCGACCCAGGATAGCTCAGCGCTGCCTGAGGGTGGATGGGCGGCGGATGCGTGTCGATGTGGAGGAGCCGTGGGCCGCAGCGGCCCACCTTCTGCGCCGGCGGACCGCGTTCCGAATCGGTCTTGTGCCGTTCCCTGCCCGGGCGAAGGATAGGAAATTGACCGGCACTTGTCCAGGACGGGGGCCGCGGGGGCGAAGGGGAGGCCCTGATCTATTCGTGGATCGGCTGCTGGCGGTCGCACCCGCCCGGCTCTGCGTTGCAGATCTTGCCCACAGTGGCGGCTATGGGTGGCGATTCGCGCCTGGGTCGGAACGATTGCGCCTCACCGCCGGCTCGACCCGGAATGGATCAGGGCCTGCTCAGGGGCGGGGATCGACCGCCGCGAGCTGGATCCGGCTGATGTTCAGGCCGCCTCGCGCCACCACGAAGCGCATCACCTGTGTCCCGGCGTTCAGGGTGACTGGGACCGTGATGGTCTGCCAGCTGTTCCATCCCCCGGTGTTGGGTACGGCGATCGGGCCACCGAGGTCCTGCCCGTCGAACTCCAGACGCACGAGGGCGTCGTCCCGAGGGGTCGTCACCTCGATGCCGGCGAGGTACTCCCCCGCCATACCCACAGCCAGCGTGTACTCCCGCCACTCGCCCGAGGCATTGGCCCCGACCACGGGGTCCTCACCGGGGCCGGTGTCACGGTCCCAGATATCCACGTCATCCTGGCGATAGACGCCGCCCTGGTTGCCTGCGGTGGTGTCATGGTAGGCGATGCCCTCGCCCCCGAGGTCGTAGTCCTCGGCCTCGACCACGCCGGGGACTGGAGCGGGCGTGCCGTTGAGGGGTCGCTGGCCTGGATCCGGCAGCGGCTGGAGGGTGAATCGGGCCGGGGCCTGCTCGCTGGGGCGCAGACCGTCTGCCATGGCGATGGCCTTGATCAGGGCGGTCGACCTCAGTACGAAGGGCCCCTCATAGGGTATGGCGCCGGCATCCGCTGTGCTGCCATCGGTGGTGTAGAAGATGCGGGCCCCAGGTGTCGCGGTCGCCAGGCCGATGGTGACGGACCCGGTGAACGTCCCGCCGGGTGGCGAGACGGTTGGGGTGGCCACCGGGGCCTGGACCTGGGCGGGACGCAGCTCGAAGCGATCGATATTGAAACCGCCCCCGTCCACCACCATGCGCATCACCTGCGGACCCGCAGCCAGGGTCAGGGGCACCGAGACGGTCTGCCACACACCCCAATCCCCGCTGACCGGGATCTCTATGGGGCCGGTGAGATCGGTGCCCTCGACCTCGAAATGCACCCGGGCGCCTGTCCTGGGAGTCGCCACCCGGATATCCAGCCTATGGTCCCCCCCCGCCCCGGGGTCCACGGTGTACTCGCGCCACTCGCCCCGGGCATTGGCCCCGACCAGATGGCCTCCGGCGGGCAGATTCCAGATGTCCACGTCGTCGTCACGGTATGCCCCGCCAGGGTTGCCCGGAGTCGTGTCGTGGTAGGCGACGCCCTCTCCACCGAGGTCGTAGTCCTCGGCCTCGACCACCCCGGGCAGGGGGATCGGCGAGCCGGGGAAGGGTCGCTGCCCGGTGCCGCCATCCCCGGGCAGCAGGGTGAACTTGGCCTGGCTGGGCGGGCTGGCGTTGTAACCGCTCAGGGTGGCCAGGGCCTGCACCTTTGCACTCTGGTTCAGGGTGAAGGGGTCACGATAGCGACTCCAGCGCCCGTCTCCGGTCCTGTAATAGAGCACGGCCCCGGGATCTGTGCCCTCCAGGTCCACGCTGACCGGGCCATGGAAGGTCCCGCCTGCCGGGGTGATCACGGGGGCGGGGAGGGTGTGGGTGGGCCCCGCAGCGCTGAGCGTGGCGGCGGCGAGGGTGATGCCCCCACGGCCTGCCCCGTAGGCCTCTTCGCTGCGCGCAGTGACGATCAACTCCACCCCGCTTCCGGGATGGTCGAAGCCGACCTCCAGGACGCGCGTCTGGCGTTTGTCGGGGACTGCAAGGGTCCGCGTAAACGGCGGTAGACTGCCGTCGCTGAACATGGCGTCGATTCGCACGCGGGCGCTGGACACCTGAAAATAGACGCGCAGTGTGCGCCGGCTGCCGGTGGCGGGGGTGCGCAGCAGGAAACCATTGCTCGGGCGCCTGAGGATGATGGCGCTGTCGATGAGGGCGGTGGCGGTGGGCATGCCGTCGGTCCAGCTGAATGTGGGGCTGGGCAGGGAGGCGCTCCGGGGCGCGGAGTAGAAATGGGTCTGGAAGCGGATGCGCGGGGGGACGCCCAGTTTGCGGTCGACCTCGTTTCGGTCGTTCAGGCCCCAGTGTACCCAGTCGAGCGTCCCCTCGGCGCTCAGTTGGACCGAGGCGGGCGGGCTGGCCAGGGCGGCCTCCAGGGTGGCGGCGCTGGTCAGGGTGGCCGTCTCGGCGGGGGCAGCCGGATCGGCGGCACTCGGTACGGTCTGGGCGGTGCTGCCCCCGGCGTGGATCCTGAAGGTGTGACTGGCCACAGGGCTGGTGTTGGCGCTGGCGGCCACCGCCACCGCCTTGAGGGTGGCGCTGTGGGTGAGCGTGATCGGCCCCTGGTAGGCCTGCGAGGCCGCAGTGGGTGCGCTGCCGTCCAGGGTGAAGTGGATCGTGGCGTCCTGGGTGTCGGAGCGGAGACTGACCTCGACCGGTGCCGTGTACATCCCCCCGGCCGGGGGGATCAGCGGCATGGCCGCAGCGGGCCGGGCCGGGCCGCTGCCGAAGACCAGGTAAGCGGCCCGCTCGCTGCCGTGGGCACGCTCATCGTCGCCCAGCTGGTCCTCGTCCATCACCAGGCCGAGTCCGGCGGGGCACAAGGCATCGGGTCCATACAGGGCGGCCCAGCTGCCGTCCGGCCCGCGCATCCCGGCCTGGCTGACTACCGCGTCGAAGACCTGGTCCAGGCCCTGCAGGGGATAGGTATAGGGAGGGGTGCCGTCATAGCCGCCCACAGTCGGCGGCCCGAGACCCGCGAGCAGGGTCTGGCCCTGGAGACCCCACAGGCCGTGTTCCAGCACCGCATAGCCCACGGTCTCCGTGGCCCGGGTGGTATTCGGGTCCTGGCCGACGTGCCGGCCGACGTACAGCGCATTTCCGTCCGGGGCATTGGCCGCCAGGGCGCCCCGGCTCCAGAAGACCGAGAATCGCGGATCGTTGTGGGTGAGGAGCTGTCCCACCACCACCGGCGCACTGTAGTCGTTGGCATAGTGGCGCTGGGTCCCCAGCCAGCTGGCGGTGTCGTCCACCGTGTCGCTGTCGAACTTGAACGCCTCCAGGGTCAGCCCCTGGTGGGCCGTGGTGTAGACCCCCTCCTCGAGGGCCAGGTACCTCACATCGGTGGGAGGGACGGGGTCGCTGAGCCCGTCGGCGCGGGCGAGGCGGATCTCGAAGCTGTCGTGGTCCACCGTCCTGTCCGCGATGCCGCGGACCCGCGTCACTAGCGGCGGCGTCTCCGTGGCGTACTGCGGGCTCGCGATCAGCACCGGTGAGCGAAACCGTGAGCCCAGGCTCACGCGCCGCCAGGCCCCGTCCACTGCGCCGACCACCCCGTGTTCCAGCTTCAGGGGCGGCTGAAAGGGGATCCGCGCCTCCCGGGCGGTGTAGTCGCCGAGGCTGCCCAACAGCTCAGCGACCTTTTCGGGGAGCGAGAAGGCCAGGTCCTCGCGCTCCCCGGGATCGGTGGAGAGGTCATACAGCTCGAAGGGGGTGACCGGGGTGTACTGCACCAGCTTCCACTGACCCCGGCGGGTGGCGTAGAGGGTCTGGAACTTGTAGTCGTCCTCGAAGGCCATGCGCTCGAAGTACAGGTCGCGCCCGCCCAGCGCCGGGACCTGCCCGAGCAGCACCGGGAGAAAGGATCTCCCGTCGATCTCGTGCTCGATCGGGACCCCCACGGCCTCGGCCAGGGTCGGATAGATGTCCATGGTCAGGGCGGTCTCCTGGGTCTGGGTACCCGGCGCGATGGTGCCCGGCCACACCGCGAACATGGGGACCCGCAGCCCGCCCTCGTACAGGTTCAGTTTGCCGCCCCGATAGGGCCCGTTGTTGGAGAACAGGCCCCGGTCCCCGCCGTTGTCCGACAGGAACAGGATCAGGGTATTGTCATAGATGCCGTCCGTCTTGAGGGCCTGGACGACTCTGCCGATCTGGTCGTCCATGTACTCGATCTGGGCGACGAATCCCGCCCGGGTCTTGTTGATGCCCGGCTCGCGGGCGATGACCCGGTCCAGCCAGGCCGGCGGCGGCTGCACCGGGGTGTGGGGCGCGTTGTAGGCCAGGTACAGGAAGAAGGGCTGGGGCCCCGCGGAGTGGTCGTGGATGTATTCCACGGCCCAGTCGGTGAACAGGGCCGTGCCGTGGATGCCACTGTGGGTCTTCGGCGGGATCACCGTCTCGTTGTTGAGCATGAGATCGTCGCCCGGCCAGTCGGTCTTGGCGGTCGATTCGTGGGTGAAGTAGTTCATCGCCGAGCCCAGCCAGCCGCGAAACAGGTCGAAGCCCCTGCGGGTGGGGAGGTTCGGGGTCTGTGCGCCCAGGCGGTCCCCGAGGTGCCACTTGCCGACCAGTGCCGTGGTATAGCCCGCGGATTTGAGCAGTTCGGGCAGGGTGGGTCCATTGGGGTTGAAGAAACCGAGGTTCACGCTCGCATTTCTGCGCACCAGCCCGGGTACACCGACCAGGCCGGGATAGCGCCCCGTCATCAGCGAGGCCCGGCTCGGGGAGCACACCGCGGAGTTGGCGTAGAAGTTGTTGAAACGCATGCCCTCGGAGGCCAGGGCATCGAGGTTGGGGGTCTCGATGTCTGTGGCCAGGCCGCTGTAGGAGACGTCTCCGTAGCCCTGATCGTCGGACAGGATGACGATGACGTTCGGGGCGAGCGCGCCGTGACCGCCACGCGGGACGAGGAGCAGGGCCAGCAGCAACAGGCCGAGGCACAGGCCGGTGGGGGCGCCCAGTCCGGCCCACCGGCTGGCGGCCGCGGGCTGAGGGCCTTCGTCTGGGGGGGGCAGGCCCGAAGAGGTGCCCGATGCGATCATGGAACTGCCTCCATTCCTTGGTGGGCAGGCTGGCATCCGGCGCGCGCCGGATGCCACGTACAAGCGCGTGGATCGGAATCCTCACCCCGGCTCACCGCGCTGTGATGGGCAGGGGACACAATATACAGATGGACGATCTGGGTCATCGGCGACAGATCAGCGCAAGTGCTGACTAATGAACAAGCTTATTAGCTAGAGTCTAGCACGTACCTGCCGCCCGCGCCGTCGGGCCGGGCGATTGCGGACGGCAGCAGCCGGGCCACGGACAGATCGCAGGTGCCCTAGGAGTCTGTCGGACTTAGGGCCAATCTACTGCGCCGGTGGGAGAAGGGCCCAAATATCCCCGATTTCTATTCGTCCCATCCCTGGGACTCCCCCTGTGGGGCTCACGTACAAAATCGCTCCCGGCGATTTTGTCGTTGCGTAGTCCCACTATACGCCTCGAAATCGTGAATATTTTGCCTCCTTCTCCCACCTTGCTCGCTACGATCGCCTAAATCCGACACACTCCTAGACGTCGATCCTGAGGGTCAGACACCTGATCGCACCCCCGGCGCGTA
>Ga0114931_10004485_pt1 | contig 17408 bp, 12 predicted proteins | sample 2SBtaG_FD_89579 | JGI IMG/M metagenome (GOLD analysis project Ga0114931, IMG submission 89579) | Deep subsurface microbial communities from Kolumbo volcano to uncover new lineages of life (NeLLi) - 2SBTROV14_V59a metaG | ecosystem: Environmental > Aquatic > Marine > Volcanic | place: Kolumbo...
ATAGCTTCCAATCCGCTACAAGAAGAAGCGCTACTATCTGTAATAGAGGGAGTCCGCTCTTCAAAGGAGGCGTATTCTACCAGCAACTCTGTCCTCCCATCAATAGGGGGACAGAAAAATGTCTAAAAAAACCCCTACGGATCAAAAATATACATACCCCTCACCCTATTGTATTCGTTTTACCGAAGATGAGCGCGAAGCTCTGGAGCTAGCTGCGGGTGATCGCACACTCTCTGCATATATACGCTTTCTTATCTTTGGCGATGAAATACCCAAGAGTAGAACGCGCGGTAAAAAACCCGTCAAAGACCAAAAGGAACTGGCCAGATTGCTGGCTGCCTTCGGGCAATCACGCATTGCAAATAACATCAACCAGCTTGCCAAGGCAGCGAATTCCGGCTCCCTGCCGGTGAATGTTGATGTGCAAAAAGCCTTGAATGAAGCTTCGCGCTCAGTTCACTGGATAAGAAATACCCTGACCAAAGCTCTGGGCTTGCAGGAAAAAGACAATGATCCTGAAAGCCAGTAAACGCGGAGGCGCGCGCCAAATGGCAAAGCACCTCATGAATGGTGAGCAAAATGAGCATGTAAGCGTGCATGAAGTATCGGGCTTTGCCTCGGATAATATCAGCGGCGCATTAAATGAAATCCATGCGATTAGTAAAGGCACACGTTGTTCGCGATTTATGTTCTCGCTTTCCCTAAGCCCGCCCCAACATGAAAAAGTGCCAGTGGCTGCCTTTGAAGAGGCCTTAGCGCGCATCGAAAAAAAACTCGGGTTAGAAAATCAGCCCCGCGTTATCGTCTTCCATGAAAAACATGGTCGCAGGCACGCGCACTGTGTTTGGTCACGCATTGATGCTGCGGAAATGAAAGCAATTGATCAGCCATTTTTTAAAAACAGGCTAAAAGAAATATCCAAACAGCTTTATCTCGATCATGGCTGGAAATTGCCACAAGGCTTTATTGATAAAAGCAAAAAGAACCCTCTCAACTATACAAGGGCGGAATGGCAGCAAGCTGCGCGCACAAATCAAAACCCCAAAGCAATCAAATCCGCCTTACAGCAATGCTGGGCGCAATCTGATAATAAAAAGAGCTTTGAACAGGCGCTCCTGGAATCTGGTTATTGGCTTGCCAAAGGTGACAAGCGCGGCTTTGTAGCTATCGATATACATGGCGAGGTTTATTCTCTAACCCGCCAGCTTACAGCTAGGAAAAAAGAGATTGAACAGCGCCTTGGCAAAGCCGATGCCCTACCCTCTGTTGATACGGTAAAGAATGAGATTAGTGGTAAAGTTTCAAAGCTCTTAGGCAAGTTCTTAGGCGAGCTTGAAAAAGATCATAAGAAAGAATTAGCGCCATTGCGTAAAACCAAGACCGCTATGACGGCGCAGCACCGCAAAGACCGCGCTGCGCAAAATTCCTATCAGGAAAACCGCTGGCAAAAAGAAGAAAGTCTGCGGGTTTCTAAAATCCGCAAAGGCTTTAAAGGTTTGTGGGATAAGCTCAATGGCCGTTACTGGAAACAACGCAAAATTAATGAGCGAGAAACTTGGCAAGCTCATAAGCGCGATCAGGCGGAGCGCGAAGAGCTGATCGATCGGAAATTAGATATGCGTCAAAAACTTCAAATCCAGTTTGTCTTGCTGCGCCAAAAACATGAGGAAGAGCGCGCTAAGTTAATTCATGATTTATCGCATCTCAAATCCCATGAGAAAAAGAAAGCCAAAGTTGCTACGCACAGTAAATTACGTGGCAAAAGCCAGGATCAAGGCATCGGCTTTGATGCTCCCGATAAGGATATCGACTTTGAACCTGAGATTTAAGCCGCGATCAGATTGCTGGTTTAGTGAATAGTCTTCTTTTTATTTTTTTTATTTTTTCTATTTAACAAAGCTATCGAAAGCCGTGATAAATCCCTATAAACAACTAAAGCTTTCATTCTATCACTGACAACACCAAACTACAGCACTATATCCAAGAAGAATAAGCGCCGCACAAATTTCTAACTTTGTATAGTTGTGAGTTTTTTCTAAATCATTCAAGTACGGTGTCAGGTGCTTTGTTGCTATTAAAACACCTTTCTTATGAACATCTTTTATATCAACTCTACCATCACTTTCATGAGCGCTTGGATTATGTTTTAACGACATTAAACCTTCCTTTTTGCGTTGAACAGGTTTTACCCAGTAAAAAACGCAGAAAGATAAGTTTAGACTATTTCATTAAGCCGCAATCAGATTACCCGATGTTAGCAAGGCATCCTCATCGGTAAGACCGGTTTCGTTATAAATATAAGCCACCTGCACAAAGTTGTCAGCTCCACCATCTGCATCAACAGAAAGATAAGAGCTACCAGCGGATTCTGTGATCTGCACAAAGTCAGTAATAGCATCGGTCAACTGATCATATCCAATCAATAGATCAGAAATATCGAGCTTGTCATTCTCGGTTAATTTAAAGTCCTGAATATTATCACTGGCATTAAACGTTGTTAGTGCTTCAAATACAAAAACATCCGCGCCGCCTTGCCCATAAAGCATATCTACTCCGGCACCACCTGATAGAATATCATTACCAGTACCACCGTAGATATAATCAGAACCATCATTACCGGATATAATATCGTCACCGCCATTACCTTTGAGTGTATCCGCCCCGCTTCCACCAAGTATGGTATCAATTCCATTAGCACCATATATCGTGTCGTTACCATTACCGCCAGATAGAAGAGAGTTATCAATATAATCTCCAACGATTCTATAACCATAGATAATATCGTCACCGTCATTACCATAGATCGTATCAACGCCTGAACCACCATAGCGAACGCCATAAAGTGTTTCGTCAGCCGACGTGCCATTTAATGTCAAATCCAAAGATGTTAAATCAAGTGTTGATCCATCATCGAATTGGACAGTTTCAACAATATAACCTGTTCCGTATGTTTGCCAATTCAGCTCAATAGAACCGCCAAGCCCCCCATCAACATTGATTATCACATCATTAATATTCAAGCGGGTTATATCGAGCATTGCAGCCGTGATACCAGCGCCGAACAATATCGTGTCATTGTCCCTATTCTCTTCAATAAGATCGTTGCCATCTCCGTAATTGAATATGTAAGTATCATTACCACGACCTCCCTTAAGGATGTCATCACCAGTGCCACCTATCAGAGTATCAACTCCAACGCCGCCATTGATAACATCATTGTCAGCGCCGCCATCAAGATAATCACCGGCAGCATCCGCATAGAGAGTATCGTTTCCATCTCCACCGTAAATAGTGTTTTTAGCAGTGTAAGAATAGCCGCTTACACCTGTTCCACGGATAATATCGTCACCGTCATTACCATAGAGTGTATCAACGCCGCTACCACCTAGACCATCTCTTACGCCATAAATTGTTTCATTAGCTGATGATCCAATATAGGTGTAATCAAGAGTATTTAGATCAAGTGTTGAACCATCATTGAATTCTAAAGTTTCAACAACGCCGCCTGAAAATTGACCTTGAATAGTAAGAGAGCCATAATCAACAGTTTGATCGATTTGAATGGTAAGATCATACCAACCACTTCGAATAAAGCTCAGATCATTTGCTGTCACACCTGGGCCGAATAATATTTTATCATTCCCGCCCTGCTCAATTACAACATCATCGCCCTGACCAAGGGAAAATAAATACGTATCATCGCCATTATGACCACGCAATATGTCATCACCTAACCCACCATCAAGAATATCGTTACCGCTACTTCCATATAAAATATCATTACCTGTGCCACCATTAAGAATGTCATTACCTGTGCCACCATTAAGAAAGTCATTACCTTCCTGTCCATAAAACACATCATCACCACTCGTTCCGGTCAAATAGTCATCACCTGAGGTTCCTAAGATAATATTTGCAGATGTTATGTCTATATTTACTGTGCCGGCATCACTTAAACCGGTTCCATCAAGAAGAGTATAATTAAAGCTATCTGATCCGTTATATCCTGTTGCAGGTATATAGGTAAACGAGCCATCAGCCAGTAGGTCAACTGATCCGCCATTAACTGTGGTTATGCTGGCCGGTGTAACGGATAAAGCATCACTATCTGCGTCAGTATCATTGCTTAAAACATTGCCGGTAATAACACTGCCCTCATTACCTGAAAAGCTGTCATCCGTTGCTATTGGATTATCATTAACCGGATTAATTGTAACATTTATATTTGCTGTTGTTATGCCACCATTACCATCGCTAATTGTATAGGTAAGGGTTTCTGATCCATTAAAATCTGCATTAGGCGTATAGGTCAGAGTATTATCTACATTGACAATAACTGTACCATTTATTGCGCCACCTACAGAAGTAACGCTTAATGTATCTCCTTCTATATCACTATCATTGCTAAGAACATTGATTGTAACAACGGTGTCTTCATTTGTTGTTGCGCTATCATTTATTGCTACCGGAGCATCATTTACGGCGGCAACATTAAGTGTCACTGTTCCCGTATCGCTTCCTCCCTGCCCATCAAGCAGCGTATAAGCAAAGCTATCCGTGCCATTAAAATCTGCGGCAGGTATATAGGTAAATGAACCATCAGCTAGTATGCTAACAGCTCCACCATTTACTGTTGTAAGTGTTGCGGCTGTTACTGATAAAGTATCTCCATTTACATCGCTATCATTGGTAAGAACATTACCGGAAATCACTAAATCCTCATTACCGGCAAAACTATCAGCAACAGCAACCGGATTACTGTTTGCTGATGCGTTAATTGTAATGGAAGCAAGGGCTGTATCCGTGGCTCCAAAACTATCTTGAAGTGTGTAGGTAAAGCTATCTGCTCCAATATAACCAGCATTTGGCGTGTAGGTGAAATCACCATTAGCAGCTATTACCACTGAGCCGTTAGCTGTTACAATAGTTTCTGCTACAATGCCTATAGCATCACCGTCCGGATCACTATCAACGCCATTGCCATTATCAGCTAAAAGATTACCTGTTACATCCAGGTCTTGATTACCGCTGAACACATCATCTTGCGCGAGAGGCGGATTATTAGGAGGAGCTACATAATTCAATGTGATATTGGCTGTTCCTATATCTGAATTACCTTGCCCGTCATCAAGTGTGTAGGTAAAGCTATCAACTCCGATATATCCTGCATTTGGCGTATAAGTAAAATCACCGTTTGTTGAAATAGTAACCGAGCCATTTGTCGTGGCAAAAGTTCCTGCCACTACACTTAATATACCGCCATCAGGGTCACTATCAGCTCCATTGCCATTATCAACCAAGAGATTGCCAGTCACTACTGTATCCTGATCTGCTACAAATATATCATCCCCCGCAACTGGAGCCAGCAATGTTGTTAAATCAAAACTTGTTCCATCAGAAAATTGGATTTGCTCCAAGATTAAATTGGGATCACCAGAATAGAAATCTGCAATAGTAACGCCGCTAGCAATATCGATTTGTAAATCATTACCGACTTTTGTAAAAACAAGATCAGAAAAAGTTATAGCGTCCAATATTGATAAAGTATCAAAGCCAGACGTGTCGGATATAACATCAAAACCATCACCTGGAGAAAACAGATATACATCATCGCCAGCACCACCAAATATCGTATCGTTTCCTGCACCGCCGACTAATGTATCGTTTCCAGCATTACCATTTAATGTGTCATTACCTAAGCCACCAGCTAAAGCGCTTCCACTAATATAGGCATTTAATATGTCATCACTAGCAACGCCATAAAGCGTCTGATTATCAGCCGTACCTGTGAGATTATCTACGTCAGGTGTTCCGACAATCCAACCTGCATAATCATCTAGGTTTAAAACGCTACCATCACTAAATTTTATATTTTCTACTTTACCGCTGCCTGTCTGATTTAAAATCGTGACCGAGCCTTCTGCAAAAGAAATAACAAGATTACTACCAACCATATTAAAGCTTAAATCTGATAGTACGAAATAATCTGAAAACTCAATTGTGTCTGATGAGCCTGAGGCATCATCTACAATATCATCACCAACTACAGGCGCTTGAGGTGTCACTGATCCTGCGCTTGGCGGTGTTCTCGGATTAAAAGAAGTCCCAAAGAAATATGTATCATCTCCGCCTTCCCCTTTAAGCAGATCATTACCAGCTAGAAAACCTCCAAATCCGGCGCCGCCGTCAATAATATTATTGGCAGATGAGCCTGTGATCGTATCATCACCTTGTGAGCCAATTACGCCCTCAATACTCGTAAAGGAATAATTAGTGCCATCCATATTTGCACTTTGGGATGATAGGTCTATTTGCGCTGTAGTCAGTGCAAAAATAGACTCAAAAGATACTATATCCATCCCTGCCCCGCCATCAATGATGTCATCAGCGCTAGTTTCTAGAACAATAATATCATTACCATCTCCAGCATCGACTGTTACAGCGCCATTGACTAAGCCAAGAATTGTATCATCGCCTGCGCCACCATAAACTGTATCATCACCGCCCTGAGCAGATATCCAATCATTACCTGCGCCACCGTCAAGGGTATCGATGCCAACACCTCCTACCAGCTCATCATTGCCAGCACCTCCATATAGCTCTCCAGAAAGGTCTGTGATGCCGAGTACATCATTACCGCCCTCACCATAAAACTTTACATAACCGGTTGCCAGAACTTCATTTTGAGGGTTTATCCCAACACCAATAACGTCATTTCCTGCACCGCCATAAACAATATCGTTACCACCAGTTACAACTACGTCATCATTCCCACCATTAGCATAGATGATGTCATCTTGTTGACCTGAAATTTGAAACACATTGCTTGCGTCCAAATACCCATATATAGCATCGATAATATTCTCGTCACTGCCATCACCAATTGTGGTTAGCACCATTTGCTCAAGCGTTAAATCAGGATCATTGGCAAAATCTATAATTGGATTAAAAGTAGCAGCCAGCGCAACACTATTTGCACCATAATCGAGTATTGTAGTGCCGCTTGCGTCACGCCAAAGGAATGTATCACTTAGAGCTATATTTTGTGGCAATGCAGCCATGTATGTCGTGGATGAATCACCAGAAGCTGCATCATACCCACCAAAATCAATTATATTCTCGCCACTTCCTAGAACAACTCGATCACCCTTACCTACAGTGTAGGTATCATCTCCAAATCCATCAAAAATAGTATCACTGCCCGCTCCACTATCTATTATGTCATTACCAACTCCGCCATATATCGTATCATTGCCGGAGTTCCCATTTATAATGTCATCACCTGCGCCACCAAAAATAATATCATCAACCGAGAATCCTGGAACATCGCCATCAAGTGTATCTGCTTGGTTGCTTCCGCGAGTTGTAAGATCAATAGATGCAAAGGTAAGCGCTGATGTATCAGCAAACTGAACATTGACATTGTTAGCGTTAGCTATATCCAAGGCGGCATTTTCTACAATTGCAAATGATTGGCCGTAACTAAATAGAAGGTTATCTGTTCCAATACTCGCATCTCTAATAACACTCACATCGATCTGGTCTAATCCATTGAATATCAATAAATCTGCCTGAGCATCAGGTGTTGTTCTTACTACCGTGCTGCCGGTATCATTCACTGAAAAATTAAATTGATTTGCTCCCGTACCACCATCATAAATATCGTCACCCTTACTGGCAGAAAAATTATCGTCCTGGGTGCCCCCAGTAAGATAATCATCAATACTGGTTCCTAATTGCTTAAATGACATTGTAGAAACAGCAACATTATTTATCGTCTCTATTCCCTGGCCGTTAAAATAATCCAATATAACTGCCTTGTTTGTACTTGCAATAACCTCATCGGAGTTACTGGCACCGGAATAATCAACAACCAATGATCCATTATCCGCCTTCCACAAAGTATAAGCGCCGCTAACTTCCAAGTTTCCATTGGCACCGCCATCTTTTATAACATCGATACCTGAACTTGTTTGATATTTTACATTGTTGTTAAGCTGTCCATCTAGATAATCATTACCGCTCCCACCATTCAATGTGTTACCGCTAAAGCCGAAAAGATAATCAGAGCCAGCACCTCCGTCCAGGGTAAGATCATTCGATTCAAAACCGCGCAGCCAGTCATCGCCGCCATTACCATTTACAAGAGTAATACTTCCACTAGCGCTCAGCGTATTACTTGCACCATCACCGGAGAGCGTTGCTCCAGAAGCTGCAAATGTTGTTGCATCTGCCTCATCAAGTATCAGTCGATCTACTCTGAATTTTGCACCGTCAGAATATTCAACAAACTCAATATCGGTTGAGTTGGTAATATTGGCAGCCCCTGAAATAGAAAGCTGAGTTCCCGCATATGTAAACGAATTAAGGTTAAATTGATATCCACCTAACAGATAAACAATATCATTAGCACCTGAGCCATCTGTGATCGTATCAATACCGGTTTGCAGCCACATAGGTTGCTGTCCACTAGCCGCTATATAGAAAGTATCATTGTCTGCTCCACCCTCAAGAATGTCATTTCCTGCGCCACCAACAATGCGATCATCCCCGCCGCCGCCATTGATTAAACTATCATCGCCGCCATTACCAAACAGCCAGTTGTTATTTCCATCACCTGTAATCGAGTCGGCTGCGTTTGTGCCAATAACTTGTTCAAGACCAGTTAATGTATATGTGCCGTTATTGCCGTCTGATCCGGTTTGAGCGTTAAGATCAACAGTTATCCCGCCCTTCGTCGCCGCGTAATCAGAAAAATCTACATTATCTCCGCGCTCTGTGGTTTGCCCGTTGCCAGTAAATCCCTGACCGACAACTCCTTCCTTACCTTTGAAAACGTCATCACCAGACGCACCGATGATTTGCTCGATATTTGTAATTGTATCTAATTCTTTCTGGCCACCCGATATAAGAAAACGATCGACTTCCCCTTTGGCAAGATCAGCCTCAATGCGAATGCCAGACTGACCGCTTGATGCCTGCAATAAATCCTGCTCCGCGTAGCTCAGCGTATCTAAACCCGCTAAACCGTCATATTCATTCTTCCCAGCCGCATCTATGAAGGTATCATTTGCGCTACCACCAATAAATTCCTCGAAATCACTGAAAGTAATTGAGCCATTAGTCGTTCCTTTAATTACATCCACAGTTACCGAACTAGTCATTCCACTAAAATCAAGCGTATCAATATCGCCACTTCCATCAATGAAATAATTCTGTGATAAATCCCCATTTGTAAAGCGTACGCGATCAGCAGCACCTGTTAAAATTAGCTTCTCAAAACCGTAAGCTAAATCTGTATATGTAAAATTATTACCAAGGATTTTTAAACCTTGAGTATAAATTGTTCCTGTTTCTGCCGGAGCAGTAAATAATACGTTTAAACCATTAGTTACATTGGCATAACTTAACGTATCATTTGAAGAGTTATACTCTGCACTACCGCCGAATATCTTGTCATCTCCAATCGTACCAAATACAGTATCATCACCATCACCGACAACGATAATATCGCCATAAACCGTACCAGTGACAGACGCATCATCCTCAACGCTGCCATAAACAACCTTACCTCCAGAGGGTGTGTCATATTCGATTGTGCCATTATTTTTTAACAAAATAACAGCCGCCAACATCGCAGGTAGTGCATTTGATAGTAAAGAGCCATCAACACTATTGTTATAATTTTGGAGATCTGCCTCGTAGTCATAATTATTGATCGGTGCAATGTTATCTTTATTTGTAAATACAAAATCTAATTTCACGCCAATATCATATGGGTCTATTTGATTCCCCAAAATAATTTGATCAGCAAGGCTTGTAAAAAAATCGCTTGTCTCAAAATCAAAATCATCATCAAAAGGACGAATTTTAACATTACTCATTGATACACCAGTGGATGTAACAATAAATTCTGTATCATCAGATAAAATAAACCCGCTATTATTAAACACATATGTGCGTTCCAGATAGTCATCATCACCAGCATTTATTTGATATTGAGCGACCGATATTTTAAAATCATCTCTACTAATGCCATATGAAGATAATTGTAATTCTGCCGCCGTATATATGCCATTTGCCAATGTTAATTGACCATTGAAAAATTGATCCACAACTGGAGCTTGAGAGGGGGATGCATAACGACCGGGACCATCGTTCATATAGCTAACGGCATCCACTTTTATTGTCATAACTTTATCACCGTCATTATTTATCAAAGCATCATATTCTGCTTTTAATCTCAAACGATCAACATAATGCGCAGGCGTTTGGGCTGTACCATACAAATATAAATTCGTAACCGTATGTATATCTAGCTCATCCCATGTCCATATTTTATTTGCATCATTACTCATTTTTTACTCTACATTTCTTTCCAGTATTTTCTATTACGCTCTAAAGAATTTTCGTATGATGCCTTGCTTACATCAATCGAAGTGCTATCTGCTCCCATAGTTTTACCACACGAATCCAGAGCCGTAATTCTATTTTCATAAGGATGCCTCCCATATGTCTCAACTACAGGGATATATCTTTCTAATTCGAAAAGATATCTGCCTACGAAAGTTTTATTGGTAAATCTAGAAAATTTATCTAACATAAATGGCTCTCCGTCAATCTTGCAGCATGCTGGATATTCCGCCCCGTTCCACCGATTTGCAACATAACTGACTTTTTCTTCAAAACTCATAACATCTGCTTTTGCTCCAAATAAATATCTGTCTACTAATTCCCGCTCACTCAAATATCGCTTCTCCGCATAACAAAAACCTGTGTGATTAAGATATTGAGTTGATCCTAAAACAACTAGAACAGCCCAAAGCACCCAACGTTTTTTAAATCTCTTTTTCATTATTTTCCCATAACACACAATTAGGATTGCTTTCATGCGTAGCATATTTTTTCTGAATCACTCAAGTAAAAGTTTATCTATATTATTTTTTTGCTCTCTGCTATTCCATCTATCAGTCTTTATTACCCCCAGTGTTAGAGAACCGTACTATCCACGGCCTTTAATAAACCCAACTTAAAAAGCACAGAAGGCCATTAGAGCTGCAAGCGTACCGAGAATTCTCGGTCGCGCTTCTCCACATGTTTCAACCATAGGTGCATCTCATGACCTCCTGCGCATCAGCGGCCTTATCAAAGGTCGCGAAAAGATCGCGGCCTCCAACAACAGGAGGTAATTATGAAACTGGTAACAAGATTTGAAATGGCAGCAAAGAACAAAAACGAGTTGCGCTCTTTATTAAATGAAGCTTTTAACTCACTTGCCAAAAGCAATCCTGATACTCATCAGAGAAGAAACGCCCTGGCTTCAATAGAAAATATCCAAAGAGAGCTTGGTGCTCGCGCTCTCGAAATGTAAGTACAAGGCCGCCAATTGCTGGCGGCCTTTAATGCGCTGCTAGAAGTCATGCGCGTTGGTGACTATCAGGTCATTTTCAATCTCGGTGATCTCGCCATTAATCTTCATGTCGCGGGCGATTGCTTCGTAATCGATGTAGTAGCGAAGACTTTCAGGTATTTCTGTAGTTTCTTCGATCAGCTCCTGAGCGTAATCTTCTGCGCTACCGTGATGCAGGTAAACTTCGTCATAACGTTCCAGAGCATCTTTGATATTATAACCAAGATCATCGAGCAGGAAGCAGATGCGGATTATGTCACTATCATCCAGCTCTTCGAGTTCATCGTACCAGAAGTTGATATCGCCTTGATGTATGGGCAGTGATTTTGCCAGCTCACACAAATGATCTTCGCCGTCGATGAACTTAATTTCTACTTCCTCGCAGCCAATCTTATTGAGTTTTTCCATCCCCTCTTCAAATTTTTCAATGCTGTCAAAGTAAAAGCCGGCGTGGTCTAAGGAATATGGTTGTGCGTAGAATTCGGTCATGGTTTTTATCTCCTGCTTAATTGTGAAATCGTGGATCACAAAAAGCGCAAGGAAAAAGGCGTAGCGGAACAGCCCGAAGCCAATGATTGGTGCGGCTCGCAGGCGTAGCCGAGAACACGGTTCATGGGCGTAGCCGAAAGGATAGGCTTGGAGCGCAGACGACTTGCGCCATGCTGGCCACGTTAAATTTCACGAGCAGGAGGTAAGAGCTGACCGGCGCATAATCATCATGCTACTTACACCGGCATTATTGGCAGTGAGTTTAAAAAGAAGGGATGATTGTAAAAACCAGAGCGGCTTTTATATGGGGAAGTGCTTTTAGCTCAGCGATTAGATGTTTTGTTTGAGCTGGAAAGATATATCCGTATCCATCTTCTTATATATATCCGACTGAAACCAGAAGAGTAGATAACAACAAATCAAATAATATTCTGATCGACCATTTGCCATAAATACAATGAAAGATATGTCTTATATGGACTGGCCTTATATGGATCAAATGAAGCGCCGTTATAATGTTTATCATTAATTATACTTACTGCCCTTTGAATCGTGCCATCCTTTTCAGGGAAGACATCTTCAAACCCAAAATAAAATATCGATAATATGTCAGCAGACCATGTTGATAGCCCCCAATGACTTGATACTTCTCTAACAACATCGCCATGGGGCATTTGTCGCCAGACTTCAAAGGTATCGGGAGCTTTATCATATTTCTGGCCGAACTCGGTGATTGTTTTTGCTTTGCGCCCCGAAACACCCAGTCCAGTTAATTCATCAATCGATAGCTTACAGCCTCCATCAAGGCCTTTTTCAATACTGAGTTTTTCAACTCGCTCATAAATAGTGCGCGCAGCGTGCCTTGAGAGCATTTGACCGATCACGGTTCTTGTAACCGCGTCCGCTACGCTAACCTGCTTTGCACATGGCAAGCCAAGCACTCCTACGGCTGTAATTACAGCCTCAAGCTCTGGATAACTGCTTAAAATATGGGCAAATGCCTGATCTTCACTAGCGCTCACGCCTTATCCTCTTGACTTAAAACATAAAAACAAGGAATCTAACACGAAATTACTAATAGCAGCACTGGACAATAATGCCAAACGATAGCTTTTTTCGCACGATAGCCGACCCGAGCAAGGTCATTACCCCCATTGATAGCACTATAAGGTTTCCAGAGGTACTAGATATCTTAATAGCAAAATATGATGACGCTATCGATATATTCTGCGATTTAATCAAAAACTCTAATAGCAGCTCTGATGTTCTTAAAAAAATCCGCACCACCGAGCGCACAGCAGATGAGCGAATGGCATTGCTCAAGATGTACCGGCGCTGCGTCTCTCCGGTTCTTGATACAGAAACCACCAAGAAAATCAAAAAAGTCAGTAATGAAATGCTGATCGAAACCTATGGCGAAACATTCAAGCCTATAAATAAGTTAAAAAAACAGTTTGGGAATTTGCCTAAAGAAATGCGCTATGCTCTGGCTGCGTTGATTGGTGAATATGACACAAGAGGCCAACTTGGCTATCAATTAACCGGCGCATTTTTTGATTGGTTTGAAGATCATTTTAAGGACGAATTTACAATTGAAGGGCCAAGGGGCGCTGGCCGTGATGTTGAATTAAGCGAAATCTTCCCTGATTTTAACGGCTCTTTTCCATGTGACTTTGTTATCAGAAAAGTCAAAGATCAAACGCCCGTAGCGATTGGGTTTGCTCGTTACGATTCAACTAGAGGTGGCGCACAATCTGATGATCGCACAGGCGGAAACTCTAACAAAGTCGATAAGGCAAAAAAATATTTCAAGAAAGCCGGAGGTCATATCAAGCTTGTTTTCTTATCTGATGGCCCTGGCCTTCTTCATAAAGACACATGGGAAGAATCCTGCACACTTGATGGCAAGTGGGATGGCAAAGTCAGAGTAGCTACATTAAAGCTTGCAGAAAAAAGAATAACCAAAGATTGGCTGGAAAGTTAGGTTCATGACTCTAAATCTTTCCAAGCTCTACGATCTCTTTCTTATATTCTTCCCACAGATAATCCTCGACTAAAAATGATAGTTTTTTTGCAGGTAAATCCTTAATAGACGCCACATCAGGCTGATCATTAACATAGTCACCCATTGCCTTTACACCATGCCTAAAGCGCTCAATCGTAGATTTTGCAGCGGTAAAAGAAGCATCCATACCAATATAACGACGATTTAATTCCAACGCTGCATGAATTGTTGTCCCTGAACCGCAGAAAGGATCAACAACCAGATCACCTTCATCAGAACTTGCACCAACAATCATTTTTAGCATGTTAAAATTCTTTTCTGTTGGATATCCCGTGATCTTAATGCTCTGGTGATGAGCATCACGAAAATTTACCCAATAATCCGAAAGAGAGAGCTTCTTATCCTTTGTCCAATAGACTTTGCGCCTTGGATTACCATTTCTTGACCAGTGAATATCACCCTGCTCGTCAAACGCATCAAGCTTTGCAGGTGTGTATTGCCAGTGCTTACCTTTTGGAGGCATCTTGCCCCGCCACTCTTTACCGGTTTCTCCATTCCTGGTTCCAGGAGCATGCACAGGCACTAATTTAAAACGGCGACCAAAATCATCGATTTTTGGATATTCTTTTTCTATCCAAGCTTGCTCAGGAGCCTCTCCCGGCTGGTGCCATTTATAGTTATTTGATTTTGTGTAAAACAATACATAATCATTGAGATTGGAATATTGCTTGGTAGTAAAGTTTTTACTGCTGCATTTTCTCCGCGCGATCAAGTTCCTGAAATTCTTTTCGCCAAAGACCTCATCCATAACCACCTTCAAATGGGACAGCATTTGATAACCGATATGGATATAGATCGAGGCATCATCGGCCATGCACTCACGCATTAAAATAAGTCTTCTTCGCATGAACTCTATATAGGTGGCAGAACCCATTGAATCCTTATAGGCATGTTCAAGGCTTCTGGAATGAAAATCCATACCGGTGCCATAAGGCGGATCAAGGTAAAATAGATTTACCTTTTTATCAGAGTTCAGCAAGGTATGCAGCCCGACAAAATTATCTGTCAGGACAAAGCTGTTATCGGGGATATCTACTGATTTACGCGAGGCTTTACCGTTTGCGCTAATCGATCTAAAGTGGCTGTAATGCTTGAAAAGTATTTCGTCTTCGCTGGCTTTGCCTTCATAGAGAAGGCGCGGGGCGGCTGATTTATCTGGCAAAGGTATATTATCTATGGAAAGATCAGGCGCAGATATTGCGTCTTTACTATGTTGTTCTCTTTTTGTTATTCCGGTAGCCATTCTCGCCCCTAATTTGGTAACCACGCGCTGTATTTAGGGGTAATTTACACCTGAATAGCCCACATATCAACTAGATATGGTAGGTAATTGGCGTATTTTACAAGTAGGGTGGACGAAGTTTAACCGGTAACCAGTAAGTGGTTGATTCTACGTTATCCTTTGGTTGACCTATTGCTGCCCCATGATGATACGCTGAGCGCTCTGCCCTACTTCACTGTGCCACCATATTTCAACAAGAGAGAGAGAGCAATCTTATCTTCTTTGTCTTGAGATTGTAGCTCACCGACTTTTCTTAACGCTGATTCAATATCGCCGTCGCCATAAAATAAATAAATTGCCTTACCATATTCTGCGTATCTACGAAACGCAGTTAATGTTGATAAGTCTTTGGCTATCCCGTTACGGCTGGCCGTAATTGGTTTAATTTCTATAATTGTATGATTACCACCCATATCACCAGGAACATGAACCAATAAATCTGGTTTCACTCGATCCAAATCATTGCCTCTAACAAGGGGATGCCCAGATTTATCAACTTCACCACTTAATTCATATTCAGTATCAGAAGGCCACCGAAGTCTTAACTGGTGATATAACTCGTAGCAATATACTCTTTCCCGATAAATAGGGTCTTCCTGACCATCAACAGGAAGCTGAAAATAATTCCGCTCAATATTTTCTGTTGCTTCTGCTACCAACTGTTCAATGTTCATCGGTATCCTGTAAAATGCTTATAGGCGATTCATCACTCAAGTAAATTCTTAAATGCTGACACAATTAATTTTTCTCTTTGTTGAATAAACTCTTTAAAGTTCTCAAGAGAAAGATCAATATCTGGAATATAGTTCCTCTCCATATATGCCTTCCTATCTTCCTTGTTCGGATATTTTTCTTTTATCCAAACATCAAAATCTGTTCCTGATTTTTCTTGATTTGGCACACCTTCAAGCAACTGTATATTTGCCAAGTAATTATAATTATCGAGATAGAAATCAATATCATCATCAGCTATACCGCGTTTTTCAAGCCTTTTTGCGGTAAACAGTTTTTTAGGGAATATATGGTCTTGATGGAATTTATTTCTAAAATCAAGCGATGGGTATATAAAGGCCAAAACTGAATATGTGTAAGCCTGTCCATACTGATAAAACAGTAGGTTTTCTATCTCATCATCATCAAATGATATTGATTTTGTACTGCCCTTTAATTTCATAATTATTTCATCAAAGGGAAAACTATCACCTGAATCGTTGATTACATCACGAATTGGTCGTAATACGTTATCAGGCTGGCCGCCAAATGTTCTTTTGAGAAGAACCATAACCAACCACTTAAATATTTTTTGTCTATCCGCTTCGTATTTTGATGATTCAGAAAAATTATCAGGGCTACCAAGCTTATATAGATAAGTCGCGATCGGAATAAGAGCATTATTTGATGTTAATGTATCACGGTGATAACCAAGACAATCGAGCAAAACAACAGAAGCCTTAATTGCTTTAGTAATATCATCCCATTTATTTTCAATGGCGAGCATATTTTCTTGATTGAAGTTATCAACCTTAAAGGCGATATCTTTAAAGCCAGAGAGAACCAAACAATTTTTTAAAACGAAATCTTTATTAATATTGAAACCATCACCTATAGAATTAATTTCATCAACAAAGCTTGTAATTTCTTCCCTTGCATCTTTTTCCTTCCATTGCGCTGTAGCAATAGAAAGTAAAAGATCAGAATAACTTAACTGCGTTCCACCGCTATTCACCCGTATAAATATATTTAAAACCTTATCCAGGCTTTCATCTTTTTCTAAGAAAAAGTTTATAGATTTATTTTTATGAATAACTTCATATAGTTTAAATAGAGTTTTATTAGCATATCTAAATTTTTCTTTACCAAGCTCTGAAATGTCGTTTTCTAGCAAGAAGTCATTAACATCTACAGCTTCTGTTAAATTGAGAATATCTCCCACAACAAACCAAACATGGTTTTCATCATTCTGCTTGTACTCTTTTTTTGTTAAGAACTGGAAATCATACTGAAAGTCACCATCTGTTGAAGGCGCAACCAAATTCAAACGTAACTATTCAGCCTATTCTGCCACGATCAGCCATCTTGGGCCTCATCCATTTCCATGAAGTCTGGATTCTTGCCCTGAAAAAGCAGTGTCAATGCGTGAGTGGCCGTCATACCCTGCTTGC
>Ga0114931_10004486_pt1 | contig 17408 bp, 14 predicted proteins | sample 2SBtaG_FD_89579 | JGI IMG/M metagenome (GOLD analysis project Ga0114931, IMG submission 89579) | Deep subsurface microbial communities from Kolumbo volcano to uncover new lineages of life (NeLLi) - 2SBTROV14_V59a metaG | ecosystem: Environmental > Aquatic > Marine > Volcanic | place: Kolumbo...
CAGCGTGGCAGTGGATACCAGCACTGCGGGTGCCAGCACAGGGGATGTGACCATCGGTTTCGACTCCAATGGGCAGGCATTTGGTCTTGGCCCCGATGTAGCCCTGGCCTCTCAGACGGTGGCTGTGAACGGTCAGGTGTTTGCAGCGGCGGTCGCGGACGTGACACCGACAACCATTGATTTTGGAACGGTGCGGGTCGGTGATACGGCATTGGACAGTCTCGATGTAGCAAACATTGCGTCGGGTGATCTAACGGATGTGTTACGTGGTACAGGCAATTCGGCTACTGGTCCTTTTGCATTGACCGGAAGTATAGGAGATGTCGCTGCCGGTGACAGTGCAGTGTTGGGTGTGAACATGGACACTGCTACGGCGGGAGTGTTCAGCGGCACCGGCACCATCAACCTCAACAGTCATAATGACCTGATGGCTGATCTCATTCTCGATGCGGAAAACGTTGCACTCATGGGAACCGTGAACAACCTGGCAAATGCGGTCTTCGAGCAATCGGCTGGAGACGGCTCATTGAGCGGAAGTGGTACAGACTATCTGCTTGATTTTGGCGATCTTGTTCTGGCCGATCTGGGTGGTGCGGTGCTTACCTCCGAGCTCGGGGTGCGCAATGCTGTTAGCGGGCCTGCGGATAATCTGGACGGTTCCTTCACGCCCCTGGCTGTGGGTGGGACTTTTAACCTGGCTGGTTTCAATCCCTTTATGGATCTGTTGGCTGGTGATCTCTTCAGTGGTCTGATGGTGTCCGTCGATACCAGCCTGCTCAGTCTGGGCGTATTCCAGGATAGTCTGGTGCTGAACCCTACCAGTACTTTTGCAGGATTGGCTGACTTGGATTTGGGCGCCATCACCTTGTCTCTCAGACTCAATCTGGTAGAAGGTGGTGTACAGGTCCCTGAGCCAGGAACCCTGTGGCTATTGATGCTGGGACTGCTGGCGTTCTACTGGTATCGGCTGCGACAGATGCATAATCTTAAAGCCCGGTAGTCGAGCAGAAGGCCGAGGGGCATGGAAAATAGTGCAAGGGGCTGGAAATTTTGGGCTCTCGCTTATGCGTCGGTGGCGCTGTTTGTTCTCGCTGTGGTGAATGTTTTTCTTGAGCAGGAGAATGGGGATCTTCAGCGCCAGATCGGTGAACGTCAGAACTACATCGCCGAAAGTGCTAAGCTGAGCGACTTCAACTCGAAATTCGTCCAGACTCTGGCAAACCTGGCAGCGCAGTCTAACGACCGTGCTATCAGCGATTTGCTGACAAAAAATGGCATTACTTATACGGTGAAAAAAACCACGCCACTGGTGGAAGAGCAAACAGGTGAATAGTCTCCAGTTTGCAGTTCGCTGGGCGAAGGGTGTCTCGGCCCGACCTCCACTAGGTGCCAGGTCCCGACAAGGCGGTGAAACAGACCTGGGGATGCTGGTGATCATCCTGTTTCTGCTATTGGCTCTGTTCCTTCAGACCGGGTATCAGACAGTTCAGCTCTCCCGGGAAAGAGCCCTCTTAAAGAATGCTTTTGAGAGGCAGCAGAGCGCTATTCAGAAAGCTCAGAACATGAGATCACAATTGGAATCTTTGGCAGGAGAAACTGCAGTTCTGGCAGAGCAGGGCAATCAGAACGCCCAGAAACTGGTCGCGACTTTGAAGGCCCAGGGCATAGAGATTCATCCACCGAAAAGTACCCCCTAGCAATGGCTTCTCTATTGGATTGATCTACTGATGTCAGCTGGATGTACAGGGCCAGCGTTCCGAATAAACCTGTAAGGCCGTGCTGTAGGCGGTATTGTCAAGAAGGTTACTGTTCTTGCGGGTCCAATCATTCCAGGTCTGAATCAGTTCGTTCACCGCGATGTTGTCCGGCAGGCAGGCGCGAGTATGCAGAGGAAAATTTTCAGCCTCGGCATCGGGTAGCGCAGCCTGGTAATGTTCTATGGAATCCGCGACGGCGACCAGGTACCCACCGCACACGGCGAGGGCTTGAGGATCACTGCTGATGCATTGCTGGGATAGAGATGTCGCGTTCAGAAATACATTTGTGGGCTTTAAACCCGCCTGGCTCGAGTCGCAGCCGCCGAATCCCAGTAACAGGAGGAAGGGTGCCACGGTCGATAGACTGCTTTGGATATTCATTGCGATCTTCTGAGCCATATTTGCGGGAAGTCTGAACACAGCTGGGAATAGTAGGGAAAAGCCAGGGTCCAATCAATTGATGATCGCCACACAATCGGTACCGCGAACGTCATAGCTTTATCTTCGCCAACTATTTGGCACATACCCTCGGGTCAACAGCTGCAGGATTCTGGAAACCGCAGGAGCAAAAATAACCGTTTGCCCCGGCATGGTGTCCTAATTCAGACGCTGCTGCACGACGGATTGCATGTTCCTGCGTAAAGTCTCAACACTTCGTTTCAATGGGAAAAATAGACCATAAATAAGCGTTATTCAAATAAACCCTGCCAAATGATCAGATAATAGCACCATTGCAATAATCTTAACTATTTGTAAAACAAAGCTAATTTGTAATTTATTACAAAATTTTCACAATTCGTTTGACCATTACTCCACTTCTTTGTAAATTAAATGGGAAAAATATCCCATAAAAATTAAAAGACCTGTGCAATGAAGAAGATACTTATCTACTCCCACGATACCTTCGGTCTAGGAAATATTCGCCGCATGCTCTCGATTGCACAGCATCTGGTGAAGGTGGACTCGAACTGTATGGTGCTTGTGCTCTCCGGTTCCAATGCACTCCCGGCTTTTTCTCTGTCTGATCGGATGGACTATATTAAGCTGCCCTGTTTACGACGGACCCTGGGTGGCAAGTACGGTGTAAAGTCCCTCAAACTGCCCTTCCAGGAAGTGCTGGATCTGCGTGCAAACCTGATATTGAACACAGTGTTGGGGTTTGAGCCGGATCTTGTCATGGTAGACAAAAAACCTTTTGGCGTGGGCAACGAACTCTTCCCGGTGCTCGATCTCCTCGAAAGGCGAACCTTGAGCCCCCGCATGGTTCTGTTGCTGCGAGATGTGCTCGACAACTCCGAATCCACTCGAGCCCTCTGGGAGAAAAACCGCTATCACGATGCCATCGAACGGTACTACGACGAGGTACTGGTTGTGGGGCAGAGTCGGGTATTCGACATGGTGGAAGAATACGCATTCCCCGCCGCAACGGCTGAACGTCTGAGATATTGCGGATATATACAGAAACACGATCCAGAGAACGTTCCCTCCGGTCCGGCCGAAGGAGATTCCGGAGAGCAGCCCCGACAGGTGCTGGTCACTCCCGGTGGTGGGGAGGACGGCATGGGGCTGGTGGAAAGTTACGTTGGGGGAATTCTGAGACGTCCACCGCCGAATACCTGTTCGCTCATCATCCTGGGGCCCGAATTCCATAGAGAAGCGCGACAGCGGGTGTTGTCAGCCATCGAAGATCAACCGCATATCGAATGCCACGATTTTACCGATTGCATGCATCAGCACATGTTGGATGCAGACCTTGTGGTATCCATGGCGGGGTACAACACAACGTTTGAGGCGCTTTCTCTGAATCGAAGAATGTTGCTGGTGCCCAGAAATCGGCCCAGTGAAGAGCAACTGATCCGGGCACAGAAATTAGGAGAAATGGGTCTGGTGAACTGGATTCATCCTGACCGACTCTCCGAAAACACACTGATCGATGCAGTGGAACAGAGCTTGCAGGAGCGCTCACTCAAAGGTGCCCGGGAACTGCTCAGGTTTAATGGACTGGACCGGGTCTGTGACGCGGTCGGAGCTCTGGTAGATGATTCATTTCAATGGCAAGCACAGGCAGCTTTGTGATGGTACAGCGAGCGACAGCGGGGCCGGACTCCCCTGGGAACGGAAATCTTCTGGTTATCGTAAAGAAATTCCCGAAATTATCGGAAACTTTCATACTGGGTGAGCTGCATGCCCTTGCTGATCGTGGATACAACATATTCATTCTGTCACTGAATCGCCCTGATGAAGACATGATGCAGCCTCGGGCAGAACGGTTTTGTTCCAGCATCTGTTACTGCGACAGGACTCTGCAGTGGTATCTGGAACTGTTTCTTTCCTTGAGCTGGATGTTACTGCAACCCATAGCATCTTATCGCGCTCTACATCCAAATCGGGATTTTGGAATTCGAATCATCCTCCAGGGAATCTGGCTGGCGAGATATTGCCGACTGGCAGATATTCAGCATCTGCATGCCCACTATTTTGCTGCTACCAGCGAGGTGGCAGCCGTAGCTGCAGGTATCAGCGGGAATACTTTCAGTATTTCCGCCCATGCAAAAGATATCTATCTGTCTGATCAGGCACGTGTTCAATCTCTTGTAGAACGTTGTGACTTTGTTGCCACCTGTACTCAGCACAATGTCGATCATCTGCAGCGTATGACGATTGAGCCACAACGGGTGCACCGGGTCTATCACGGTATCGATGTTGATTTTTTCAAACCGACACTCGAAAAAAAGCAAAGGATACCTCTGATCCTTGCAGTCGGACGTTATCGCAAAAAGAAAGGGTTTGATCTTCTTATTCAAGCCTGCGCCTTGTTGCGCCAGCGGCAGCAGTCTTTTCAATGTGCCATCGTCGGTTACGGCGAGGAGAAGAACGACCTGGCTCAATTGATCCGCGAGCTGGATCTGGAAGCACAGGTTTCTCTTGTCGCCCCTATGAATCATGACGCATTGAAATCTTACTATGAAAGAGCCAGCGTGTTTGCCATGCCATGTCGAATTACCGAGGACGGCGACCGGGACGGTATTCCTAATGTGATGCTGGAAGCGATGTCTATGGGTTTACCCGTTGTTGCAGCTGCGGTTACCGGCGTCCCGGAAGTGGTAGAAAACAGATCAAATGGTCTGCTTTTTCCCGCGGAAAGAGCTGATGCACTGGCAACCGGTCTATGTGAAATTCTTTCCTGCTCTGAAACAGCCAGACACTTTTCTGCGGCGGCTCGCAGGAAAATACTCGGTCAATTTACCTGGGAAAAAAATGTCGAGAGCCTGATCGGTTTACTGGAACAGGTCATGCTGAAAAATACAGGGAGACACCAGCCATGAGCGACCAGAAAAAGGGAAAGATTGCCTATATTCTGAAGGGCTTTCCTAGAATTTCCGAGACCTTTATCGCCAATGAAATCCGCTTGATGGAAGAGTATGGCCAAAAACTGTCTCTGTTTTCCGTTAAACAGGGCGACAGTCAGTGTATCGAATCACTGATGCAGGGTATCAGAACTCCAGTCACCTACCTGCCTCAGGTCGATAGCATGTCAGGTACCCCATTGCCCGTTTGGATAAGGAGAAACATTCGTCCCTTTCTGGTTGACCAGGGTTTCCTGATAAGGAAACAACCGTTGCGTTACATTAAAACCCTGTATTTTTCATTGAATTGTGCCTGGAAGTATCGGCAAGCATCAACCCGAAGTCTGAAAAACACGTTCATCAAGGAATTCCTCTTTGCCACCCGCATCGCTCGAGAACTGCTCACTCAGGAGACCTGTTCACTGATCCATGCCCACTTCTGTCACGATGCGACCAACATCGCCTGGATGGCGAGCCAGCTGACCGGCATTTCATTCAGTTTTACCGCTCATGCCAAGGATATCTATCAGAAGAAACTCAACCCTGGCGACCTTTTGCAGCGGAAACTGGCCGCTACACGTTTCGTAGTAACCTGTACTGGGGCGAACGGGAAATACCTTCGTGATCTGTGCGAAGAACCTGAAAAGATCAGCAAGATATATCATGGCCTGGACCTCGAACTGTTCAGCATGCAGGACAGCGCGAAATCTCAGGGGACTCCACTGATTCTATCTGTAGGTCGGATGGTCGAAAAAAAGGGTTTTACCTATCTGGTGCAAGCCTGCAAGCAACTGCGTGATGCCGGTGTTTCGTTCCGCTGCATCATAATAGGAGAGCCAGGGCTGTGCAGTGAGCCCCTTCAGCAGGAAATTCATCAGAATAGGCTCGATGGGGTCATCGAAATCAGAAACCCCCTGCCTCAGCTGGCATTGAAAGCCCTGTATCAGGAGGCGGCGTTGTTTACCTTACCCTGCATCGTACTGGAGGACGGCGATCGAGATGGAATTCCGAATGTATTAGCAGAAGCCATGGCCATGGGGATACCTGTTGTGACCACGGGAATTTCTGGTATCCCCGAGATCATCAAGCATGGCAGAGAAGGGTTGCTGGTAGAACCGAGAGATGCGGCTGATCTAGCGGACGCCCTGCGGCGATTACTTGAAAACGAAGAACTCTGCAGAGTGCTTGGCCGGAATGGCCGTTTGAAAATCGAAGACTGTTTTAATGCCAGGGAAACTCATCTGGAATTGAAAGCATTATTTGATCGGGAGATGAAAAGTGCTGTCACTGCTTGACATGACTGCGACTGTCGATGCGCGCCCATTGATGAAAGAGAGCATTTCCGGTCTGTCGAAGCAGGACTTTGCCAGTTACTGGTGCGAGAAAAAGAATGCCTCGGCGTATCCGGAGATCGACGCACAGTATCTGGCTCCTCTATTCATTGAATCAGTGATGGAGAATCGGTTTTCCTTCTGTGGTGAGCAGCATCAACTGTCGAGTCCAATCGATTGGTTACAGAACCCCAGCAATGATGTCGAGTGGCACATACTGCTGCACAAATTCTACTACGCGATCGGAATGGCAAGATGCTATCAGAACACCAGAATGGAACGGTATGTCGAAAGATTTCAGGAGTTCGTACTGTCCTGGATTCGCCAGACTCCGGTGGGATTTATTGCAACAGACGTAACAGGGCGCCGAATACAGAACTGGGTTTATGCCTACTACATATTCGCAGTGGAATCCCGGGCTACGGGGTTCAAGAGTTCTTTCTGGCATGAATTCCTGGTCTCCCTCAGTCACCAGGTCGAATTTGTAATCAGTAACCTGGCGCCCGCAAGAAATCATCGTACGCTGGAACTTTATTCTATTTTTCTAACTGCTACGGTCTTCTTCGAATACCGCGATGCTGAATGCTGGCGGAACTTTGCCTTGAAGGAACTGGTGCGCAACATTGATTCGGATCTGTTCGATGATGGCGTCCATTGCGAAGCCTCCTCCGATTACCACCACATTGTGTTGAAGAACTATCTGCTGGCTTACCGGTTGATGCGGGTGAATGACATTTCCGTACCGGAGTCGTACAGCGCCCGACTGGAAAAAGGTCTGGAATACGCAATGCACCTGCACCGGCCGGATGGCAGGATACCGGCACTGAGTGATGCGGATAGCCGTAGCTATCTGGAGCTTCTGCGCCAGGGGGCAGATCTCTTCCAACGGGAAGATTTTCGTTTCGTGGCAACCAGAGGCGAAGAAGGTACGCCCCCTGATCAGCGTTGCAGCTTCTTCCCGGAAGGCGGCTACTACATTCAACGCAGTGACTGGTCCCATAAAAACCGTGCACACCATCTTGTTTTTGACTGCGGCCCCCTTGGACAAGGCAACCACGGACATCTGGACGCACTGAGTGTAGAACTCAGCATACATGGTCGAGCTCAGATCGTTGATCCAGGCAGATACACCTACGATGAACCAGCCCCCGACAGCGAAGACGTTAACTGGCGTGTGCTGTTTCGCAGCACGCCGTACCACAACACGATAACAGTTGATAAAAAAAATCAGGCTCGCTATGAATATTATCGCCGGAAATTCAAGATTACCGGTGCACCACCACAGTGTAGTCTGATTGAAGGGAGTGAAGGAGATGTTGACTATCTGCATGGTAGCGTTACGAGCGCTGAATATGATGCTGCTCACGAGAGACACATTCTATTTGTCGAGCAGAAATACTGGCTTATCTGCGACAGTCTGAACGCCACAAATCGACATGACTATGACCTGCGATTTCACCTCACACCGGAAGCTGATCAACGACCTGAGGTGATCTCCCGGGAAGATGCAAACCTGGTATTGCTTCCCGACATGGTGCTACTGCAGCCAACAGGTCAATCCGTTTGTCTGGAACTCGGATATGTCGCCAGACAATATGGAGAAAAGGAACCGGCAGCCGTGCTCTCCACTAGGCTATCGGGAGTGAACCGTCGGTTTTTAAGTATTGCGATTCCCCTGGATGAAAAAGGAAATGTACCACCGGTCTACTTACATTGGGATGAAGACAGGGGTTTTTGTCAGCTACGACATGCTCTGGATGGAGAGGTTTTCGTGGACACCTTTCTGGTTCAGGACGAATTCATGCCATTTCAATTCGATGCGTTCAGCTTCAATGGTAGAGCTCTGTTTCTACGTACGGATTCGCAGGGCAGGGTACGCAAAACATGGCTTAGCGAGGGCTCAAGCCTGGAAGTTTCGGTGGGAGACTGTACATGAGCCTGTCCGTTGCTCCCGAACTGCTGGCAGATCCGAAACTACCCACGCTCACACGGGCAATGAATACGGATTACATACTTCAGCAGGTGCGCTCCCTCAGGCCCGGCAGAATCCTGCCTGGTGAGTGTTGTATTGAGAACGTTCGTTTCAAGCCGGGTCAGAAATGCCTGCTCTATTTTCGTCTCACGGCTGAGGACGGTTCGCCCATGCCCCCCATGGTCGCAAGAGTGTATCCTCAGGGGAAGGCGAAAGGTCACTACGAAAAAGCCCGAATAACCGGCTCTGGTCGTGTTTTTCTCATTCCGGAACTGGAACTTGTTGCATGGCAATACCCAGCGGAGCGAAAGCTTAAAGAACTTGAGGTGTTCAATGGTGGCTCTGAGTTTGTCAACTTAATAGAGGAAGCCCTCAAGGGGGAATTCTCTAAGCCACTATCGTTGTCTGAATTGGACATGACCTGTATGCACTATCTGCCGGAACTGTCTTATACCGTTAGGGTGAGAGGGCAGGTAACCTCCGAAAGCAGCTTGAGTTACCCCTTCACCATCTATGCCAAAATGTACTATGACCGGGCGGGTGCTCGTACCTTCACGGTAATGCAGGAGCTCCAGAGCGCAAATCAGGGTGGTAATTTTGTCACGGCCGAACCCCTGCTTTATTCCGCGTCGCACAGGCTGCTGATACAGAAGGGTATCGACCTCGCTACTGATCCCTCCGAGCTGGAAAAAAATCAGATCGTAAGTGCCTGGCAGGAGTTCGCTGAGACTGACGTTCCAAGTGCAGGTATCGTGTTACTAAGCGATCTCGAAGAGCAGCTGGAACAGATATTCCGCATGACAAACTATCTGATTCCTCAGCTGAGCAGCCATCTGACGTGTGTGTTAAAGCGAATAGAAGAGAAACTGCCTGCACTCGATGGAGCGCTTTCTGGAACTCTGCATGGAGACCTTCATCCTGGAAATTGTCTGCGCAGTCGCTCAGGAAAAATTGCTTTTGTGGATCTGGATGGTGTGAAACGTGGCCCCGTTGCTCTCGATCGAGGAAGTTATACCGCCTATCTGATGAATGATGCGCTCTGCAGAGAGCAGAATGTGAAGATCGCCTACGAAAAAGGACTGAATTTAGCGCTGACTGCGACCCCTTCTGCTGCCAGGCATTCTGAGCTGAGGGCCTGCCGCATCGCCACTGCAGTATGTCTTGTTACCGAGCGCTACAAAAGGGGCATAACACGTCTCAAGGCGTCGAATATCGGGCACCTGGCTCAATTGCTGGGCTTGGCCGAAGCCTGCCTGTCGGGAGAGTTGTAGTATGTCGAATTCCCGCCCTAAAGCACCCGTTGGACGGATAGTAAAAGAGTTCCTACCGGATCTTCTGCAACAGAAAAATCTGCTGATGTTGAGTTACGGTGCAAGTCTGCTGGGTGTCATTCTGCTTCTGCTTCTGCCATGGCCCCTGAAGCTTCTTATCGATGAGGTATTGATCGGTAATGGAACACTTTCGATGCCGTGGATGCAACAGTATTCGGTTCAGACGCAAGTGATTTGTATTGCTCTGGGTATGGTAAGTCTGACCACTCTGGTGGCAGTGCTTTCGTCGCTTGAAAAAATCGCGCTGGCCCGAGCGAGAGAACGCATGGCGTTAGACCTGCGTGAACGGGTTCTGCGTCATATTCAGAATCTGGGTGGTGAATATCTGATTCGGATGAGTAGTGGAGAGCTGCTGTTGCGGCTGGTGGATGACGTAGGGCGCACCACGCGTCTGTTCTGCAAAACGATTCCCCTGGCTTTGCGCTACCTGGTGACCGCGGCCTTTATTCTTCTGGCAACTTTCTGGATTGACTGGCGAATTGGCCTGTTCTCATTGTTGATCGTGTGTGTGCTTTCTGCGGTGGTCTTGAATTTTGCAGATTCCTTGCAGCACACCTCTCATGATAAACGAGACAAGGAAGGGGAAGTAGCTGGTTTCACCAGTGAGATCATTCAAGGAATGACCCCAGTTCAGGCCATGGGTCTGGAGGAACATGTATGCCGAAAATATCGAATGAAGAACAGTCGAAGCCTTGCTGCCGGAGTCGCAGAAGTCGTGATGGCCGTGCGTATGGAGCGCAGGGTACAGATTATCGGAGGCATATCGGTGGGACTCGTCGCGGGTACAGGTGGCCTGCTTGTTGTCTCCGGAAACCTGACGGTCGGTGTATTGACCGTGTGTGTGGCCTATATTTCCCAGCTATTGAAGCCAGTTGAAAAAATCAATGAGACCACGTCGGCGGTGACCAGAGGCCTCGCCCGCGCTCAAAAGCTGGTGGCGTTACTGGATCAAGTACCGGACTTGCAGGATGGACCTCGTACCCTGGACGCCGACGGGATTGGCGGAGAACTGGAGCTGCGGGATGTGTGTTTCCGTTATTCCAGCGACAGCGAGATGATATTACGCGGTCTCTCCATGTCTTTGCGCCCAGGCAGACTGGTTGTCATCCTGGGGGCGAATGGCAGTGGCAAAAGTACTTTGGTGAAATTGTTATTGCGACTGGTTCAACCGGAAAAAGGCGATATATCCTGGAATGGCAGGCCGATACAGGATTTCAAGTCCAGCGATCTGCATAAACAGTTCGCTGTGTGTCTGCAGGATGCCCAGCTTTTTTCCGGATCATTGAGAAGCGTTTTGACCACGCTTACCGACGCCCAGGGCGAAAGCGTATGTGATGAGGAACTCTGGCGGCTGTTGAGCGAAGTAGGACTGGATGAACACATCAGGGGACTACCAGAACAGCTGAATACCCCGGTTGATGAAAGTGGTCGTTTATTCTCCGGAGGACAGCGTGCTCGAATCTTACTTGCACAGGTTCTGCTTTCCCGCCGACCGGTGTTGTTGCTGGATGAACCCCTGGCCAATATCGATGAAGAATCGGGACGTATTCTGGTCCAGACTCTACTGCGCTACCGACCTGGAAAGATCATTCTGGCTATCAGCCATGAAAAGGAACTGGCCAACTGGGCAGATGAGATCTATGAACTGGAGCAGGGGGTGATTCGTTTTGTCCCGAGTGCGAACTCAATAATTGATTCCGATTCAGCGTCTGAAGAAGTCTCTGAATCGAGGGAAGTATCCCGTGATGTTGCCTGAATCGGCTTCTACTGATCCCATTCGCATGTTTCTTGAGAATCAGTGTAACAGACACTTCCAGCGTATCTATAGCAAAAGCTCTACAACTTCCGGTTCCGGGCATACTCTGTATGTGTATCAGGCAGGCCCACACCCTAGTGAAATCGTTCTTGTACATAAAAGTCCGATCCCTCAAAAGGAGTTGAAATCGGAAAACCATTTCGATGTTACCGCCGGTCGCATTGAAGTACGCCCGATGATTCTTGATCCGGCCTTTCCCGGGTTGCGCCAGGTTCTGGTAGATTGGCCGGCAATCAGCGTTTTAAGGTATCGACCCGGAAAGCGGTTGACGTTGATGGGTTGCCGGGGGAGCGAGCGCTTCATTCTGAAGATGTTTGCGGACGACCGCGGCCTGTACATCTCGCAAGTCAGTGAACTTTTCTACCAGGCAAGAAAAGCGCTGGGGTTTGCGGTCAGCCGTCCTTTGTGCTGGGAACCCGGAGTCAATCTGTTCACTCAGTCCTATCTGCCGGGGAAACCTGTCCAGCCTCTGCTTATGTTGACCGAGGCAGGAAATAATGCCTGGATTCTTGCTCATCAGATGGGGGTTGCGATAGCCACACTTCATGCGTCAGGTATCCGCCTGCCCAACAGCTTCTGCATGATCGATCAGTCGCGCCGCACAAAACGATACTGTGATGAGATCAAGAATCGCTATCCTGTCTGTGAACGTGTTGTGGATGAACTGTTTCATGCGTTGGACGCCATCCACACAGAGCGGCTTGATTCCCCCAGGTCGTTCACACCTATACATGGTTCTATGCACAGTCATCAGTGGCTGGTTGACGCCGGTGGACTGAGCCTGATTGACCTCGATCGGGCGGCCATGGGCCACCCGGAAAATGATGTCGCCACCTTCATTACGGAGTGGGAGTACGAGCCGGATGCAATCGGCCGACCGCTGGTTGAAAAGTTTGTTGATGGGTATCTGGTCAGCGGGAATCTGAATGAGGATCGATTGCGTTTCTACCGCGGACATAAGCATCTGGCCAAGGCTTTCAAGGCTGCCAGATCGGGGGTCGTTGGAAGTGAGCAGAAGACCCTGAGAAACCTCAACAAAGGGCTGGAACTGCTGCAGAAATCATCATGCTGAAGCCTTATGCAGAAAATAAATTGAATATACTGTTTTACTGTCAGCATTCCATGGGCATTGGGCATCTCACGCGTTCCTTTGCTATTTGCGATCAACTCACCGCCTTGGGTGAAGTGACCTTCCTGAGTGGTGGAGAGCTTCCAAAAAAGTGGCACGGATCCAGAGATCGGATAAAGCTGGTGCAGATGCCTGCCTTGTCAATGGACGCAGAAGGTCTGCTGTATACCGGCGAACCGGGTGTCAGCCTGGATAAAACCCGGGCGAATCGAAAACACCTGCTTAGAGAGGCGCTTCTACATGAGCCGCCTGATATTCTGATTGTTGAAATGTTTCCCTTCGGGCGGAAAAAATTCGCCTTTGAAATATTACCGATGATTGAGCTTCTGAAGCAGAAGAATCCTCAGGCACTGGTGGTGTGTAGTGTCAGAGACATTCTGGTTACCAGGCGCAGAGATCAGAAAAAGCATGACCGGGTTGCAAGGGAACGGTTGAATAACTACTTTGATCTGGTGTTGGTGCATTCAGATCCGGGCTACGTCCGGTTGGAGCTGACATTTTCTGAGTTTACGAATCTTGAGATTCCCGTTCACTACACTGGATTCGTCACACCTAAAGCAATAGCCGAGGTGGCTCAGCCGAGTAGTTCCACAGGTCAGGTCCTCGTCTCTGTGGGTGGAGGTCGAGTGGGCGAACAGTTGCTGAGTATGGCATTGCGAGCTCAACCCTTGCTTTATAAACGTCTGGGGCTGTCCATGTTCCTGCTTACCGGTCCGTTTCTACCGGAAGCCGCTGAAAAGCGGCTGCAGCTCCTCGGAAACAATGAGGGCCTTCGGATAGAGCCTTATGTTGAAGACCTCTGTGGTGAGATGGGTCGTTCCGATCTGTCTATCAGCCAATGCGGTTACAACACCATGATGGATGTCCTTCTGTCCGGGATCCCTTCCATTGTCGTGCCCTATTGTGAGGCAGGAGAAGATGAACAATTGCGTCGCGCACAGATACTGCATGAGCGAGGGCGTCTGGAAGTCATCCACCCGGACGCTTTGTCGGTCAATAAACTCCTGCAGCAGATCGAAAAGATGGCGCTTGAGACAAGATATCCGATCGATGCCGACCTCAGAGGAGCACGCAATTCCGCACGACTCCTCCAGACCCGGCTGGAGATTCAAGATAGAAGCAGAGGCGTTAAACGTGGGTTTTGTTGAACAGGTCAGATCCTTCGTTGAAGCATCCTCCAATAGCTCGGAACAGGAACGAACGGTGTTCTTCCGGGATGATGATGGAGGTTGGGCGAACGAAGCCCTGGCGAGATTGATGCAGCTGTTTTCTGAGCGGGGAATCCCCCTTGATATAGCCGTAATACCCGCAACCCTGAATGAGGAGGTTGGCAGCTTCCTGAATCAACTTTACCACCAGTCGGGTGGGCTGTGCCGGTTTCATCAGCATGGATTCGAACACCGCAACAAAGAGCCTGAGGGTCGGGCATGTGAATTTGGCCCGGCAACTGACCATGCACAACAGATGGCTGCGATCGATGATGGCAGGCAGATGCTGATTAAATATCTGGAGGAAAGCCTAGGTGAAATATTTACGCCACCGTGGAACCGTTGTAGTCAGATAACTATGGATGTTCTTGAGGAGCTGGGTTTCGAATGTCTATCCCGTGACAGCACGGCAAAGCCGCTGCTTTCCCCTACGGTAGTGGAGCTGCCGGTCACAATCGACTGGTTCAAAAAGGAGCGCGGACGACGCATGAATGAAGCCGAATTTTCGAGGTATTTCATGTCTGCTCTTCGGGAACGGTCCCAGATTGGCATCATGTTGCATCATGAACACATGCAGCAATATGACCTGGACCGGTTGTCAGAACTGCTCACCATACTGTTGGAAGCGCCCGCAATTCGCATTCTACCCATGAGGGAGTGCTTCCGATGAGGCCTTTCAGGCTTTTCTTCCGTGTACGTTCATTTGTTCTGGTTGTGTTTCTGTGGAATGGACTACTGAGTCAGGCGGAAACTCCCCAGCGCTTGAAAATAAAGGCAGAGGTGATAGAAGATCGGCTGGTTGCCTACAGTTTGAAAAATCGTGATGCATCCAAAGATGCTGACCGGATGCGCATGGAAGGCCAGATTCAATCTCTGAATCTCTCGACCCATGAGTTTTCTATTGGACCCCAGCGGTTTCGCTGGAGCGAAATGAGCCGGTTCGAAGGTATGCATGTGTCAGATCTGAGAGAAGGGTTCAGTGTTGAGCTGGATGCGATGATTCAGACAGCCGGACCCTACGAAATACTGCGCCTCTCTCGCAACAAACCTTTGTCTCTGAATCAGGTTGAGTTGATTGGCGCGCTACAGCAAAAGCAGCAACTGGAGGGTAGCAGTCTGCTCACCGTCGCCGGTCTCCTGATTGAGGTACCCGCTACCATCTATGACAATGGCAGGATCCGCACGCGTGGTCTGGACGATAAGCGCCCGAATAATCAGATGACCATCAATGTCTATGGGCACCCTCTGACCCTGGGTGGAGAAGTTGAACTGGTGGGTAAAACTCGCCAGGGATATGACCTGAGCGGTGGCAGGGATCGGAATAAAATGGAACAGCAGTTAAAGTTGGAGCTGTACTACCCCTTACGCAGGAATGTGTCTGTTTTTCTGGAGACTCAGATTCAATACGAAACCAGCTACGATCTGAATGACAGGACCCAGGATTCGGATTTCGACGTAAAGCGTGGTGAAAGCTGGTTATATTGGAATGAAATTCTGGGGTCAGGTGTCAGCCTGCAGCTGGGTCGTCAGAACATCGCAGAAGAACGGGAGTGGTGGTGGGATGCCGACCTCGACGCAATTCGGGTGTTTTACGAGGCCGGGCCTTTGCTGGCGGAAGTTGCCCTGGCTCAGGAACTCACTTCGGTCAGCTATAGCGAAGACCGTGTGGATGCGGCAGAAGATGATGTTCGGCGACTTCTCGGTCATGTCAGTTGGCGAGGCCTTTCCTATCTGGAACTGGCAGGGTTCTTTCTTTTTCAGAGGGATAACAGCGGGAACGATATTGGGCTGCAAGCGGTGCCGGAAAAACGGCAGGATAACAGCGATGCTGATCTGAACTGGTACGGGCTCCGGGCAGTGGGAGATTTCGAGGCGCTGAAGGTGAACGATCTGGAAGTGAGCTACTGGGCGGACATCGCGCGGGTGACAGGCACGGAAAAAAGATTCGCATTCGATGATCAGGGAATATCCAGCAGTGACGGCGAATTCGACCTGGATGGTTGGGGCATGGATACCGGGATCTCGATCAGGTTCCCAGGCCGATTTGAACCGACAGTAACTCTCGGTTGGGCTCAGGGCTCCGGTGACGAAAAGGCTGACGATAATAAGGACAGCGGCTTCCGACAGACCTCCTTGCAGGACAACAATGACAAATTCAATGGTGTGGATCGATTCCGATACTACGGTGAATTGCTTCGGCCGGAACTATCGAATCTGAAGATTGCCACTGCAGCATTCGGCATTCGATTCCAGCGGGCTTCTTCGCTGGAAATTCTGTATCACGACTATACCCAGATGGAAACCTCCAGCACTCTCCCATCCCTCGCCATCCGATCAGATTATACCGGCTTGTCTGGGGAGATCGGCTACGAAGTGGATCTGGTTGCAGGATTGGAGGAATGGGAACATTGGGAGATCGAAATCGTTGCCAGTTACTTCAATCCGGGTGCAGCTCTGGAAGGTAACGACTCAGCCACGGCTTTCAATCTGAAGTTGAATTACAATTTCTGAATCACCTCGGAACCCAGTGGGTCACTCTCTCCGTCGCAGACAACCTTCAGTTCAGATACCTCCGGCGCTGGGACATGAGGGAGGATGCCACAATCAATCCTTGTTCCATGCGGGAAATCAAGGACCAACAGTTCGAGTTCGTTGAACTCGCTCATCGGATTTACCTGCTTTCCCGGGGACTGTACACCGAGCAGAATCTAAGCCGCTGATCAGATGCGGTGCGGTACTGTGAACACGAAAATATCCATCGGAGAGGGCGTTGCGGCGGGGGTTCAGGAGCCCGTACAACGGCAGATCGAGTACAAGCTTGCATCCATGAGCGCTAGGCTCCAATCGCTGAATGCTCACCTTGAAAAAGTCCGGCCTGGCAAACAGCAACCCGAGTGCTTCGTCTGCACGCTGCAGGCGAGACTCGTCGGCGGCGGCGTTTACCGGGTTGAAACCCGCGGCCCACGTTCGGATATCTGTATCTCTGATGCGGCATCACGGCTTGCGCGCACCATCAAACGGAATGCGAGGTAGGCTGTTCCGGATACCGACCCGTTTAATCTCTATACCGAAAACAGGTGATCCCGTGCGGTTTCGGTAATCGCAACCGTCGCCGGATGTTTGAGTTTGCGCTCAGGGGAGATCGCATAATAGGTTTCATGGACGTCCTCCACCATCCCTATGGGTCGAGACTGATACATTGAGGAGATTTCGCCGGCTATGGCGGTTGGCGCAGGGAATGCACCGAGAGCTGCCTTGCCGAATGCTTTCAGCAAACCGCTGTCATCGCATTCGACCACAACAACGGGCGAGATACTGGACCGATCGAACCAGTCGTCCAGTGCGCGTCGGAGGGTGCTCTTTCTAACGGGCAATAAAACCGGCGCCTCATCCAGGCTCTCCGGAAACTGCGGGAACTGTTTCGCCAAGCTCGTGTGGGCGAAAAAACTGATCGTACTCGCGCCGAGTGCGTGGTTGTATGCTTTGACGTTCGCATCCCTTGGCATGGGTCGATCGG
>Ga0114931_10004487_pt1 | contig 17406 bp, 15 predicted proteins | sample 2SBtaG_FD_89579 | JGI IMG/M metagenome (GOLD analysis project Ga0114931, IMG submission 89579) | Deep subsurface microbial communities from Kolumbo volcano to uncover new lineages of life (NeLLi) - 2SBTROV14_V59a metaG | ecosystem: Environmental > Aquatic > Marine > Volcanic | place: Kolumbo...
GCGGTATTCGGGCAACGCGTCGGCATCGATGAAACTGTATTGCTCGAAGAACGGGTGTCCGGGCGGCAGATCGGCAAAAATCTCGACCATGGTGCGGGCGATGCTCACCCCCATGCGCAGCATATCGTCCATCAGACCGGCCTCGCCCAAAACCCGTGTCATCAACGGATTCTCAGCCAAGGCTTCGCCAACAAACGCCGGCTTGCGCGGGGTGCCGAACAATAGATTTTCAGCCAAGGTGGCGTTGGAGTTATAGCCTTCCGGATCGAAGCGGACGACCAGGTTTTGAGCATCGATTGCCGCCAGCCGTTCGGGCAGGGCGGCCCGCGCCTTGAGTGTGGCCTCGGTCACCTCCGGATGGACCATCGAATCGACCGTCCCGACCAGGCCGAAGCGATAGACATCGTCCTCCAATTCCACCAAGCCCAGCACTTCGATGATCCGCTGGATCAACGATTCAGGACCGTCGGTATCCGCGGCTTCGTAATCGATCCAATCCGCCGCTAAGTCGAGTGTCGGGTTGCCGGCGCGCATCGCCTCGGCCGCCCAGCGCGCCTGTTCCGCCGTGTCGGTTCCAGCCGAACTGTCTCCAGTAGCCCCGCACATCGGACGATGCTTGAGGCCATAGACCAAGTTGTCGCGCACCGATTGGGCAAAGAGATAGGTCTCCGGCCCCACGTACGACAGACGCCGGCCGGTAACCGCTTGCGGCAGATGCCCCAGATCGCGATCGCCGATCTTGAGGCGCCCGCCGCTCGGCGCTTCCAAACCGCAAAGCATCATCGCCAACCGGTCCTTGCCGCTATCGTCGGGGCCGATGATGGCGATGTGTTCGGTCACGTCGGCCTGGAAACTAATCGAGTCCAAAAGCCTGGTATTGTTCTCGTCGACCAGGCTAACCGCCTGCGCAACGATCTCGCCGGTCAGCGGCGGGCCCGCGTCGGCATCCGGATCTTGGCGTTTGGGATCCAGGATATCGGCCGGTTGAAATTGCTCGATCACCTGCTCGTATTTGATCTGCACATCGTTGCGTTGCTGGTCCCAATCGATCAACTCCTTGATAGGACCGGGCAGATCCTTATAGGCGGCGATAACAGCGACCAACGCGCCGATGTCGAGAAACCCGAAGATGGTCAATAGCCCGCCGGCGGCGTAGAAAATAAAGGGCGTTAGTTGTGCTAAAAAGTTGTTGAGGAATTTGACAAAAAATTTACGGCGAAAGATTTCGTAGCGGATATCGAAAATACGGCCGAGGCGGGCCGCTATATCCGCACGCTCCAAATTCGACGCATCGTTCGCATGCACCTCGGTCGCCCCATCGACGATTTCCGCCACCCGCCCGGCCAACCGGCGTGCCGTGATTTGCCGTTCGCGGCCAAGTCGCAGGATCGGCCGCCGCAACCGTGGGATAAAGAAAGCCTGAGCCAACACGATCGTTGCCGCCGCTAGGCCAAGCCACGCACTTTGCAACAAAATGAAGGACATGGCGGTAATCGCCTGACCGCCCAGGAACGCCGGCGCGATAAAGGCATCGCCGATGAAACCGCCCAGCGGTTCCACCTCGTCCTTGATCATGGTCGCCATCTCCGCCTGCTTGACCTTGCGGACTTGGGGTATGGGAAAGCGCAAAACCCGGTCGGTCAGCTCGTAGCGCAGACGCCGCAACATACGCTCGCCCAGACGGCCTTTGTTGGTGTTGATAACGAACTTAAAGCCGCCATTGACCGCGACCATGGCCAGGAAGGCGAAGCTCAACGCCAAAAGATACGCCGGTTGCGTCAGGGCCAAGCCGTCGAACAGTTTTACCGGCGCGCCGGTCAGCACCTCCCCAAACGGCAGGTCGAGGGCAAGGAATGCCTGTGTCGAGTCGGGCCCGGCGAAGCCCTGGCCCTGGATACCGCGGTTGATGATGCGCTTGGGCAAATCGAGGGCGAGAAAATAGAACGGCAGCGACAGCAGCACCGTTCCCAGAATACGAAGTTGTTCGCCCTTTGAGTGGCGCCATATGTATTTGAAGAGATTCGGTTCCATCTCTGCGATAGCCATCTCCGGGATAGATTGTCGTGGTCGTCCCTCGGCGCCATATCGATCTGGTGCGGCGTGGCGCGTGGACAATTGGTGACGTTAGCGCAAGCCCGTATTCCCGTAAACTGACCTGGACGACCGCCTTGGCAACCGAAGAGAACGCAAACAGAACATCGAGCTCGGCGCTTCATAATTCCGTCAAATGTGCGCCCTTCCCCTTGTGCCAGGGGGTGTGCCATAGTCTAGGCAATCGGGGTGTTGTGCCGCGAACAGGGGGAGGGCTGCGGCATGGGGCAGGGCCGCGAAAGTAAACGCGTTCTCATTTACAGCCATGACAGCTTCGGTCTTGGCCATTTGCGCCGGTGCCGCGAGATCGCACATTCCTTGGTGGGCGCCGAGAGCCATCTCTCGGTCTTGATTCTTTCCGGCTCGCCGATCATCGGCAGCTTCGACTTCCGCGCGCGCGTCGATTTCGTGCGCATTCCGGGAGTCATCAAGCTGCGCAACGGCGAGTATACATCACTCAATCTACATATCGATGTGGAGCAGACGCTGGCCATTCGTGCCTCGATTCTCGAACATACGGCGAATATCTTCGATCCGGATCTTTTTATCGTGGACAAGGAGCCCCTGGGCTTGCGCGGCGAGGTGCGGCGGACCCTGGCCATGATGCAAGCGCGCGGCACGCCCTGCGTACTCGGCCTGCGCGATGTCATGGACGACCCAGCCCTTCTCAAACCGGAATGGAAGCGCAAGAACGTCATCCCGGCGCTAAGCGCCTACTACGATGCGATTTGGGTCTACGGCCTGCCGCAGATTTGTAACCCCTTGGCCGATTTGGGCGTGCCGGATTGGATGCACGACCGGATCACCTACACCGGTTATCTCAATCGGCATGTGCCCGAGACGAGCCCGTTGTTCGTGCCGGAAAAAATCACCGATCCATTTCTGCTGGTCACCGTTGGTGGTGGCGGCGACGGCGAGGAGATCATCGACTGGGTGCTTTCGGCCTATGAGACCGATCCTAATTTGCCCGATCCGGCACTCCTCGTTCTCGGGCCGTTCATGGGCGCGCAGTTCAAGGAGGATTTTCTACGCCGCGCCGCGCGCCTCGACAAGGTGGAGGCAATCAACTTCGATGCCCACATCGAAAGCCTGATGGCGCGCGCCAAGGGAATCGTCTGCATGGGTGGCTATAATACCTTCTGCGAGGTTTTGTCGTTCGATAAGCGGGCGTTGGTCATTCCGCGCACCGTGCCACGCCGCGAACAGGTAATCCGCGCTTCCCGCGCGCAAGAGATGGGCTTGGTGCGGATGCTCGTCGATGACGGGAGGCGCGATCCGAGGGTCATGGCCCAGGCGCTGCGCCGTTTGCCAACTCAGGCGCTGCCCTCCAGCGCGATCGTGCCCGGTCTGTTGGATGGCCGCGAGAACGTGATCGCGCTGACGCGCGAATGGTTGCACGAGCGCCACCGTGCCCTTCCAGCCCGCGCCAACGTATCGGTTGCCGCCGGAAGCAGCGGTAAGTAAGCGCGCAATAGCTTGATGGGCGGCTTGACGGGCGGCTTGACGGGCAGGCACCGTCCTTCCTAACTTTATCCACCATGGCGAATTCCGCATCCTCCGGGACAGTTGCGATCATCGCGAAGGGATATCCGCGCCTGTCGGAGTCCTTCATCGCGCAGGAGATTCTTGCCCTGCAGCAGCGCGGATTGCCGCTGCGCCTCTATTCCCTGCGCCGGCCTACCGAGACCGCCATACACCCCATTCACCGCGAGATCACGGCACCGGTAACCTACCTGCCGGAATACCTGCACGCGCAACCGGGGCGCGTCCTCGCGGCTTGGCGCCACGCGCGACGGATGCCCGGATACGATGCTGCCTGGCACGTCTTTCGCCGCGATTTAGCGCGCGATCGCACCCGCAACCGCGCCCGCCGATTCGGTCAGGCGTGTGTCCTGGCGGCCGAGCTGCCGGCCGAAGTAACCCGCCTCTATGCCCATTTCCTGCACACGCCAGCCTCGGTCGCCCGTTATGCTGCGCTGATGATCGGCTTGCCCTGGTGCGCCTCGGCACACGCGAAGGATATCTGGACGACACCGGCGTGGGAAAAACGGGAAAAGCTGGCCGACGCCGATTGGGTCACCACCTGTAGCGCGGTCGCCCGTGACCATCTGGCCAACCTGGCGCCGAACCCGGATAGAGTAATGCTCGCCTATCACGGCCTCGACTTTGCCCGCCTGCCGCCGCCACCGGCGCGCCTGACCCGCGATGGATCGGACGCCTCGGACCCGGTGATCGTTCTCTCCGTCGGCCGTGCTGTCGAGAAGAAGGGTTATGACGATGTGCTTGATGCCTTGGCGCGCCTGCCGGCCAAGCTTCACTGGCGCTTGATACACATTGGCGGCGGTGCGCTAGCTTCGGCCTTGTCGGCACGGGCCAACGCCCTTGGTCTTGGGCCCCGCATCGCTTGGTTGGGCGCGCAACCGCAAGAACGGGTGCTGGCCGAATACCGGCGCGCCGATCTTTTTGTCCTAGCCAGCCGCATCGCCGGTGATGGCGACCGCGATGGCCTGCCGAACGTGCTCATGGAAGCGCAAAGCCAGGGGTTGCCTTGTGTCTCCACGCGCGTCTCCGCAATCCCCGAACTAATCGACCATGAGGCAACCGGCCTGCTGGTACCGCCGGGCGATCCGCCGGCATTGGCCGCGACATTGGAGCGTCTGATGCGCGACCCGCAAGACCGCGACCGCTTGGGCGCCGCCGGGTGCCGCCGGGTGCGGGCCGATTTTTCCCTCGACGCGGGCATCGATACCCTGGCCCGCCGCTTTGGTCTGGCCACGACCGCCGCGGCGGCGCAGTAATACGCCCTTACATGCGCATTGCTTTCTACGCTCCCATGAAACCGCCGGATCATCCGGTGCCGTCGGGCGACCGGCGCATGGCGCGCTTGCTTATGGCGGCCTTGCGTCACGCCGGACACCGGGTGGATATCGCCAGCCGACTGCGCAGCCGCGATGGGATCGGCGACCCGGCGCGCCAAGCCCGCCTAGCCCGGGCCGGGGCGACGACCGCCGAACGGCTTCTGCGCCGCTATCGTGCCCAGCCGGCGGCGGATCGGCCGCGCGCCTGGATGACCTACCATCTCTATTACAAAGCCGCGGATTGGATCGGGCCGGCGGTAAGTGCTGGGCTCGGCATTCCCTACATCGCCGTGGAGGCTTCTCTTGCCAATAAGCGGGCCGACGGACCCTGGGCGCGCGGCCATGGCGCCACGGTATCCGCGCTCGCACATGCCGCCGCCATCATCGCCGTGAACCCGGCGGACGTCGACTGTCTGCCCGATCCAGCGCGCGTGCATTTGCTGGCGCCGTTTCTCGACACGGCACCCTTCCGCGCCGCGGCCCCACACGAGGCGGCCCGCGCGTCGCTGACCACACAACTGAACATACCCGCCGACCAACCGTGGTTATTAACGGTGGCCATGATGCGCCCCGGCGACAAGCTGATCTCCTACCGACAGTTGGCCACGGCCTTGGCGCGCATGACGCATCAAGACTGGCGTCTTTTGATCGCCGGCGACGGCCCGGCCCGGCCGGCGGTTGCGGAAGCTTTTGCCGGCGTGGCCCTCGGGCGCATTCACTTTCTCGGTGCCTGGCCGGGCGACCGTCTGCCGGCCCTCTATGCGGCCAGCGACGTGTTGGTCTGGCCGGCGCATAACGAGGCGTATGGCATGGCGTTGCTGGAGGCCCAGGCGGCCGGCCTGCCGGTCCTCGCCGGAGCCAGCGGTGGCATCGCCGGCGTCGTCCGCGACGGCCGCACCGGTATTCTCACACCGTCCGGCGACACCGCGGCTTTCGCCTCGGCATTGGACGATCTTCTAGCGGAACCAGCGCGGCGGCGGGCCATGGCCGAGGCGGCGGTGGCCACGGTGGCCGCCGAGCATGACCTCGACCGGGCGGCAAACCGCCTCGATACTATTCTAACCGCGCTGACCTAATCATGGTCCCCCTCGTTCTTATCCGCCATGGGCCGACAGACTGGAACGCGGCTGGCCGCATCCAAGGCCATACCGACGTGCCGTTGTCGGAGGCCGGCCGGCGAGCCGTGCGGACTTGGCGCTTGCCGACAGAGATCGCCGAGGCCGTCGATGATTGGGATTGGCTGACAAGCCCCTTATCTCGAACGCTCGAAACCGCCGAGATCCTCCTACCCTCGGCGGCCCGCGCAAGCTTGCGCCACGAACCGGCGCTGATCGAGATGTACTGGGGGAGCTGGGAAGGCCAAGCCCTCGCGGATATACGCCGGGCCGGTGGCACCGAAACCATCGAGGCGGAGGCTCGCGGCCTCGACTTTTGCCCGCCCGGCGGCGAATCGCCGCGTCAGGTTCAAACGCGCCTGGCACCGCTTTTTGCCGCCCTTGCCGCGCGCGGCCGGCCGGTGGTCGCGGTCACTCACAAAGGGGTTATCCGCGCGGTGATGGCGCGCGCCGCCGGCTGGGACATGGTCGGGCAGGCCCCGGCGAAACTGCGCTATGCGTGCGCCCATCGCTTCGCTCTTGAAACCGGCGGCACCCCCCGGATCGAACGCCTCAATATCCCGTTGCGGCACACCGAGGCGAGCGCGTGACCGGTGTTCTCCTTTATGTCCAACACTTGCTTGGCATCGGCCATGTGCGCCGCGCCGCGCTGATCGCGCGGGCCCTGGATCGCGCCGGCCTGGACGTGGTGCTGGTCAGCGGCGGTCAGCCGGTACCCGGGTTGGATTTAGCGGGTGCCAAGTTTGTGCAGTTGCCGCCCCTGCGCGCGCGCGATGAGTGCTTCGCGGAGTTGGTCGACGCCGGCGGCCGGCCGGTGAACGAACCTTGGAAGACCGCCCGCGCCGCGAAGCTGCGAGCCGTTTACGCCGAGCACCGCCCCAAGGTGTTGCTCATCGAGATGTTTCCGTTTGGCCGCCGGTTGATGCGTTTCGAGTTGTTGCCGCTGCTCGATATCGCCAGAACAAGCCACCCCCGGCCGCGAATCTTATGTTCCTTGCGCGATGTGCTCAGCACCCCGCGCTCGCCTGAAAAAGCGCGCTGGATGGTCGCCACGTTTCGTCAATACTTCGACCAACTCCTGGTCCACGGCGATCCTGACTTCTTGCCCCTGGACCAAAGTTTTCCACCGGCGCGCGATCTGGCCGCGCAAACCCGCTATACCGGTTATGTGGTCGATACCGCGGCCGCTCGGGAATGCGCGGGCACCGTGCCCTCCGGCGAGGTCATCGTTTCGACCGGCGGCGGCGCCGTGGCCGGGCCGTTAATCGCCGCCGCCTTGGCGGCGCGGCCGTTGAGCCTGCTCGCCGATGCGCCCTGGCGCATTTTAGCCGGCGGCAATCTGTCGGAAGAGGTGTTCCGGGCGTTTCGCGCCACGGCACCTTCGGGTGTGGTGGTCGAACGCGCGCGGCCGGATTTCCCCTCTCTTCTGGCGGGTGCGCGGCTATCCATCAGCCAAGCCGGTTACAACACGGTCCTCGAAGTGCTCGCCACCCGCATCCCCGCCGTCGTCGTCCCTTTTGCCGGGAGCGGCGAGACCGAGCAATCCTTGCGCGCCCGTTTGCTTGGCGAACACGGCGCCTTTACGGTTCTGCCCGAAACGGCGCTATCGCCACCGGCCCTGGCCGAGGCGATTGGCGCCGCCCTGTCGCGCGCATCCGCATCGACTGGCTTTAGCGGCCTAGATGTGGGCGGGGCGGAAAAAACGGCGGAGATCATCGGCCAAACCGCTGCTATGGTGAGCGGATGACTAATTGGACGGATTTAGGACGCGAGCTAGACGCCTGGACCATCGCGGGTGCGCGGGCAACCCTCTGGTGGCGGGACGACGATGCGGTCGAGCCGACCCCGGCATTCGAGCGTCTGCTCGGCCTAGCGGCACGGCACGCCGCCCCCCTCGCCTTGGCGGTTATTCCGGCTCGCGCGTCTCAGGCGCTGGTGGCGCGAATCACGGCCACCAGTGAGACGGTAACCCCGATTCAACATGGTTTTGCCCATCGCAACCATGCGCTGTTTTCCGAGAAAAAGGTTGAATTGGGGCGCGATCGGCCGCCACACGTGGTTTGCGAGGAGCTGGCGCGCGGCCGGGCGCGCATGGAGAACCTGTTCGGCGCTCGCGCCCAAGCCATTTTAGTGCCGCCGTGGAACCGCATCGACGAGCGGTTGGTTCCCCTCTTGCCGGGGCTGGGCTTTAGCGCCCTTTCCACCTATGAATCGCGCCACGCCGCCCAAGCCGCGCCACGCCTTGCGCAGATAAATTGCCATCTCGATCTCATGCGTTGGGCCGTACCGCGCGGATTCGCCGGGGATACGGTTGCTCTCGATTTGCTACTGGATCATTTGCGCGCGCGCCGCGCCGGCACCGTCGATGCGGCCGAGCCGAGCGGCGTCCTGAGCCACCATGCAGCCCACGATACCGCCGCGTGGGATTTTCTCGACCGGCTGCTCGCCACCTTGCGCGCCCACCCGGCGGTGCGTTTTGTTAACATCGCGGAAGCCATGCGAGAGGCCCAGGGGATGGCCAGAGAGGCGGCATGACGGTTTATCGGTATCCACAACGGTCGTTGATCGGCGACTATGTGCGTAGCACCGCCGGTCTAGGGGTCGGCCTCGGCGTTTTGATCGCGGTACCGCCAACGCCCGCGATCGTCGCGATATTTGGCGGCATTACCGTGCTGTTCTTGGTCTTTGGGTTTCGCACCATACAACGCCACCGCGTGCGGGTAGCAATCGCCAATGACGGCATATGGGCGGCGGGCCTGATGACCCGGTCGATACCGTGGCGGGCGCTCGACCAGCTAACATTGCGCTACTATGGAACCCGGCGGCAGCGGCGGGAGGGGAGCGGCGGGTTTTTTCAATTAACCCTACGCGGCGGCGGGGTATCGGTACGCCTGGAGTCCTCCATCGAGAGTTTCGACAAAATCGTCCGTCAAGCGGCCATCGCAGCGCGCAAAAATGGCGTTTCCGTCGATCCAGCATCGGCGGGCAACCTGCTCGATCTGGGTGTCGATGTCGATGCACCGGGCGACCGCTAGAGTATGATCACTCCCTCCCGGAGTATTCGGTGGCTTGGGGTGCTCCGATGGCAAGATTCATCCGCGGGCTGTGCCGTTCCATCGTTTTTTGACGGTTGACGTGCGTTAACATCGTTTTAAACCTTTCCCTGCATCCTCGGCACGGCATCCTGTGATAGGACAGTCGTATGACCAAGGATCGGCTTTTAACACCGCCGCAAGTTGCCACGCGCCTGCAAGTCAACGAGCGAACCGTGACCCAATGGCTGCGCAAGGGGCATCTCCGCGGCTTCAAGATCGGCAAGGAATGGCGCGTCTCCTTGGTCGACCTAGAGACGTTCCTGGATGCAAGCGCCAACATACCGCCAAGCCCGGACCGGCCAGCCCACGAAAATGGCGGCGGCGACTGACCCGCAAGCTGCCGACGGTCAGATACATACTGTTGCAGGGCGCAAACGAACAATTACATTAAAAAATGTTGTCAAGAGACTGAAAACAGGCTAGAAGCGATTCTAGTGGACAATCATTTTCGGTAACGATCTCCCCGATTGACCACCAAGAGCCCCGCCCGCCCTGGGTGGGGCTCTTCGTTTGTTTCGAACGCGAAACGCGTGTCCGTCAGGGTATTAGCACCACCACATCGATCGGATGGCCAGCGCCGGCGACCGGCGAGGCCGCGATCTGACGCTGTACGCCGACCGGGGTATAGCCCTGGGCGAGAGCCCGTTCATAGGTCGCGGCATCGCAAATCGTCCGCGTGCCAAGATGCTTGTTGTGTTGTTCCAGCTTGGCCGAAAGATTTACAGGGTCCCCGATGACCGTATATTCGAGGCGCGTCTCGTCGCCGACGGCACCGAATATGACCCGGCCGCTGGCGATTGCCGCATTGACCTCCGGACACGCCTCGTCACGCCCGCGCAGCTCCTTCTGCCAGCGCCGAGCCTCGCCAATGGCCTCTTCGACGGCGCGCAAGGCATCCGCGGCGTAGGTGGTCGACGGCACGGCGGCGCCAAAGGTCGCCATGATCCCATCGCCGAGAAACTTATCGATGCTGCCGCCGTGCGCCTGGATGACCGGCACGACGTGATGTTGATAGCCGGCCAATAAGCCCATGACCTGGTCCGGACTGGCGGTTTCGGCCAAACGCGTAAATCCGCGCATATCGAAATTGACAATGGCCGCTTCGCGAAACTCGCCACTACCGGCGGCTATTTCCTGATCGGATCCGCGAATCCGCCGAGCGATCTCGGGCGCAAAAAAGCGAGAAAGCTCCTGCGCCGCGACCCCCTCGGCAACCGAGCGCACCAACAGCGCCCGACCGCGAATCAGGGCAACGCCGAGGATCAGGGAGACCACCAAAATAGAGACGATCTTGTCGAACTCAGCGCCGATCAGAACGCTGTTCGAGGTCATGTACTCCACGTAGTTGCGCGTGATCATACTGTCGTTCGGATTGATAAAAATTACGTAGGCCACCATGGCCAGCCAGCCCATGGCCGCCGTCAGTCCGGCGGCAAAGACGAAGCGAGCCTCGAAGCGCAGCGCCCGCAAGGCAATGAAAATGAAGACATAAAGTAAAGTCGGTGACTTCAGATAAAACGAAGCCGGCTGCATATACTGGATGTGGAAGCTCCAGATAAGGCCAAAAAGCAACGCCATGTCGATGACGATCGAGATAAGCAAGAACCATCCGGGCAGGCTGATACGATAGGCAAGCGCCAAGCGAATCAGGGTGAACGCCATATACCCGCCAATGGCCCACGGTACCGGCTGAAAGGCTTGTCCCGCCGGGAACGTCTTGGGGGCGAGCGCATAAAGCGTGGCAAAGGTCAGCACCACGGCAAGCTGAACCCAGCCAATCAACCGTTCCGTCGCATCGCCTTGTTCTTGGATGGTACGGCGCACCCGTTCTGGCAGGTCGGTGTCCTTGGCGCGGCGCAACTAACCGAAATTCATCCGGCGTAAATTCATACCAAGAAGTGCCCCAGGGACCGCCATGTTGCCTCTCGTCGCATGACTTGGCCTCGATCATACGCCAAGGCGGTGCTCTCGTCGTGTCAGCTTGCCGTGAGCACCGCGTTACTGGGTTCGCGGCCAAAAGCAGGCTGGATCATGGGCGCAAGACCATTCCCTCGCGTGCGACCACGGTGCCTGGCCGTGTCTTCGCGGCCTCTTTAGCGATTTGGTCCATCGCCTTGTCGTCATGCGAGGGGTCGTGATGAAAGATCACGAGCAGCTCTACATCGGCCCGATCGCACAAGCGCACGCCTTCTTGCCACGTCGAATGCCCCCATGCCTTGTACTTGGGATATTCAGCATCCGTATAACTGGAATCGTATATGACGATGTCGGCGCCGTGGATAAGATCGAGGATGTTCTGGTCCAGCGTGCCTTCGATATGCTCGGTATCGGTGACATAGCAGATCGCGCGGCCGTTGTAGTCGATCCGGTATCCGACGGCGCCATTGGGATGATTGAGCGCCGCGGTGCGCACGCACACGCCCGGCTGCGGCTCCAGGGTCTCGCCGGCGACGAAATCGTGGAACGAGATATTGCCGGTGAAGATCTGCGGCGGTACCGGAAAAAGGGGCGCCGCCATGAACTTGCAAAGCGCGTCTAGCAACGTCATATCTGGCTGCAAGTGCCCGGCCCACAGGCGAAAGCGAGCCTCGGGATCGTACAGCGGCGCAAAAAAAGGCAAGCCGACGATATGGTCCAGGTGCGTATGTGTGAGAAACAGATCGCCGTGCACCATGTGCTCGGACATCAGGCGATCGCCAAGCGCGCGTATGCCCGTGCCCGCATCGAAAACCAGCACATGCTTGCCGCAGCGAACTTCGAGGCACGAGGTGTTGCCGCCGTATTTCTGGTACCCCTCGCCAGCACAGGCGATGGACCCGCGAACGCCCCAAAACCGAACGCTGAACTCTCCCGCCTTGGCCAACGACCGCCCTCCACACCGCCAGATTAGGCTGGTGTTCAACCGGCCCTTTCGCGTGGCATAGCATAGCCGGGTTCCGGCATGGACGGAAACGTTACCCGTTGCCGTACCGTCGCCCCTACGTCAAACTGCGCCCGGTAAGGCTAATCGGGCCTTATTGCCCACGGCAACACCTATTTCGCGAGGCCCATGACCGCCAGCCGCAGTACTTGGACGGGAATTACGTTCGGCCTTTGCCTTGCCTATTACGCCGCGTACCAGCAGTTCAAGTTGCCGCCGGCCCTGCCGTTGCTGTTGCAAACCTACGGTTATGACCGGGCCCTGGCCGGTGGCTTCATGTCGGTCTACGCGGCGGCCGGCCTGGTTTTGTCCTTGCCACTAGCGCGGGCGCTTGAACGCATCGGCTTCCTGGCGCCCATCTTGGCGGCGCTCGCCTTGATGATCGCGGGCACCACCTTGAACCTGATGGCACCGGAAAACGGGTGGGTGGTGCTTGCCGGGCGCGGTTTGGAGGGTATCGGATTTGCCGTCCTGGCCATCGCCGGACCGGTCCTGGCGAACGCGAACGCCACCGCCCGTCAGCTCCCCATCGTCGCCGGGCTGAGCGCAAGCTGGATTCCCATCGGACAGCTCGGCGCCACCGCGGCGGCACCGGCGGCGTTCGCCGGGCCGGGCTGGCAAGCTCTGTGGTGGCTGGGCATCGCCGGCGCGCTGGTCTTGGCCCTTTGGACGCTCACGGTGCACGCTCAACGTAGTGTCGCGTTCGCCTCGCCACCGGCGGCGGCAAAGGCGGGCGAACAAAAATCGGCCGTGGCCCGGCGGAGCAGCCTTGTCCTGACCGCCGTCGCCTTCATGATCTTTTCCGGTCAATATTACGCTTACATGACCTGGCTACCGCAATACCTGGTGGAGGTCCGCGGGTTATCGCCATCGTTTGCCGTCGCCGGATACACGGTCCCCGTGGCGACCCTGATCGTTACAAATCTGATCTTCGCCGTGATTTTGCGAGCCGGGATTCCGTTGGGACCATTGCTCACGGTGGGTATGGCCTCGCAGGCCACGGTGTGGTGGCTGATCCCGGTGACCGGCGGCGGTGCGGGCGGTGTTGTCTCGCTGGTCGTTTATGGCATCGGTGCCGGGATCGTACCCACTTGTCTGTTCGCGGTACCGGGCCTGCTTGCCGGAGCTGGACGGCCGCCGGCCTCGGCGTTCGGGATTCTCATGACCGGCCGCAATCTGGGGGTCCTTGTTGGCCCGGTGCTCCTGGCCTTGGCCTTCAAGAGCAGCGGCAATTGGGATGTGGCGACCCCCATCTTCGGCACCGCGACAACCATCGGATTGGGGGTGTGTATCTGGCTGAGTATCGTCTTGGCCGGCGCGCGCTACGGCACCAACCGGTAACCCCCGGGTTCGGTGATCAGAAGCTCGGCGTTCGACGGGTCGGCCTCGATTTTCTGGCGCAGCCGATAGACATGGGTTTCCAGGGTATGGGTGGTCACCCCGGCGTTGTAGCCCCAGACTTCGCCAAGCAGCGTATCGCGGCCGACCACATTGGCGCCGCTGCGGTAGAGGTACTTGAGGATCGAGGTTTCCTTCTCGGTCAAGCGCACCTTCTTCTTGCTTTCGCCGTGGGTGAGCAGCTTGGCGCTCGGCCGGAAGGTATAGGGACCGATGGTGAAAACCGCATCCTCGCTTTGCTCGTGCTGGCGCAGTTGCGCCCGCAAGCGAGCCAGCAGCACGGATAACCGGAACGGCTTGGCCACGTAGTCGTTGGCGCCGGAATCGAGGCCGAGAATGGTATAGGCATCGGTTTGCGCCGCCGTGAGCATGATGATCGGCGACTTAACGCCGTTCCGCCGGAACAAACGGCACACCTCGCGCCCATCCATATCCGGCAAACCGACATCGAGGAGAATGACGTCGAAATATTCTCCCTTGGCCAGTTCGATGGCCTGCCCCCCGGTTCCGGCCTCGACCGTGGCGAACTCTTCATGCAAGCGCAACTGCTCGCCCAGCGATTGGCGCAAGGCCTCGTCGTCATCGACTAATAGAATCTTCTTCGCCGTCCCCGTGACCATGGTGCGTTCGGCCCCCATATCCGCTTCTTGCGCGGTTTGATTTGCCTTGGGATAACATTGCCGTGAACTCGGTTCAAGCCACGGGCACCCCAGGGCCGCCAACCTAAGCATTTAGGACCATCTCCCGAACCGCGGCAAATAGCGGGTGCTCGGTCTCGCCGAGCGCGTCAACGGCCGAGAAATGGTGTCGGTCCGGCAAATCGACGACCCGCACGGGTAGGCCCCGCGCCCGCCACGCCGCCGCCAGCTCTTCTTGCTGGCGCCGGAATTCCTCGGTTTCATCGCCGCCAACCGCGAGGATCAACGGCCTGGCCCGTTCTGGCAGCAACCGCGCCGGGCTCATTGCGCGCACGGTGGCTGCATCGAGGGTTAGAACGTCTTGGTGATAGCTTTGGCGCACGGGCTCCAGCTCGTAAACCCCGGAGACCGAACACGCGCCCTTGATCGACTCGGTAACCGTGAGCAAGGCCATGACCGCTAGATGGCCACCAGCGGAATGGCCGGCTACGAAAATCCGCTCCCCATCGAAACCGTGGGTCTCGGCGTGACGCACCAGCCATGGAATGGCCCGGCGGATTTGACCGACGATCTCAGGGATCGTCACGCTTGGCGCCAGATCGTAGTTGAGGGAGGCGAAGGCGATGCCGGCTTGCACGAATGGGGGCGCTAGATAGCTGAAATCCCCTTTATCCAGCCCTTGCCAATATCCGCCATGAATGAACACAAGCAATGGCGGCCGCGCCGGCCCCGATTTAGGCAAGAACAGATCCAGCTTCTCCCCGGCGGCATCGCCGTAGGGCACATCCAGACGGCCGTCCAGCAAGCGACTTGCCAGCCGGCGCCGGACCTCGGCACTCTCCGCCGCCCACCGGGCCAAGTACACCGGATGCTCCGGCCAACGTGCGCGCAGGTTCATCTGGCGATCGATCTCGGCGCGGCTCATTCCCCGATAAAGGCCTTGCGGCATGGTATTTTTCCCTTTTTATTTGACGCCACCGGCGGGGCTAAACTGTTGTCGGGCCGGCGTTGGCGCCCCATCTTATAGGGCAATTGCGATGACTCTCCTACGACAAGACCCTAGAATAACCAGGACCTTATGGCCGGGACCATGCTGAAACCGCTCGCTAATCAAAAAGTCGCCGACGGGGCGGTGTTGCGGGCCGTGGCACGCGCCTTGGCCGATTTGCGCCGTGGTGCGCCGGTATTGCTGTATGCCCCGGGCGAGGCCGCCTTGGTCTTGGCGGCGGAGCAGGCTAACGACCCGGCTCTGGCACACTTAACCGCGCTAGCCGGAGGAGCGTCCCTGTTGCTGCTCACCGGCCGCCGGGCGATGGCGCTCGGCCTAGCGCCAGATCGACCGTCAAATCAGCCACCTGGCCCGGCGATGGCCCTTCACCTGGAGGGTATCGCGGCGGCGACCGTCGTCGAGCTCGCCGACCCGGCCATCGGTGGTCCGAGCGCGGTAAAAGCCGATTTACCTGTTGGCGAAACGACCAAACTGGCCACCGCGGCCATCGATCTGAACAAGTTGGCACGTCTGCTGCCAGCGGCCGTCGTCACCCCCATAACACCAGCCCCCGTGGACCCCGGGGCCTGGGCGGCGGCGCACGACATCCTGTCCCTGGGCACAACCGATATCGAGGAGTACCGCTTTGCCGGCGCCCGCTCGCTGACCCGCGTGGCGGAGGCCCGGCTGCCCCTGGCTCAGGCGGAAAACACCCGAATTATCGCCTTTCGCCCTGGCGATGGGGGGATCGAGCATCTGGCCCTGGTAATCGGGGAGCCACAAGGGGGCCCGCGGGGCGAAACGCCCGTGCTGGTCCGCCTGCATTCCGAGTGTTTTACCGGCGATTTGCTCGGCAGTCTGCGCTGCGATTGCGGCGATCAGCTCCATGGCGCCCTTGAGGCGATCGCCAAGGCCGGCTCGGGTGTCTTGCTCTATTTGGCCCAGGAAGGCCGAGGCATCGGCTTGGTCAATAAGTTACGGGCCTATGGCCTGCAAGATCGCGGCGCCGATACCGCCGAGGCCAACGAACAGCTGGGCTTCGACGCGGACGAGCGAATCTATCTGCCAGCCGCCGAGATACTGCGGCAGTTGGGTTTCCGCCGGGTCCGGCTGCTGACCAATAACCCGCATAAGGTAACCGCACTGGCACGGTGCGGTATTACCGTGGATGAACGGGTTCCGCATGCGTTCCCCTCCAATGGTCACAACGCCTTCTATCTGGCGACCAAGGTCGCACGCTTCGGGCACGAGTTTTAGGCCTGGCTATAAAAACCCGGCAAGTTTTGCCCACCGGGCGAATCTTACCATCAGAGGCGACAAAAAACATCAAACAAAACAAACGCCTGCCTGTGGCCTCGATCTTGCGACGGATTACACGCCATGGATTCGTTCGCACCCCATCTTTCCCCCGGCCAATTTAGGCCGGAGGCTTATACTGCCCTCGATCTGCCGCCGCGCGCGATCGCGGCCAATCCAGATTCGGCGCGCGAGGTCGATCGTGACCGCGCCCCCACCCAGCCGGTCCATGGCGAAGCGACCATCGAGCTTGGCTTTGCCGATTTCCTGGATGTGATCAACCCGCTTCAGCATATCCCCGTGGTCAGCGATATCTACCGCGCCTTAACGGACGATCAGATCACCGCTCCGGCGCGCGTTGCCGGTGGAGTGCTTTTTGGCGGTCCGCTGGGATTTATAAGCGGTATTTTCAATGCAGTCGTCGCCGAGGCCGCGGGTCAAAACCTCGGTGAGGTGGTTGTGGCGGCGATCTTTGGAGATGAAAAGGCGGGGGGAGGCGAGAAAACGGAGCCCGAACTGGCCCAAACCGCCGCGCTGACCGCTGGACCAGCCACCGAGTCTACCGTTATGCCGGTGGAAGCGAAACAGGTTGTCGCCGCCGACCGGCCGCTCTCCGGCGCTAGTCAAGCGCGGCAACCCTTGACCGGCGCGGCGGCCTTACGGGCCCTGGGCGCGGACCTGCGAACAGCCGGCCGCCGCCCTGACGCGGCTCCGGCACCGGCCCAGCCGCGAGTGATGTTCGCCGACCGCTTGATCGAGGGCCTGAACCAGTACAAGGCACTGGTTACGGAGAAAAACGCCCCCTCGGTCCCACCCGGTACGGCGGTAGATAAAATTTTGTAGCAATGGCGGGTGCCGATACGACATCGTGGCCGTGCTATAATCCGGTCATGGATCTCATTATCGCGCGGCGCGCGAATGGCTGGGATGCGCGCCTTGGCGATTACGTCTGGCCATGTACCGTCGGTAGGGGTGGCATCGCGCACGAAAAATGCGAGGGCGATGGA
>Ga0114931_10004488_pt1 | contig 17406 bp, 16 predicted proteins | sample 2SBtaG_FD_89579 | JGI IMG/M metagenome (GOLD analysis project Ga0114931, IMG submission 89579) | Deep subsurface microbial communities from Kolumbo volcano to uncover new lineages of life (NeLLi) - 2SBTROV14_V59a metaG | ecosystem: Environmental > Aquatic > Marine > Volcanic | place: Kolumbo...
CGCCCCGAAGATGCGGGGAGCGTCCTCGATCCGGCGTCGGTGCCGCGCGCGCTGGCGAGCCGCCTGCCCAGGCCGCTGGCCGCCTACCGGCGCGTGGCGATCGCCGCCGGGCGCGCCGATCGCGCCCTCGCCCTGCTCCGCGGCAGCTCCGACGAGATCGTGCGCACGCGTCGCGCGACCTGGGCCGCCTGTTTCGGTGACTCGCTGCGCCACGCCCTGGAGATGGAGCGGGTCATCCGCGATCACGACGTGTTGATCCTGGGCGAGACCGGAACCGGCAAGGAGCTGTACGCCCGCGCCATCCAGGAGGCGACGCCGGGCGATGGCGACGCCCCGGCGCCGAGCGCGGCGATCAACGCCGCCGCCATCCCCGACACGCTGGTCGAGAGCGAGCTGTTCGGTCACGTCAAGGGCGCGTTCACCGGCGCCACCGAGACGCGCGGCGGCCGCATTCGCTCTGCCGACGGTGGCGCCTTCTTCCTCGACGAGGTCGGCGACCTGCCGATGACCACGCAGGTCAAGCTCCTGCGCGTCATCGAGACCGACGAAGTCTACCCGGTCGGCGCCGACGCACCCGAGCGCGCGGTGGTGCGCTACGTCGCCGCCACCCACAAAGACCTGCTCGAGATGGTCGAGGCCGGCGGGTTTCGCCGCGACCTGTACGAGCGGCTGGCCGGCAGCGTCATCCACAGTCCACCGCTGCGCGACCGGCCCGAGGATATCCTCGACATCGGCCTCGGCTTCGCGCGCGCCTACGTCGGCGACGCGTCGCTGGGCGCCGTCCGTCGCTTCCTCGACAGTGGCGAGGCGCGCCGCTACCGCTGGCCGGGCAATGTCCGCGAGCTGCAGAACGCGCTGCGCAACGTGATGCTCGGCCTCGATCCCGGGTTGGGCACGGGCAGCGCCACCAGCGCGCCCGTCCAAGCCGACATCCCCGAGCCGATCGCCACGCGCCGGGCGCCACTGGAAGCGGTCGAAGCGTGGTACCTCCGCGCGGTCCTCGACGACGCCGGCGGCAACCTGAGCCAGGCCGCGCGCACCCTCGGCCTCGACCGATCGACGGTCCGCCGCAAGCTCGAGCGGATCGCCTAGCGGCCGCGGTTGCGGTAGCGGTCCTTGACCCGGCGACCGCGGGCCTGCATCAGCGGGCGCAGTGCCCGGCGCAGTCCCGGCGCCAGGTAGGCAATGGTCGCCAGGTAGCCGGACGACCGAGGCGTCATCCGCTCCGGCTTGCCGTCGGCGGCACAGTCGAGAATGAGCCGCGCGATGTCGTCGGCCGTGCTCATCCGTTGGGCGAAGACGATGTCGGAGACGCCGTCGATGTCGTCCATGATGAAGCCGGTGTCGACCGGGCCGGGAGAGACCGCCGACACGGTGATGCCGCTGCCGGCGAGCTCGTCGGCCATCGCCAGGCTGAAGGCACGAAGCCCGAACTTGGTCGCCGAGTAGACCGAGGCATCGGCCAGCGGCACCCGCCCGGCCAGCGACGCCACGTTGACCACGGCGCCACCACCGGAGCGACGCAGGTGCGGCAACGCCAGACGGGTGAGCAGGATCGGCGCGCGCAGGTTGACGTCGACCATCTGCGTCAGCGCGTCCGGATCGTTGTCCTCGAAACCGCCCCGGACGTGGGCGCCGGCGTTGTTGACCAGCACGTGAACACCGCCCAGATTCGACTCGGCCCGGTCGATCAGCGCGGCGCAGGCGTCGTCGTCGGTGACGTCCGTCGGCACCGCGATCACCTCGGCGCCGGACGACAAGAGCTCGCCGGCCAGCTGCTCCAACGCCTCGGCGCCGCGGGCGGCCAGCGCCAGGCGTGCCCCCTCTGCGGCGAAGCGCCGGGCCGCCGCTTCGCCGATCCCCGCCGACGCCCCGGTAATGATTACGGTCTTTCCCTGGAATCGGCCCATCGTGCCCTCTTGGAAAAAGTCGGCGCCTACCGTACACCATAGGGGTGCGAAACCGTTTGTCCCGTTCGATCGTGCTGCTCCTGGTCTCCGGCGTGGTGGCCTGCACCAACGCCAAGCCGGCGGAACATCCCGCGACGCCCGCCGAAGCCCCCGGCTACCGCAGCGTGCTCGCGCACACCGACATCCACGGTCACGCCATCGCGACCAAGCCGGCCAGCGCCACCATCGTGGTGGTCTTCGCCTCCTGGTGCGGCCCGTGCCGCCGCGAGCTGGGCATGCTGAAGCAGCTCGCGGTGGAGAAGCCGGGCCTGCGGATCATCGGCGTCAACGCCTACGAAGACTGGGACGACATCTCCAACCAGCAGAAGCTGGAGAAGTTCCTCGGCGCCGAGCATCCGTGGCTGACCGTGGTCCGCGCCGACGACAAGCTCCTGTCCGCGCTCGGCGGCGTACCCAAGGTGCCTTCGCTGTTCCTGTTCGATCACGCAGGCGCCCAGGTCCGCGCCTTCCGCCGTGCCGAGCGCCGGCCGCCGAGCAAGGCGGAGCTGGAGAACGCGCTGGCCCAGGTGATGAAGTAGCCGCACGATGAGCTCGCTGGTCGGCGAGATCCTGCAGGGCCGCTACCAGATCACCGGCGAGCTGGCTCGCGGCGGCATGGGCATCGTCTTCCGCGGCGAGCGGATCAACCTGGGCCGCGAGGTCGCCATCAAGTTCCTCCAGCCGTGGGGTGAGGAGGGGGAGTCGGCCCGCGCCCGCTTCGAGATCGAAGCCAAGGCGATGGGCAAGCTTCACCATCCCAACTGCGTCGGCGTGACCGACTTCGGGATCCACGACGGCGTGCCCTATCTGGTGATGGATCTGGTCAAGGGCGAGACCCTTGACGATCTGATCTTCGAGGGGCCGCTGCCGGTGGCCCGCGCGGTTGCCATCGCCGGCAGCGTGCTGGCCGGGCTGGCGCACGCCCACGAGCAGGGCATCATCCACCGCGACATCAAGCCGGCCAACGTGATGGTGCGCGAGGCGACCGGCTTCGCCGACGAGGTGCAGATCCTCGACTTCGGCGTGGCCAAGCTGGCCGCCGACCACCCCAACCTGACCGCCGGCATGGCGATCGGCACGCCGTCGTATATGGCGCCGGAGCAGGCGTTCGGTGGCGACGTCGATGCGCGGACGGATCTGTACGCGGTCGGTGTGCTCCTGCACCACATGATCGCGGGCGAGAAGCCGTTCGAGAGCGACAACAAGCTCGAGGTGCTGCGCATGCACCGCGACGAGCCGCGCCCGCCGCTGCCGGCGGGACCGCCGGCATTGCAGGCGGTGGTGCACAGGGCGATGGCCGTGGATCCGAACGAGCGGTTCGGGTCGGCCGCGGAGATGGCGATGGCGCTGCGCGCGGCGGTGACCGCGTCCGCGTCCGCGCCCGCGCACAGGCCCGCGCCCATGCACACGCCCGCGCCCGCGCCCGGGCACACGCCCGCGCCCGCGCCCGCACCCGCGCCCGCGCCCGCGCCCGCGCCCGCGCCCGCGCCCGTGCACTCGCCCGCGCCCGCGCCCGCGCCCGTGCACTCGCCCTCGCCCTCGCCCGCGCCCGTGCACCCGCCCGCGCCCTCGCTCGTTCCCGCGCACGCCCCCGTCTCCACCCGCGCCCGCAACCTGTGGATCGCGGGCGCCGTCGCCGGCTTCGTCCTCCTGGTCTCGCTCATCGCTGCGACCGCCCGTCACCGCGGCGGATCGTCGATCTCCTCCAACGACTCCACCTCCGGAGCCCCGGAGACCGGAGACCTCCCCGGGCTCGCCGACGCGGTCGCCCTTGCGGAGCGCAACAACCGCGCCGGATGCCACGCCCTCGAAGAGCTCGTCCGTGCACATCCGAAGCACGCCCGCCTGCGTATGGCGCTGGCCCACGCCTACATCGAACGGCCGTGGTGGCCGCGCGCCATCGACACCTACCGCGCGGCCATCGCCATCGACCCGTCGCTCGCCTCGGACGCTGAGCTCATCCGCGACAGCCTGCGCGCGCTGTCGAGCGAGAGCTCGCACTCGCTGGCCGCCGACTTCCTCGCCCGCGACGTCGGCGCCCCCGCCCTGCCCTATCTCGAGCAGCTGACCGACAACACGCGCAGCCCCAAGCAGAAGGCGCGCGCCGAGCGAGTCATTGAGCGGATCCGAGCTTCTTCTCCACCCACGCGTTGACCCGATCGGCCAGCACCGGCAGTGTCACCGCACCCCAGCCGAGGACCACGTCGTGGAACTCGCGCAGGTCGAAGCGATCGCCGAGGCGCTTCTTCGCGTCCGCGCGCAGCCGGAGGATCTCCAGCTGGCCGACCTTGTACGCCAGCGCCTGGCCCGGCCACGCGATGTAGCGGTCGACCTCGTTGGAGATGTTGTTCTCCGCCAGCGCCGTGTGCTCGCGCATGAACGCCTCGGCCTTGGCCCGGGTCCAGCCCATCGAGTGGATGCCGGTATCGACGACCAGCCGCGCGGCGCGCCAGGCGTCGTAGCTGACCATGCCCATGCGATCCAGGTCTCCGGTGTACAGGCCCATCTCGTCCGACAGCCGCTCGGCGTACAGCGCCCAGCCTTCGACGAACGCGGTCAGCCCGGCGTAGCGAATGAACGCAGGCAGCGCCGGGCGCTCCTGGGCGATGGCGATCTGCAGGTGGTGCCCCGGCACCGCCTCGTGGTGGGTCAGCACCTCCATCTCGAAGCGCGGCCGCGTCTCCGGCTGGTAGGTGTTGACGTAGAACTCGCCCGGCGCCGAGCCGTCACCGTGCGGCTGACGGTAGTAGGCGATGGTCTGAAACGGCGCCTCGACCTCGGGGATCGCGCGGACCACGCACTGCTCCTTCGGCTGAATGCGGAAGTAGTTGGGCACCGCCGCCTGCGCCGCGGCCAGGGCGTCACGGGCGAGCTTCATCATCTCGTCGGCGCTCTTGAAGTGCAGCGACGGATCCGTGCGCAAGCGCTTGAAGATGGCCGGCAGCGAGGAGGTGCCGAACAGCTTCTTGCCCAGCGCGCCGAGCTCCTTGTCGGTGCGGGCGATCTCTTCGAGGCCCAGCGCGTGCAGCTCCGAGGGCGTCCGCGACAGCCCGGTGTAGCTGCGAATCTTCGCCGCGTAACAGGCCGCACCACCGGGCAGCGCGCCCAGTCCCTCGGCATCGGCGCCCCGTGCCCTGGGCGCCATCGTCTGCTTCAGGAAGTCGCGATAGCGGACGAACGCCGGGCGAACCTGGTCGCGAAGCACCGCCAGCAGGTCGTCGTGCAACCGCCCGGCGGCCGCCTGATCCAGCCCCGACGGCGGCGACACCGCCGGCTTGGCCAGCTCCCACTTCTCCACCGGCGTCGACAGCTGGCGCTCGACCAGGGCGATGCCGCGCTTCAGCCCCTCGGCGCCCGGGGTCAGCCCGCGCGACAGCCCCAGCTTCAAGTTGGCGATGTCGGCGTCGATGGCCGCGGGAATCTTGTGATACCGGCTGATCAGCGTCTCGACGTCGTGTGCGCCGCGGATGACGTGGACCAGCGGCAGTGACGCCACCGCGGACACCGCATTGTCGAACGCCGACACGTTCCACAGATGCTGGGCGCAGACCTCCGTGCCGACGTCGGCCTCGAGCTGATCGACGAACAGCGTCCAGATGGTGCGGTCGTCGGCGCCGAGCGCCTTCGGATCGATGGCGCGCGCGCGGACCAGGAAGGCGCGCTCGGCGTCGTACCAGCGGCGCTCCGCCGCGTCGGAATGATCGGTCAGCTGGTCGTCGAAGCGGTGATCGCCGAGCTCGGTCGCCCAGGTCGGGAAGCGCCGCATGGTCGCGTCCCACTGATCCTCCAGCAGAGCGCGCAGCGCCGGGTCGGTGGCGCCGGCGACCGCCTCGTCGGCCAGCGGCGGCGCCTCGGTCGTGGCCGGCGGTGCCGCAGCCGCGGGTGGAGGCGGCGATGCCGCCGGCACTGCAGCCGGTGGTGCGCCGGCGCTGCAGCCGACGAGGAGTGAGACGACGACGATGCGCGCGCGGAGCAGGGTTGCCGGGCTCATGCCGGCTGGTTTACTCGCTTTCCGCCGCCCGCGCAGCCCGGAGGGCTCACCGGGGCTGTCAGATGGTACGGTCCGCCCGTGAACGTTCACCTGGTTGACGGCACGTACGAGCTGTTTCGCGCCTATTACGGGGCGCCTTCGTCGATCGCGCCGGACGGCCGCGAGGTCGGCGCCACCCGCGCCCTGGGCCGTTGCTGCTGTCGCTGCTCCGCGATCCTGCGGTCACCCACGTCGGCGTCGCCTACGACCACGTGATCGAGTCGTTCCGCAACCAGCTGTTCGCCGGCTACAAGACCGGCGAGGGGATCGAGCCGGCCCTGCGCCAGCAGTTCGAGCTGGCCGAGGAGATCACCGCCGCGCTCGGGATGGTCGTCTGGCCGATGATCGAGTTCGAAGCCGATGACGCCCTCGCCGCCGCTGCCGCGATGGCCGCCGCCGATTCGCGGGTCGACAAGGTCTTCATCTGCTCGCCCGACAAGGATCTGTCACAATGCGTGCGCGACGACCGCATCGTCACCTGGGACCGCATGCGCGACATCGTCCGCAACCGCGCCGGCGTCATCGAGCGCCTCGGCGTGCCGCCGGCGTCGGTGCCCGACTACCTGGCCCTGGTCGGCGACAGCGCCGACGGCATCCCCGGCCTGCCCCGCTGGGGCGCCAAGTCGACGTCGACCGTGCTGTCCCGCTACGGCACCCTCGACGAGATCCCCGACGACGCCGCCGCCTGGGACATCAAGGTGCGCGGCGCCGCCGGCCTGGCCGCCACCCTGGCCGAGCGCCGCGATGACGCCCGCCTCTACCGCACCCTGGCCACCCTGCGCGAAGACGTCCCCCTCGACGAAGACGTCGACGCCCTGGCCTGGCGCGGCGCCGACCGCGAGGCGCTCACCGCCCTGGCCGAGCGCCTGGGCGATCGCAACCTGGTCGCCCGCATCGACCGCTGGCGCCCGTAGCCGCGCTACGGAGCCGCGGGCTCGGTACCGGCAGAGGGCTCGCCGGCGACGTGACAGTGCACGCTGTCGGCGACGCGCTCGGCCAGCTGCGACACCTGATCGGCGCCGGCGTTGGTCGCCAGGAGCACGTGGATGACCCTGTGCTCCTCCGGGCAGTACCAGCTAATCGTCGCGGTCGCCAGCATGCCGCCGTGACCGACGGTGATCCATCCGTCGTGGCCACCGACCTGCCGCTCGTGGACGTCCCCCACGTCGCCGTTGTCCGAGTCCATGCCACTGACGAACGACTTGGCGACGTCGCGCGCCTCGGCCTCGTCCATCCCGTCGCCCGGGCCCCAGCCGACACTGACCGTCGTCATCTTCAGCCCGAGCTGTCGAACCGTGTAGTGGCCGGAGTCGCGGTCGTCGGACTGCTTCACGACCTTGCCGCCGGGCAGGTCCAGGGTCAGACCCGGCAGGTTGGTCGTCTGCAGCTTCATCTCGCCGACCTCCGCCGGACGCAACGCGCGCACGATGAAGAAGCTCGCGACGACCAGCACGGACGTCGCGACCACGACGATCCAGGTGTAGCTCTTCTTCTTCTGCGGCAGCGGCGACGACGGCGGCGGATACGAGGCGTCCATGGCTGTCCCAGTATTGCCGACCCCTTGGCGAATGATCAGCGCGCCTCAACGGACGCGGGCGAGCGATGTCGCCGGGGGCGGGGGTCAGCGGATGACCAGCTTGCCGATCTTTTCGAGCTCTTGGTTGGCGGCGGCGATGAGGCGGGCCTGGTCGAGATGCGTCGCATCGGCGGCGGCGGCGAAGGCGGCGCGGAGGACGGCGTTCTTGATGTGGCCGCCCGACAGCTCGAAGCGGCGCGCGAGGGCGTCGGGGTCGACGTCGGCGGCGACGGGGGCGTCGGGAGCGATCAAGCGGCGCCACAGGGCGGCGCGTTCTTCCTCTTCGGGGAAGGGGAACTCGACGCGGTAGCGCAGGCGGCGCTTGAACGCCTCGTCCATCATGCTCTCCTGGTTGGTCGTCAGGATGACGATGCCGGAGAAGGCCTCGATGCGCTGAAGCAGGTAGTTGACCTCGAGGTTGGCGTAGCGCTCGGTGGCGGACTCGCCGCTCTTGGTGCGCTTGCCGAAGATGGCGTCGGCCTCGTCGAACAAGAGCACACAGCGGCCGCGCTCGGCTTCGGCGAACAGGGTCGCCAGGTGCTTTTCGGTCTCGCCGATGTATTTGTCGACCAGGCGGGACAGGTCGACGCGGTAGAGCTCGACGCCCAGCTCGCGGGCGATCAGGGTGGCGACCATGGTCTTGCCGGTGCCGGGCGGGCCGGTGAAGACGGCGCTGATGGCGCGGCCGTACGGGGTGCGCTCGGCGAAGCCCCACTCCTCGTAGACGGTGCGGCGCACGGCGGCGGCGCGCCACACTTCGTCGACCGCCGCGCGGACTTCGCCCGGCAAGATCAGGTCGTCCCAGCTCAGGGTGGTCGACAGACGATCGGCGATGTGCGAGAGGCGCTCGCTGGTGAAGGCGCGGGCGGCGCGCTCGGCGGCGGCGAGCAGCGCGCGCGGCGCCGGTGACGGACCGGCGTTGACCCGGGCCTCGGCGGCGGCCTCTTCGATGGCGCCGAGCTCGAGCGAGTGACCGCGGACGATGTCGGCGATGGCGTCGGCGCCGACCGCGGAGCCGAGCGCCGACTCCCACGCGCGCACCTGCGACGCCAGGGTCGCCGGCGTTACCTCGACGCGGGCGAAGCCGGCGCCGACCAGGCGCGCGGCAGCGGCCGAGCGCGGCGCCACCGACACGACCACCGGCAGCTCCGGTGCGGCGGAGGCGGCGCGGATCAGCGCGCGCAACACGGCGTCGGCCTCGGTGCCGGCGGCCGCCGCGTCGACGAACAACAGGCGCTCGCGCAGGCGCGCATCGAGCACGGCCGGGCGCACGTCGACCGGATCGGCGGGGAGGATTGCGGCGCGCCGCTCCAGCCGGTGGGCCACGGCGGCGGCGGCGCGGGTGCGGCCGACGCCGGGGTCACCGACCAGCACCAGACGCCGGGCGCCAGCACCGAGGGCCGAGTCGAGACGCAGCGATACCTCTTCGCACACTGCCCGGCGGAGCAGCGGCTGATCGTCGAGCAGCGCGTACGGCGACTCGTCGCCGAGCAACCACAGATAGACGGTGGGCGACGGCGCCAGCGGGCGCCACAGCGGCGGCGCTGACGCCGCACCACCGGCGATCAGCAGCGCGCCCGAGGCCAGCAGCCGCGCCCGGTCGTGCACGGCGGCGCGCGCCCGTGCCTGGCTCTCGGGTGATGACGCGACCAGCTCGAGCAGGTGCGCCACCGGATGGATACCCGGCGACGCCTCCGCTCCGAGCATGCGGAAGGTCTCGCGAAAACCGCGCCGCACCGCGGGCGCCACCGTGCAGAGCAGGAGATCCACCTCCAGCGGATCGAGATCGAGCAGGCGAACCAGGCGGTCGAAGCGGGACGGCTGGCCGTCCAGGCGCCGGGTCACCTCGGCGTCGATGGCCGCCAGCGCCGCGTCGACCTCCGGCGCCCGCGGCACGAAGCCGGGCTCGACGTTCTCGGTGACGAAGCGCCGCGCGGCCTCGTCGGCGCCGGCGATCACCTGGCGCACGCGCAGGGCGTGGCCCAGCAGCACCCGCACCCGCTCCAGGCGGTCGAGGATCTCGGCCTCGGCAGGGTAGTCGCCGCTCACCGGTCCCTCAGTCGACCAGCGACATCGACGCGATGTGCAGCCCGGTGGGCGTGGTGGTGCGCACGACCACGGTCTGCCCGGCCTCGAACCGGTTCACCAGCTCGGGCGGCCCCTCGAATGGACCGAGGAGCAGCGACGGGTCGACCGGATTCCCCTTGGGGTCGACCGCGGCGCTGATGTCGAGCGTCACCCGCGACACCGGCTTGCTCTGCCCGCCCTTCATCTTGGACGGGATGGCGAAGCTGGAGATGCGGACGATGGTGCCGCGCACCTCCATGCCCTGTTCGGCGGGCACCGCGTCACTCCTCGCCTTCGCCGGCGTTTTCGACCTGCCGCTGGCCCATCGCGTCGAGCCCCTGGTCGGCGTTCATCCTGGCGATGCCCTGGTAGATCGAGTTGGGGTTGGCGATGCCGAGCAGGGTTCCGCCCGGCGGCGATACCCCGGCGGCCCGCGCCATCTCGATGGCGAAGGTGGTGCAGTTGTAGCTGAACAGGTTGTACATCCCCGGCGACGACTCTTTGGCGTTGGCCGCGTCGGTCACCTTCTGCGCCTTTTCGGCGTCGATCTCGTAGGTGTGTTGCGCGTTGGGCACGTGCTGCTCGTCGGGATGCAGCACCTTCCCCGGAACCGATTTCCACGGCGCCCTGGGATCGACGCCCTGCCCCGACCACAGATCCGGCCAGTAGCCCCACGAGTCGTAATCGCCCTCGGGTGCGATGACGCGGATCCAAGCGTGGCCGATGGCGAAGTCGCGCCAGTAGCGCGACTCGCTCCAGCGCGCCTCGCGGTCGGCCAGAACCTGGAACTTCCACTTGAGCTCGGCCTGCGGTTCGGCGTTTTCGGCGGCGGCCTCCGGCTCGCGCGGCTTTTCCAGCTGCGGCTCGGCCTCCTCCGGACGTCGCTCCTGCTTCCCCACGGGCGGCATGATTCAATTCTGGCAGCGTCGGCGCGGGAGGGCAATCGCGCCCTCAGCCGAGGACGCGGCCGAGAAACGCCCCGAGGGCCGCCAGGACCGGCGGTGGAATCTCGTGCCCTCCGGGGAAGCGGTGCCAATCGACCCGCAGACCTGCCTCGGCCAGGAGATCGCGCAGCCGCTCGGCGGCGACCAGCGGCAGCAACGGATCGGCGGTGCCGTGGCTCTGGAACACCGGCAACCCGGCTCGCGAGGGAGCGCGCGCCGCCCAGGTGCCGGCATCCACCAGCGTGCTCGACAGCAGGACCAGCCCGGCCAGCGGCCAGTCGGTCGCCAGTGCGACGTCCGCCGACAGCATCGAGCCCTGGGAAAAACCTCCGAGGACCGTGTGCTCGGGCGTCGCGCCCAGGGCCGGCCACGCGGCCTCGAGCATCGCCACCACCTGGGCGTGGACCCCGGCCATGCCGTCGGGCTTGCCGCCCGACAGGTCGCGCGGCTCGCCGCTGGCGATCGACGCCTCGAGGGCCTCGATGTCGAGCATCCACCACGCGCGCCCGCCCCACAATGACGGCATCGCCAGCGGCGCTTCGGGGAAGAGAAAGCGGGTGCCGGCCGGAACGTCGATGAAGTCGGCGAGCGGAACCAGGTCGTCGCCGGGCGCGCCGAAGCCGTGCAACAGCACGACGAGAGGACCATCGCCGCCACCGCGACCGTCGTCACCACCAACGGCGCGGCAGTTGAGCCCGCCGAGATCGAGGAGCCTCATCACTTGTGGACGGAGAACGAGAGCGGGTAGCTGACGTTGACGATGCCGCCACCCTTGGGCGCGGGGAACGCTATCTTGCGGAAGGCGCTGGTCGTGCACGAACCGACGGCGCCGACCAGAGCGCTGTCGCCCTTGGCGGTCGCCTTGGCCACCGCCCCCTTGGAATCGACGACGAAGTCGATCGTCATCGCCCCCGCGAGGTCGACGTTCTTGACCAGCGATAGCTCGTAACAGTGGCGGATCTGGGCCAGGTGCCGGCGCACGGCCCGGCGAATGAGCGCACGGTCGAGCTCGCCGACCAATTTCACCTCGCCGAGCTGCACCGTCGGCGTGACCGAGCTCCGGCCGGAGAGCTTGCCCGAGCCGGAGCCCGAGCCGCCACCTTTGCCCAGGGTGCCGATATGCCTTGACGAACCGCCGCCGATCTCGTTGCTGATGCCGACGCCATCCATCTCCGTGTCCATCTTCTTGAACTCGGTCGAGTCGTGAGCGGTGTGCCTGGCCGCCCGCTTCTTCGCCGGAGATGGAGCAGGCGGAGGCGGAGGCGGCACCACCGCGGCTGCCGGCTCGGGCTCGGCGGGCGGCGGTGCCCCGCCCGGGGCCGGGGCGCCGGTCGTGGCCGACGCCGGCGCGGGCGTCGCTTCGGCAGCCGGTGCCGTGGCGCGGGTGTCGGCCGCCTCTTTCTCGGCGTGACGACCGGCGGCCGACGTGCCCTGGTCGCCGGCGCCTTGGGCCAGCAGGCTGCCGCTCGCCGACCTGGGTGCGCGCCACGCGACCGACTGATCGATGCGCTTGCGCTTGCCGCCGTCGAGGGTCCAGCGGGCCCGGTTGTGATAGAGCAACACGGTCACGTGGCCATCGGCGCCGGTGATGACGGTGTCGGCGCCGTGCAGCTTGGTCCCGACCACGGCCGCGGTGGTGGCGCCGCCCTGCTCGATCTGCACGTCGCCGGCCACCTCGACCACCTCGCCGGCGACCTGGTCGGGCGCCGGGCGGCCGTCGCCGCTCTTGCCGCAGGCGGCCACCGCCAGCCAGATCACGACCAATGCTCCCCGCCGCATGCGCATGGTTTCGCAATGATATGTCACGGTGGAGGGGTCGCCGCCACCCGCGGCCGCGGTTGGCCGGGATTGCCGCCTGCTTGCAGATGCTTACACCCTGCAGGAAGGGGTGGCGTCGGGCCCGGCCCGCTCTATGATGGCGGCAACGTGCGCGCTCGAGGCTCACAATGGGGACTGGCAGCGGCGGTGGCGCTGGCGACCGCTTGCGGCCACGCGCCGCCGCCGCGCGCCCCGGCGCCGACCGGCGGCGCCATCGCCGGCACGGTGCGCGACGCCTCCAGCGGCGACGCGCTGAGCTTTGCCGACATCGAGATCACCGAGTGGGGCTCGATGAAGGACCGCACGGTCCGCACCGCGTCGTCCCGCGCCGACGGCGAGTTCGCGCTGACCGGGTTGCGCAAGGGCCTGTACCTGGTCGACGTGCGCTACGGCGAGCACCGCGTGCGGGTGTTCGCGGTGCCGGTCGATCCACATGACACCACCCGGCTGAAGGTGACCGTCGACACCGGCGCGCTGAGCTCGGACAAGAGCTACCAGTACGTCGACATGGCCAAGAACCCGGTGATCGCGGCCAAGGCTCCCGAGCTGGCGCGGCACGGCATCGCCGCGGCGAGAACCGGGGCAATCCGCGGAGTCGTCACCGAGATCGCCAGCAAGCAGCGGCTGCCGGGCGCGGTGGTCGCGGCGACCACGCCCGGGGTGCGCGATGCACAGCTGGCCATCGCCGACGACAAGGGCGACTACCAGCTCCACGGGCTGCCGCCGGGGACCTACACGCTGTCGGTCTACTACCACCTGGTCGAGCGCGGCAACATCGAGGTGCGGCGAACCGGGGTGGCGGTCACCGCCGGCCACGAGACCGTGGTCGACCTGGAGCTCGACGCCGTCACCGAGGACTGACGGCAGATCGCGGTGATGCGCGTTCGCTCTTGACCGGCGCGGCCGGCGTCGGCATGGTTCTGTCGTCTTTTGGCCTGGACCGCACCAGCGGCCGGGACTGGAGGTCTCCATGAGCCACCGGCTCCATCTGTTCAAGTCCAAGATCCACCGCGCCCGGGTCACCCACGCCGACCTGGACTACGAGGGCAGCGTGACCATCAGCGGCGAGCTGATGACCGCCGCCCAGATCCTGCCGCACGAGCAGGTGCACGTGTGGAACGTCACGCGCGGCACCCGCCTGGTCACCTACGCCCTGCGCGGTGACGACGACAGCGGCATCATCTGCATGAACGGCGCCGCGGCTCACCTGGCGTCGCCGGGAGACGTGGTCATCATTTCCACGTTCGCCGAGGTCGACGCCGCCGAGGCGGCCCAATGGCAGCCGACGGTGGTGCTGGTCGACTCGCAGAATCGCATCGCCGACCCGGCGCTGACCGAGGTCGCCGGGCCCAAGCGACGGGTCAGCGCCTCCGGGCAGGCGTAGCCGCTACCAGGCGACGACGATCTTGCCGAACGAGTCGTTCGACTCCATGTACGCGTGGGCGTCGGCGATCTCGCTCATCGGCATGATCCGGTCGACCACCGGCACCAGGCGACCGGCTTCGAACAGCGGCACCACCTCGGCGGCGAAGCGGCGGGCGAGCGCCGCCTTCTCTTCCAGCGGGCGGCTGCGCAAAACCGTGCCGATCACGCTGCCGCGCTTGCCCAGGAGAGGTCCCAGCAGCAGCGTACCGGTGGCGCCACCGAGCAAGCCGACCACGACGATGCGGCCGCGCGGCGCCAGGGCGCGCACGTTCTCTTCCAGGTAGGCGGCGCCCACGGTGTCGAGGATGACGTCGGCGCCGCCGCAGAGGGCGGCGACCTTTTCGGCGAACGCGCCGCCCTCGACGTGGACGCCGTGCTCGAGCCCCAGCGACCGACAGCGCTCCAGCTTCTCGGCGGTACGCGAGGTGCCGACCACCCGGGCCCCGGCGACGATGCCCAGCTGTAGCGCCGAGGTGCCGACGCCGCTGCCGATCGCGTGCACTAGGGCGGTCCGCCCCATGGTCAGCCCACCCTGGACGAACAGGGCATCGAACGCGGTGAGGAAGACCTCGGGGATGCCAGCGGCGCGGGAAAGGTCCATCGACTCCGGCACCGGCAGCAGCTCGCGCTCGTGCACGACCACGTGGGTGCACATGGCGCCGCCGCCGACGATGCCCATCACCCGATCGCCGGGGTTGGCCAGGGCCACGCCCTCCCCCACCGCGGCGACGGTGCCGGCGTACTCGAGGCCGGGGATGTCCGGCGGTGCCCCCGGCGGCGCCGGGTAGAAGCCGCGCCGCTGGAGGATATCCGCCCGGTTGACGGCGGCCGCGGCGACCTCGACCAGGACCTCGCCCGGGCCCGGATCGCGGACCTGGCGGTCGCCCAGGGCCAGCACCTCGGGCCCCCCCTTGCCGGTCAGGACGACGGCGCGCGCGACGGGCATCAGTCGAACCAGTAACGGATGCCCAGGGCCAGACCGGCGTCGGCCCGGAAGTCGTTGGCCGGCCGGTCGATGATGACCACGTCGAACACGAACGCCAGCTCGAGGAAGATATCGAGCGGCACGTTCTGGAAGTCGAACGAGATGCCGATCGGCACCCTCGGTCCGATGTGCACGTGGTCGTTGCGGTGATCGAAGAAGCGCGCGCCGATGCCGAAGTAGAGCGGCAACCAGAACGCCTCCGTCTTGGCGATGACGACCGGGTGCCAGAGGAAGTCGCCGTGGATGTGCAGACCGTCGCCGCGGTACTGGTAGTAGGTGCCGATGCCGAAGTCGAGCGCGGTGTCTCGGCTGAGGAAGTACTTGCCGGAGATGGCGGTGGGCTCACCGATCATCAGACCGAGACCGAACGTCTTGTTGGCCTCGAACTGTCCGCCGCTGTGGGGCCGCGGGCGGGCGTCTGCCGACCTGGCGGCGATGAGCGTGAAGACTGCAATCGCGATGGCGATGAGGTTCCGCTTCATGCGCCAATTAAACCATCGGGCCGCTCGCGCGCTCAAGCGAGCGCACGGCAGTTGTCTGTGCGACACTGTTGGCGTTGCGCAAACGGGCGAGGGAGATCGGGTATGGCGCTGCAATTGCTGCAGGCATGTCGCTCTTTGCTGCGTGCACCGGCGCGCCACCCGCACAGCCCACGGAGCCGTCCGCCCCTACACCGGCCGACGCCGCGCCCGCCGGCGCACCTGCAGTTCCACCCGACGCGATCCCGCCGGATGCCGCGCCGCCGCCGCTGCTCGACTGCCCCGAGGGCACGCACGTGCAGGGCGCGCTGCCTCCGGACGGTGGCGAAGTCGCATGTGTTCGTCCGGACGGCACGCGCCACGGCCCCTACCAGCGCTATCACGGCAACGGCGAGGTGGCGCTCAGGGGCGCCTACGTCGACGGCCTGGCCGACGGTGACTTCGTGCAACTCGCCGACGACGGGCACGTGCTGGGCACCTACCACCTGGATCGCGGCACCGGCCTGCGCAAGGAGTGGACGGCAGACGGCGAGCTGATGGTCACCGAGACGTGGAAGGACGGCGCGCTGAACGGGCCGCGGGTCGTCGGTCGCGTCGAGACGATGCGGGTAGAGGAGAACTACCGCAATGGCAAGCTCGACGGCGCGCGCAGCATCTGGCGCCTGGGCAAGCCGTACCTGGTGGAACAGTACCGTCGTGGCGTGCTCAACGGGCCGTGGAAGGCGTACCGAAGCTTCGGCCGCCTGCGCGTGAGCGGCGCCTACGCCCACGGACAGGAGACCGGCGTGTGGACCTACTACCACTCGAGCGGTCGACCGTCGCGCCAGGGCCAGATGCTCGAGGGCAAGAAGGAGGGCCCGTGGAAGGCGTTCGACCCGCGCGGCCACCTTCTCATCACCGGCACCTACCACCACGACCGCAAAGACGGCGTATGGACCCAGTACGATTGGCGCGGCAACGTCGTCGGCAGCTTTCAGATGAAGGACGGTACCGGCGTCGACCGCGAGTGGTTTGCGCCCGGGAAGCTGTCGAGCGAGACCACCTACGTCCACGGCGAACGCCACGGACCGTACCGCCGCTTCACCATCAAGGGACGGCGCGCCGAGACCGGAAGCTTCCGCCACGACCAGCGCCACGGTCGTTGGCGCGAGTGGCACGCCAACGGCAAGCTGTCGGTCGATAGCCGCTACCGTCACGGCAAGCTCGACGGCGCGTACAAGCGCTACAACGAGGCCGGCGTCCTGGTCGAGAGCACCCGCTACGCCAACGGCCTGCGCCAGGGGCCGTCGGCCGAACGCTACGACGACGGCGCGGTGCAGCTGGCAGGGAGCTACGACCGCGACCTGCGCGAAGGTGTCTTCACCCAGTACTACCCGGACGGCACCGTGTCGTCGCGCGCGACGTTCCAAGCTGGCGCCCTCGACGGTCCGTACTACGCCTACCGTGAGGACGGGCGCCTCGCCGCCCAGGGCAACTACGCCGCCGGCAAGCGGGTCGGCCGCTGGCGCTTCTGGGCACCGGACGGCCGACTCGAATCGACACGCAGCTACGACGCGCCGTAGCCGGGGGCGGTCAGACCATCGGCACGAGCATGGCCACGCTCTTGCCGAAGCCGAGTTCGAACGGGATGCCGACGTACTCGACGACGGCGATCGCCAACGGCTCGCGGGGGATGCGTGCGGCTTCGATCAGGTGGGCGCGCGGGCGCAGGAACGCGGTCACCGCGGTGGTCGCGCCGATCGAGGTGATGCGGCCGTCGTCGGCCGGCAACACGCTGAGGCGCAGCTCGTACTTGCGGATCGGCGGCTCTTGCCGGAACAGACGCAGCGCACGGCGCTTGGTCACGCGGGTGCGCAGGACCAGCGACTCGGGGTTCATCGCCCGCAACGGCACCAGCACGCGCCGCAGATCGGCGAGGCGCTCTTCGAAGCGCCGCTCGACGTCGGTCGAAGCGCCCTGGTACCAGCTGCGCACCGGGGTGGCCCGACCGACGTGGCTACCGGCGGTGTGGATGACGTGGAGCTGGGGAAGGTCGCCGCTCTCGTCCTCGAAATGCTCGAGGTAGTAGAGCTTGCGCGTGGCCGGCTGGTAGCCGAGCAGGTCGATCGTGTGGGGGCCCACGCCGCGTTCGTC
>Ga0114931_10004489_pt1 | contig 17405 bp, 16 predicted proteins | sample 2SBtaG_FD_89579 | JGI IMG/M metagenome (GOLD analysis project Ga0114931, IMG submission 89579) | Deep subsurface microbial communities from Kolumbo volcano to uncover new lineages of life (NeLLi) - 2SBTROV14_V59a metaG | ecosystem: Environmental > Aquatic > Marine > Volcanic | place: Kolumbo...
AACTGCTGCGATTTGTCACCTAGCCGGCCTCCGAGGACTCGACGGCGCGTAACGACAGGGCATCGGTGAGAGGCCACGGGCGGAATTGCCCGGGATTGGGCCAAAAACACCTTTTACGCGGTTCAATCCCCGGAAATCACCGCACAGGGTCCGATCCTTCGATGAACAGGTTCGCGAATGGGGCTCCGCGCTGATCGCGGTGGCTGGGGCCAGCGAGTTTTGCAAGAGGCTCGTCCGGTAAATAAATCCTCTGGCGCTCGCCTTCGCGAGGACAATCGCTTGGGTTCCCCGGTTCGGGGTTCAGCGTCCGGGAGGGGACTTCCAGTGGCCGGCCGAACCTCGAACGCGGCAAATCGTTCGATTTCACGAGCTTCGGCGGTGAGCCGTGAACCCTGGGTGCTGGAGCCGAGTTGCCACGTTCAAAGTTAATGTGATGCACGAATAATAGGTCACAACCCAGTGAATTTAAGGTTGAATGTACTGAATTAACACCAATTCGAACCTATGTAAAACATGCGGACTTAACGCTAAGTGCCTGTCTCAAAAGAAAGATATTGGGTCGATCTTCTTGACACCCAAGGGTTTCTCTAACCATACTTCGATTGTAGTGGGATAAAGTGGGAAAAAGTGGTTCAAGGGGGAGAGAGAGGGAGCGAGAGTGTTTCGGGGAGAATTTGCGCTCAGCATGGATACCAAAGGTCGGTTGTCGATGCCGTCCCGGTATCGCGAGCGTCTGGCCGAAATTTGCAGCGGACGGCTGGTCATTACCATCAGTCTGCTCGACCGTTGCCTGGTGGTCTACCCTTTTCCCGACTGGCAGCGCATCGAGTCCGAACTGCAGGCGCTTCCGGCGCTCGACCGCCAGGCCCAGACCGTTTCTCATCTGCTCATCGGCCACGCGGCCGAATGCGAACTGGACCGCAGCGCGCGGGTCTTGATACCGCCGCCGCTGCGGGAATTCGCGAACCTCGAGCGGCGGGTTCGCATGGTCGGTCAGGTGCGCAAATTCGAACTCTGGAACGAATCCGCTTGGAGCGCGCGCCGCGAAGAATTTCTGGCCGAGGTGGAGACCCTGCGCGACGCGCCGAACGAGGCGCTGCGGTCTCTGGTTTTGTAGATCCGTGAAATGCCGGCACACGCCATCGCCCATACCCCCGTCCTGTTGGACGCGGTACTCGATCGATTGCGTCCGCAGCGCGGCGGGATTTTTGTGGATTGCACCTTCGGGCGCGGAGGACACGCGCGTGCGTTGCTAGGGTGCGTGGGTCCGTCGGGCCGCGTGATCGCGGCCGATCGGGATCCCGAAGCGGTGGCCGCGGGCAGGATCCTGGCGGCACGCGACCGACGACTATCGATTACGCATGCCTGTTTTAGCGATCTCGACCGGATTGTTGAAACCGAGGGCGTGCGGGGGAAGGTGAACGGCGTGCTCCTCGATCTTGGCGTATCTTCTCCGCAGCTTTCCGATCCGCGGCGCGGGTTCAGCTTTCAGGACGATGGACCGCTCGACATGCGCATGGATCCGGGGGCCGGAACGGCGGTGCGCGAATGGCTGGCCCGCGCCTCGCTCGACGAGATCACCGAGGTCTTGCGCCGCTACGGCGAAGAGCCGCGGGCGCGCCGAATCGCGCGTGCGATCGTTCGCCATCGTGGTGAACGGCCGATCGAGACCACCGCCGATCTCGCCGGGCTGGTGGCGGCAGCAACCCCGGCGAGCGCGGTTCGCCGGGCCGGCGCGTACCATTGGGCCCGGCACCCGGCGACCCGTACTTTTCAAGCGCTGCGAATCATGGTGAATGACGAACTCGGTGAACTCGAGCGAGCACTCGCCGTGGCACCCGGCGTGTTGGCGGTACACGGGCGTCTGGCGGTGATCAGCTTTCATTCGCTCGAGGATCGTTGTGTCAAGCGGTTCATGCGCCGCGAGGCGCGCGGCAGCGCCCCGCGCGGCCTGCCGTTACGGGCCACGGATATGCACCCGAGGCTGATTCCGGTGGGCAAAGCGGTGCACGCCGGCAGCGCCGAGATCGCGTGCAACCCGCGGGCCCGGAGCGCGGTGCTGAGGGCCGCGGAGCGTCCCGCATGAAAGCGCGCCTGATTTTGATCGCGGTGCTCGGAGTGCTGTTGCTCGGTTCGGCGGTAACCGAGGTCTACGTGCGCCATGAGCGGCGCGCGCGCTTCGCGGAACTCAACGCACTCGAGGCCAAGCGCGACGCCCTCCAGGTGCAGTGGGGACGCCTGCAACTCGAACAGAGCACTTGGGCGAACCTGGATCGTATTGAAAAGCTCGCCCGTGAGCGGCTCGACCTCGAGGTGCCGGCGCCGGGTGATTTGGTCGTGGTAACACGCAAATGACGATGACCCGGGAACCCTCCACGTTGTTTTATCGTGGCCGTCACGCCTTGGTGCTCGGCCTGTTCCTGGCGGCGTGCGCGACGCTGGTTTGGCGGGTCGTCGAGTTGCAGGTCACGCGGCATGATTTTCTCCAGCGTCAAGGCGATGCCCGTTATCTGCGCGATGTGTCGATTGTCGCGCACCGGGGCAAGATTCTCGATCGCAACGGTGAACCGCTGGCGGTGAGTACTCCGGTGGATTCGGTGTGGGTCAATCCCGCATTGCTCGCCCGAGCGCGACCGCGCTGGGGGGAGCTGACCGCACTGCTGGGGCTCGATTCCAAGCGCCTGGAGGCGATCGCCGCGCAACTCGGCGGGCGCGAATTCGTGTACCTGCGGCGGCGCCTCGATCCGGCCCTGGCGGCACGGGTCGCGGCGCTCGACATCGCGGGGGTGAACCTGCAGCGTGAATACCGGCGCTACTATCCGATGGGAGAAGCGGCGGCCCAGTGGGTGGGGGTTACCAACGTCGATGACGCGGGCCAGGAGGGCATCGAACTCGCCTATCAGAAATGGCTGCAAGGGGTCGCGGGGACCAAGCGCGTGTTGCGCGATCGCCTCGGCCACGCGGTCGAGGACATCGGCCTGGTACGCGCGCCGCGGGCCGGGCGCAATCTGATGCTGACCATGGATCGGCGTATCCAGTATCTGGCCTATCGCGCCCTGTTTCAGGCGGTACGCCGCGAGCGCGCCCGTGCGGGTACCGTCGTGGTACTCGACACGACCAACGGCGAAGTGCTGGCGATCGCAAATTATCCCTCCTTCAATCCCAACAATCTGGCCGACCGGCGACCGGAGCGGGTACGCAACCGAGCGATAACCGACGTCTTCGAGCCGGGCTCGACGATCAAGCCGTTTACCATCGCCGCGGCGCTGATGAGCGGAGAGTATCGTGCCGATACGCCGATCGATACGTCGCCGGGCTTCATCCGTGTCGGCGGGCACACGGTGCGCGACGCGCGTAATTACGGGCGCATCGACGTGGCGACGGTGATCAAGAAGTCCAGCAATGTCGGTGCCGCCCGAATCGCGCTTTCGATCCCGCCACGCGACCTGTGGCAGACCCTCATCCATGTCGGTTTCGGTGAGCGCACCGCCAGCGGTTTGCCGGGCGAGACCGGCGGTGTACTCGATCACTACTTCGAATGGGGACGGGCCAAGAACGCGACCCTGGCCTACGGTTATGGTATCTCGGTGACCGCGCTGCAACTCGCGCATGCCTACGCCGCGATCGCCAATGACGGGCTGTTGCTGCCGGTGCGGGTGGTGCGCTCGGACGCCGCCGGTAAGGCCACCCGGGTGATGCCGGCGCGGGTCGCGCGCGCGCTGCGGCGGATGCTCGAAGGAGTGGTCAGCCGCGGGGGTACCGGTTGGCGCGGACGGATCGCCGGGTATCGCGTCGGAGGTAAGACCGGTACGGTCAAGAAGCCGGTTGCCGGCGGCTATTCGGAGAACCGCTACCTCGCGCTATTCGTCTCCATGGCCCCGCTCAGCAATCCGCGTCTGGTGACGGTGGTGATGATTGACGAGCCGAGCGCCGGGCGCTATTACGGCGGGCAGGTCGCGGCGCCGGTGAGCGTCGCGGTGATGAGCGGCGCGCTGCGCTTGATCGGCGCGGTGCCCGACGCGCCGGACGCAGCCATCCGCGAGGTCGCGCTCGGTGGCGGCGACCTGGCTCTCGCGCACGCCGGGCTGGGCCGATGACGATGAGCGTGCACGAACACCGCGGGGCGTGGCAACTCGCCGATTTGTTCGCGGGTATCGCCGAGATCCGGCGCACCTGCGCGCAACGGGTGACCGGATTGGCGAGTGACAGTCGCCGTGTGGCACCGGGCGATGTGTTTTTCGCGCGCCGCGGGGCACGCACCGATGGATCGCTGTTCATCGCCGAAGCGGTGCGCCGCGGCGCGGTCGCGGTGGTGCGCGAAGGCGTTGCCGCCGTGGTCAGGCGTGGGACGGTGACCGAGATCCGGGTGCCTGAGCTGAGGGCGTGCATGGGTGCGGTGGCGAATCGCTACCACGGCGCCCCGTCGCGTGCGATGCGGGTGTTGGCGGTCACCGGTACCAACGGCAAGAGTTCGGTGTGCCATCTCCTCGCACACGCCCTCGATCGCGACCCGGCTCACGGCGACCAGCGCTGCGCGCAGTTGGGCACCCTGGGTTGGGGGCTGCCGGGGGCGCTCGCCGACGAGGGGTTGACCACTCCCGAGGTGCTCGAGTTGCACCGTATGCTGGCCGAGTTGCGCGCCGCCGGCGCCGGCTGGGTGGCGATGGAGGCGTCGTCGCACGGTCTCGATCAAGGGCGTGTCGCGGGGGTGCATTTCGACACCGCGGTATTTACCAACTTGAGTCGTGACCATCTCGATTATCACGGCGACCTCCGGGCCTACGGCGCGGCCAAGGGGCGCTTGTTCGAATCCGCGGGGCTGCGTTGCGCGGTGATCAACGTCGCCGATCCCTTCGGCCGGCGGATTAGTCGCGACCTGCCGGGTCGGATCAGGAGACTGCGCTTTGCCCTGGACGGCGACGCGACCCGGGGCGAGGTCGCGGATATCGTGGCCCGATTGAGCCCCGATCGGCGCGCGGGTCTGTGCCTGCAAGTTGCGACGCCGGCCGGTCAGGGAGAATTGCGCAGCCCCTTGATCGGGGATTTCAACGCCCGCAACCTGCTCGCCGCGCTCGGCGTCATGCTGGGACTCGGAATGGAACTCGATGCGGCCCTGCAGCGGCTCGCCGCGGCGCCGCCGGTGCCCGGCCGGATGCAGATCTTCGGAGGCGACGAGCAGTGTCTGGCGGTGGTTGATTTTGCCCACACCCCGGATGCTCTGGAGCACGCGTTGCGAGCCCTGCGTCCGCTCGTCGAGGGCCACCTGTGGTGTGTATTCGGGTGCGGCGGCGAGCGCGATCAGGGCAAGCGGGCGCTGATGGGGGCGGTGGCCGAAGCCTGGGCCGATCGCGTGCTGCTGACCGACGACAATCCGCGGGGCGAGGATGGCGACGCGATCGTGGCCGCGATCCGCGCGGGAATGCGTGCCCCCCGCGCGGCGATCGTGGAACGTGATCGCGGCGCCGCGATCGCCCGTGCCTTGACCCGAGCGCGGCCGGGCGATGTGGTATTGATCGCCGGCAAGGGCCACGAACGCCATCAAATTCAGGGTGCCCGGCGACTGCCTTTCAGCGATGTCGCGGCGGTGCGCGCGGTGCTCGCAAGGGGATCGCGGTGATCGCTATGTCGGTATCGACGGCGGCCACCATCCTCGGCGCGAGTTGGCGTGGACAGGATACCCGCTTCGATGGCTGTGGCATCGATTCGCGCTGCATCGCGCGCGGCGCGTTGTTCATTGCGCTCCGCGGCGAACGGGGCGACGGACATGATTTCGTCGCCCACGCCGCGCAACGCGGTGCCGCCGCGGCGCTGATCTCGCGGCCCGACGCCGGGGGCTTGCCGGTCATCGAGGTTGCCGACACTCTGGAGGCCATGGCGCGGCTCGCCGGCGCCTGGCGGGACGGTTTCCGGATCCCGGTCATCGGGGTTACCGGTAGCGTCGGCAAGACCACGGTCAAGGAGATGTTGGCCGCGATCTATGGCGGCGACGCGCTCGCGACCCGCGGCAATCTCAACAACGAGATTGGCGCGCCGCTCACGGTGCTGCGGCTGGGGAAGGAACATCGCGTGGCGATCGTTGAAATGGGCGCAAATCACCCCGGTGAAGTCGCCCGAATCGCGGCGATGGCGCGGCCCACCGTCGGTTTGATCACTCGCTGCGGTGCCGCGCATCTTGCCGGCTTCGGCGATGTCGCCGGCGTGGCGCGGGCCAAGGGTGAACTGCTTGCCGCGCTGGCGCCGGACGGGGTTGCGGTGATCAACGCCGATGACGCGCAGGCGCCGCTGCTCTACGAAATGGCAGCCGGTCGGACGGTGGTGAGCTTTGCGCTCGAAGCGGCCGCTGCGGTGCGGGCGCACTGGCGGCCCGCGGCCGCGGGCGGGCGGGTGCGGATCGAGACGCCACTCGGCACGGTGACGGCGCGGTTGCGGCTCGCGGGCCGTCACAATGCCGCCAACGCGGCGGCGGCGGTGGCGGCGGCGGTCGCCGCCGGCGGGGTCGATGTGGCCGCCATCGTCCATGGCCTGGAGTCCGTGCGGCCGATCGCGGGGCGCCTGCGGGTGCTCCGCGGTCCGCACGGCGCGACGCTCATCGACGACTCTTACAACGCCAACCCGGTGTCTTTGGAGGCGGCGCTGAAATCGCTGGCAAGCTATCCCGAACCACGTTGGCTGGTGTTCGGTGACATGGCGGAGTTGGGGGCCGGCGCGCGCGCCGCGCACGCGGCGGCCGGTGAGGCGGCGTGTCGCTACGGGGTCGAGCGGCTCTACGCGATCGGCGAAATGAGCGCTTTGACGGTGCGGCGGTTCGGGGCCGGCGGTGCGCATTTCGCGACCGTCGAACAGCTCATTGCGGCGCTCGAACGAGACCTTCGGGGAGCCGCGACGGTGTTGGTCAAGGGCTCGCGCGCGGCGCGCATGGAGCAGGTGGTCGCGGCGTTGACCCGGTCACGCCCGGAAGCGGTGCACTGAAACGATGTTGTTGTACCTGACCGACTGGCTCGCCCGTGCACACAGCGGTTTCGCGGTGTTCCAGTACTTGACGCTACGCGCGATCCTCGGGGTGTTGACCGCGTTGGGGATCTCGCTGGTGATCGGACCGACGATGATCATGCGCCTGGCGCGTCTCCAGATTGGCCAGACGGTGCGCGATGACGGTCCCGAGTCCCATTTCAGCAAGGCCGGCACGCCGACCATGGGCGGTGGATTGATCCTGGTCGCGATCGGCGTCAGCACCCTGCTGTGGTCCGATCTGAGCAACCGCTTCGTGTGGGTGGCGCTGGTGGTCACGCTGCTGTTCGGTGCCATCGGTTGGGTCGATGACTACAAGAAACTGGTAGAGCACGATCCCCACGGCCTGCGCGCGCGCTACAAATATCTGTGGCAGTCGCTCTTCGGTCTGGGTTGTGCGTTGTTTTTGTATCTCAGCGCCAACAGCCCCGCCGAGACCCGCTTGATCGTTCCGTTCTTCAAGCACGTGTCCATCGATCTCGGCTGGGGCTATGTCCTGCTGACCTACTTCGTGATCGTCGGCAGCAGCAATGCAGTGAATCTGACCGACGGGCTCGACGGGCTCGCGATCCTGCCGACGGTGATGGTGGCGGGGGCGCTGGGGATCTTCGCCTACGTCACCGGAAACCTGAAGTTTGCACTCTATCTCGGTTTTCCCCATATCGCGGGAGTCGGTGAGGTGGTGGTGTTTTGCGGTGCGATAGTCGGCGCCGGGTTGGGCTTCCTGTGGTTCAACACCTACCCCGCACAGGTGTTCATGGGTGACATCGGCGCCCTCGCGCTGGGCGCCGCGCTCGGCATCGTCGCGGTGTTGGTGCGCCAGGAACTGGTGCTCGCGATCATGGGCGGGGTGTTCGTGATGGAGACCGCGTCGGTGATCCTGCAGGTGGCGTCGTTCAAGCTCACCGGTCGACGGATCTTTCGCATGGCGCCGCTCCACCATCACTTCGAACTCAAGGGCTGGCCGGAGCCGCGGGTGATCGTGCGCTTCTGGGTGATCACCGTGATCTTGATCCTGATCGGCCTGGCGACGTTGAAGATTCGTTGAGGGCGATGCGGGTGCTGGCGGCAATCGACAAATACGGTGAAGCGGGTGCGGCCGCCCGCGGTGCGCCGGCGGCGGCGACCGTGATCGTCGGGCTCGGACGCACCGGTCTCGCCTGTGTGCGTCATCTCGCCGCGCTGCGCGCGCATTGCGTAGTGCTCGATACGCGCGCCGAGCCGCCGGGGCTTGCGGCGCTGCGCGCGGAGTTGCCCGAGTTGGAGGTCCACCTCGGACCGCTGGATGCGGGGCGACTGTGCAGCGCGGGGCGCATCGTGCTGAGTCCGGGCGTGGCGCTTGCGGAGCCGGCGGTGGCGGCGGCGCGCGCCGCCGGGGTGCCGGTGCTGGGGGATATCGAGCTCTTCGCGCGCGCGGCGCGCGCGCCGGTGCTTGCGGTCACCGGTTTCAACGGCAAGAGTACGGTGACTACGCTGCTCGGCGCGATGGCGAGGCGCGCCGGGCGCCGGGTGCGCGTCGGTGGCAATCTCGGCCCTCCGGCACTGGACTTGCTGGGTGAGCCGGCGCCGGAGTTTTACATTCTCGAGCTCTCCAGTTTCCAACTCGAGACCACCGCGAGTCTCGAACCGCTGGTGGCGACGGTGCTCAATATCAGCGTCGATCACATGGATCGCTATGCCACGGCGCAAGACTATCGGCGCGCCAAGGCGCGGATCTTCCATGGTCACGGGATCCAGGTGTTGAATCGCGACGATCCGGTGGTGGCGGCGCTCCACCGGCCGGGCCGAACGACGATCGGTTTCGGGCTCGGCGTGCCGCACGCAGGCGACTTCGGTCTGCGTCAACGGAATGGCCGGGCGTGGCTGGCGCGTGGCCGACGGGTCTTGTTGCCGGCCGCTGAACTGCGCATTGCGGGACGCCACAACATCGCCAACGCACTCGCCACCCTGGCGCTCGGTGCCGCGGCGGGATTCGACGAGCAAGCGATGGGTGCGGCGCTGCGCGATTTCGAAGGGCTCGCGCACCGCTGCCGACTGGTGGCCGAGCGCGATGGTGTGCGTTGGTACAACGACTCCAAGGGGACCAATCTCGGTGCGACGCTCGCGGCGATCGAAGGGATCGGCGAGGATTCGCCAGTGGTCTTGATCGCCGGGGGCGAGGGCAAGGGAGCCGACTTCCGCCCCCTTGCCGAGGCGCTGCGACGCCACGGGCGCGGGCTGGTACTGATCGGTCGCGACGCCCCGCTGATCGAGACGGCGGTCGGTGGTGCGACCCCGGTCGTGCGGGCGCGGAATCTCGGCGAGGCGGTCGCACAGGCGCGCGTGCTGGCGCGTTGCGGAGACAGCGTGGTGTTGTCGCCGGCCTGTGCGAGCTTCGACATGTTCGCGAATTTCGAGCAACGCGGTGAGCGTTTCGAGGCCGCCGTGCGGGCGGAATTGGGCGCGTGAGCGTGGTCCCCCAGATCCAGGCCCTGCCGCGCACGGCGGCCCCCACCGCCGTCGATCCGCTGGCGGGCTACGACCACTGGTTGCTCGGTGCGGCGCTCGCCTTGCTCGGGGTCGGCGTGGTGATGGTCGCGTCGGCATCGGTATCGGTCGCGGCCAAGAGCAGTGGGGACCCCCTCCATTTCTTCTGGCGTCAGGTCGCCTACCTGACCGTGGGCATGGGTTTGGCGTGGCTCGCGATGCGGGTACCGTTGATCTCATGGCATCGTTCGGGGCCGTTGCTGCTGGCCGCGGCGGCGATCCTGCTGGTGTTGGTGCTGGTGCCGGGGATCGGGCGCGAGGTCAACGGCAGTCGCCGCTGGATCGCGCTCGCCGGGTTGAACGTGCAACCTTCCGAGCTGGCCAAGCTGTTCTACATCGTCTATCTGGCCGGTTATCTGGTGCGCCGTGAGGCCCAGGTCCGCCACGTACTCAGCGGTTTCGTCAAGCCGATCGCGCTGATGGCCCTGCTCGGGGCGTTGTTGCTCGGCGAGCCGGATTTCGGTGCGATGGCGGTGATGTTCGCCACCACGCTGGGGATGCTGTTTCTGGCGGGCGTTCCGCTGCGCAGCTTTGCTCTGTGGGTGATATTGATCATCGTGCTGCTGGCGGTTTCGGCGCTCCTCGAACCGTACCGCGCGGCACGTGTTTTTACCTTCCTCAATCCCTGGGCCGATCCCTACGGCAAGGGTTTTCAGCTCACCCAGGCGCTGATCGCCGTCGGCCGCGGCGAATGGTTCGGGGTCGGGCTGGGGGCCGGGGTTCAGAAGCTTTTCTATCTGCCCGAGGCGCACACTGACTTTCTGTTCGCGGTGCTCGCCGAGGAACTCGGCCTGGGCGGCGCGCTCGGGGTGATCGGCTTTTTCGGCTGTGTCGTGTGGCGCGGCTTGATCGCCGCGCGCCAGGCGTCGCTTGCCGCGCAGCCCTTCGGCGCCTATCTGGCGTACGGCGGCGCACTGCTGATCGGGCTCCAGGCGGTGGTCAACATCGGCGTGAATCTCGGTCTGCTGCCGACCAAGGGCTTGACCCTGCCGTTGATGAGTTACGGTGGGTCGAGCCTGGTCGTGAGTTGCGTCGCGGTCGGCTTGCTGCTGCGCGTCGGCTTCGAGGCGCGGAGGCGGGTCACGTGAGTACGGTGAGCGATGCGGGGGCACCCCTGGTGCTGGTGATGGCCGCGGGTACCGGAGGGCACGTCTATCCGGCCCTGGCGGTCGCCGAGCGGTTGCGCACCTGCGGCATGCGCGTGCAGTGGCTGGGTACGCGCAGTGGGATCGAGGCGCAACGTGTGCCCGCGGCCGGGTTCGTCATTCACCACCTGCGGGTCGCCGGCCTGCGGGGCAAGGGGTGGCGGCGCTGGCTGGTGGCGCCGCTGGCGCTGAGTGGCGCGTTGATTCAGGCGTTGCGGATCCTCGGCAAAATACGCCCGCGCCTGGTGCTCGGCATGGGCGGTTACGTATCCGGACCGGGGGGGATCGCCGCGTGGCTGCTGCGCCGGCCGTTGTTGATCCACGAGCAAAATGCGATCCCGGGCCTCACCAATCGCCTCCTGGCGCCGTTCGCGATGACCGTCATGGAGGGATTTCCGGGAAGTTTCGCGGTCTCGCGCCGAGCGTGTCACACCGGCAATCCAGTGCGCGCCGAGATCGCCGCGCTGGTGTCACCGGCACAGCGTTTCGCGCGACGCGGGCCGGTCTTGCGGTTGCTGGTGATCGGCGGCAGCCAGGGCGCTCGGCGACTCAACCGGATCGTGCCCGAGGCGCTGGCCGCGTGTGCCGCGGCCAATCTGCAGATCGCGGTGCGTCATCAGGCCGGCGCCCGCAATCTCGCGGATGCGCGGGCCGCCTATATCCGGGCGGGTGCCAGTGGCGAACCCGAGGCGTATATCGAGGACATGGCGGCGGCCTACGAGTGGGCGGATCTGGTGGTGTGTCGGGCCGGCGCGATGACCATCGCGGAACTGACCGCCGCCGGCGTCGCTTCGGTGTTGGTACCGTTTCCGTTTGCGGTCGACGATCATCAAACCCGCAACGCCGAGTTCCTGAGCCGCCGCGGTGCGGCGCTGTTGGTGCCCGAGGAAGAGTTCAGCGCCGGGCGTTTGCGCGGCCTGCTCGGCGAGTTGGCCGGGGCGCGCGAACGGCTCCTGGAGGTGGCGCTCGCCGCACGGCGCCTGGCGGTCCCCGACGCGACCGAGCGGGTCGTCGAACGCTGTCTGGAGGCCGCTCGTGGCTGAGCATCTGAACCGTGCCCCGGTGGGTGGCGCGCGCTACGCGCCGCGCGGGCACCGTGCCTGGATGCGGCGCCTCGGGCGGGTCCATTTCGTCGGCATCGGCGGGGTCGGGATGGGCGGCATCGCCGAGTTGATGCACAACCTGGGGTTTGTGGTATCGGGCTCCGATATCCGCGAAAGCGCGATGCTCCGGCGCCTCGCCGCGCTCGGTATCGACGTGCGCACCGCTCACGATCGAGCGTCCGTCGCCGGCGCTGCGGTGGTCGTGGTTTCGACCGCGATCGGGGATGACAACTGTGAGGTCGAGGAGGCGCGCGCGAAGCACATACCGGTGGTGGCGCGGGCCCGGATGCTCGCTGAATTGATGCGCCTGCGGCCCGGCATCGCGGTGGCCGGCACCCACGGCAAGACCACCACCACCAGTCTGGTGGCGAGTGTGCTTGCGATGGGCGGCCTCGATCCGACTTTCGTGATCGGCGGGCGCCTCAACAGCGCGGGGGCCAACGCCGGTCTCGGTACCGGGCCGTACGTGGTCGCGGAGGCCGATGAGAGCGACGCGTCGTTTCTTTACCTGCAGCCGGTCATGGCGGTGGTGACGAACATCGATGCCGACAACCTGGAGACCTATGGCGGGGATTTCGGGCGGCTTCGCCGGACCTTTCTCGACTTTCTTCATCACCTGCCGTTTTACGGGCGCGCGGTGCTGTGCACCGACGATCCCACGGTGCGCGGCCTGCTCGGCGAGGTGGACAAGCCGATCGTGACCTACGGGATCGCGTCCGACGCCGATCTGGTCGCCGACGCGATCGTTCAGGAAGGCCCGCGGACGCGTTTCAACATTCATCTGCCGGAGCACGGGGCGTCATTCGCGGTAAGTCTCAACCTCCCCGGACGACACAATGTTCAAAATGCGCTGGCCGCGATAGCGGTCGGCAATGAACTCGGCATCGCCCCGGATCTGATCGCTCGGGCGCTGGGCGAATTCCAGGGCATCGCGCGACGCATACAATCCTGGGGCGATCTCCGGCTCCCGGCGACCGTGACCCTGGTCGATGATTACGGCCACCATCCGACCGAGATCGAGGCGACCCTCGCGGCGGTACGGGGCGCCTGGCCGGGGCGGCGCATGGTGGTCGTGTTTCAACCCCACCGCTACACGCGAACCCGTGATCTGTTGGAGGATTTCGCGCGGGTGCTGAGTGAATGCGATGTGCTGCTGCTGCTCGAGGTCTATGCGGCGGGCGAGGCACCGATCGCCGGCGCCGACGGACGCACCTTGTGCCGCGCGGTACGCGCCCGCGGGCGGGTGGATCCGGTATTCGTCGAGGGACCCGCGGCGGTGGACGATCTGTTGGTGCAGATCACCGAGGAAGGTGATCTGGTGTTGACCCTCGGCGCCGGCGACGTCGGTGCCTTGGCGCCGCACCTCGCCGAGCGGTTCGGCGCGGCGCCGGTGCAGGAATGAACGTGGCGCGCGAGCAACGGCGTGGGCCGGCCGGTCGCCTGCGCCACGGTGAGTCGCTGGCCGACCATACGTTCTGGGGCATAGGCGGACCGGCAGCGCGCTTTTACGAGCCTCTCGACGCCGACGATCTGTGTGCATTTCTCGCCGCGCTCGACCCCGCCGAACCGCTGCTCTGGATTGGACTGGGGAGCAATCTCCTGGTCCGCGACGGCGGCTTTGACGGCACCGTGGTGCATCTCGCGGGCGCGCTCGAGAGCGTGCGTCGGGTCGCCGATCGGCGGGTTCGCGCCGAAAGTGGAGCGGCCTGTCCCAAGGTCGCGCGGTGGTGCGCGCGCGAGGGTTTGGGCGGCTGTGAGTTTCTGGCCGGGATCCCCGGCACCCTCGGTGGTGCGCTGGCGATGAACGCGGGCGCGTTCGGCGGTGAAACCTGGGCATGGGTTGGCGCCGTCGAGACGGTTGACCGCCGCGGGGTGCGGCGCCGGCGGACCCCGAACGACTACCGGATCGGCTATCGCAGCGTCATCCCGGTCGACGCCGCGCCGGGCGGGGAATGGTTTTTGGCCGCCGAGTTGGCGCTGTGCGCCGGCGACAGCGCCGCGGCGCGGGCGCGCATCAAGGCGCTGCTGGCACGACGCGGCGCGACCCAACCGCTGGGGTCGCGGAGTTGCGGATCGGTATTTCGCAACCCGCCGGGGGATCACGCGGCGCGCCTGATCGAGCGCTGCGGCCTCAAGGGAAAGCGCATCGGCAGCGCGGTGATTTCGCCCAAGCACGCCAATTTCATCGTCAATGAAGGCGGCGCGAGCGCCGCCGACGTCGAGGCGTTGATGGAACTGATCGTGACCACGGTGGAGGCGCGGTGTGGTGTGCGACTGACGGCCGAGGTGCGTATCGTCGGGCGCCGAGCGGAGGTGTCGCGATGAGCCGGTCCGCGGCGCTCGGGGACGCGCGGGCCTTCGGCAAGGTCGCGGTGCTGATGGGCGGTGACTCGGCGGAGCGCGAAATCTCGCTCGCGAGCGGCGCGATGGTGCTCGCGGCGCTGCGCGAAACGCATATCGACGCCCACGCGATCGACAAGGATCGTCACATCCTTGGCACGCTCATGGACGGCGGTTTTGATCGGGTCTTTATCGTCCTGCACGGGCGCGGCGGCGAGGATGGGACGATCCAGGGCGCGCTCGAGACCATCGGTATGCCGTATACCGGCACCGGCGTGCTCGGTTCGGCGCTGGCGATGGACAAGGCGCGGAGCAAGCGGGTGTGGCAGGCCTGCGGGGTGCCGACTCCGGGGTTCCGGGTGCTGGGTCGTCCGGACGCGGCTCACGCCGAGGGCGAGATGGCGGCTTGCGGCTACGCCTTCGGGTATCCGCTGATGGTCAAGCCGGTCCACGAGGGATCGAGCATCGGCAGTGGGCGAGCCGATGACCCGCGGGCGCTGGCGCAACTGTGGGAAGCGGCCGCCGCTTACGATTCGGAGGTCCTGATCGAACCCTGGATCGAAGGCCCGGAGTACACCGCGGCGATCCTGGAGGGCGAGGTGCTGCCGTTGATCCGGCTCGAGCCGAGCCGCGGCTTTTACGACTATGAGGCCAAGTACGCCGACGGCGCGGGTACCCGCTACCACTGCCCGAGCGGCCTGGACGAGGGGAGCGAGAGGCGTTTCGGTGCGTTCGCGCTGCGCGCCTTCGAGACCCTCGCCGGGCGTGGTTGGGGACGGGTGGATTTCCTTTGTGACGCGAGCGGCGAGCCGTTGTTCATCGACGTCAATACGGCGCCGGGAATGACCACGCACAGCCTGGTGCCGATGGCGGCGAGAGCGGCCGGCATGGCGTTGGAGGAACTGGTGTGGCGGATTCTGGAGACCAGCCTGTGAGCACCCTGGCGATTGCGGTGAAACCGGCCGCGGGCGAATGGCGCCCGATCTGGAAAAAGATCCGTGGACTGTCGGTGTTCGCCGCGCTGGCGTTGTTGGTCATCGCGATCGGCTACGAATTCGTTAGCCGCCCGGTCGGCGCGGTACGAATCGTCGGCGAATTCCAGCACGTCTCCCGCGCTGAACTCGCGAAGGTTCTGCGAGTGCAACTCGGGCGCGGGTTTTTCGGGATTGACGTGGCGGCGGTGCGCGCCTCGGCGTTGCGCTTGCCGTGGGTGCGCGAAGCCAGCGTCCGGCGGGTGTGGCCGGCCGGATTGCGGGTGCGCGTGGTCGAGCGCGTCGCGGTCGCATATTGGAATGCCGACGGGCTACTCGACAGCGACGGGGTGTTGTTCAGGCCGGCGCCGCGCCCCGGCGAGTTGCGCTTGCCGCGGCTCGCCGGGCCGCGCGGCAGCTACCGAACGGTGCTGCGTCACTTCCACGCGCTGGCGAGGGCGTTGGGCGGGGTCGGGGGCGGGTTGCGGAAGCTGGCGCTGAGTTCGCGCGGCGGCTGGACCGCGGAACTCGGCGGGGGCGTGACCTTGATCCTCGGACGCGAACTGGACGGCGCTCGTACAGCCGCCACGTTGCGGGTGGTGGCGCGCCTGCTGGGTGCGCGGATGGGCGAAATCGAACGCATCGATTTGCGCTACGCGAATGGTTTCGCGGTGCGCTGGCGGCGGACGCAGGGATAACGGATCTCAGGGTGAGAGCGGTGAAAAAGAGTGACAAGCGCCTGATTGTCGGGCTCGACATCGGCACCTCCAAGGTGTGTGCGATCGTGGGTGAGGTTGCCGCCGACGATGAGATAGAAATCGTGGGCCTCGGTTTTCATCCCTCGCGGGGTCTCAAGAAGGGCGTGGTGATCAACATCGAGTCGACCGTGCAGTCGATTCGGCGCGCGGTCGAGGAAGCCGAATTGATGGCCGGCTGTCAGATCAACTCGGTCTTCACCGGCATCGCGGGCAGCCATATCCGTAGCCTCAACTCGCACGGCATCGTCGCGATCCGTGACAAGGAGGTTTCGGCCGGCGATGTCGATCGGGTCATCGACGCGGCGCGAGCGGTGGCGATTCCGGCCGATCAGAAAATCCTCCATACCCTGGCGCAGGAATTCATCATCGACAGCCAGGAGGGGATCCGGGATCCGATCGGGATGTCGGGTGTGCGCCTCGAGGCCAAGGTGCACATGGTGACGGGTGCGGTCAGTGCCGCGGAAAACATCGTCAAGTGCGTGCGCCGCTGCGGACTCGAGGTCGACGACGTGATCCTCGAGCAGATCGCGTCCAGTCAGTCGGTGCTGCTCGATGATGAAAAGGACCTGGGAGTGGCGTTGGTCGACATGGGTGGCGGGACCACCGACATCGCGATCTTCACCGAAGGCGCGATCCGCCACACCGCGGTGATCCCGATTGCCGGCGATCAGGTCACCAATGACATTGCCGTCGCGCTGCGCACGCCGACCCATAACGCCGAGGAAATCAAGATCAAATATGCCTGCGCGCTGGCGCAACTGGCGGCACCCGACGAGACCATCGAGGTGCCGAGTGTCGGTGAACGGCCGCCGCGACGGCTCGCCCGCCAAACCCTGGCCGAGGTCGTGGAGCCGCGTTACTAGGAGTTGCTGACCCTCATTCAGGCGGAACTCAGACGGAGTGGCTACGAAGATCTGATTGCCGCGGGGATGGTGATGACGGGGGGCAGCGCAAAGATGGAAGGTTTGGTCGAGCTGGCGGAGGAGATCCTCCACATGCCGGTGCGTCTCGGGTTGCCGCGCTCGGTCAGGGGTTTGGTCGACGTGGTGCGCAATCCGATTTATTCGACCGGGGTGGGGCTGCTCGCCTTCGGTCACAAGAATTCCCGGGAACGACGGCTCGAACCCGGGGGTGGCGGTGGTTTCAGGGCGATCCTGGAACGCATGAAGAGTTGGTTTCAGGGCAATTTTTGAGCGTGTCCCACGAGGAGGGCGAAGATGTTTGAACTGGTAGACACCTACAGCGGAGACAGCGCCGTAATCCGTGTCATCGGGGTCGGTGGCGGCGGCGGCAACGCGGTCGAGCACATGGTCACGAACAATATCGAGGGCGTCGAATTCGTGTGCGCGAATACCGATTCGCAGGCCCTCAAGAATTCCACGGCGCGAACCGTGATGCAGTTGGGCAACGGGGTGACCAAAGGACTTGGCGCCGGCGCCAATCCCGAGATCGGGCGCCAAGCGGCACTCGAGGATCGCGATCGCATCGTCGAGTTGCTGGAAGGCGCCGATATGGTCTTCATCACCGCCGGCATGGGCGGCGGTACCGGTACCG
>Ga0114931_10004490_pt1 | contig 17403 bp, 13 predicted proteins | sample 2SBtaG_FD_89579 | JGI IMG/M metagenome (GOLD analysis project Ga0114931, IMG submission 89579) | Deep subsurface microbial communities from Kolumbo volcano to uncover new lineages of life (NeLLi) - 2SBTROV14_V59a metaG | ecosystem: Environmental > Aquatic > Marine > Volcanic | place: Kolumbo...
CGGCGGCGGCCCCATGCCCGGCGGCGGCCCCATGCCCGGCGGCGGCCCCATACCCGGGTTGTTGAGATCGGTCGGGCCCATGGTCTTTTGCTGTGCCGCGGCCCGCACCGGAGAGCTCTGAGCGCCCAGCTCCCCCGACACGGCGGCCGGCGGGCCGCCTGAAGCCGCGGCGGGGCTCGGCGCGGCCTCGAATTTGGTGCCGCAATGCTGGCAAAAAGCGAACCCTCCCGGGGTCTTGTCGCCGCATTGAGCACAGGTGCGCTCAGCGGGCGGTGGTGGCGTGGCCGCGGGTGGCGGCGACGCCGCAGCGGGCGGCGCCCCAACATTGGCCAGCGAATGGCCACATTGGCGGCAGAAGTTCATCCCCGCATCGTTCGCCGTGTTGCAATTCGGGCATGTGCGGTTGTTCCCGGGCAACCCCGAACCGCCTACACCAGTCCCTTGGTCTGGTGGGCTCGTCTGCATTCTGGTTCCGCAGTGAAGGCAAAACAGGGAGTCCGCTGGGTTATCACGGCCACAGTTTGAGCAACGCATCTTTGTCTCCTCGCCGCTTATGGCGCGTCGGCAAGGAGGCAAGCAGTAAGGAATACATGCGGTTGCATCCAGCCGCGGCCCCTGTTAATACCCCGTGCGCAGCAAGTTGCAACGTAGCAAACCCCTTGGAATAAGGTCAAGCCGTCCAGTGATCCCCTGTCGTTCTACGCTCCTGGCTCTCGCGCTCGCCCTCACGGCGCCGACCGCGTGCACCGGCACCAATGTGCGCACGGCCAGTTTTCGCCTGAGACCCGACTCGATACGACCCGGCGACTTGCGCGGCCCCTTCGACGGTCGCGTGCTCGACGCCGCGTCCGACGAACCCGTGGCCGGTGCCATGGTCTACGCCACCTGGAGCTTCCAGCGCGGCTACGGCTTTGCCAGCCCCGCCGGTCACCGCGAGTACGTCACCTCGACCGACGCCCGCGGCCGCTACGAAATCCCACGCCTGGCCGCCACCACCGGCAACCGCCAGCTCGCCTCGTTCGTGCTCATCATCTACAAGCGCGGCTACGTTGCCTACCGCAGCGACCGTCGCTTTTCCGATCTGGGCCCGCGCCGCGACTTCGCCCAGCGCAACAACAAGATCCGGCTCGAGCGCTGGCGCAGCGAATACTCTCACGCCCGCCACCTGCGCTACGTCGGCGGCGGCCCGGCGATCGCGTCGCTCACCGCCTGGGAAGTCGACGACGCCGCTGCCGAGCTGTCGGGCCACACCGCCAGCATTCGCGTCACCGGCGATCCGTTCGCCCGCGTGCGCCGGCTGGTCGCCGCCCAGTTGATCGGCGAAGACGCCATCAAAAAGATCACCCACTACGACGGCAAGTTCGAGACCGGTCCGCTGGGCGATCAGCCCGACACGACCAACTACAGCTCGCAACACTTCAAAGCCATCGGCCGTCCCGAGAGCTACGACATCGCAGTGCGCGTGTGGAAGGTCGGCCTGAGCGCGGCGCAAAAGCGCTACGCGCGCCTGCTGGAAGACCTGCCCGGGGCAAAAACGACCAACGAAATCGCAGACCGCTCGTTGCGCGCAACGCAGGGCGACATCTTCGGCGTCGCATTTTTGGATGCGCGGCGCGGCGTCGTGGTGCTGATGACCTGCGGCCAGGGCCAGTGCCGGTCCAGCGATGAAGCCGCGGCCATCGCCAACTAGATGCACGAAAACGTGAAGAAACTGTGGCCCCTGGGAGACAAGTGATGCGCGCCAGTCACCTCACAATCGCCGGCGCACTCGCGCTCGCCATGTTCATGGCCAAAGACGCTCCGGCCTGGGAAGCCACGTCCACCCACCCGGGACTGACCGAGCAGGCCGCCGTCACCTCCAAGCTGCACGAGCGGCTCAAGCGCATGTTCGACGCCGAGCGCGGTTTGTACACGCCGCTCACGGTGCCGCCGCCGGACGCCCCGGCGTTGTTCAAAGTCCTGCGCAAGCTCAACCCCAGTCAAGGCTACGTCCCCGACGGCCGCGGCCGTCTGTACGCGATGGGCTGGCTGGCCGCGGGCTCGGTGGTCGCCGACACCCCGCGCAGCTTTGCCATCAATCACTTTTACGATCCCACCAGCAAGCACGGTGCGGTCGGCCACAGCTACTCGCTGCGCACCAAGTGGTTGGCGCGCATCATGGGCGAGTCGCTGCCTCACGCGACGTCCAACGCGCTGGAGTGGATCACCGACAAGCGCAACCCGATGAACCTTTCCGGGTTCTGGAGCCAGTACGAGAAAGCGGTCCGCGCCGGTACGCCGGCGGAACGGTCGCGCCACCTGGCCGGCACCCTGCTGGCGGCAGGCGCCCTGCTCCACGTGCTGGAGGACATGGGCTCACCGTCGCACGTGCGCAACGACATCAAGGCCCACCTGCAGCGGCTCGGCAGCCCGCTCGACATCGGCTCGCGATTCGAACGCATCGCCGCCCTGAGCTTCGGCCGCCTGGGCGTTCCGGGCAGCCAGGCGTCGACCACCGCGCGCAGCTTGCACGCGCTGATCAGCAACCCGAACCATACCGGCCTGGCGGACGTGACCGCGCGCAGCTGGTTCTCGCGTTTCACCCTGCCGCGAACCATTCACATCGACCACATCACCATCGCGGGCATCGTTCGCCTGGTGGCCGCTCACTACAAAGTGAAGCCGGCGGCGATCACGGCCAAGCCGGCCAAAGGCGCCAAGGCCTCCGTGCCCCGCGCGATGGCGATCTACCTGGCCATCACGCACACGCCGGCGGCGTACACCAAGCTGGCCGCGGCGTTCGGTGAAAAACGGCGGACACCGCTTCTGTTCGCGGCGGCCCAGATCATCGAGGGCGCCAGGAGCGACCCCGCGCTGGCCGAGGCCGTGAGCACACTCAAAGGCGACATCTCCGCCAGCGTCATCGGCACGCGGCTGGACAAGAGCCTGCGCCGCGCCGCCCCCGCACCGCTGCCCCGCCTGGACCTGGCGGCGGCACGCCAATCCAGAGGCGCGCGCCTGGTCGACGCCAACGGCGTGTGCGTGGCCCGCTACCGCCTGCGCGGACTCACCCTGTCGTGGGCCCTCGACGACGACTGCGTCGCCGAGCAACTGCGCGCCATCCTGCCCCAGGTGGTGAGTTACGGCGCCGGAGCGCTCAACTGGCTGTTCCGCGGCGAGCTCACCGTTCGCGCCCAGGTCGGCGCCGTCGCCGTGAGCGCGCGCGGCCTGGGCCTCGGCAAGGGCAGCATGGAGCTGTTCTGGGACGACAACCGGGGCGTGCGTACGCGCTACGCCACCATCGCGATCCGCGGTGGCAAAGCCGGCGCCGTGCTGGCCCGCGGCAATCGGCCGCCCAAGACCGCCCGGCGCATCACCGCCCTGTTCCGCGGCGTGGACGCCAAGGGCAACACGCTGGTGGCGACCGGCACGACCAAGCTGCGCTAGTCTAGTCTAGTGCTTCGAACCGGAACTCCGTTCCGGGATTGGAGCACTGAAAACAACAATCGTTACCCTCCGAATGCACAGTTCGCGTGCCCGGGGTTCTCGCCCGGCCCTCACCTGAGAGGGGTCGGGTGAACAACCCGGATCGAACGTCCGGCATGAGGGACTAGCTTCGCCGGAGTGGCGACGGCTAGACTTTGTTCGCCAGGACCTGCTCGATCTGCACCCGCAGATCGAGTGCCGCCAGATCGAGGGGGGCGATGGCCAGCGCTAGATCGACCAGCGTTTTGGCGCCCGCTGCATCGCCGGCGTCCAGGCGTTCGCAGGCGCCGTCCAGGTGACCGCGGGTGAGCTGCGGATCCAGCGCGAGCGCCCGTTCGGCGTACTGTTCGCGCGCCGTCTCGTCGCCGCGCACGGCGCTGAGCCGGGCGCATTGCGCCCAGAAGAAACCGCGGTAGGCGCACGTCGGATCGGCCTCGGCCGCTTCGGCCATCTCCTCGACAGCGGTGTCCAGCTCGCCCAGGGCCTCGCTGATGCGCGCCAGGTCGTACCACGCCCACGGAAACTCCGCGCGCGCAGCGACCACCTGCTCGAGCTGATCGCGGGCCTCGGCCAACCGGTCCTGTTGGCTCAGCGCACGGGCCAGCCGCCAGCGCGGACCGACGGCGTCGCGGTCGCGTTTGAGCACGTGCCGCTCGCGCCGCGCCACGAACGCGGCCAATAGCTCGCCGTCATCGCCGAACACGTCTTCGGCGTATTCGCCGTCGTCGTCGAACATGGTCGCCTCGCCCTCGATGAAGCCGAGCAGCCAGCGGTGCAAACGACTGCCCTCTTCCACCAGCTCGCCGCTGTCGGCGTCCAGGCGCCACACGAGCCCGGCCGCGCCGGTAAACAGCTCGTCCTGATCGCAGCGACCGAACTGGAAGCGGCCGTCGGCGGCGACCACGTCGGCGGCGCAGAACAACTCGACCGCGCCGTGGAACAGCTCGCCGCCGTCGAAGTAGTTGGACAGCATCGCCAGCGGCTCGGGCAGACCCGCCGGCACGTCGAACGTGGGCTCGTTCAGTTGATGCAAGCCGGCCGGCGCTGCCTCCAGCCGCTCGATGATTCGCGCCAGTACGTCGTCGCCCACAAATGCTCGTGGCTAGTTAGAGTGCGCGGGTCCGCTCAGGTGCGGAAGATGGTCGTGTCCGCCGGAATGCCACGCGCCTCGAGGTCGGCGTAGAACGCCGGGATGACCCCGGCGGCGGCGAAGTTTTGCCCCGACGGCGAGAAGCAGAACAGCTGCTGGGTGTCGTGACCGCTGGTCGTGGCACCTTTGACCTCGTCGATGGACGCCACCCGCGACACGCCGTCGGCGTACAGCGCCACATGAACCACGACGCCAATCGCCGACGCGCACAGGGCGCGCAGGCCATCCAGCGACGCACCGGGCGCACCGAGACGCGCCAGGGTGACCAGCCGCTCGAGCGCTGCCTGGGCACTGTCGCCGCCGGACAACACAACCGCGCCGTCGGCCGACGAGCTCAGCGCAGACAAGACGGCGAGCGCTTCTTCGCCGCCGACATCGCCGACGACCAGCCGATCCGGCCGCATGCCCAGCGCACTGCTCAGCACCGACGACATGGTGACCGCGCCGTTCGAACCGTTGGTGACCGCCTCGAGCGGACTCCAGCTGTCCCGTGCGATGGCCAGCTCTGCCACCGGCTCGACGCTCACGATGCGCTCGGATTCGGGCATGGCCGACGCCAGCGCCGATGCCAGCGCGGTCTTGCCGGCATCGGGCGCGCCGCAGACCAGAATGTTGCGGCGCGCGGCCACACACGTGGTCAGAAAGTCGCCCATCTGCGGCGACAGGCTGTTGCGGTCGAGCAGGTCCTGCAGCGAGTAGCCGCCGCGCCTGGGTTTGCGCAGGGTCAAACACGCGCCGCGCACGGCCACCGGTGATACAGCGGCCGCCAGGCGGGTCCCGTCGCGCAAACGCACGTCTACCACCGGCGAGGATTCGTCGATGTGCACGCCGATGGGTGCGACCAGGCGCTCGATGACTCGACGCATCGTCTCCTCGGACGAGAACGCCGTAGCCGCGCTCTTGAGCACGCCATCCACACGCACCAGGATGCGCTCGCGGCGATCGACGACGATCTCTTCCACGTCGTCGTCGGCGAGCAGGTCCTCGAGTGGCCCGAGTCCCAACGCTTCGTTGAGCGAGACCTTGATCAGGGTGTCCTGATCGATTGATTTGGGCAGCTCGCCCGATGAATCGAGGGTCTCGACCAGATCGACGATCGCGCTCTCGGTACGCTGCCACAGGTCCTCTTCACCGAGCCGGGCCAGAGGCACGCTGTCGAGATCCAATCGGGCGACCACCCGGTCCATGATCGTGCTCTGCAGCTCGAGCATCCTGAGCGTCTCGGGACGCAGGGGCTCGACCTGGGCGCCGCGACTGGGCGCCGAAATCGGTGCAACGGGTTTTCCCCGGGATGGTGGTGGCGGCGCGGTCGGTGCCTTTGGACGCGACGGCGCGGGCGCCGACACCGCAGGAGCCGGTGGTGACGGTGCGGGGGCCGGCGGCGGCGGTGATGGTATCGGCACCGGTGATGGCGACGGCGACGGCATGGGCGCCGGCGCCGCGGCTGCTGCTTGTGCGCGCTGTTGTGCGCGACGTGCGCCCGCACCGACCAGCCGTTGACGCGGCGGCGGTGCAGCCGCTGCCGGTGGTGGTGCCACGGGAGCCGGCGGCGCCGGCGGGCTCATCGGCGGTGGCTGCGGTGGCGCCGACGGCTGCCGCGGTGGCGGCGGACGCACGGGGGCGGCCGACGGAGGTCGCGGCGGCGCAGGCGGCGATGGTGGTTGTGGCGGCGCCGGCGGTTGCCGCGGTTCCGCCGCGGCCCCTGCGCTTTCGACACCGAGAATGAAGTCGCCGATGTAGATCTTGTCACTGTCTTTGACGACGAGCGGCGAGGTGATCTTGCGGCCGTTTACGTAGGTCCCGTTGGTGCTCTTCAGATCGACGATGATGAACTTGCCGTCCTTGAGCACGATCCGCGCGTGCCTCTTGGACACGTTGCCCTTGGGCAAGATGATGTCGTTGCCCTGGACGCGCCCGATAGTCACCTCGGCTTTGTCGAATTCGAGGCGACGTTGGTCTCCACCTTTTTCGGTGACGATGATGGCAAACATTCCGGCCCTTCCGGCTGCGTTGGGGTGTAACGGCCTAAACCGTTTGAAACGTTACTAAATCCCCAAACTCTCGGTCAAGGCGCAGCGCCTGTTTACAACACGTCTTTACGCGGCGCAGGGGCGGTTTTGGCCGGAGTTTTGTGATCCGATGAATCAAACCAGCCTGCGACCGTATCACCCCAGAGGGCCAGGACGCCCGCACAGGCGATGACAACGATGCAAAGCGCGATGAGCCAGCCTTGCCACACGGGCCGCGATATGGGTCCAGGCGATCGCTCCATAGCCGGGAGAAACCGTAGCATGAGGAAGCGTTACGCGTCATGATGTCGCGCATGCGCTCCACCATCGTGCTCGCAATTGCCCTCGGCGTCGTCCTCGCCGCCGCGCCCACGGCGGACGCCAAGCACTGGCGTAGGCACAAGCGGCGTTACGTCTTCGACGTGTGGAAGATCAAGGTTCCCAAGGGCCTACCGCCACAACTCGGCCCGCAGATCCGCAAACAGATCGAGCGCAGCATCAAGAAGAACAAGCGGCTGCTGCTCGGGGTCGAGGGTGCTCCGGACCCGAAAAAGTTCCCGAAGCAGTTCCACAAGTACTTACGTAGGCACCGCGTGCGCTACTACCGGGTCAACGTCGAGCTGACCAAATTCGAGCGCAAAGTCCTGCCCATGCCCGATGGCCGCCACGGCAAGCGCCTGCAGGTCGCGCTGAGCGTGCGCACGTTCGGCACCACCTATCCCAAGCGGATCATCGCGTTCGCCGGTTGGGGCTCGGGCAAAGTGATCCTCGAGACCGGCCGGCGTGGGCCGCGCAAGCGCGACGACATCGAGGCGGTGCGCGCTGCCCTGGAAGTCGCGGTGCAACAGGCGCTGGCCCGGTCGATCAAGAAGCTCGATCGGCCCCGGGCCAAACCGGGAAATCGCTAGGCGGCCGCCAGCGCCCAACTGGTGCGCCGCCGATTCAGGGAATCTCACTGGGCCTTTACCCGCGCGGCCGCGGCGAGCTGGCCCACTACCACCAGCGCATCGACGAGATCGCGCGTCTGGGCGCCAGCCACGTGGCGCTGGTCATCCATTGGCAACAGCACGACGACCGATCGGACCGGGTGGCGCCGGGCAAGCTCACGATCTCGGACGCCGTGTTGGCGGCGTTGATCCGCCATGCCCACCGGCGCGGCCTCGCCGTGTTGTTATTCCCCATCCTGCACCTCGAGGTCCTGCAAATGGGCCACTGGCGCGGCACTCTGCAGCCGCGTCATCGCAACCGCTGGTGGCTGAGCTACGAGCGCTTCATCCTGCACTACGCCCGTATCGCCCGGCGCCACAAGGTGGCGGCCCTGCTCGTCGGTAGTGAGCTGGGCACCACCGAGCTGTGGCGGGCGCGCTGGTATCATTTGGTCGGCCGCGTGCGCCGGGTGTATTCGGGCAAGCTGGTGTACAGAGCCAACTGGGATCACTTCGACAAAGTCAGCTTCTGGCGGCGCATCGACTACCTGGGCGTCACCGGCTACTTCGAGCTCAGTCGCAACGCCAACGCCGGCGTGGCCGAGCTCAGCGCCGCGTGGCGGCGGGCCCGGGCCGCGCTTCTGGCGTTCGCGGCCAAGCACAAAAAGCCGCTGTGGATCACCGAAGTCGGCTACCCCAGCGTCGACGGCGCCGCGACCCAACCGTGGAACTACGCCCGACCGGGCAAGGTGGACGTCGAAGAGCAACGGCGCTGCTACGCCGCGTTCGTCACCGCCTGGTCCAATACCCCGGGGCTGGCGGGCGTGTTTTTCTGGAACTGGAACGGCGCCGGCGGCAAGCGCGACCGCAGCTACACGCCGCGGGGCAAACCCGCCGAGGCGATCCTGCGTCGCTGGTTCCGCTAGACGCGACCGCTGGTCCAGGCGCGGCCTAATCGACCAGCTGGCCGATGCGGTTCCAGGTGGCCTTGTGCAGCCCGCCTTCGGACGACCACCAGATGAACAGGGCCTTGCCCTTGATGTTGTCCAGCGGCACGACGCCCCACATGCGTGAGTCGGCCGAGTTCTGCCGGTTGTCGCCCATGACGAACACGTGCCGTTTTGGCACCACGAAGTGCATGCGCGGACCGCACGCCTTGGTCGGCGGCGTTTTGGCGGGCTCGATTTTGCCCAGGGTGCTCGCGGTGATCTGGAGCTGGTGGAGCTTTTGCTCCAACGACCGGTGGGGCGAGGTCGGATCCACGTCGTGCGGCTCGCACGCGGGAACTCCCGGCGCCACCAGGTTACGCGCCAGCGCCGCGTCCAGGGGCACGTCGCGCTTTTTCGCCTCGCTCGCCAACAGCTGGATCGCGCGCCGCAGCACCGCGTCTTCGCTGCCGCCGCGGTAGCGGGCTATCAGCCGAATGACGTCGTCGGAAAGCTTTACATTCTCTTCGGCCGCCAGCCGGCGCACCACTTGTTCGCCCTCGACATCGCGCTCGCGCGGCACCAACCGGGGAAAGTCGTGAAGGTCGGCGTGGTTGAAGTAGCTGCCGCCCATCTTCTGCTGGGCGTCCAGCCGCGGCCGGGTGCGGTCGTGATAGGCGTTGTAGTCGTAGCCATCGATGGTCTCGATGTAGTGACTGGCCACCTGCTCGCTCGTGCCACGATTCTCGGCGTCGCCGCGGAACCGCTCGTGGGCGTTGACCAGGCGGAACGGCACCGCCTTGCCGTTGATGTAGACGATGTTGCAGCGCACTTCGACCGTGTCGCCGCCCACCGCGATGATGCGCTTGATGAAGTCCTTGTCGGTCGTGCACGGATTGATGAACACGACCACCTCGCCGCGCTTGGGCTTGCGGAAGTCGAAGAACTTGGTCGTCGTGAACGGGATGCGGATGCCGTACAAAAACTTGTTGACGAAGATGTGGTCGCCGATCTCCAGCGTCGGAATCATCGAGCCCGACGGGATTTTGAACGCCTCGACCACGAACGCCCGCAGAAACAGCGCGATGACCACCGCGATGGTGATCGACTCGGCGTATTCGCGCACCGTGGATTTGCGCGCGAACGACAGGTGCTCTTCGGCCAGCTCGTCCAGCTCGACCAGCTCGTTGCGCATGGCGTCGCCGTCGTCGGCATCGATCGCCTCGCCCAGGCGCCTGGCGCGCTCGCGCAGGGTGTCGCGCATGCTGGCCGGCACGCGGTCGGGGTGGCGGCGCAACGCCCGGCGCACTTCTTTGACCAGGTGATTGGCTTCGCGCCGCACCTTTTTGTCGATGCGCTCTGAGCTGAGCGGAGAGACCACGTCAGTCGACCTTTAACACGGACAAGAACGCCTCTTGGGGCAACTCGACCGAGCCCAGCGCCTTCATGCGCCGTTTTCCCTTTTTCTGCTTCTCGAGCAGCTTCTTTTTGCGCGAGATGTCACCGCCGTAACACTTGGCGGTCACGTCTTTGCGCAGCGCTCTGACGTTGACCCGGGTGATCACGCGACTGCCGATGGCCGCCTGAATGGCGACGTCGTACATCTGCCGGGGGGTCACTTCCTTCATTTTGACGCACAAGCTGTGCCCACGCGCGTAGGCCGTATCTTTGTGACACACGCAGGACAGTGCGTCGACTTTGTCGCCGTTGATCAGCACGTCCAGGCGCACGAGATCCGCCATCTGGTATTCCGCCGGCTCGTAGTCGAGCGACGCGTAGCCGCGCGACAGCGTCTTGAGCTTGTCGTAAAAGCCGAACACGACCTCGGCCAGGGGCATTTCGTAGACGATCTGCACGCGTCCCGCGTTGTTGTAGACGATGCCTTTTTGCGTGCCTCGCCTCTCCTCGCACAACTGGACCACGGGGCCCACGTATTCCTGAGGAACGTGCACGGTGGACTTGATCATCGGCTCTTCGATGCCCTTGAACTTGCCCAGATCCGGAATCTTGGCGGGATTTTCCACCAGCTCCACGTTGCCGTCGGGCATGTGCACCTTGTACTGCACCGACGGCGCAGTGGTGATCAGCTCCAGATCGTGCTCGCGCTCGAGCCGCTCCTGGATGATCTCCATGTGCAGCAGGCCCAAAAAGCCGCAGCGAAACCCGAAGCCCAGGGCGGTCGACGTCTCTGGCTCGTACGTCACCGAGGCGTCGTTGAGCACCAGCTTGCCGAGCGCTTCTTTGAGCGCCTGGTAATCCTTGGCGTCGACCGGGAACAACCCGGCGAACACCATGGGCTGGACCTGCTGGAACCCGGCCAGCGGCGCGTCACACGGATTGTCGTTGTCGGTCACCGTGTCGCCCACGCGGGCATCGGCGATGTCCTTGATCGACGCGGCGATCATGCCGACCTCGCCGGTCTCCAGCGACTTGAGCTTGTCGGCAAACGGCTCGTACACCGCGATGTGATTGCACTCGTGGACCTTGTTCGTGGCCCAAAAACGCAGCTTTTGACCTCTGTGCAGGCTGCCGTCCACGACGCGCAACAGCACGACCACGCCCAGAAACGAGTCGTACCAGCAGTCGAAGATCAGCGCCTTGAGGGGCTTGTCGGGATCGCCTGCGGGGGGCGGCACCCGGTCGACGATGGCCTCGAGGATGTCGCCCACGCCCTCGCCGGTCTTGGCCGACACCAGCAACGCATCGGTGGCGTCGAGACCGACCGTCTCTTCGATCTCCTCTTTGACCTCGTCGGGGCGCGCCACCGGCAAGTCGATTTTGTTGAGCACCGGGATGATCTCGAGATCCGCGTCCAGCGCGACATACACGTTGGCCAGCGTCTGCGCCTCGACGCCCTGGGCGGCATCGACGACCAGAAGGCAGCCCTCGCACGCCTTGAGCGACCGCGACACCTCGTAGTGAAAGTCCACGTGCCCCGGGGTGTCGATCAGGTTGAGCTGGTAGGTCTTGCCGTTTTTTGCCTTGTAGGACAGACGCACGGCCTGGGACTTGATGGTGATGCCCCGCTCCCGCTCGAGCTCCATCTTGTCCAGGAACTGGTCGGCCTTTTCCCGCTCGGTCAGCGCCCCGGTTAAATCCATGATCCGGTCGGCCAGGGTCGTTTTGCCGTGGTCGATGTGGGCGATGATCGAGAAGTTACGGATCTGTTCCTGTGGCGGAGACATCAGGCAAGGTCGGCGAAATGGCGGGTGTTAGCTGCGAGGATCGAAGGGAATGCTGGTCTGGCCGGGAAGCTGGTCGGCATACTTTTCCAGAACTAGGTCTATACCCTGCCGAATATATTCAGCAACCGGCACCTTGGTCCGTTCGTGCAACTTCTTGAGCAGCTGGTTCTGCTCGGGCGTGATGTAGACGGTCGTGGAGATTTTTTTCCGCGACATAGTGGCGGTACCATACGTGGCACTACGTGAGGGGTCAACGTGACGTGGGTTGCTTGCACCTCCGAAAAACCAACGGTACCCTTCCAACCATGGGAAATCGCTTTGCAAGCCCGTTCCTGGCGGCCGTGTGCTTCGTGTCGATCGCCGCCTGCGGTGGCAGCTCGAAAAAGAGCACGACCAACAACGTGTCCAAGGGAGATACGTCGACCTCGATTCCCAAGGTCGATCCGACCCTGTGCGACACCAAGGGCAAAAAGATCGTCACCTTCGATCTGAACCGCGATGAGAAGCCCGACGTGTGGAAGTTGTACAAGACGATCGAGGAAGGCGGCGCCAACCTCGAGATCCTCACGTGCAAGCAGGTCGACCTCGACCACGACGGACACAAGGACTACGTGGTCGGCTTCAACCGCAAGGGCGGCATGATCTTCGAAAAGTTCGACTTCACGTTCGACGGCAAGTTCGACGCGTTCGCACGCTACGACGAAAAGACCGGGTCGTTGTTCCAGGTGCAGCGCGACAGCGACTTCGACGGCAAGTACGACACCACCGAGCTGTACGACGAAAACGGCGTGCTCGAGTCGGTGCGCCGCGACAGCAACGGCGACAACAAGCCGGACGTGTGGGAGCAGTACGAAAAGGGCAAGCTGGTCGCCATCCTGTACGACGACGACTTCGACGGCAAAGTGGATCGCCGCGAAGAGGTGGCGGAGAAGAAAAAGAAAGCGCCCGGCAAGCCGCTGCCAAAGCCGGACGCGCCCACGCCAGGTGCCGACAAGAAGCCGAAAGCCAAAAAGTAGCGTGCGCGCTCCGGTTCATCCGGGCTGCGCCGCGAACCGCCGGCACAAATCGTCCCAGGTCTGGACGCGCGCGTCGTCATCGCCCATCATGTCGACGATCCAACGTCGGACGTACGCGTGATCAGTCCCAGGGGACAGTCCACGGCTACGCATCGCTGGTGCCTTCGCGGCCGTAGCGATCTTCCAGGCGCACGACATCGGTGATCTCCGGCGTGGAGACCTCGACGAGATCACTGTCTTCGAGCGCGACCATGCGGTGGCGCAGATGCGGGTAGATGTGGAACGGCACGTGGGGCTCGAGCACGGTCTTGTGCGACTCGGCGTCCTGTTCGTAGTGCTCGAGCTCGATGCGCCCTGACAACACCATGATGGTCTCGTCTTTGACCTCGTGATACTGCAGCGACAGGGACTCGCCCTTGTTCACGTGCAGGATCTTGCCGACGTAGCGGTCGGTGTGCGCCCAGATGAGCTCGTGACCCCACGGCTTTTCGACGCGTTTGGGCTGTTGCATGGGCGCACCATACTCTAGCGACGGCCGAGCAGCCAACGCATGCCGCGCAGCATCAGCTTGTAGCCCTTGTCCGTGTATGGGTACCACCACAGCTCGCGTGGCAGGGCCACACGGTCGGCGTTGACATGACGCACCTCGCACAGGTCCTTGAGCCCGATCTCCGAGTGGGTGCGGCCGATGCCGCTCTGTTTCACCCCACCACACGGCGTCTCGGGACAGCCGTAGGTGTTGAGCACGTCGTTGATCATGACCGTGCCGGCCTCGATCTGTTCGGCCAGCCGCTTGGCCTTGGTCCGGTCCTTGGTGAACACATAGGCGAGCAGCCCCAGGTGTGAGTCGTTGGCCAGCGCCACCGCCTCGGCCTCGCTCACTACCTTCATGACGGGCACGACCGGACCGAAGATCTCTTTGCGCATCACGTCCATGTCGTGGTTGCACCGGGTGAGCAGCGTGGGCGCGTAAAACAAGCCGTCGCGGTCGAGCCGCTTGCCGCCGCGAACGACCTCGGCACCGGCACCGACCGCGTCGGCGACGATCGCCTCGACGTGGTCGACTTGTTTGTCCCAGGTCATGGCGCCCACGTCCACCTTGTCCGAAGCGCCGTCGCCCTGGCGCAGCTTGTCGATCTCGGCAGCCATGCGCTCGACCAGCTCGTCGTGGATCGACTGGTGGGCGTACACGCGCTCGACCGAGCAACAAACCTGGCCGGAGTTGGCAAACGCGCCCCAGGTGATCGCCTTGGCGGTGCGATCGAGATCGGCGTCGGCGCAGACCACGGCCGGGGCCTTGCCGCCCAGCTCCATGGTGCACGGGATCAAGCGCTCGCCACATGCGGCGGCGACCTGTTTGCCGGTGGCCACCGAGCCGGTGAATACGCAGTAGTGAATGCCCGCATCGATCAGCGCCGCGCCGGTGCGACCGCGGCCGGTCACCACCTGAAACAGGTCCGGCGGCAAGCCACAGTCGTCGTGCAGCTCTTTGGCCTTGAGCGCGATCATCGGCGTGATCTCGGAGGGCTTGAGCACAGCGGCGTTGCCGGTAATGAGCGACATCATCACTTCGCCCATAGGAATGGAGAACGGAAAGTTCCACGGCGCGATGATGCCGACCACGCCGCGCGGCACATAGTGGATGTAGCTGGAGCGGTGCTTGAACAGGTGCAGCGGAATCGGTTGCCGCCCCAGCAGCTTGGGCGCGTGCTTGCAAAAGTAGTTGACCAGATCGGCCACCACCGCGACCTCCATGCCCAGAGCCTCCTGGCGGGTCTTGCCACCTTCGGCGACGATCAGATCGATGACCTCCTCGGCCCGACTCATCAGCTCGACCGCGTAGCGCTTGACCCGGCGGCAGCGCTCGTCCACCGGCAGGTTGCGCCAGGCCAGCTGGGCGGTGCGCGCCCGCTGCACCGCGGCACGCACTTCGTCGACAGACATGTCCGGCACCGAGCCCAGCGTTTCGCCGGTGGCCGGATTGATGCTGATGATCTGGTCGGAGTCGGGAGTGGAGAGAGGTTGTGCTGCGCCCATAAAAGGACGGTAGCACTAATCGGCGGGCGAATTGCCGTTCAGGCCTCAGCCCTCGTTGACGGTGATTTTCACCATCTGGATGGGCCGAACTGCCGTTCAGGCCTCAGCCCTCGTTGACGGTGATTTTCACCATCTGGATGGGCGGGTTCGGCCGGTCGCCGTCACCTTTGGGCGCGTTTTCGATCGCGGAGACCACGTCCATGCCGTCGATGACTTTGCCGAACACCGGGTGCTTGGAGCGGCCGCCGGTAAACCAGTCGAGATAGGCGTTGTGCACCGTGTTGATGAAGAACTGGCAGCTGCCGCTGTTGGGCGCGCCCGTGTTTGCCATCGACAGGGTGCCCGGCTCGTTGGACAGCTTCGCGTTCTCGGGGAACTCGTCGGCGATGTTGCCGTGCGGTCCCTTGCCGGTGCCGGCGCGCGGGCTGTTCGGGTCTTTGCTGTGCGGGCAACCGAACTGGATCATGAAGTTGTCGATGACCCGGTGGAAGTGCAGGCCATCGTAAAAGCCGCTCTTCGCCAGCTCGATGAAGTTCTCGGCCGTGATCGGCATCAGGTCCGTGAACAGCTCGATGGTGATAGTGCCATTGGAAGTCTCGAGAGTCGCCGTTGGTCTAGCCATGGCGATTGATATCACATAGCGTGCCGACCGGTAAGCCGGTCGCCGCCCTAGGGGGGGGTGTCCCTGAATATCGCTTTCGCCCGCTGAGGTCAGCGGAATCAATGGCGAGGCGCGAGGAGGGAGTTAGCTCGCTTCGTCGCGTGGCGCGGCTGGAAAATTCCACTTCGTGGAATTTGTCTAGCGACGCGAAGGGTGGACCCCCAGCGACCGACGAGCAACAAAGCCAGTGGTTTCGCGGGGCCAGCCGGCGGAAGCATGTATTTAGGGACACCCCCTAGTCCTAGTACGGGTGATGGTGGCCGTTTTGCCCCGCCAGGTGGGGATGCGGATGTTTGTGGTGATGGTGCGCTCCCGGCGGATGGGGATGTGGCCCGTGCGGGTGGATGTGACTGGGATGGCGCCTGGTCTGCGTGCGCCGGCGGCGCTTGTGGTGTCTATGGCGTTTGTGGCGGCGGCGGGTCGCCTTGTTGACCCTGACCGGTTTTCGCGCATGGCTGCCGCCGCTGGGACAGGCCACCAGAGCGCCCAGGCCGCAAAGCGCCGCTGCGCACAACATCACCAGCAGCCACGTCGGTCCTCGGCGGGTCATCGATTGTCCTTGTCGCGCATCTTGCGTTTGAGCGCCGCGAGCTCGTCGTCGACGCTGGGGCCCTTGGGCTGCTTTCGCCGCCGCCGCGATCGGCGTGATGACGACGACGGCTTGGCCGACGACGACTTGGCCGACGACGACTTGGCCGACGACGGCTTGGCCGACGACGACTTGGCCGACGACGACTTGGCCGACGATGGTGCGCCGCCCCCCGAACCGACGTTGCGCTTCATCTCTTCAAGCATGTCGTCCACGCTCTTGGGCGCGTGGGCCGAGGTGCCCGAGCCGCGCCGGCGAGAGCTGCGCGGTGGCGGTTGCTGCGTGGGTCGGGGCGGCGGCACATCGGCCGCGGCGGCGGCCGCCTGCTCCAGGCGGTGCATCTCCGACTGCAGCTGAGACATCTCGGCCAGCGACGCGTGCATGCGCGCCCGCTCGCGGTCGGCGTTGCGTCCGGCGGTATGCGCCAGCTCGGTGTTTCCCTTTTTCTGCGCGTGCGCGCGTTTGCGTTCCCACGCCTCGGCCGCCTCGCGGGCCGCGACCACCACCCGGTTGACCTGCTCGATGCGCATCTCGACTTCGACCCGCAAACGGTCGGTCTCGGTCTGGTCGGGGGCGGACGATGCCGCCGCCGCCGACACGCCACCGCTCAAATCTTCCAGACCGCCCGCCGCCGCCGACACCCGCGCGCGCGCTTCCGCCGCGTTGGCCGCGGACGTGACCCTGGCCGCGGTGGCTTCGGCCGCCGCGCGATTGCGCCGGTCGATCACGGCGTCGCCCTCGCTGCCGACGATCCAGGCGATGTCCGCCACGTTGGCGGCGCCGTCGGTGCCGACGCGAACGTCGTTGCCGCTCGACCGTTTGATGAGTGGCTCCATCGCGCCACTGAGCAGCAGCGGGTTGGTCGCCGAGGCGCCCACGCCCCGCGCCTCGAGTCCTTTGGCCAGGCGCTCGCCGGTTCGGTCATCGGGCACGAAGCTGACCATGGGCGCGCCGAGCACCAGGGCGCGGGCGACCGTGGCGGGGCGCGGCCGCGCGATGATGACGTCGGCGCATCGCCACAATAGCGGCTCGTCGTTGGTGCGACCGAACAACTTGGCGCGGATGCCCAGCCCGGGCACCTGGCGGCGCAAGGCGGTGGCGGCGTCGCTGTCGTCCCCCGCGTCGAACAGGTACGTGGGCTCTTGCTCGCTCAAAGATAGTTGCAGCGCGACCTGCGTGGTCGTGTCGTAGCCCAGGCCGTCGACCTGGACGACGACCACGGGGCCACTGCCCAGCTTGAACCGCTGGCGCAAGGTGTTGCGCGACTGGGTCGACGCCTGCCAGAACCGCGACTCGCACAGCGGTCCCACGCACAGGATTCGATCCCCGGGCACCCCGCCCTGCTGCAGGCTGTAGGCGGCTTCGTCGTCCACCACCAGGTAACGATCCGCGTCGGTGACCGCCCACGCCTCGTCGGGAGTCAGCTCGTCGACCACGGC
>Ga0114931_10004491_pt1 | contig 17403 bp, 14 predicted proteins | sample 2SBtaG_FD_89579 | JGI IMG/M metagenome (GOLD analysis project Ga0114931, IMG submission 89579) | Deep subsurface microbial communities from Kolumbo volcano to uncover new lineages of life (NeLLi) - 2SBTROV14_V59a metaG | ecosystem: Environmental > Aquatic > Marine > Volcanic | place: Kolumbo...
GGCGTTCCACCCCGCCAGGCCCGCCACGTCGTCGTTGGTCACGACAGCGCCATCCACGTTGCGAAGCAGGGCTTCAAGGAGCACGCGGATTGAATAAGGCAAGCGGTCGATGGACCCAAGCCCTTCGCGCTCCAGCGCCCGCAGGCTGTACAGCCCGATGTCGCCCCCCGGAGACGGGAGTGTGATTCGGGCGCCAAAGGGATTATTGCATGTGGTTGCAGCGGTCATTGTGGGTCTCCTGCGGGGCATCGTGCAGCGCGTCCACCGAGCAAGCGCAAAGCAAGATGGCCAGATATTCTCTATCGGCGTTTGTGAAGCATCGTATTGCTCCAGATGCCTTTGTGCGAACAACAACAGTTGGGGGAATTCCGCCGTCCATCGTCGCTACGGAGGTAAGAGTGCAGGCGCCATCATCTGGCGTCCTCCAATAGTCGCCGCCGGTGGCGTGAATTATGAACGGCGAATGGCCACCACGTCTCATTGCTCCGGGCGTGGGTCACTTACGAATGTTGTTCCGGTTCCGTTTGAGCCAGTCGATGGTGATCTTCGCTTCCTGTTCTATGGGGAGCGCAATTGACAGCGGGTCCTTATCGAAAAGCGCACTGAGATCGAAACCAAGTTTGTCTGACTCGCTCAGCAGATCACGCAACTCGCGCAAGCCGTCAAAGGTAGTTTTCCAATAGTGAATCGCTTCATCAGTCTGGACTCGCCATTTTCGCTGTGCATCGGGCGTGTAACGCCCGGTTCTGTAATTGTGCGAATACCTAGAACGCCTCGGATCTGAGCGCTGAGCTTGATCGCGTGACGCCTTCACAAAACTCAAAGCGGAAGTAATTTCAACAGGCAATGCCTTGATTCGATCTTCTCTTTTCTTGACTTTTCGTTCCGCTTCTTCGCGAGCGCGCCGCATGGCGGCAGCGCCGATTCGATAGTCGCCTTCCCATCCCTCAAGACCAATCGTATTGCCGATCGCCTTTGCGTTTTCCACAATGCCTCGAGCTACGCGCAATCGGACTGCCTCCGCTGCAGTCAGCGTGAGCACCGTTTCTGCAGTGTCCAGTTGATGGCTCGCTGTCGCGCCTGCAGGGGACTGCGAGCCGAGATTGACAACTCCATCCACGTCGGTCCACTCAAACAGCACCGAGTTCATCAACATCATCGCCCGTACAATGTCAGGATTATGGCCGTTGCGCTCAGCCTTCCCTGCGACATCGGCTGAGAGCGCAGAATTAACCTTTGCGTCGACCTCAATTTCACCAGTGCTTTCGTCCTGTGACAATGCGACAGCTGCGCCAATTGCAGACCCTGGCTTTACAAATATGTCTGAACAGGAAAAAATCACCCAGATGGAAGCGCTGTAGCCCTCTTCAACCAAGGCGTGAAACGTAAATTCATCCATATGTTCTGCAATAATACTAGCGATCTCACGAGCAGCGTCGACGCGCCCGCCAGGGCTCTTGATTGCGAGCACAATATGCTTCACGCCGCGGCGTTTGGCCAGCGACAGCGCCTCGCGCACGCCGTCGGGTTGAATCTCCACGCCGAACTCGCCCTCCAGCGGTATCTCCATGTACTTCGTTGTTTGTTTGCGCGCTGCAGGGGACGTTGATTTCTGCTCGCTTTGTGGTGAATCAGAAGGAAGTTGTTTAGTGGGGCCAAAAAAACCATCAGGCAGCGGGCTTCTGTCCACAGACTCCACCTGCATGCGATCGAGTGTAATCGTGCTGCGAATACCTGCAATTTGCGTATCAATAATCAGTATAATTGCATTTTGTTTCTTTACGAGTCCTTCAAATACCCTGCCGTCCTTCATCGTGACGACATCACCCAGTGACGGCGCGATCCATACAAGACCGATCGTCAGTGCTGCTGCGATTATTGCTCGCCAGTGGTTGTGTCTCATGCACCAAGAGTACTTCACGATCCTAATTAGATCAAGTGAAGCGCCCGCAGACGCGCGCGCCAGCAAGAGCTCCGCTTCGTCAGTAACCGTCTGGTGGCGTGCGGCCAGCGAGGTCTGTGTCATTTTGCGACCAACCCGCAGCATTTGTCAAACGCTCCAGCCGAGTCAGAAGATCGTGCGTCAATCGGTCGAGCGCGCTGGCGACTTCGGGCTCGACCACGCCAAACCGGTGGATTCGCTTTGACTCCAGATCGGTCAGGGCAATGCTCAGTGTCGCAACACCCGCGCCGATCCGCTGTCCCACATCAATCGTGTGCACGGGCAGACGCAGGTCATCGCGCAGCTGCGCAAGTATTTCACGAATGGCTGTGCATTCGCTGACGATGCGACGCCGCTGCTCAAGACTCAGAGTGTTGCGCACGTGAACCAATGGCGAATCGGCGTTTGTCGTTGTAGCGAGCGCCGCAAACCGGGTCAGTCGACGATCGAGCAACTGCAGCGTCACTGCGACGGCTCGGCGCTGTGGCGTGGAAAGCAAGTCAGCGATGGTGTGGTGGTCTTCCACGATGCAACGGTTGCGCTGTACTTCCCCGATCGTTGATGGGGCGCACGCAACATCGTAGCGCGGGCGTCAAAGCCTGCGCGAATGCTTCCGAGTTTCATTGAATTACACAGCATGGTCGGCTCAGAGCGTCGTTCCACGATGTGCAGTCATCATTGTGTCAAAGGCTCTTGGTCTTCATGCGAAGCAACGCGAGCGACGCTGCGAGCGCGACGCCTGCGTCAAGCGCGAACGCCCATTGCGCCCCAGCTCGCAGCCAGATCGCGCTGGCAAGCAGCGTCGCGGGAAGCGCAAGCGCTCCTGAGACAAAATGAACCAGGCCGTAGGCGCCGCCCCGCGCGCTGGCGTCAGGTTGCAGGTCCGCGATGAGCGCCTGCTCGGGCCCTTCCGCAAGCGCTGTGAACATCCCATAGGACGCAAAGACAATCCACGCCAGCCAGATGGGGCCGCCCGCAGCCAGCGCACCAGCCAGCGCGTACACGAGCGCGTAGACGACCCACGCCCAGCGCAGGAGCGCCAGCCTGCCTGCGCGATCACTCAGGGCGCCTCCCCAAGTCGAGCCCACAGCCTTGACCACATGCAGGAGCGCCCAGAGCAGAGGCAGCTGCCCCATCGCTATTTGTTCTGACTGGCCCGCGTCAAGAAACCGCTGATAGCACAGCGCCAGCAGGAGCATGTCGCTCGAGCTGGCCAGTGCGAACAGCGCCCGCGGCAGCAGGTATCGCTTGAGCGCAGGTGGAGCTTCCCGCCAGGCGCTCTTGGGAGAAAATGGCTGTTTCAATTGTGAAGTTTTGTGCATCGCTTTGGGTTCGCGCACGAAAAAGACGATGATGGACACCGCGACTGCGCCCGGAATAAACGCCAGCAAAAACATCTGGTGGATGGAGACCAGCCCCAGCGCGAGGAGCGCGGCAGCGACGAGCCCGCCTGTCAGTGCGCCTGCGTGGTCGAGCGCCCGCTGCACGCCAAAGGCTCGGCCAAGACTCGTGTGCTCGACCGCTGCCGCCACGAGGGCGTCGCGAGGGGCGCCACGCACGCCTTTGCCAAACCGATCCATCGCCCGCAGCGCAGCGACGCTTGCGCCTGTGCCCGCCAGCGCGAGCAGCGGCTTGGACATCGCAGCAAGCCCGTAGCCCGCGACCATCCACACCTTGCGCCGGCCCGTGCGATCTGACATAGAACCACTGAATAATTTGGTTAGTGACACGAGCGTTTCACTCAGCCCCTCAATAACGCCCAGCGACACAATGCTCAGCGACAGCGCCCCCAGGTAGTACGCAGGCAGCACGCCATAGATGAGCTCGGTCGAGACGTCCGCGAAGAAACTGACCCAGGCTGTCGCCCAGACAAGGGAAGGAAGTTTGGCTCTGCGATGGTGCACGTGTTCGTCAGCGCTCCTTATGTGCATGAGCAGTCCCGATCACTCTCAGCGAATCCGCGAAGCGATGCTACCCAAACACCATGTTCTCCCCGTGGGGCAGGTTTCTCCCCTGCTCGCTGGTCAACTGCACTGGACAGGTAACAGGCGGCTGGGAGAGCCGTCCCGCCAAGACATGTCGCCCAGTCGAAAAAAACCTGCCTCGAATGAAACATTGCACAGAAGTGCAATGTTGTTCATACTGGCGCAATGACGCCCACACGTACGCCCACACGCACGCCCACACGCACGCCCACACGCACGCTCACACGCATGACCATTGGAGCGCTCGCAGACTCAGCGGGCGTGCCGACATCCACGGTGCGCTTCTATGAACGCCGAGGCTTGCTGTCCCCCGACGGGCGCAGCGACGGGAATTATCGCCTCTATAGCGAAGCGTCGCTCGAGCGTCTGCGCTTCATTGTCGCTGCCAAAGAGGTGGGATTCGCGTTGGCGGACGTGCAGACGCTGCTCGAGTTCGCTGACGGCGTGCAGGCGCCTTGCAACAAGGTGCAAGCGCTGATCGAGCATCGCCTGGAGCGGGGACGCATCCAGATGGAGCGACTGCAGGAGATTGACCGCAGGCTCACATGGTGGCTGCGGGCCTGCAAACGGGCCCAGAAGACGGGCCGATGCGATGTTGTGGAGCGCCTTCGCAAGGGCCAAAGACCGGGTTCGAAAAAAACTCGGAAGCGGCCTTGACCTTGCACCTTTGTGCAAGTGTCGATGATGGTTCGTGCCCCGAAAGGAACGACCGAATGGACAGCGAGCAATCGACACAAAGCAAAGGTGATTCATCGACACAAGGCAAAGGCGCCAATCAGCTTGTCGGCGTGAGCGCCTTTGGCGCCGTCGCTGCTGCGGCGCTCTCATCAGCCTGCTGCTGGACGCCCATTGCGCTGCTCGCGTTCGGCGCGTCCGCTGCGGGCGCAAGCGCATTTTTTGAACGCTGGCGTCCCTTCTTTGCGACCCTCTCGCTTGTCATGCTTGGCATGGGGTTTTATTTCTCCTATTTTCGATCGGGATCGTGTGATGGCGACAGCCAATGCGCCGCGCGTCGTCGACGACGCCTGCGCCTCAGGCGCGCCATGTTGTGGGTGTCGGCTGTGATTGTCATCGGCTTTGTGTCGTTTCCCAGATACGCAGGCGTCTTGATGCACGCTCTTGGCGACGGCGCCGAGGTGACACAGACAGCAGCCACGGATGCGCAAACGCGCACGCTCCTCTTTGACGTACAGGGCATGACCTGCAGGAGTTGCGCCGCGTCGCTCCAGTCGGATCTCGCCAGCATTGACGGCGTGCTCAAAGCCAAGGTGAAATATGGAGCGAAGTCCGCTCGCGTGCAGGCGACTGACGCTGTCACGGTCGAGCGGATCAAAGAAGCCGCCAAACTGCATGGATTCAAAGCGTCGCTTGTGATGGACCAATCATCGCGAGTGGTCAGCGAAGCAACCATCCCCGGAACAGGAGGACATCTTCATGAATAAGTTTTTCTCTGTGATATCGCTCACTTTGGCGGTCTCAATCACATCAATGATAGCGATCCATCATCGAGCTGCGTATGCACAGCCTGCGGGCGCAATGGCTGCTCACAAACCACCAGTATTTCAGGTTGTTGTGATGTCCAAGTATGGATTCGATGACACGGTCAACATGCTGACCGGGTCAATCGAACAGCATAATCTCATGGTTGTGCATGTAATCGACGCGCAAAAAATGCTCCGTATGGTGGGCGAGCGAACCAAGGGCATGAAGCAGATTCTCTTCTTTCACCCTCGATACATGAAGCAGATCAAACATGCGAACCCAAATGCGACAATCGAGCCGCCGCTCAAGATCGCTGTCATGGAGCGACCCGATGGCAAGGTCATGCTTCGCTATATCAAGCCTGCATACTTATTCGGTCGGTACGAAGGGCTCGACGACGTGGCTGCTGAACTTGAGCGCGTTGTCAAAGAAATCGTCGCGCAAGCGACATCGTGATCGGGAAAGGCAACATACGTGTCCTCGAAAATACCTGATGCTCGACGCGCTGTCCTGATTCTGATTGCGTGGATCGCTGGCGCCGCTGTGCCTATCCAGCTCGTAACGCTCTCGTTCGGCTATGCGCAGTATTACCAGGCGGAGTCGCTTGGACCCAAAGTCATCATCACTGCCCATGCGTTCGCAAGGCTGTACATTCCGCTGGTGTATCTTCCAGCCATTGCGTTGTTGATTGGCATTGCGCTGTATTGTCGGAGACGATATCCGGATGTCTACAGAAGGATCATTGTCGGGTTTGGCTGTGGCGCCATAGCGACGATTGCGCTTGATGCGTTGCGCCAGATGGGTGTGATCAACGGATGGCTGCCAGGCGACACGCCTGCAATGTTTGGGAAAATGGCTACAGGAAGCTCGAACTTCAGCGTCTACTACCCTGTTGGATTGCTTGTGCATTATCTCGACGGCGCCGACTTCGGCCTTTTCTATGTATTCGTATGGGGCAAGCGAAAATCGTTTAGAGCAAGTGTGTTCTGGGCAGTAATTTGGTTGCTGTTCGTCGAGCTTGGAATGATGACCCTCCCGCCGATGGGCCCGATGGTTGGGTTGTTTGGTGTGCGGTACATGTGGCCGCAGTTGTTCCTGCTCTCATTGGTCGCACATGTTGCTTTTGGAATCGCTCTTGGCCTGCTCGTTCGACAATTCCTCAGGGATGAAGACCAGGGCTGGCTGATCACTTTTTTGCAAGGCCCCGCAGCCTTGGATAGGAGCAAAGTATCATGACCGCATTGACAAACATCGATCCCGCGCTGGCTTCCCTGAAGGAGTTGGCCCAGCTCAGCCCGGACACAGTGCAGCCCATTCACGCCATGCGCCAAAACGCCATCTTCAAGGACGGCGCCATTTCCGCAAAGAACAAGGCGCTCGCCGCTGCGCTGTGGTCCATCGCTGTGCGCTGTGAACCGTGCATCAAGTTCTATGTCAATGAATCGAAACGACTGGGCGCGTCAAAGGAAGAGCTGGCTGAATATCTCGGCGTCGCAGCGACGATGGGCGGCTGCGTCGGCGAGACATGGGCGGTCAAAGCGCTGTATGCGTTCACACACAGCGAAAACAATGACAGCGACGCCTGCTGCGCTGTCGCAGACATAGCTGAAACGACAAAAGGAGAGCACCGATGATTCAGCGAACACATTTGATCGGCGCAGCGATTCTGGCGATGATGGCGGGCGCGACTGGCTCGATGGCCTCAGCCCAAGTGCAAGAGGTTCGCCTGCACGTCAAAGGCATGTCCTGCCCATTCTGCGTATACAACATGGAAAAACGCATCAAGGCGGTCGACGTGATCAAACCCAGCGTCAAACTTGAGACATCCCTCGACACAGGCGTCACCGTCGTGCCCTGGGACACATCCAAGCGATTCGACCCAGCAGCGATGCGGCAAGCGGTCAAGGAGTCGGGCTTTACGCTGCAGTCGATCGAACTCGCTGCTTCGGGGGTGCTGCCCACAAAAGCATCGCATGTTCCACCAGCGACGCTCAGCCTCACCGATCCCGCCACCGGGCAGACGTTTGCGCTGACGCCCGATGGTCGAGCGGACTACAAAGCCTCGTGGGATTCGCTCGAAGCGTATGTGTCGGGGGCTGGCGCGGGAGCGCGAATCGATGTGAAAGGCGTTGTCGCTGCGGATGCGTCGACGGACACGGGCGCATGGCGACTTGCATTGACGCAGTGGGCGCCGACGGTCTTTGGCGCCGAGGTTGAGATGAAGATCGAAGGCTTCGCCTGCGAACGCTGCGCCGCTCGCACGATGAGCGCGCTGGCTCAGCTGCCCGACATTGTGCACAGCAGCGCCAGTCACGAAACCGGCTTTGTGCACGTGTGGACGAAGTCCGCGTCGCCCGATCTTGACGCGCTGCGCCAGCGCATTGCGGAGCTGGGCTTCAAGGTTGCGCATGCGCATATGCGCAAGAAGGGCGATAAAGCCCACGACATGGGCGCCATGTCTGGAATGTCGGGAATGTCGGGGATGTCAGGGATGAAGCATTAAGCGGTTGGCTAATGCGATCGAGCGCCCGTCGCGCTTTGCTTTGCTGCGCGCGATCTCGCTGATGGCGGTCGTCATGGCGACGTTCGCAACAGCGGGTCGCGCCGGCGCGCAGGCGCCAATCAATTCCAACGCCGCGCTGCAGCCGCCAAGACATGGGCTGATACTTCGTCAGCAGTTCCGCTACGCCCGGGCGGACTTCAACCGTAAAGACGCCAATCTCGACATCGCACTGGCGACAGAGTCCACGACGGCTGTCTTTGGCGTGACCAACGCTTTCACGCTGCTGCTCAATGCGCCTGTTGTGTTGTCGCGCCGAATCGAAAACAACGCTGTCGGCGCAAGCGACACCGAAGCGGGACTGGCGGACTGGACCGCGCTCGTCAAAGTGCGCCTCTATCGCAGCGACACCAGCCCAACAGACACGCTTCGCGTGGACGGCGTCGCTGGGCTCGAGCTCCCCACAGGGGCAGCCGCGTTTACAAGCAATTCGGTCGATCCGATCGTCGGCGCCGTCTTCACCATGACGCGAGGCAGGCATTTCTTTGACGCGGATTTCCTGTGGAAGTTCAACACTGGGACCGGTCTGCCCGACCGGATGCGCTACGACGCTGCGTACATCTATCGTCTCTGGCCCGCGCGGCACACCGGCTCGAATCCCGCAGCGTTCAATGCGTTGATCGAGCTCAATGGCGCGTACGAAACCAACGGCGACAATGAGATATTTGTTTCACCTGGTGTTCAATATGTGACCACGCGGTGGATCCTCGAAGCGACGGTGCAGCTACCCGCATGGCGGGATCTCGACCACCGGGCGGAGACAGACTTCATCGTCGGCGTCGGCGTGCGCGTGCAGTTCTGACAGCGCGCCATTGTCACAGCACATCCAGCGCGTGGCGCTATGCGCTGTTCTTTGCTATATGGGGCTGATTCGGCTTTGCCCGATTCACTTTTTCACTGGTCAAGGCGCTGGCAGGCTGCATTGGCCCCACTTGGCCAGCATCGCCAGTAAGTCGCCTGGCCCCACGCCTCCGCTTAGATCTATATCCGCGCTGACCGCTGCTGTTGAGCCCCATGCCGACAGCAACGCAAGCAGATCATCAGGCCCGACGCCTCCATTGCCGAGAATGTCTTCAGGGCAGCAGGCGAAAATGAAGCCAGCGCCAGCTGCGTTGACGCCGACGACTTTGAGTCGCCTGGCGCCAATCAGTGTTCGTGGGCCGCTGATCGCAACATCCCATCCAAAGAACCCATTTGCATTCGATGTCGATCCAAGCAGCAACTCGCCTGGCGTCCAGATGGCGCCCACACGATGGAAGACATGGGCTGCGCCAGCGATTGACGCCTGTGTCGAGTCCGTAGGATCACCCACAACAGCGCGGTCGCCATCAAGGGCGACAGAAAAGCCGAAGGCAGTAGTGGGTGCGCCGACACTCGGCGTCAGAACCGCCTGCTGAATCCATGCAGTATTTTGGCGAACAAACACCGTCACTTCGCCCTGGGCGTCATCGCCCACGAGAATCGTGTCGCCATCAATCGCGACATCCACGCCAAAATCGCTGAGTGAAGCGGGAGCAGCGCTTTGCGTCAAGGTGGCGTCAAGCGTCCATACATTGCCTGTGCGTGTGTAGATGAAGACCGCGCCAGCGTCAGGCGCCTGAATATCTGCATTTGCAGCGCCAACGACGAGCGTGTTCTGATACAGCGCGATGCACTTGCCAAAAAAGTCGTTATTACTGTCGGCGCCCGCGGGGGCTGGCAGCATCGCCTGGAGCGACCAGCCCGCTGCGCCCTTTGTGTACACGTAGACGAAAGATGGAGGCGGGTTCACTGCTTCGCCTGTGCCAACACCCACGACGAGTGTGTCGCCATCGAGTGCGACGGATCGGCCAAATCCTTCATCTACGGTGGCATTTGGTGAGATAAGATTCGCGGTGTTCGTCCAGACATTATTGATGCGCTCGAAAACGAACGCGCCGCCTTGGCGGACTTGTGTCAATGTCTGGAACGGAGCGCCGACAGCGATGCGATCCGTATCCAGCGCAACGCTTCGGCCGAATAACCCAGGGAAGGAGGACGGTGGCGCGTTGGGTGAAACAAGTGTCGCCTCCTCGACCCAGGCGCCATTCTTGTGTCGAAAAACATGCACAGCGTCACTGACACTTGCGACACCGTCCAGGTGACTCACAACCGCTACGCCTGGGCCCATCGCCACTGCGGATCCGAGCTGGTCGCCGACGGAGGGCGTAGCGAGTCGCAACATCATGTCTTGTTCACAAATCTGCGCTGTTGTCGCAGGCGCCAACGCTGATACAGCGAGCAACGATGGAGCCGCCATCGCGATACGATGTGTTCGTGAGCTGGAGCGATTCATAGAGGGTCTCCTTTCGCGTTTCTGCGGTCGGGGCTACTTCCTACGCCGACCGAGAAAGCATACATCCGAACAGGCTTGCGCACAATCTTTTTTGTGGAATAATTGCGTGTTCCAACGTATCCTCTGGAGCAGGCGTGGACTTTCAACAATGTCTGCAGCTGTGACAAACGATTCGTGAAAATTAGTCTCTTTCGCGCCTATACTTGATCGTCAGCGCAGCCGGTCACGCCTGCGGCGCTGCTGTTCTTTGACAACTGGGGCCGATATGGCATCGACCGGGCATGTAAAGTTCGGCGTTGCGCGTCGCGGAATCCATGCGTCACCGCGTCAACAATCGTGTGGAACACATATCTGCCAACCAACCGTTGGCCCTCGCAGCCTGATCGGCTGTGACGGCAGTCGCCTGACGTCCGATGGGGCGGCTGCTGAAGACATCGGGCTGGTCCCGACCCCGAGCCGCGGGGGGAAGGGGCGAGAAAATTTCCGCTGCTGGGCAAGGCTGATGGTGTCGTCATCAGCGGCTGCGCCGAGAGTAAATTGACGACTACACGCGTAGACGCGCCGGGCTGACTGCGCCAGGACGGGGGTTCGATTCCCCCCGGCTCCATTTTACCATGCCTTTGAATCATTCATGTTGCTTGTTTGCTGAGCTGTTCATACAACCTAGGGGCAGCGTTTCTTAAAGGCACAATGAATAGATTCTGCTCTTTGTGGCTACTGGCCGTCAATTGTCAAGTAACCTGGGCGCCTGAACTGTGAGAAACGAGGCTATCTGCGACGCTCGAGAGCAGTGCGCTCAATATTCAATGATACATATTTATTATTATTTAACGGGCGGGCAATTCAAACAGTTCGCGCGTAGTGCACTCAGGCCTGTCTGTGCGTCGAAGCTCAATAAACCATCGATGCCATGCTGCGAACAAGAGTAATGTGCTAAGAATTCGGTATCGCTTTGTCGCCGTTTTCTGGTCTTGGAGCAGACGCCCAATCCATTCTGGTTGTATCCATTGCCTTAATGGCGCATCTTTCGCCAGGAGCACCTGTGGAATAAGTGTGTTCCAGTTTGTTCGAATAAATCGCTCCATAGGCGATGGCAGACCAATCTTGCGTCGTTCGAGCACAAGCGAAGGCATCTTCTGCGAGAGAACGGATTTCAAAAGCCTTTTCGATGATGGCGGCGAGCCTAGCTTGACGTCGCTTCCAAGGCCCGATGCGCTGCGAATAAGTTCGAGATCAATCAGCGGCACGCGTGCTTCGATCGAGGTCGCCATGGTTGCACGGTCAATCATCGGAAGTAATTGCTCAGGGAGATAAGTATCCATGTCACATAACATCTGTTGATTTACTTGGTCATGCGAAGCATGGCGAGCAAATGATTTAAATATTTCCATACGAGGATCAGATGCGGCAGGGATCTTGCGGCGCAGCAAGTTGAATTCATTTCTTGTAATGCTGCTCATGAGCACGCTATGCATGAGTGTGCGATTATCGTTGAGCGCGATCGCACGTCGCTTGTCATCCGTGGAAAGAGCACCGATAAGTCGGCGCAGTGGAGTGGGCGCTGAATGCAGCGCACGTTGTTTGGCGCTGAAAAAATACGATGGATATCCACCAAAAAGCTCATCACCTCCAGCGCCAGACAACAGGACCGTAACGCGGCTTCGCGCCGCTCGAGCGACAATGTATTGTGAATATAATGCCGGATCTGCAATCGGCGCATCACTCATCCAAGCAAGAAATGGCAGATCATGATCAATGGCGCTTTCTGGCGGTATGAGTAGCTCGAGTTTCATGCCGAATGCAGACGCGACTTGTCGAGCTGCTTCTGATTCCTCTTGCGGCGTATCTTCGTATGACACAGTCAAAGCAAGAACGTCTTCGTGCCCGAGTTCGGCGAGCGCATACGCGATTGCGCTCGAATCAATCCCTCCAGAAAGGCTCAACCCTAAAGGAACGTCAGCTTCGAGCTGTTTTTCAACGGAGCGTATAAGCGCATCATGAACATTTTTCGTCGCTGACTGATTATCAGCAATTCTTGGCTCGGTGGGCAATGATGCGTAGCGAGTGACCACTGGATCTCGATCAACCGAAAACTCAACCATACATCCAGCAGGTATAGATTGAACATTATTCAGTAATGATCGGTTTCCAGGCGTATAAAACAATGACAGCAGGGCCGGTAATTCGTCGCTATTTAATCGCGGCTCAACCAGACCAGATGCGAGCAAGGATTTAAGTTCACTACCAAATACGCAAACGTTAGAGCCCGTTGCATAGTACATCTGCTTTATGCCGATATGATCACGAGCAAGAAGTATCCGCCGATGCGATTCATCAATAATACAGACAATAAACATACCTTCGAGCATAGAAATAGCATGTACACCATAAATTTCATACAAATAAGGCAGTATTGCAGCGTCGCTGCCGCTATCGAAATGCTTGCCCTGTTTTCGCAATTGCTCGCGGAGATCTCGATGGTTATAAATCTCTCCGTTGAGAAAGCAGGTGATGCGCCCATCTTCGCTTCGAAATGGCTGGTCGCCATGTTGCAGATCAAGAATAGAAAGCCTTGCGAAGGCAACGCTCGCAAACGAGCAAGAGTGCGCACCTGATGAATCAGGTCCTCGATGACGAATCGCCTCGAGCATTGCTTGCGCACGCTTGTCTGCATTAGCCGGAGCTTCTGAACGCCAATGAAGGCCAACTATTCCGCACATGTGAGCACCACCTGAGACTGGTGATGGATTTTTAATGCAGTAGTATATATAAGATAATAACGAATATTAGTTTAGAAATAGGTGCGGCAAGTGTAGATATATGAAGAGCGAGCCCGCTACGGCGCATCGGCGGGACGAATGAAGCTATAGCAATGTAATTGATGCCGATCTGTACCATGGCGAGTCAGTATGCTTCGATGCATTGCAATTAATGCTGCTCCATAAAACCCGAACAATCACCGTCGAAACACCTGCATGATTGCTCCGACACAGCGATCCGATTCCCCCGGGTGTTCCTTCTGCATCGTCATTGGAATGGGTGAGAATACAAACGTAGTCGAGGAGCGTCCACGAGTTGCGAGCACGGAAACATGCAATTGCTGATTTGGTGTTTCATCCGTAATCATCCGATTCTATCACGTGCCGATGTGCGGTTTTCAATACACTTGCGGCGCGGTCCAGCAGTCAAAAGGCAACACCATGCCGCGCTGGTGTCCTTGCGGCCTGGCGCGGTGATCATAACGATCGCCCATTGCGCACTGCCCGATAATTATAGCCCTCACTGTTTTGTTCACCAAGCGAAAAATCTGCAAGGTGCGCGGGCTTGATTCGACGCCAACCCACTCCCGGATCAATGTTCAGTGCGGATAGGCGCTTTCGCTGTTAGGCAACCGATCGCGATTTACCGTCCGTCAGTCATGTCGCTTGAGTCGAACCGATCTTGGCACGTCGCACTCAACCACTGACTCATTACCACCATCCAATATCCGTGCCCCGCATAGTGTTCGATGTTCGGATGTCGGCCTTGTGACGATGAGCCTGCCGTGCTCGCAGGAAAAAGTCGGAAAGGCAAGCAGAAGCGATTCGTTCTCGTTGCGCTGGCGGAACTCGCGGGTCAGGCGGTAGAGCATCCTCCACTCTGAATCCGGAGATGGGCTAATGACTCGATTGATCTCGTCGGGCGTTACGACGCGTGTGGATGCGCTCGGTGTCGACGAAGATTTGCACGATGCATGGGAGGTTTCCTCCATCAGCTTTCTGCGGACGGCCTTGCCCAAAATGGCGTTTCCGTTGTCACAGTGCCTCTTGGTCGCCACCTTGCTCAAGCCGAGTCGTTTCAGGAATTGTCGCCATTCGGTTGTGCTTTACACAATGTGAGCGCGAAGCCGATTGTCGCCCGAACATTTTCGATCGACGATCAGTTCATCCGCATCGAACATCTGGAGCCAGCGCTACGTTGTCCCCACTGCGACCACTCTTGTACCGACAGAAGCTGAACTACCCGGAAAGTTCGTTGCGCAGCAAGAACAGATCGTGCGGATTTTCTTGGAGGAGCGACGCCAGTTTCTCGGCCGTGCGATCCTCGATCCACACGCACGGGCGACGAGCTTCTCCGGCGCATCACGTGGCCTTGGTGAAGTGGCGGACATTGACGCTTTAGGAATTCGCGAAGAAAAAGAAGGTGAGAGCCAAGCCAAAGCTCCAGCTTCTCCGCCGACTGGACACAGTAAGGTAGCTGACGCCTGTGCCCGATGAAAACGCCAACCCGAGGCGGCTCAACCAGGAGGGCTCTCCGGTTGTCTCACTTGCCGCCTTGGCGTGGCTCTGGAGCATCCGAACACTGCGCGTCGTTCTTCCGGTCGCTGTCGTCTGGCTGGTCTGGCATGAACTCAAGACGCTGGACTGGCGCGACGCCGAGGCGATTCTTCGTTCCAGCGACATGGGGCCCATTGTTGCTGCTCTGGGCGCCACAGCGATTGCGCTGGCGGCGATGGGCTGCTATGACTGGTTTGCGTTCCACTCAACGCCGACGCTTGGACCGACGAAGCGATGGAGCGTGGGCGTGCTCATTTTTTCCTGGACGAATTTTCTCACGTTTGGCCCGATCGCTGGACCTGTGCTGCGACTGCTGCTGTATCGGCGCGGCGGCCTGACATCGGCAGCAATCGCAGCCGGTTTGACCAAACTTTATATAGGCATATTCGGTGGTCTGGGAGGATGGGTGATCGCTACGCTTGCGCCCATCAGCAAAAACGATGCTTCCATCGTTTTTCTCGTGACGATCGCGCTGCTGGCGTCGGTTTCGGTCACCATCGCGCTGGGAAAACTGCTTCAGCTCAAGGGGCCACTCGCTGGCGTGCGGACGCCTTGGACGAAGCTGGCGGCCCTTGGAGTTGTCGGCATGCTTGACTGGGCGGGCGTGCTGGCTGTGTTCGCGCTGTGCGGTCTCGCTGTTGGGACGCGACTGCACATCGTTCTGGCGGCGCGGGCGCTCTTTCTTGGGCAGGTGGCTGGCGTCATCAGCATGATTCCCGGCGGCATTGGGAGCGCCGACGCGGTCTGGCTAAAACTTCTTGCACACGCTGGGGCGACGACTGAGCAAGCGGCTGCGCAAATCCTGCTGTTCCGGATCGTATTCTACCTGACACCGTGGGTGACCGCGATGGTGGTGATGTACCTGCTTTTCGCGGCGCGCTGGAGGCGCGCAGCAAAGTGGCAGCGGCGCGTGCTCGCCGCGGCCGCCTTCGTCAATGGCTTGTATCTGCTGCTCAGCGCCGCCACACCTGCCGTCGCCAGCCGCTTGCAAGCGGTCGCTCAGCGGCTTCCAATCAGCGCAATTGAAGCCTCTCACGCAGCGTCCATCATCGCCGCTGCGACGCTTCTGTACCTGGCGCGCGGACTGTCGCGCGGCTATCGCGCCGCATTCATATTCGCTGTCGTGTCACTGATCGTCTCTGCTGGGGCGCATCTGCTCAAAGGCGGCGATTTTGAGGAAGCAACATCATCGGTGGGGCTCCTTGTGCTGCTCATCGGAGCGCGCAGCGCGTTCCACAAACGCGGGCGCATCCCTATTGGCTGGGAGCCGGCGCTATTCGTCGGCGCCGTGTCGGTCGCTATTTTTCTCATCATCGGGTTTGTCGCTTTCAGCAAAATACCATATCATGGCAATTTATGGATAACATTTTCTGCAAAGGCGGAAGCGTCGCGTTTTCTGCGAGGGGCCGCGCTGTTGACCTCCATTTCGTTGCTGGTCACGTTGCGCCAGGCGATGCGCCCTGTGTCCCGGTGGATACGCCCCAGTGAAGACGACATTGATCGGGCAGTCGAATTCATCCAATCACACGCGGTCATATCGAATCATCTCATGGTCGCCGTGGGCGACAAGGGCGTCTGGTGGTGGCGCGACAATCTGGGCGTTGCGCTCTATCAGTGCGCTGGCGACTGGATGATCGTCTTCCGGGATCCAGCGTGCGAGCAAGAACACCTGAGCGACCTGCTCTCTGACCTGCACGAAAAGGTCGACAGAGAGGATCTAAATATCGTTTTTTATCAGGTCAGTCCGGCGCTAATGCCTCATCTGCATGATTTTGGCTATTCCTTCTTCAAACTCGGGGAAGAAGCGGTTGTCCCCATCGAAGAATTCTCATTTGCGGGCAGGACGAGCGCAGGCTTTCGCCGAACTGTGCGAAAGATTGAGGCGGCGGGAATTCGTTTTCGTGTGATCGAACCCACGATCGATGACGAAACCATCGGTCGTCTTCGCGATGTAAGCGACGCCTGGCTCAAACATAAGCGGGTGCATGAATTGCAGTGCTCGGTTGGTTATTTCACACCGAGCTATATTCGCCGATTTCCAGTCGGTGTGGCGGAGACGGCCGAGGGAACGATTGTCGCGTTTGTGAATCTGCTCTTCGCTTCGCCAGGATCTGAAGCCACGGTCGATCTCATGCGCTATCGGGCTGGCGTCGCTGAAAATCTGATGGATTACGTCTTGATTCGGTCGATGCTCTGGGCGGGCGCGCGAGGATACAGACGGTTTAATCTCGGTATGTCGCCACTCTACGACGTCGGTCAGCAATCATCAGCGGCGCTACTCGAGCGCACAGCGCGACTGGCGTTTCGGTTCGGTGAACGTGTATATAACTATAAAGGATTACATAACTATAAGAATAAGTTTCACCCTGTCTGGGAGCCACGCTATATGGCCTATCCAAGACCCTGGGACTGGCCGAGCGCAGCGCTCGAAACAACCAGGCTTATCCGCGCCACCTCCCACAGCGCAAGGCGCCGGATTGCCCTGGCCCGGCTCAAGCCGTCCTTGCCCGGTGAAGCCAGCCTGTATGGAACAGAAGCACGAATCCGATGAGTAGCAGCGGCGCGGGCTGATTCGTGAGCGAGGCGCTTTCGGGGCACACGCCTCGAAGCGGTTTCAACAGCGTCAGTTCACGCATTGATGTGCTTTATCAGCAGTGCTGATTGCAAATTCGGAGAATATCGCCGCTGGCGCCATGGTTCCGACGCACGACGCAAACCTCGCGCAATCGTGTCATGTAGAGATCGTATTCCGCTGGAATGCAAGGCGCAGATTGAGACTCCCAAGGTCGTGGACGATCGGCGAC
>Ga0114931_10004492_pt1 | contig 17403 bp, 13 predicted proteins | sample 2SBtaG_FD_89579 | JGI IMG/M metagenome (GOLD analysis project Ga0114931, IMG submission 89579) | Deep subsurface microbial communities from Kolumbo volcano to uncover new lineages of life (NeLLi) - 2SBTROV14_V59a metaG | ecosystem: Environmental > Aquatic > Marine > Volcanic | place: Kolumbo...
GAGCCCCAGCCCGCTTCCCTTGCCGACCTCCTTGGTCGTGAAGAACGGCTCGAAGATGTGCTCTGCCCGCTCGGGCTCCATGCCTTCGCCATCGTCCGCGACCGCGACCTCCACGTAACGGCCGGACGCCGGAGGGCGCTCGTCGGAGATCTCCTGGACCGTGAGGTCACCGGAAGTCTCCTCATCGGCGCGCCATGCGCGAGCGCTCAGCTTCAGCGTTCCCCCCGCGGGCATTGCATCGCGTGCGTTGAGGGCCAGGTTCAGGATCGCGGTTTCCATCTGGCCGCGGTCGGCCCGGCACGGCGGCACCCCGTCCTCGATCTCGACCTCGACGTGGATCGTCTCATCGAGGACGCGCGTCAACAGCCGGCGCATGTCCGCGAGCAGCCGGCGCAGGTCGATCGCGACCGGGCGGAGCGCCTGCCGGCGCGAGAAGGCCAGCAGGCGCTGGGTAAGCTGCGCGCCCCGCTTCGCCGCCTCCATCGCCTGCTCCAGCATCGCGCGCCGCTCGTCCGGCTCGACGTTCTCGGCCAGCACGAACTCCAGGTTGCCGAGGATGACCGTCAAGAGGTTGTTGAAGTCGTGTGCGACACCTCCGGTGAGCTGCCCGACCGTCTCCATCTTCTGGGCCTGGCGGAGTTGCGCCTCGGTGGCGCGCCGCTCCGTCAGATCTTCGACCACGATCACGAGGTAGTCCGGCCGGTCCGTCTCGCCGCGCACCAACGACACCGTGCAGTGCCCCCAGAACGACACGCCGTCCGCGCGGAGGAATCGGCTATCGATCTCGAGTCGGTCCGAGGCCCCGCTGAGGAGGTCCTGGATGCGGGCGCTCAGGCCATCGATCTCGTCGGCGTGTGTGATCTCGGACAGGTGCAGATCCTCGGGAAGATGCCCGGAATCGTAGCCCAAAAGCTCCGCCATCACGGGATTCATGCGCAGGATGCGCCCCTCGGGGTCGGCGTGCATCATGCCGACGGCCGCGTGCTCGAAGGTGGCGCGGAAGAGCGCCTCACTCTGCTTCTCGGAGCGCTCCGCGCGGCGCCGCTGCGATACGTCCATCGCAATGCCGATCATCCCCGCGACGGCATCCCCTCCGTCCACCGGAATGTAGGTCACGTCGTACCAGCGATCCTCGACCTGCACCGTATCGATGAACCGCTCGCCTGCGAGGGCGCGGCTGAGCCGGTCCGCCACCTCCGGAAAGAGCTCGAAGGCGGAACGGCCGACGACCTCCCCGGGCCGAAGCCCGAGCCCCTTCAGCCCCGCACCCGCCGACAGGGTGAAGCGTCCCTGTGCGTCCGTGCCGAAGAGGATGATCGGCGCGTGATCGATTACCGCCTGAAGCTGCTCCTCCGCCTCTCTGCGCCGCGCCTGCGTCATCCGCAGCCATTCCTCGGTGTGGCGGTACGAGCCCAGAAGGATGTCCCAGGTGGAGCGGTCCGCTCCGGCCCCGCGCGGGCTCATGACACGCGCTCGGGTCATGTACGTCGCGAGGATCGGCCAGAGCAGCAGCGCCGCCGCCGTCTTGGCCGGCAACCCGCCGGGGAACGCCGATAGATATGCGGGTCCACCCTCCGTCCCGAGGCGAAAGACCGCATCGTCGGCCCAGAGCGCCACGAGCAGCGCCACCCCGGGAGAAGCCCAGACGGGAAGCCGTCCAAGCCTGTTCGTGATGCCCTGGTGCGCTACGGCGATGACCACGAGGCTCGTGAAAAAGGCGGCCATCGACGAGAGGGTGGTTCGCCATGAGCCCTGGAGGGCGGCGCCCCGGGTGGGAAAGCCGCCACCGGTCTCACCTCCCGGCAGCGCCAGGTGCATCTGCCGGGCGAGCTGCACGGCCAGCACGACCACGCTCACCGCCAGGATGCCACCGATGGCGATCCGGGCCGCGGCCGTGCCGTCCGCCGTGTACACGAGAAGGAGCGCCAGGAGGATCGTGGGCACCACCGTCACTTCGGCTACGACCACCACCGTCCCGGCGAGGTCCACGGTTACGGGCACGGGGCCGAGCGCATGCGACACGCCGACCAACCCTGCCATGTACATCAACATCGGGGCGAGTCCATAGCGCCACCGGGCCGCGTGCAGCGCGAGCGCGAGCCCGCTGAGGGCGAGCAGCTCGAGGACGAGGAGGGCGGCGCTGAGCAGCATGAGTGGAGCGTTTATGGACACCTGTAGCGTTATTGGACGGACTCCCGGGCCCCTCCGCGTGCGCCGACGCCTCCGGCTTTGACGCCCCACGCCGAGGAGGCGGAGAGTAGCCCGGCCGCACCGTCGGGAGCAAGCGCGGTACCGCTTCCGGCGCGGATGATTATCTTCGTGGTTCCTCGGCCGGCCGGTGCGCTTCCCGTATGCCCCGTCGGTGTCGATTCACCGTCCCATCGGGCCACGCGCCCGGGAGATACTTCGTTGAGCCAGCTCGATCCCGAATCCGCCGCCGCGGCCTTCGGACGCTTCTTCCTTCCCGGTCCCACCGAGGTCCACCCCGACGTGCTCCGGGCCCAGACGCGCCCCATGATCGGCCATCGGGGCGCCCCGATGCAGGACTTCATGCGTACGCTGCAGGAGGGCCTGCGCCACGTGTTCGCCACCGAGCGGCCCGTGCTCCTCTCCACGTCGTCGGCCACCGGGCTGATGGAGGCGGCGGTGCGAAACGTTAGTTCGGGTCGAATCCTGAGCCTGGTCAACGGCGCGTTCTCGGAGCGCTTCGCGAAGATCGCCGGGGCCTGCGGCCTCGAGGTCGAGATCATGGAGGTTCCGTGGGGCGGCCATCACGACCCGGACGACGTGGGCCGGCGCCTGGCCGAGGTCCCCTACGACGCGGTCACGGTGGTCCACTCCGAGACGTCGACGGGCGCGCTCCAGGATCTCCGGACGATCGCGTCGGTGGTGGCCGGGTTCGAAGACACCCTCCTGCTCGTCGACGCGGTCACGGGCATCGGCGGTGCGGAGGTGCGAACCGACGCGTGGGCGCTGGACTTCGTCCTGACGGGTTCGCAAAAGGCGCTCGCGCTTCCGCCGGGGCTGGCGTTCGGGGTGGCGTCCGACGCGATGATGGCGCGTTCGGCGGTGGCCGCGAACAAGGGCGTCTACTTCGACCTCCAGGTGTTCGACGCCAACCTCGCCAAGCTCCAGACGCCCAATACGCCGGCCGTTTCTCTGATGTACGCGCTGGAGGAGCAGCTCCGCCGGATTCGGGCGGAAGGCATTGAGGCCCGCTGGGCCCGCCACACGGCGATGGCCGAGCGTACCTGGGCGTGGGTGGAAGAGACCGCCGCTCGGAGGGGCATCGCCCTGCGGGTGTTGGCCGCGCCCGGACATCGCTCTCCCACCGTCACGTGCGTCGAGCTGCCGGAGCATCTCCCGGGTCCACGCGTCGTGGCCGGGATGAAGGAGCGGGGCTTCGTCATCGGCGGCGGATACGGAAAGCTCAAACCCACCGCCATCCGGATCGGGCACATGGGCGATCACACGGTGGAGGAGGTCGACGCCCTGCTCGCCGCGCTCGAGGAGGTGATCTCGTGAGCCGGTTCACGGTGCTGGTCACGGACAGGGTCTCGGTGTCGGGACTGCAGCCGCTCCTGGCGGACGATCGCTTCGAGGTCGTGGCCGTAGACGATTCCGCCGACCCCGCGTTCCTGGAGACGCTGCCGCGCGTGCACGGGCTGGTGGTGCGGAGCGCCACGAAGGTGCGGGCGGAGCTTCTGGAACAGGCCCCGGCGCTGCGCGTCGTCGGCCGTGCGGGCGTCGGCGTCGACAACATCGACCTGGCCGCGGCGACCGGGCGCGGCGTGGCGGTCCTCAACGCGCCCGCAGGCAACACGGTCTCGGCCGCCGAGCTGACGATGGCGCTCATGCTCTCGATGGTGCGGCGCGTGCCGGCGGCGGACGCCTCGGTGCGCGTCGGCGAGTGGGCCCGCGCGCGCTTCAAGTGCCACGAGCTGCGCGGCCGCACGCTCGGCCTCATCGGCGCGGGCCGGATCGGCTCGGAGGTCGCGCTTCGCGCGCGCGCGTTCGGGATGGATGTTGTCGCGTATGACCCCTACCTGACCGACGAGCGGGCGCAAAGGATCCGGGTGGAGCGTGCCACACTCGACGAGGTGATCGCTCGCGCGGACGTCCTCTCGCTACACGTGCCTCTGACCGACGATACGCGGGGCATGATCGACGCACGGGCGCTCGAACGCATGAAGCCGGGCGCGTACGTCGTGAACGTGGCGCGGGGCGGCGTGGTGGACGAGGGCGCGCTGGCCCGTGCGCTCGAGGAAGGCCGCCTCGCGGGTGCGGCGCTCGACGTCTACACCACGGAGCCCCTGCCGGAGGACAGCCCGCTCAGGACGGCCCCGAACCTGGTGCTCACGCCCCACCTGGGCGCCTCCACCGCCGAGGCGCAGGAGCTCGTGGCACACGAGATCGCCGAGGCCGTCCGGGCGGCGCTCGCCGAGGGCGACCTGTCCAGAGCGCTCAACGCGCCGGCCATCGGGGCGGAGGCGCTCAGGCTGCTCAGCCCCCTCTTCGAGCTGGGGCGCCGCCTCGGGCGGCTCGCCTGCACGCTCGCCCCGGGCGGCATCCAGGGCGTGGAGGTACGCTACGCCGGCGGTTCGGACGAGGCGCTCCGCCCGCTGTCGCAGTACGTGCTGATGGGTCTGCTCGAGAACGTGCTCGGCACCCGGTGGGTGAACTTCGTCAGCGCCGGCCATCTGGCGCAGCAGCGTGGCATCGGGGTGGCGCGCACGGCGCTGGCACGGCGCACCGACTACACGGAGTTCGTGGAGGTGCGGGTCACGGCCGAGCGCGGCCCGCTCCGCCTGGCCGGTGCGCTGATCGGAGATCATCATGCGCGGGTCGTGCGGGTTGACGACTACCACGTCGACGTGGTGCCGGCGGGTACGCTGCTCATCCTCAGGAACCGGGACGTGCCGGGGGTGATCGGCAGGGTCGGCACGATCCTGGGCGACCACGGTCTCAACATCGCGGAGTACCACCAGGCCCGCCGCTCGCGCGGAGGAGAGGCGCTGGCCGCCGTGTCGGTGGACGGAGACGTGGACGTCGCGGTGCGCGATGCGCTGATGGCGCTCGACGAGGTGTCCGAGGCCTGGGTGGTGGCGCTCGGGTAGGGGCCCGACCTACTCCAGCACGTACCCCGCCGCGATCCGCCCGAAGTCCTCGAGCTGGGCTTCCACCCAGCTCTCGTCTCGCTCCAGCTCGTCGGCCATCAGGGCCGCGACCCTCGGCGCGGCCTCGGCTGCGGCCCGTGCATCGAGGAGCAGCGAGCGCGTGCGCCGGGCCAGCACGTCGTCGACCGTGCGGGCCATCTCGTTGCGCACGGCCCACACGACCTCGCCGGCGCGGGGCTTCAGGTGGGGGTGCAACGGCTCGCCCCACTCGGGTGCGGACGAAAGGATGGCTTCGACCGCCGGGGCGTCGGACCCGTAGAAATGCAGGTCGCCGAAGCGCTCCGCGTGCGTGTGGAAGCCGTGGATGGGTAGGCGCCTCGTAACGCACTCCCGGGGCTCCAGCCCGCCCAGCACGATGGCGTGATCCACGGTGTCCTCGGCCATCTTCCGGTAGGTGGTCCACTTGCCTCCGGCGATCGTAAGCAGACCCGAGCCCGAGACGCTCAGCGTGTGCTCGCGCGAGAGCGATGCCGTGTCCTCGTCGTCGGGGCTGCCCACCAGCGGACGGAGTCCGGCGAAGCACGACAGCACGTCCGCGCGCGTGGGGTCGCGCGTCAGGTAGCGGGCGGCGTGCTCGAGCAGGAAATCCACTTCCTCCTCCAGCGGGTGCGGCTCCAGCGAGGTCTCCTCGACCGGCGTGTCGGTCGTGCCCACGATGGCTACGTCGTGCCACGGTATGGCAAAGAGGACGCGTCCGTCGTCGGTGTGCGGCACCATGATGGCGGAGTCGCCACCCAGAAACTCCCGGGGCAGCACGATGTGGACGCCCTGGCTGGGCCGCATGATCGGGGGTGCGTCCGGCTCGTCCATACGGCGGATCTCATCCGCGAAAACGCCCGTGGCGTTGACCACCACGCGCGCCCGCGCCCCGAGTGCCTCACCGCTCTCCTCGTCGCGCGCGTTCACGCCGTTGATATACCCGTCGGCGTCGCGGGTCAGCCCGGTCACACGAGCGTAGTTGAGCAGTGTGGCGCCCTGGCCGGCGGCGGTCCGGACGAGGGCCAGAAGCAGACGGGCGTCGTCGAACTGTCCGTCGTGGTAGATCACGCCGCCCCGCAGCCCGTGGGTCTCGATCGTGGGAAGCCGCTCGATCGTCTCCTCGCGCGAGAGGTTCCGCGAGTGCCCGAAGCCGTACCTTCCGGCCATGGCGTCGTAGACCCGCATGCCGATGCCGTAGAAGGGCGCCTCCCACCACACGTAGTTCGGCACCACGAACGCCAGCTCACGGACCAGGTGCGGCGCGTTGCGCCGCAGGCGGCCGCGCTCCTTGAGCGCCTCCATCACCAGGGGGATGTTGCCCTGTTGCAGGTAGCGCACGCCACCGTGCACCAGCTTGGTGCTCCGGCTCGACGTTCCCTTGCCGAAGTCGCTCTGCTCGAGGAGCAGCGTGCGATAACCCCGCGCCGCCGCGTCGACCGCGACGCCCACCCCCGTGGCGCCTCCTCCGATGACGAGGAGGTCCCACGGCTCGGCGGCGTCCTTCATCCGCTGCAGCATCACGTCGCGGTTCACCGCTCTACCTCCTCACCGCCCCATGTCCGTGTAGCGTACGACCCGCACCGGCACGGTGACCACCCCGCCGCGGGCGAAGCGTAGGCGCACCTCGAAGGTGTCACCCGGCTCCAGCGTACGGCGTAGCCCCTCCAGCATCGCGTGGCGCGCGCCCGGCTCGAGCGTCACGGTCTCGCCGCCCGGTACCGGGAGCGCGCCGATCGGCTCCATGTGCATCATGCCGTCGCGGGTCTCCATGATGTGCAGGCTGGCCTGCGCGGCCACGTCGGTGGCGACCTCAAGCAGCGTATCCGCCTCTGCGCCGGTGTTCCTGATCTCGAAGTACAGCGCCGTCTGATCGCCGGTGGGCGGTGCGGGTGCGTACGCGCCCACGATCTCGATCGAGCCGGTCGCCGCCGGCCACTCGTGGGTCGCCAGGATCGTCAGGTCGTGGACCCACATCTGTCTCGTGGTACTTCCCCCGAACATCACGCGTCCGAGGTTGTCGGGCGTGAACGTGTACACCACCGCGGGGTGTGAGACCCGGTAGCTGTCGCCCTGGCCGCCGCCCTCGTACTCGGGTGTGGGGTAGCCGAAGAACTTGAGGATGCGGGTAACCTCCTCGACGCTGCCCCGGAGCCCCACGAACGAGCTGTCGAAGGCGTCGAGCCACGTACGGATACGCTCCGGCGTGTCGCGCTTCGGGTCGACGGTGACGAACACCACGTGGATCTGCCGCCGCAGCCCGGGGTCCAGCGCGTGCAGGCTCGCCGCCAGCGTACCCATCTGCACCGGGCAGACGTCCGGACAGTACGTGTACCCGAAGTAGAGCAGCGTCAGGGTGCCGTCGGTGCGCGCGCGGAACGCGAACGGCCGGCCCTCCGTGTCGTTGAGCGTGAAGTCGACCTTGCCCATCGGGTAGGGCAGCTCCATCGCCCGCAGGCCGAGTCCTTCGGGCTGGGGCGGGCGCTCGGAGGGCGCGCCGCACGACGACGCCGCGAGCAGGAGCGCCAGGGCCGCGACACCGGCCACGGCGCACCGTGCGCCGCGCCCGTGCCGGGTCGGTTCCGGCGGGGCCGCCCCTCCTTCGCCCCCGCACCTGAGCACGTCACTCATCTCCGGACTCTCCTCTGCATGACTTTACGCCTGCGCCCGTCGGCGCCGGCAACGCTCAATGAATCACGTGGTACTTCCGGAGCACCTCCAGAGTTCGCTCGAGGGGCAGCGCCTGCACCGTGCGCCCGTTGCTCGTAACGGTCACTGCCTTGAGGAGCGAGTTGTAGATGGCCTCCTCGGTGGCCTCGACGGTCGCCTCGAAGAGCGCGCTCATCCGGTCGTTGTCGAGATCGGCCAGCGTGCGGACCCTTCGTCCGGGGCGGCGGCGCACCTCCGGGGCCGTCGAGAAGGCGATGACGTAGTCGCCCGAGCCGTTGCTCGCGTAGGAGCCGGTGCGCGCCAGCCCCATGATCGCGCGCCGGGCCACGCGCTCGAGGTTGCGGTCCGAGAGCGGGGCGTCGGTGGCCACGACCATCATGATCGAGCCCCATTCCTGGACGTCGGCGTCCGGGTCGTAAGCGTCCGGCCGTGCTCCCTCGACCTGCCGGGAGAACGCGTACTGGCCCAACTCGACGCCCACCGGGGCGCCGCCCATCCGAAGGATTCCCCCGAAGTTCGACTGGACCAGCACTCCCACCGTGTAGCCTCCGAGCGTCTGTGGGGTGATCCGGCTGCTCGTACCGATCCCGCCCTTCCACCCGAAGGCCACCGTTCCCGCTCCCGCCCCCACGGCCCCTTCCTCGACCGCTCCGTCGGTGGCGGATTCGAGCGCGGAGCGGACGTCGTCGACCGTGATCGGACGTGAGCGGATGTCGTTGAGTCGCCCGTCGTTCGTCTCTCCCACCACGGGGTTGACCGAGCGGACGTTCTCCATCCCGTCCTGCTCCAGCATCCACCCGACCAGCGCATCGGCCGCCTTCCAGACGCACAACGTGCATGTCAGGAGGATCGGCGTTTCCAACTCGCCCAACTCGCGAACCTGCGTGACGCCGAGCAGCTTGCCGAATCCGTTGCCGACGTGGATCGCCGCCGGAACTCGGCTGAAGAAGGGGTTCTCTCCGTGGGGAATGATGGCGGTGACGCCGGTGCGCACGCCCCGGCTCCGGTCGACGACCGTGGCCTGACCGACCCGCACTCCCGCGACGTCGGTAATGGCGTTGAGCGGACCGGGCTGGAAGACGCCTACCACGAGCCCGATGTCGCGGGCTCGCGGACGAGGAGCCACCTGACCCGCAGCGTTCAGGGCCGCGGCCATGAGCAGCGCGGCCGGCATGGCGATGGTGCGCACGCGACAATCTCCATGGTCAGAGTCGGACGGTGTCGAAGAGCAGCAGCCCCAGCAGCACCGGATGGTACAGCAGCGAACCGAAGAACACGCGTCGCGCCGAGGCATCCGTGAGATGGCGAGCGGCGCGCACGGCGACCCACAGGAAGGCGCCGCTGGCCAGCAGCGCGCCCGAAAGGTACACGCGTCCGGTCAGCCCGAGGAAGAAGGGCGCGAGGCTGACGGGTAGCAGCGCGCCCGTGGCCGCGACCATCCATCCCCCGATGACCCTGCCTCCCCCCGCGGGGACGAGCTTGAAGCCGACCCGGGCGTAGTCCTCGCGCAGCATCCACGCCAGCCCCAGCACGTGCGGAAGCTGCCAGAGGTATGCGATGGCAAAGAGCGCGAGCCCCCCGACGTCGACGGCCCCGGTGGCCGCCGTCCATCCGATGAGCGCCGGCAGCGCACCGGGCACGGCGCCGGTGAGCGTCGCCGCGAACGAGCGTTTCTTCAGCGGAGTGTAGACGCCGTGGTACGCCGCCGCCGAGAACGCCGCCAGCGCCGCGGGAAGAAGGCCGGACAGCAGCGCCAGCCACATGAGCCCCGTAGCCAGTAGCGCGGCACCGAACGCCAGCGCCTCCGCCGGACGGAGCCTGTCGAGCGGCAGGGGCCGGCCCCGCGTGCGGAACATGATGCGGTCCTCCTCGCGCTCCGCATGCTGATTGAGCGCCAGCGCCCCTGCGGTGGCCAGACCGGTGCCCACCATGGCGTGCACCGCGGCGATCATCTCCGCGTGTCCCCGGGCGCCCACGAAATAGGTTACGCCCGCCGTGATCATCACGTACCCGGCGATGCCGGGCTTCGTCAGCTCGTAGAACGCCTTGAGTCGTCCGCCGCCATCGGCCCGAGCCGTGGGCTCCGCGGGGGAGGGCGCGGATGCGGTGGCGTCGGGCTGGGAGGGCTGGATCATCTCAGAGGGTACCGATGGCGGCGTGTCGGGCCGGAACGTGGGCGGCGGCCCGGCTGGGGCCGGCGACGGCGGTGGAAGTTGTCCACGGCGCGGGGGGATGGCAAGGCTTTCCGGGTGCCGCGCGGGAGCCCCGGGCGACGGTGCGCGCGCCCGGGGAAACAAGCGGCTCCGCGAGGTAGTAGTATAGGGCGAACGGGGGCGGTTCCGGCCCTCGCCTTCGGCAATGGCCCCATGACCCAGTCGCATGATCTCAGCGCCAAGGACCGCAGGCGCGAGGAGCGCAGGATCTGGCGCATCGCGCTGCTTGCGTCGGTGCTCCTGCACGCCGTGGTCCTCTTCGGGTGGAGGGGGACGGTGATTCCGCTGTCGCCCTTCGCCGCCGCGGGCCCGCGCGCGGGCGACAACCGGGCGGCGAAAGGGTCCATGCAGGCCATGAACGTGCGGACGCGTGCCACGGTGCCCCTCACGCCGCCGCCCATTCCCCTGCCGGTCGACGTCGAGGTCAAGCCGGTCGAGCTGAAACCGCTCGAGGAAACCGACCCGGCCGCCGTGCTCGGAGACGCCCCGGGCGGGGAGTCGGCCGGGCTCGAGACCGGTACCGGCAAGGGCGACGCCGGCACCGCGGCGGAGGGCTTCTTCCGGCTTCAGCCCCCCTCGCCCCGGGGGATGATCATCCCGCCGGCCAACAAGAAGCTCAAGGGGACGAGCGTCGAGGTCTGGGTGTTCGTGGATGAGACGGGCCGCGTCGTGCCGGATTCGACGCGCCTCAACCCTCCAACCAAGGACCGCCGCTTCAACCAGCGCCTCATCCGCGAGGCCGCCGAGTGGGTATTTCGCCCCGCCATCAAGGCGGGTAAGGCGGTGGCGAGCTGGTTCCCGTATACGATCAGCATGTAGAAGGGGGAGCCCTCAAGGTCCCGGAGCGCCGCGCCTTCGGACCACACCTTGAAGTCCGGCATGTAGATGTCCACGACGCCGTCCATCCAACGGAGGGTTTCCAGACCGTCGTACGCGCTGGTGTTGTACACCCCTCCAGCCCCGCAGGCAGTCCTCCTCGCCCATGTGGGCGAAGGCGCTGGTGACCTCCGCGTCGCGGCGCAGGGTCCCGGCAGATGGCGTCGATGGACGGTCCTGGCGGTCGGATCGGCCCTGCGACGTCGAGGCGCCTGGGCCGGGGTTCCCCGCGCCAGGTGCCACTTTACACCCCGCGCACAATCCGGGATCATTGGAAGAGACCTCGATCATGAGCTTCTTCCTCTACCTTCCCATCGCCGGAATCAGCGTGAGCATGCCGCTGCTCCTGGGGATGGGTTTCACCGTGGGGTTCCTGTCGGGGGTCTTCGGCGTAGGGGGAGGCTTTCTCCTCACGCCGGCCCTCATCATGATCGGAATTCCCCCGACCGTTGCCGCAGCGTCGGTCTCCAACCAGATCGTAGCCGCGACCACCTCGGGGACTCTGGCCCACCGGCGCATGGGTCACGTGGACGTGAGAATGGGGGCTCTCCTGCTCGCGGGAGGGCTGGTGGGTGGAGCTCTTGGGGTGGAGATCATCCGGTTCCTGCGCCGGGTCGGCAACGCCGACTTCCTGATCAAGATCTCCTACGTGGTCCTGCTGGGCATGGTGGGCGTGTACATGTTTCAGGAGAGCCTCAGAAGCCTCCGGGGCGCCTGGATGCGCGCCTCACCCGGAAGGGAGGTCCGTCCGGGCGTCATCGCACGTCTGAACACGGCGCTACCCTGGCAGGTCCGCTTCCCCCGCTCGGGCGTGACCCTGTCCGGCGTGCTGCCGGTGGCGATCGGCTTCCTGGTCGGGACCGTGTCGGCCATCATGGGCGTGGGGGGCGGCTTCCTCATGGTTCCACTGCTCGTGTATCTGCTCCGTATGCCCATGCACGTGGTCGTGGGCACGAATCTCTTCCAGGAACTTCTCCTGTGCATGGGTATCACCTTCCTGCAGGCCGACTTCAATCGAACCGTGGACGCCGTCCTCGCGCTGCTCCTGCTCGCCGGGTCGGCGCTGGGCGCCCAGATGGGGGCGCGGCTGAGTACGAAGTTCGGTGCGGACCAGTTGAAGATCCTCCTGGCGTGCATCATCCTGCTGACGGTGGCGGGTATGGCGCTGGATCTGCTGGTCAGGCCGGATGTGCTTCTGTCCCTGAGATCGGCCTCGTAGGAGGCCTTGAAGGGAGAATCGACCCATGCCGCCGACCCCCGCCGTCCTTCCTGCCCTCCTCTCCGTCCTTCTCTTCACTCCGGCGTCATCACACGGTGCGGCGCGGCCCGAAGCCTCCATGGCGCTGCGGATCACGCCCCGGCACATCGACATCACCTCGTCGTACCACGGCGCGTCACTGCGCGTCGAGATGGAGGCGCCTCGACACGCGGAGGTCGCGCTGGAGTTGCGGGGTGAGCCGCAGGACGCCGTCTTCAACCAGGAAGGGAAGGTGGGCCCCGTCTGGATGGATGTCGGCGTGGTAACGGTGCGGGACGCGCCGCGGGCGTACATGCTGTTCACGTCCGCTGGCCTCCATGCTCCGAGCCCTTCCGGGACGCTCGGGGATCTGAAGCTGGGCTACGCTTCCGTGGAACCGAACATCCGTGTGGAAGGAAAGGGTGTCGAGCGGGCGGTGATCCTGCGGGAGTTCGAGAGCTTCAAGGAGAATCGGGGGCTATACCGGATCAGCGAGGGGTCGCTGAGCCCAGGGAAGGGCGCGGGCGACGTTCAACGCTTCGATCTTGAGGTTCCCCTCCCGTCCACTTTGCCCCCCGGCTCGTACTCGGTGGCGCTTCACGTGTTCGAGGCCGGCCGGCAGGTAGGGCTCCTGGAACGTGGGCTGAGCGTGCGGAAGAAGGGGTTCCCCTTACTCCTCTTCCGTCTTGCCAGGGAGCATGCTGCCGAATACGGCCTCCTTTCCATCCTGGTGGCCCTGGCGGCGGGTCTCTTCGTCGCGCTTCTGTTCAACCTGCCGACGAGAGCATAGCCGTAGCTACGCCGGTGTCCGACGTCAGCGGCGCCCGGTATCAGAGGCTGAAAGGACGACCCATGACCATCGAAGAACTCGCAGAGCGTCTTGCCGCCGGGAAGATCGTCTCCCTTCCGGCGGAGGAATGGGAAGGCATGAAGGACGCCTTCGTGGAGGTCGAGCGCCACTCCACCTTCATCGCGGGTGATCTGGTCGTCGCCCGTTACGGAGACACGCTCTTCGTGGTGGAAGAGCCTTCATCTCGGGAACGGGTGCTGCGACGCCTGGCCGATGAGCAGGAGGTGCGGAGCTTCGTGCAGGACCGCCTGGACGCCTACGAACGCATGTGGGACGGCTGCGGCTGCAAGGTGGAGTACTACCTGTAGCGGGCCGCAGCTTCCACGGCTACAGGCCTTCCGCTTCCTCCTCCGTGCCTGCGGCCTTTTCCCGCACCCGCGCCAGCCCGCAGCCGAGTAGGGGCACGAGCAGGATCACGGAGGTGAAGATCCGCGAAGGGCGTGCCACGAAGGCGCGGCCGAAGTCGAAGAGAAAGGCGAACGCCGCGAGCGAGAGGGCGAGTCCCAGCGTCACGAGAATACCGGCGATGATCGTAGCGGGGGATACCGTATCGGGTAAGGAGCGCCCATGGCGTTGTGGGCCGCCCTCATGCGCGCACCGGGCGGACGCTCCGGAGGAACCGGGATGGATGCGCGGGGATTCCCCCGATATGGAGCCACGGGCCAACGAAGCGACGCGCTGGCCGGCACGGCGGAGCGAGGCGGGGCGCAGCGAAGCGAGCGGCAGGCGGGAATGGAGGAGCGCGCGACGGCGGGGCGCGGCACGGAACGTAAGCGGCGTAGGGGTGCTGGCCGCCCTCGTGATCCCTGCCGTCGTGGCCCTCACCGGCTGCGCGTCTTCCGACGGTGCCGCGACGGGTCCGGACACGGCGGAGCAGGATGGCGGCCTGTTCTGCTCGATCGCCCAGAAGCGGCTGACCTTCGTCCTCACCAAGGACGGCATCCCGGCCCTCTCGAACCCGAAACTGGTCGAGGCCGACGCCCCGGGACTCGCGTACCTGAGGCCCACGGACCGGGTCATCGGGCTGGACTTCGGCGATGAGTTCGTCGCCGTCCCCCTGAATATCCTCTGGTATCACGAGGTCGTGAACCTGGACCGCGCGGGGTTGAGCCTGGCGGTGACCTACTGCCCCCTCACCGGATCGAGCCTGGTCTTCGATCGCGCGGCGGCGGGGGGAGCGGAGCTGGGTGTGTCGGGGCTTCTGCTGGACAACAATCTGATCATGTACGACCGCAACGAGCCCGCCTCTCTCTGGCCGCAGATGCTGGGGTCGGCGGTGTGTGGCCCGAGGGCCAGGAGCAGGGCCCGCCTGGAGATGTTCCCGTCCGCGGAGATGACGTGGGAGGGCTGGAGAGAACTCCACCCGGAGACGTGGGTGGTCTCCTCGGAGACGGGATTTCGCAGGCGCTACGACGTGAATCCGACCGGGGATTATGAGGACCTGGACAATCGGGACATCTTCTTTCCGCTTTCGGAGGTGGATACGCGTCGACCCCTGAAGGAACGGGTGCTGGGCATCCCCCAAGGACTGGACGGAGGGATCGCTTTCCCGTTCGGTGAGATGGCGTCGGCCGCCCGTCGGGCCATCCCCACCCGGGTAACGGCCGGCCCGCTGGTCGTGTTCTGGGACCGGGACGCGGTGGCGGCCGTGGCCTACTTCACTCGAGTGGGGGATCGGACGCTTACCTTTGCCGTCGCAGACGGCCGCTACGTCGACCTCGAGACAGGCAGCACCTGGGCTCTGGACGGACGGGCCACCGACGGGCCGCTGGCCGGAGAGCGGCTCCGGGCCCTCCCCGAGGCCTACGTCGCGTTCTGGTTTGCCTGGGCCCACTTCCAGCCCGAGTCGTTCCCGTGGAGTGCGTTCGGTCGGTGATGTCCGACACGCGGAGGCTCGGAGCGACTTCGCGGATCATCGCAATGACGCCGGCGACCATCGGTGCGCCCGCCGAGACGCCCCGGACGTTCGGAAACGTCTCCCGGGAGAAGAACCCGGATCCCACGACATACACATCGTCCGGTCCGGGCTCCTCATCTGCGGTCGGGCGAACGGCCTGGGCCTGAGCGCGCCGGCAAAGCGTGCGGGCCATGGCGCGATGGGAACGGTACGGTGGTGAGAATCTACCTTCCGCGGACGCAGGTGCTTTCGGACCGCCCGACCACCCGGTAAGGACCGATGACGAACCTGTCATGGGAGGCGGGGATCGGCCGTGAGGACCGACGCCCGCCTGGCTCGATCACGCGCCGCGCCGACTCTTTCCCCCGTTCGTCGCGGGACTTTCCCTCACGGGAAGCCAGACCTGGACGGTACACCCCCGGCCCGGCTCGCTCTCGATGTCGACCCGCCCGCCGATCCGCGTCACGATCCCATGGACCGCGGAAAGCCCGAGACCCGTTCCCTGCCCTACGGGTTTCGTGGTGAAGAAGGGCTCGCAGGCCCGTGCCCGCACCTCGGGCTCCATCCCCATGCCGTCGTCCGATACCGAGATGACCACGAACCGGTCGGACCCGGCCTCCTCGGCGGAGGCCGGGCCGTCCTGACGGCAGGCGGTGTGGATGGTCACCCGGCCGCCCTCGGGCAGCGCGTCGTGGGCGTTCAGGACGAGATTCAGCAGGATCTGCTCCAGACGCCCCCGATCCATCCATACCCGGCAGGGGCCCGCCTCCAACGACAGCTCGAGCTGAACGGACTCCTCCAGCACGTCCTCGAGGATCGGGCTCATCTCCCGGATCACGTCGTCCGGATCCAGGACGTCCGGGCTCTCGACACCTTGTTGGCTGAACGCCAGGAGCCTGGCGGTGAGCACGTCCGCCCTCTGCGCGGCCGCGACGATGGCGTGGAGCTCGCCCGCGACCACATTGTCGTCATGCAGTCCCTCGCGCATCAGCTCCGCGTTCGCCCGGATCACCGTCAGCAGGTTGTTGAACTCGTGGGCCACTCCGCCCGCGAGCCTCGCCACGATCTCCATGCTCTGCTATCGCAGCCGCAGCTCCTCAAGTCTACGGCTCTCCGAGACGTTCTCCACGATCACCTCGAAGGCGGGCACACCGTCGTCGGTCCGCACGAGTGTGCCGTTCAGGCGAAGGACGATGGGTTCTCCGTCCTTCCGCAGCCACTCCACCTCCAGGTCCTCGATGCGCCCTGTCTGGACGGCCGAGCGGAGCAGGCCACCCCTGACCGAGGGATCCCGGTAGAGGTTGGCCACGGACACCGCCAGGAGCTCGTCGACACTGTCGTACCCGAGCATGGACGCGAGTGCCGGGTTCACGTTGAGGAAGCGCCCGTCCAGGGTGGACAGGTAGATGCCAAAGACCGCCGCGTCCACGATGGCGCGGTATCGGTCCCGGGCGCTGTGCGCTTCCTCTTCCGCCCGGATCCGCTCCTCCAGCGCTCGATTCAGCGCCTCGACCACGTTGACGACCTCGATGGAAGCCTTGGCCGGTATGGGGATCGGCTCTCCCGCCGCGGCATCCCGGACGCTGCCCGCCAACACCTCCAGGGGACCGGACACGGCACGGTAGAACCACACGCCGAGGAGCCAGGCCAGGAGCAGGACGCCGAACCCGAGGAAGAAGTCGGTTTCGGCGTTCTTCATGAGTTGGCTGGCCACCACCGTGTCCGGCAGGCCGGCCCACACCGTCCATCCCACACCAGGGAGATCCACCCGGCCGAAGGTACGAGGAACGCCCTCCAGGTCCGGCGCGCGCGTGATGGACCGACCGGGTCCCACCACCTCTTCCGTGAACGACGAATCCACCGGGGGAACGGTCCGGCCCATCCAGCGGTCGGGATCGTGGGACCTCGCCACGATGGTCCTCTGTTCGGTGGCGATGGTAACCAGCCAGTCCGACGACAGGTCCAGGGCGTCGACGAGCTCCTGGAAGCGGGCCACCTCCATGCCCGCGGCAACCGCGCCGAGCAGCCGACCTCCGTCTCCGAGGACCGGCGCGGCGATCGTCACCACCTCGCGCTGTGAGATCCGGCCCAGCACCGGAGGCCCCACCGTGAACGAGCGGGTGCGAACCAGACGCCGGAACCACTCCCGGTCGGAGAAGTTGGTCGTCGCTCCCGGCGGCGGTGGGGAAGTGCTGCACACGAGCGCGCCCTTGTCGTCCACGGCCGCTACCAACGCGATGTAGGAGAGGGCGGCGACGGCCGTGGTCATGATCTCCCGACAGCGCGAGCGATCCGCCAGGGCGGGACGCCCGAAGCGCTCGGCCAGCGTGCTCATCGCTTCGTCGGCGTGGGCCAGCGTCACCTCGGTGCTGGCGGCCACGGCCTCTGCCGCCAACACGATCCGGTCCCTGACGTCCTGCTTCACGTGAAGGAAGCGCCTGTAGCCCTCCTGGGCGTACAGGCCGGTGAGCATGGCGACCATGCTGACGACCAACAGGGCGACCCGC
>Ga0114931_10004493_pt1 | contig 17402 bp, 18 predicted proteins | sample 2SBtaG_FD_89579 | JGI IMG/M metagenome (GOLD analysis project Ga0114931, IMG submission 89579) | Deep subsurface microbial communities from Kolumbo volcano to uncover new lineages of life (NeLLi) - 2SBTROV14_V59a metaG | ecosystem: Environmental > Aquatic > Marine > Volcanic | place: Kolumbo...
ATGTCCGGATTCAACGACAGCGTGAACGCGGTCTGGGCGCAGGGTAACGACACGCCCGCCACGACTGCGACCTTCACGGTCAACGATAACCCTATTTCTTTCGTCCCCGTCGTCAACAGTTCTGTCAGCGGCGCCTTCCGGACTGGAATCCTCTGGGATATGTCGCAGGACACTGGGAACAGCCAGTATGACGCTGTGGATAAAGAGCCTATCATCTTCCTCACCGCGATCAACCATTCGAGGGCTGGGGATTATGGTACTTATGATTTCGAATCCGAGGTGCCGGCGTTGCTGCGCGACTACGCGGGGAGCGGCGGTGGAACAATCATGCTGTACTATGAATTGACCTGAACCTTTTCCCCCTTCTCCTCTGCGCCTCGCAGGCGCTCATGAAGGGGTGGGAGTAGTGGAGTGACGAGTGTTCATTGAAGAATCATTGGAAGGGTCATTCCCAAGTCGACAGTGGAGCAGATGACGGTGGCGAAGCTGGTTGCGAAAAGGACGTATCGACAATAATGTTTATAAAGGAGCTCTGGGTGAGAGGAGGATGAGAGAGGTGGGTGGTGTTGGTCTTCAAGACGATCGCTGAGAATATTAAGAGCTTCTTCGGCCGGGAGGATGAGCTCGAGCACGATCCGAAGAAGGTGCCCGACGCTGCCATCGAGCTCTATGAGAAGCCAATCACGAAGGACCATGCGATCATCGGTCACTCGCTCAAAGAGAGCCCCGTGCCGCTCGCCTCGGCGCCGGTGAAGCAAACCCCGAAGAAGCTGCCGTTCTCGAGCGCACAGCTCAAGGAACGCCTGGTGATGGCCGCCGATCAATCTTCTCAGTCTTCTCATCCCTCTCAGCGTTCAGGAGAGGGCTCTTCTTCATTCTCTTCTGTCGCTACAGCGCCTGCTCACCCGGAGGCGCGCCAACCAGAGATGCACGAGGAGGATCTCTCCAGTCAGATCAAGGAGTTTGAGCAGGCGATGGGCACGGTTCCCGGGGCAGATGTCGAGACTGAGCTTCACGCGGCGTCTGCTTCCTCAGGAACTGAGGGCTCTGCTGCCTGGCCGTACGGCGAAGGCTTCTTCGCACATGTCGCGAAGCGTTTGAAGGGGCACGACTATGATGACACTGCTTTGGAGAACGCGCTCGACCGGATGAAGGAGCATCATGCTCGGCGGCACGCGGAGAGTGAGCAACAGGTCAAGCAGCAGGAGCTCGAGCACGGATTGAGCCAGAAGCTGGTCGAACTACAAGGGCTCGAGCGGGAATGGGCGTCCAAGTCTGGCGAGGTTGAGGCTGCGCGGCAGCGCATGACCGAGCTGGAGGGGTTGATTGCCGAGCGTACTGGCGAGTTGCGCGAACTTGTCTCTCAGCTCCACGAGCACGGCACATTCCTTGGCGAATCGGTGTTGGCATCTGGTTCCGTAACAAGTCCGAGGCCTGCTCCTGAGCATGCCAGGCATGATTCGGAAGCGCTTCCCAAGACTGCTCGAGACGAGCTTCGAGAATCGCCTCCTGAGCAAGGCCTCGATGGACGGGTGCCTGCCCCGAAAGCTGCCCATAGCTTCATCCTTGCGGACGGCCGCGAGCTCGTGTCGATGCAGGACTTGCGCGAGGCCTTGCTCGCAATGGGGGATGCCACCTTCCACCATCATGTCACGCCGGAACGGAACGATTTCTCCACGTGGATTCTGGACGTGTTCAAGGATCGTGACCTGGCGGAGCGTGTGCGGCATGCGCCAAACAAGTATGTCATGGCGCAGCTCTTGGGCTGATCGTCTTCGCTGCGAAGTGTTTCTTTGATTACTGTGTGGTTGCTCGTGATAGTTTTGTGGTTGCTTTGTGGTTGCTTGTGGCTGCTCGTCTCGTGGTTGTTCGTGATAGTTTTGTGGTTGCTTGTGGCTGCTCGTCTCGTGGTTGCTCGTGATTGCTTTGTGGTTGCTTGCGGTTGCTTGTCTCGTGGTTGCTCGTGTGTCTTGTTGTTTCCTCTCTGTTGGAACAAAAAATCCGCGTTCGTGAGTGGGTCGCTCAGCCCTCCAGTTCTCGGTATTCTTGTTTCTGAGAGGGGATATATAAAAGATACCGGAAGATTTATATATAAGTATACAAATTAGTATACCCAGATACATCGACTCTCAGTCGATGGCATCGTTGCGACAAAGGTGGAAGCTACACGGGCATGCTCGCTGGTAACAGAGCGCCAAACCCCGTCGGCTTCTAGCAGAGGGAGAGAAGACTCCCGGGCAACCAGCCCGTCTTCTCTTCCGCAAGTAGGAAACAAGGCAGAACCGCCAGCCGCAAGGCTGCGCTCCAAGCTGCACAAACAAAGCCAAGCAGGTGATATGCATGAAGTCCGTTCGTCCCCAGATTTTTTTCTTCGCCGCCATCGTGGCGATGCTGCTCATGGCCATCGCGGCCATCGGTTATGGTGAGCCTACAGCACCGCTCCACTTCACGCGCGGCTCCAGTAGCACCTTCAACTGGAGCCAATTCAGCAATGTCCAGACGGACGCGATAGCGGGCAACATCACGCAACTCACGATAACGGGTATCTCCCAGACCCGCGCTTGGCAGGGCTTCTGGGGGAACGTCTCGGGTTGGATCACCTTGGACGACGCGCAGAACTACACGTTCTACAATTGGTCGGCTGCCGAGCCCCGTGGCTTCGTGTACGCCAGCCTCGTTGCTGACGGCGACCCGAGCTGGCTCTCGGTGCGCTGCTTCGACATGGCCAACAACGCGACCAACTTCGACGACTTTTACAACATCACGCGAGACGCGTACGACAATGTCTCAGAGACCTTCCAATATGAAGGCGGCGCCTACGACACAGAGTGGTACATCGTGAACAACAGTCGCTGGGACTGCCCGAAGACCTACCCGTTCCAGAACGACGCAATCCAGACGAAGAACTTCATCAACTCTCTGTTCTACGACGCGTCCAAGACCTACAACATCAGCGCTGGCACGGCCGGCTGGATCTTTGGCGCGAAGATTGAGAACAAGAACGTGAGCGACAAGACCGACCTGCCGTGCTACAACGGCCAGCTTTGCGACTTCCAGCTCATGGTGGCGGAAGACGGTCACGGCACGGACACCGCGGTGACGCCCTATTACATCTGGGTTGATATCACGGCCTGAGCAGGTGAAACCTTTTTTTTCCTCTTAAAACTGTTCCTAATTCCTTAAACCTTTCCAAACCCTTCAACCTCGCGACTCACGACAATTGATGGTAACCGCGGCTCGACCGCACAATGGTAGCAACAACAGCGGCTCGACCGCACAACGGTAGCAACAACAGCGGCTCGACCGCACAACGGTGGCAACAATGGTAACGAAGGACTTTACAGGCCTCGGTGCACTCGCCCTCATCTGCTTTGTGCTCTTCCTGGCCATCCTGTTCGTGCCGAAGGCCGCTGCCGACCCCACTGCCGCTTCCATCACCTCTTACTCAATAGATATCCCTTCGACCGGGACGCCGGAGAACATGACGAGCCCGGGCGGTTCCATCACGACGATAGTGCTCGACGCCCTCCAGCAGAACCCGCGGTGGAAAGGCTACGTCGGGAACGTGACAGGCAGCCTCACCTTGGATGACTCGAGCGGCAACACACTCTTCGCCTGGAGCCTCACCGGCGTCACGATCTCTGGCGAGGTCTACGTCTCTCGTCACGACAACCTCACCTTCACCGGCAGCTCATGCGCGAACGCCACGAGCATCAATGTCGAGGACGTCTTCAACAACATGACGGGCGGCGAGGCCGACAGTATCAACAAGACCTTCAACTATACGCGTCACAAGGGCTTCTTCGTGACTGCAGGCACCCAGATAACCGCCGGAAGTTGCCCGAGTGTCTTCACCTACATTAATGATACCATGCAGACAAATACGACGAACGATAGCCCCTTCCAGGAGTTGCTACTCCAGGATCCGAACGACTACCTCATCTATGTGACGATGATAGAGGACAACAAGGAAGGTTTCACGCTCGACAACACCACTTATGATTTCCAGGCCATCGTGGCCGAGAGCGACCAGAAGGCGAGCTCGACACCCTTTTACTTTTACACACAGATTTCGACATGAGGCTGAAGATGAGAAGGAATGAAACGCAGAAGGACAACCGGAAACGGACCGTGGGTCTGATCCTGTTTGCGCTCTTCGCGGCGATATTGATTTACAACTCACTGTTCAGCTTCAGCTACTCTGTCGGCCCGAACTACCGCAACGTCTCAATCGATACGACGGTGAACATCACGAACGCGAAGCCCGAGGTCCTCCTGGTTATCATCGACGATCCGGTGGTGCTCAATGCGGGTGGCGTGAAGACGGTCAACTGCAACGCGACGGTGCGCGACTGGAACGGCTGGGACGACATCCAGAACGTCACGGCCGTCTTCTGGGACAACAGCAGCGTCAATCAATTCGACCCGAACGACAATAACGATCATTACACGAACGGGAATTGCACGAACACGGGGAATGACGGCAACTACACAGCCTTTTTCACGTGCAACTTCAGCGTGTGGTATTATGCCAACCCTGGCAGCAACTGGATGTGCAATGTCACCGCGACGGACAGCTACGTGTTCAACGCCAGCGTCGGCAGCTCGAACTGGTTGTACAACACGACGACGGTGAGCGTCCTCCTGGCGCTGAATGTCTCCCCCACGTTGATCGACTATGGCAACATGGCAGTGGGTGACACCTCGGTCAACTCTGAACAGGCGAACATCACGAACTTTGGCAACAGCGACATCAACATCAGCGTCAAGGGCTACGGTGCGACCGAGAATGACGGCTTGGCGTTCGTCTGTGCCATCGGCAACATCAGCATCGCGAACGAGCGGTACAGCCTGAACGCGACCGATGCCTACACGAACTACCTGCCGTTGGCGTCGAGTTTCACGTCGATTCCGCAGCTGACCTTGCCGCAGCAGACCAACGACGCGGTCCAAGTCCTCAATAGCACCTACTGGAAGCTCTATGTGCCGCCGAATCCCTTCGGCATCTGCAACGGCACCGTGGTCTTTCAGGCGGAGGCGGCCACATGAGCTGCGGGATGACTGGCTCGCGAGTCTCAGGAAGAGGCACCCTCGGGAGAGGCATCATGACTCACGCTTAGCTACCACCTTTGTTACCACCGAAAACGCTTCCACCGGGAAGCGACGTGCAAGCCCCGGGGCTTCGGCCCCGGGGTCTTTCTTTTCTCTCTGTAAAAAAAGCAAGTTTTTCTTTTACAACAATTTATTTTCTACATAGAACATTTCTCAAAACTCAATTTCTCCTCATTTTTTCTCCTCTTTCTTTCTCTCCATTTTTTCTCTCTCTTCTTTCTCTTTCTTTTCATCGATTATTATGAATCTTACATAATAGGAATAAAATCTTACATAATAATTCTAATTTCTTTTCTCTATGATAATATTTATAAATGATATCTTACAAGATAGGAAGAACAAGGGACGACGAGCGCGGACTTCATGCGTAGCGACGACGGCCAACGACTCCAGAACGTCATCTATACCAGTGAGCACACTCTCACATTCCCGGATGACGTGATTGAACTCATCGCGAGCCAGGAGTCGAGCGTTCCCCTTGCCATCTTCGCCGAACGGCTGAGCGCGCTCCAAGCCCTCGTCCGCTACCTCCACGACGCGCAGCAGCGTCCGTTCTCAGAGATAGCACGACTGCTGGGGAGAAGTCAGAAGACCGTCTGGGCCAGCTATGCCCAAGGGAGGAACAAGCCCTTCTCTTTCCTGGAAGGCAGTCTCACCATCCCGATTGCGCGCTTCGCCGCCCGCTCGTTCTCGCCCTTGGAAACCCTCGTCATCTACCTCAGGGAACGCGGCTTCTCGAACATCGAGAGCGCGCGCATACTCAACCTCGACCCGCGGACGACGTGGACCGTCTGGAATCGCGCCAAGAAGAAAGGGGTGGTGCAGCAATGATCATGGCCATTCGCCAGAGGCACCTCCTCCTTGTCCTGCTCCTCGCTCCTCTCCTGCTCGTAACCCTCTTCCCTGTCTTGCTCCCCTCGGCGCTCGCAGATCCGCCAGGAGCAGGCATCACCTACAATTTAACCGAGACACCGACGTCGGCGAGTGCAGGTGCGAGCACCACGGCCGGCGGCAGCTTCACCACGCTCGTGCTCAATGCCACGACCCAGACGCCGAAGTGGAAAGCCTTCGTCGGTAATGTGACCGGCTCATTCTCGCTCCGCGATGCGAGCAATGTCTCTATCTACGCCTGGGGCGATGCCTTCACCGGCGGCGAGGTGTATGCATCGCGCGACGCCAGCCCTGACTGGAGCGGCTTGCTCTGTGCCAATGCTGCGGCGATGAGTGGCGAGGAGAACTACCTCAACATGACGCCTGGCGCAGCCGATAACATCACGGCCACCTTCAACGAGAGCGTGCACCGGGAGTTCTATGCTGGCACAACACACTTCGCGCAGAATGTCTGTCCTGCCATCGCAACGTACGTCGGCGGCGTCGAACAGACAAATGGCGTGAACAACGTCTTCCAGGAGGTCTTGCTTCGTGACAGCACGGACAGCTTGATTTGGACTGCGCTCATCGACCCCGACACGCTCGGCTACAACAACCGTGCATTTGACTTCCAGATGATCGTCGCCGAGGACCAGTACAGCGACACGGGCAACACGTACTACTTTTGGCTCGAGCTGAGCTAGTGTTGTCTCGTTTTTGCTATGGCCACTGCCTCGAGTTCTGTGCAGCGCCGAAACGTGCTTTCGCAGCGTTTTTCAGGCTTTGCTGCAGGTTCAACCTATTTTTTTCAATATAGAAAATATATTATATCTTCTCAACTTCATTGTTACATGTAGTACTGTAGTAGAGTAAGTACCGAAACATTTAAATATGAGTGTGCCCAAAAGTGTACCAGTGTGGAAAAAGCCCCTCTAGTATGGGGTCTGCGCTAGTTGCGACAAAGGTGGTCACGGATGGAACTGGAAAGCCTCTTCACGGCAAGTAAATGGGAAATACTGCAGCACCTCGCCCGACAGCCCTTGAGCCCGCTCCAGCTCGCGGAACGGAGCTCGACGAGCCTCGCGAACATCTCACAGCAGCTTCGCCTGCTGGAGATGGCTGGTCTCGTCAAGTCTGAACGGGTGCCGAACAGGGATAAGGGGCAACCGAGGATTCTGTACCGCATCGCGAGCGATCAGGGCTACCTCATTGCTGCAACGAACGAGTTCACGGACAAGCGGCTCCTCAAGCTGGATGCGCGGAACAAGGCCGTGATGCGCATCTGGTTCTACGAGAATGAAAACGTGCGCTACCTCCTCGAGAAGACCTTCTGGCGCGTCGAGCACCTGCTCCCCCGGATGACTGCCCTGGGCGTCCTGAAAGTCGGCGAGGCATCAATCGAGCTCGGTATGAGTGGGGAGGGATTGACGGCGAACGACGCGCAACCCCTAGTGCTCGAGGACCTTGAGGGGAAGAAGGTCACGCTCACGTTCAGGATTGGCGAGGAGACCGGACACGTGCTCTACAGCGCCTGACCTTCCTCCTTCAACGGCGAAACGCTTTTCGACGACAGCGACGACAATGGATGACAGTCGATGACAGCGATGACAATCGACAACAGCGACGACGGCACGATGACGACATCCGCGAAAGACGACGGAGCACGACGGCTGTTCCTCGTCCTGGGTATTCTCGGCCTGCTCCTGCTCAGCTTTCTCCCTTCTACTTTGGCTCTCCCGGTGCCTGCCACAGGGCTGACTCCCGGAGCGAGCTCGCGACGCAACCTTACCACTTCGGACAACATGAACGTGAGCGCTGTCGCGGGCAACGTCACACAAATCGACATCCTTGGCATCTCCATCACGACGAGCTGGCAGGGCTTCTACGGGAACATCAGCGGGAACATCATCCTGGCGGACGCGAGCAATAACAGCTTTTACGAGTGGGGCAACGGCACGAGCATCACCGGCGAAGTGTTCGCCTCGCGCGCCACGGACATCGTCTGGAACACAATCAACTGCTCGAACAGCACGCAGATTGCGCAGGAAGAGGCCTACCTCAACCAGAGCGCCGGTGCCAGCGACTCGGTGAGCAACACCTTTAACGAGACTGACCACACGCCCTTCCTCGTCGGCCTCCGAAATATGCACGATTGCCCCAGCACGAACGTCTTCACGAGCGGCTCGAAGGTGAACGGCAACTGGGACCAGATACTGCTTGCCGACACGGCGAACAAGACGGTGTATACTACAATCATCGACCGAGGCACGCAAGGCTTTGATGGCCGAATGTGGGACTTCCAGCTCCTCGTCGGCGAGAACGGCAAGAACGGCGACACCGCCACGATGACCTACTACTTCTTCACGGAGCTGGGCTAAGAACACGCGTTCACTCCAGGCACAGCCCTGAGTGAGAACCGGCGCCGAGCATGAGATGCGGAGCGGCTCTTTCTCGCGAGGTGCTGATACATTCGCGACCAGCGGGAGCGTAGGTGCGGCAGTGGCGGAATACTCAAAGCAAAGATTCTTAACCCTTCTTCTCCTCCTGAATCTCATGCCGTACATCGTACCGACCCCTGCGCAGGTCAGCGCTATCAAGGCCATCCTGGCAAGGCCCAATCTCGAGTCAGCGCTCCCCGTATCATCAGTAGGGCTGAGGACGAGTGGTGCGCAGGGTCAAGTGGCTGCAGGAGGGCTGACGACGACCACAGCTCCCGACACGCACTACGTCACCGACTACACCTCTGTCCGTCCCGAGCTCGACACGCGCTATGTGACAACGATGCTCTATCCGGAGTGGAAGTTCCAGGAGATGCAACTCCCTCGAGTTCTTGATGTTCCCTCGACGACGATCGGGGCGAATACGAAAGGCGCATATTTTCCCGGTACGCATGATATCTGGATGAACACCGCATCGCAGTATCAAGGCCTGGGATGGGGGGTAACGCTCTCCCATGAACGCTTGCACGCGGCGAAGAACCTGTATACGGCTTCCGAAGAGATAGAGACACGTCTTGGCATGGTCTACCAGAACAATTTCGCGACAGATCAACTCGCGTTCGGCGCCTATCATCCCTAGATTTTTCCTGAAGCGTTTTCCTCAAATTCTATTTCCTTTCTTTTTCTCGATTTCTCGTTTATTTTTCCCGATTTCTCGTTTTCCCTTATTTCCTGATTCTTCCGAATTCTTCCTTCTCAGTTCTTCTTCCCTTCTAATTCACAATTTCATTAATCAGTGTATTTTGTTTTGTTCTTCTCTTTTGTTAATTCCTTTCTTTTCTAATGTTGTATATTTCATTGTTTGAAGTAATACTGTAGTTCTTAATTCACCGAAAGATTTAAATATAAGTTGCTCTAGAAGGATGTCAGGATACAAAAGCGTATACTGGTGAGGAACCAATTCCCCCGTCGGTACCACGCTTTCCGCAGCTCAGCGGGCAACGACACGCAGTAACGACGCACGCAGTGATGACAGATGGAGCAAGAGACACTCTTTACCGCGAGCAAGTGGGTGATTCTCAAGTTGCTTTCTCAGAGATCCCTCTCCCCGATCGAGCTGGCAGCAGCCTCAAACACGAGCGTCGCGAACGTGAGCCAGCAGCTTCGCCTGCTGGAGATGGCTGGTCTCGTCAAGTCCGAACGGGTGCCGAACAGGGACAAGGGGCAACCGAGAATCCTGTACAGCCTGGCGGGCAACAACAGCTTCCTCATCGCCACCACGGATGATTTCGTCCAAAAGAAGCTCTTCAAACTCAGCGCGTTCAACAAGATCATCCTCAAGATATGGTTCTACGACAAGCCGGAACTGCATTACAGCCTCGAGAAGGCCTTCTGGCACATCGAGCAGCACCTGGACAAGATTGATGCGCTCGCGGTCGACAAGAGTGCGGGCAACCCAATCAACATGATTCTCTTCACGAGGGACGAGAAGCTCAAGCTCAACCCTCTCGCGGTGAGCTGCCCCGACGGCAGCAAGCGTCAAGTGGCCTTCATCGCCACGCACCCTGACAAGGCCGAGCCGGCCGTGTTCGAGACGTAGCTCTACACGCTCCATGACCCTGCCGGTATCATCCCGGAACTGTATGCTCCTCATCCAAAGGGAGGCAACACAAAACACAGGTGATAGAGAATGGAGAGACAACGATTGACAGCAATGACGTTTTTCGCGGTGCTTACTGCACTGCTCCTGGCAATGACCGTCTTCGCCGAACCGGTGAAGCCGACGAGCTTCAACACGGGACCGAGCAGTACCCGGAACTTGAGCACTACTCCTGACCGCACGGTCAACGCGCTCGCCGGGAACGTGACGCAACTCACGATCGACGCGATTGCCATAACGGAAGGCTGGGCTGGCTACTACGGTAACGTCAGCGGCCACATCACGTTGGACAATGCCCAGAACGAGACCTTCTAATTGGAGCCTGACCACTTTGTCTGGAGAGGTCTACGCGACGACTGCGGCTAGCCCGACCTGGAGCACAATCAAGTGCGCCAACGACACGGAAGTCGCTGCGGAAGAGACGGCGCTCAACATGAACGCGAACGACCCTGACTCAGTCAGCAATACCTTCCTGAACGCGACCTACCACCCGGCGTTCGACACCGGCGCCAAGCAGTTCGCCGCGGACACGTGCTTCGCGACGAACGCCTTCGATGCCACAGGTTCGCAAACCTCCAAGTTCTTCAACGTGGCGCTCTCTGACGGCTCGAACTTCATCTACTCGACCTTGATGAACGACAGCGTCACGGGCTTCGACGGAGGCACATGGGACTTCGAGCTCCTCGTCGGTGAGGACGGCCACGGAGGAGATACCAGCCCGACGCAGTATTACTTCTTCGTCGAGCTTGGCTAAGGAGGCTAAACCGTTCAAACCCTTTTCCATACATCCTTAGGCACAGGAAGAGCGAGGAACGACAACGAGGAACCAGGTGAACGACATGCGATACACAACAGGAGCACGGTTCGCAGCAGGTATCCTTGTACTCGTGCTCTCCATCCTCCTTCTCTTCCAGCTCGTGCTCGGGAATCCCACTGGAGCATCTATTACCTATAACGCGACGGACTACGGTCCGACGAGCTCCGCCACCAGCTTCACAAGCAATCGCTCGACCATCGCGACGCTCGTGCTCGATGCAATCCAGCAGGATCAGTACTGGAAGGCCTACGTCGGGAACGTGACGGGCAGCCTCACCTTGGACGACTCGTCAAGCAACACCATCTATGATTGGACTGGCATCACGAATCCGACGGGCGAGGTCTACGCCTCACGAAACGGGAGCGTCGACTGGAATAGCATCCAATGCGCTCAGCCAGCCACAATCGCCACAGAACAAGCTGTCGTGAACATGACGACCGGTGCCGATAACATCACCAACACATTCAACGGGTCGAGCCACACTCCGACGATTGTTGCCGGGAACAGTTACAACACCTGTCCGATGACCGCCCTGTTCAGGAACAACGTGCGCCAGTCCCAGAATCCGAGCGCCGACTGGCAGGAATTCCTTCTGGAATCCGGGACAAGCCTCATTTATACTGCTATCATCAATGACAACACGCAAGGATTTGACGGGGCGCGCACTTTTGACTTCCAGATGATCGTGGCGGAGAGTGACAGGAACGCCAATCCATACACCTATTACTTTTACGTCGAGCTCGGCTGAGCCGAACTCTTCCATGCCGTTGAAGGTATTTCACATGCATCGAGCTAGTGGACGCTCTCGCGTCAAGTCGAGGCTCTCAGCAGCAGTCATGCTGCTCCTCCTAGCCGTGCTCCTCTACAACGTCGTCTTCAGTTACAGCTACTCTGTCGGGCCGAATTATCGCAACGTCACGATTGACACGCGCGTCAACGTGACGAATGCAGGCCCTGAGGTACGTCTCATCAGGATGAACGACCCTATCACGCTCACGGCAGGCAGTCCGACATACGTGGAGTGCAATGTCTCAGTTCTCGACTTCAACGGCGGCGGCGACATCAACAGGACCGAGGCAATCTTCTACCACAGCACGAGTTCTTCGACGGCCTCGGACGACAATAACACGCACTACACGAACGCGACCTGCACTCCCTATGCGCAAGGTGGCGACTGGAAGAACTTCACCTGCGGGTTCCAGGTCTACTACTATGCTCTCAACGGCACGTGGACCTGCAATGCCACCACTTACGACAACCGGAGTTACAACGACACCAAGCTGAATACGACCACCATCGATGCCTTGCTCGCGCTGAACGTCTCGCCAACGCTCATCGACTACGGCAACCTCAGCGTGAGCGACACGAGCGTCAACAAGTCGGCGAACGTCACGAACATCGGGAACGTGCCAATCAACATCAGCGTCAAGGGCTACGGTGCGACCGAGAATGACGGCTTGGCGTTCGTCTGTGCCGTCGGCAACATCAGCATCGCGAACGAGCGGTACAGTATCAACAGGAGCCACAGCTATACGCAGAAATCCTCCTTGCAGGCAAGCTTCCAACAGACAAATTTGACGATCCAGAAGCAGAACGTGACCGGACAATTCAAGACGAACGCGACCTATTGGCAGCTCTATGTGCCGCCGAACCCCTTCGGCATCTGCAACGGCACTATCGTCTTCCAGGCCGAGCTGAGCTGATTGGCTGAGCTGACTTCTCCTAAACCTCTACCTTTGGCTTAGTAGAAAAGTCCTACTTCGTCGTCCATAACTCTTTACTTGCGTCGGGGAACGTGGCCGACTCCGTCGAGCCAAGCCAAGCTGACGCCAAACGTTGGCAAACTTGGCTTCGACGGACTTTTTCTACACGCTCCGCCTCCGAAATCTTTATATAGCCTCTCTCGTCGTTTTCTCTCTCGGTGAGTGGGTGTGACATGGAGAAAATCTAGCAAGAGGGATGATGAACGATGAAAGCGCGTTTCTTGTCACTTGTCGTTCTCGCTTTTCTCGTTCTCTGTCTCATCCCCCCCGCTTTCGCCATCGACCGGGTCATCGTGAACAGCCAGGACTGGCACGACGTGTACAGCGGGCTCCTCTTCGCCAACCTCGAGCACGTGCCCGGGAACTTCCTCGTCAGCCAGAAGCACGCGAGCATCCTGCTCTACAGCATTAGCACGAATGAGGACGAGCAATTCGTCGTCTCGAGCAGACAGCAGCCCTTCTTCGTCGGCTATCAGAGCTTTCTCAGGGCGCGTGGCTACGACAAGGCGGAAGAGCTCATCACGCGGAATGCCAATCTCGACCTCGCAGAGCGCCTCACCAATGTCACGAAATTCATCATTATTGATCCGGTCTATGGCTACAACGCAATCAGCGCGGCACCTTACGCAGTAGTGAGCAACAGCTATGTTCTCTTCGCCGATCGACGGAACATCGATGACATCGTCAGCTTCCTGAACGGTAGGACCGTGGACAGCGTCATCCTCTTCGGCCAGCTCGACCGCGAAGTGAAAGAAGGGCTGGCGCCCTTCAATCCCGAAACGGTCAATGAAGGCGACCGTTTCAGCAACAACCTTGCTATGGTGAAGCGTTACATGCAATACGCCGACATCGGGCAGGTCATCCTGACGAACGGCGAATTCATCGAGTCAAGCCTGCTCTCGGGCGACGACCCGGTCATCTTCATCGGACGCACCAATGTGCCTGACGTCGCGCGTGAGTTCATCAAGTCCCATGATATCAACGTCGGCATCCTCATCGGGAACGAGCTCATCGGCGTCGCCACCACCGTCAGACGGCAATTGGGCATCAGCGTGTTCGTCAAGTTCGCGCAGGGAGCGCGCGTCCCGACAGGAGCGATCTCGCAGGTGGAAGACCTGGACAGGTTCCCCATGCCGAGCTACCAGGTGAATCTCGAAATCGCGGATGTCGTGTACAACAAGGCGACGCGCAGCCTCGAGGTGACCTATCGCAACCCGCAAGAGCTTGCCCTGTTCTTCAAGAGCACCATCACGATCACCGGGCAGGGACAGAACATCATCCTCGGCGACAACGATCCGTTGTTCCTCGACAAGGGAGCGTTCAAGACGGTCGTGTACACTACTGACGTCGAAGGCAACCCCTTGTTCCTGGCCGATGGCAACTACACCGGCGATCTCTTCACCATCTTTGGCGAAGGGCCGAAGAGCCTCGACCAGGCCATCCAGGCGAAGTTCCAGATACGCTTCATTGAGGTCATGGACGACAGCTCCATCAACATCACTGGACTCTACTACGACAAGGGCAAGGGTCATTTCGTCGTCTCCCTGAAGAACACTGGAGATGTCGACGTTTATGTCCGGCCGGAGCTCGTCGACCTGCTCATCAACGACGAGCTTGTCACGGTCGCTGCCGACAAGCTTGTCTTCATCCCTGTTGGTGGCGAGGCGACCGTCACGGTGACGATCGATATGGCGGAGGCGGACTTCGCCGAGAACCCGCAAATCCGCGTCCGCGCCTACTATGGCGAGCGCGAGAACTCGCTCATCAAGGTTATTGAACGGTCCTTTGCTCTCGAGTTCGGCGGTGGCCTGCCACTCGGCAGTATCGTCTTCTATGCCGCCATCATCCTCGTGGTCATGCTCCTCCTCTGGTTCCTCGGCACGAAGAAGAAGTGCAAGCACTGTGGCCATAAGAACCCGCGCGGCAGGAAGACTTGTCAGAAATGCCACGGGAAGCTGTGAGCCTCTTTCTTCTTTTCTTTCTTTTCCTTATTTTGCGTTCATCTTAGTCTGCGGCAGTAGAACATTCCCGTCGGAGCAAATCTGTAGTCTGTAATATTGTAGCAAACTCGTAGTCTGCAATATTCTTAGGGTGTTGAGAAAAGAATTCGAGAAGGAAGAAGAAGCTCCCGGACGAATGGAGGGTGGGAGGGTGGGTTGTCGCAAGAGAATTGCGATTGTCCGCCCGGGAGCTGAGTGGGATGTTGTGAGGGTTGCGGCGTTTTTTTGGGGTGTTTTTTGGTGAGGTAAGGGGTGGAGCTCGAGTATGGCAATCATGCCGTGAGCTCTGGAGGGGAAATGGCGCCTTAGCCAAGATCCACCTTGTTGCCACCTGACGTGCGGCTAGGCGCCGTGATGCTGTGCTGTTCTCACCTCGTCTTCCGTGGGAAGGTCCTCTTTTTTTCTGGATTGTGAACTGTCCGCTTACGCGCGCTATTTCTTCATGATGAACTCTCGGGGCGGCTTGCGCAGCTCCTGGAGCCACATGAGGCCGATGCGCATCATGTTCTTGTTGAACTTCTCGCTAATCTTGTAGGTCTTCTTGTACAGGTCGTAGTCGATGAGGCCCATGGTTTTCATGGGCGTGAGGATGCGGTCGTAGAACTGCCGCTTGTTGTAGCTGATCGTCGTCTCCTTTTTCGGGCCAATCTTGGGATTGCTCGAGATTTTGATGCCGTCATGCAGCGCGGTGGCGAACAGACTCATCTCAGTCTTACCAATCTCGATGTCCTTCTTCTTCATCTCCTCTACGAGCATCTTCGCCACGACGACTTGCTGCTTCGTCGCGAAGACGATGTCATAGACGCTGTCGGGAAGGTTGAATTGGTCGAACAGGACAACCATGTGTTCGCCTCGATGCCGTTCTCTGCCGCTTGCCGGTTTCGGAATCGGTTTTGTGAGTCGGTTTTGTAAGTCGGTTTTGTAAGTCGGTTTTGTACTAGCTTCTACAATTGCCACAGTAGTATATAAATATTTCGTTTTGTATAGGAATTAGTATACTAGAATGGCTTTCAATCCATTAAAAATAAGTAAAAAAATAAGTAAAATCACTAGCTTTAAAAATCACCGAATCCGAACTCGAGCGTGTGGAGCTGAAGCGACGACTCTACTCCCGTGGGAGCAGCTACGAAACCACAATCCCCAAGCCCCTCCTGTTCTCGATAGATTCCGGAACGCCCCACGACGTGTTGTTCATCTATGACCGGGAGCAAGGCAGATGGTATATCGAGATTCAGGAACGGGAAGGAGCGAAGCGAGGGACACGAAGAAGACGAGGTGAGCAGGCATGATGCCCGAGCACCGCATTATTCCGGAACAGGCCCCGAGCGGGGTGAGCCCGTCGCGGCAGAGACGGCACACCCAGCTACTCACCCTGCATCACCCGGCCGTGCTCGGCACCCTTCTCTTCCTCGGGCTCTTCCTCATCTTCGCGCTCCTCATCCTCGCGAGCAAGCTCGCGCCGGACAAGCTCACGGCACGCGCACCAAGTCTCGCCCAGAACGTCAGCACCTCGGTGAACATCACGGCAGGCACCCCCTTCATTTGTAACGTCGCCATCCCGCAAGGCACGAACCTCATGAGCTTCCCTTGCCTCCCTATTGTGTACAACCTAGAGAACTTCCTCACGCACTTCGGGTCAGCAGGCGCGAACATCGGCGCCCTCTACAAGTACACGCCGTCGTCGACCGGGAAGTGGCAAGCCTACAATGCCAGCTTGCCGAACTGGACCGTGCAGACGCTCTCTTCTTTCGGAGACCAGGACAGCATCTACCTCGTCATGGATTCCGGAGACAGCTTCTTCATGAACGGCTACGTCGCGAGCAACTCGAGCATCACCCTCCGGACAGGCTGGAACCTCATCGGCTGGCCGACGAATAGGACACGGGACATCGCCGATGCAATCAGGACCGTCAACACGAGCTACACCTATCTCAAGACCCTTGAAGGCACAGAAGAGACTGGCGGTTACCTCGTCGACTGGCCGCCTCCAGGAGGGGACAACCTCACCAACATGAGCATCTATCACGGCTACTGGTTCAACATGAGCGCGAACAGCCTATGGGTGGTGTCCAGATGATGCCCCTGCAGCAGAAGGGCGTCCGTTCACGGGTCATAGCTGCCGGAGCGAGCGTGTCCACGAAAGCGATCATGCTCCTCATGGTCGCGAGCATCCTCCTCGCTGCCGGTGCCATCCTCGCGGCTGCGCATCCGAGCTTCCCCACCATCTTCTACGGCCCGGTCTATCACGAAAACGGAGCAGCGCCCGCAGGCACGGTCATCACCGCGACCTACAACGGCCAGCCATGCGATAGCTTCACGATCGTCAATCCCGGCTACTTCGGCATGCTCGCCTGCCCCGGCGACGATCCTGAGACGAACGGGAGCCAAGGCGCGCTTGACGGAGAGACAGTGACGTTCCTTTTCAACGGGGAGCCGGTCGTCATCCTCCAAGGAGACCCGACAACGACGAGCAAGCAGTTCAAATGGATCAACATCACCCATCCCATCCCTTATTGCGGCGACTCTCTCTGCGACCGGTGGTTCGAGAACTTCATCAACTGTCCTTTCGATTGCATCAACAGCACGACCAACACGACTGGCAACACGACTACCAACCAGACTGGGAATGGCACCGGTGGTAGCGGTGGCGGCGGCGGTGGCGGCTCTGCTGGCGGTGGCGGTGGTGCTGGCGGCGGCGGTGCTGGCGGTGCTGGCGGCGGTGGCGGTGGCGGCGGTGCTGGC